>VOFC01002588.1_pt1 | contig 123290 bp, 163 predicted proteins | sample 5384161 | NCBI WGS metagenome assembly VOFC01 (sample SAMN12384722, study PRJNA508395) | human gut metagenome | isolation source: healthy gut B | host: Homo sapiens
GCATACTGCTCCACCTTTGCCATAATTTCCGCACAGCAATCTCTGCATCTTGGACTGAGAAAATGTATTTCTTGCCATCGCGCAGTTGCAGCTCCCATTATAGTTAAAGTCGCCATAGTACACCAATTCAGAAAAACATCCTTAGTCAATAGATACTGCTGTACTGCACATAGGCGTTCTCGATCATATAGTACGGTACAGCGATCTTGTTCTTCCAGTTCAAAGCGGTAATGGTATAGCGGGCAAGCTTCACTTGGTCGTCGTACAAAAAGCAGCCCTTAGGCACATGACCAGCGGCAAAAGCGAATAAACAACCGACAAAATCAAAACAGCTTTTGTTATGTAATCTAAAACAGGATCCTGTAACAGGAAATCCGCCAAGGCCAATGCGGGCCCAATATACCCAGGCCTAATCGACACAGCAGAAAAACAATGGCGAAATTATTCTGCCGCACAAAGAACGGCAACAAAAACTGTAAATCCGATTTACAGCTTTGAATTTATTTTTTTCATTTTCTTTCTCTCCTGTTTTCTATACAGACAAGATCCGCCTGCACTGATTTCAGTATAACACAAGGCGCATGCCGTTGCAAGATAAGATAAAAAGACAAAAAGACTCTTTACAAACACGGGCAAAACGGTTATAATAATTGCACCGATAGGAAATGAAGGCGTAGCTCAGTTGGTTAGAGTACTTGCTTGACATGCAAGGGGGGTGGTTCAAGTCCACTCGTCTTCACCATTTTGACTTTGCAGAAATGCAAAAGTCTTTTTTCTGAAAACAATGTGTTTACCTGTTCTGTGACAAGAAACCGTCACTTGTTCTACCCTGTTCTAAGGCAAGTAAATTGCAGGAGAATATAAAAATGAAAAAGGACGAATATTTAATAACAGACCCACCCCTAAAAGCGTTGACTGTTTTTGCAATGCCTATGATTTTAGGCAGCTTCTTTCAGCAAGTGTACAATATGGCTGATTCAATCATCGTCGGTCAATTTGTCGGCTCCTCTGCACTTGCGGCCGTCGGTGCCTGTGCCGCGCTGACAAATGTTTTTATTTGCATAGCACTCGGTGCAGGCGTAGGGGCAGGGTGTACTGGTCAGCCGTAATTTTGGCGCCCAAAATTACGGCAAGATGAAAACGATCGTTTCTACTTCGTTAATCAGTTTTTTGCTTTTAAGCATATTTCTCGGTATTTTCGGTGTTTGCAGTGCGCACTGGATGATGCACACACTGCAAACGCCTGCGGATATAATGAAAGATGCGGTGCTGTACTTACGTATCTATTTTGTTGGCTTTCCGTTTTTATTTATGTATAATATTCTGTCAACCATGTTCACTTCAATCGGTGAATCAAAAATCCCGTTATGGCTTTTAATATTTTCGTCTGTTTTGAATATCATTATGGACCTTTGGATGGTGGGAGGTCTTAAACTCGGCGTGTTCGGCGCAGCTCTGGCCACACTCATTGCGCAGGGCATCTCTGCCGTTCTATCTCTTTTGATATTCCTTTATCGTATGCGAAAATACGCAAGTCCCTTTCATTGGTTTGACAAAAAGCGAACTGCGTTCCATGCTAAAAATCGCCATTCCCTCTGTTCTGCAACAATCAACCGTATCCATCGGTATGATGATTGTGCAAGCGGTTGTAAATCCGTTTGGCACGCAAGCACTCGCCGGCTATGCGGCAACGATGAGAGTGGAGAATGTTTTTTCGCTGATATTTGTATCTATCGGAAATGCCGTGTCTCCTTTTGTTGCCCAAAATCTCGGCGCGGGCAAAATTGACCGTATTAAAAAAGGTTACCGTGCCGCTTTGCTGTTAGATGTATGCTTTTGCCGTATTTGCATTTATCATTATCGAAACCATGCATACGCAAATTTCTTTACTTTTTTTAGGAAAAGACGGAACGGCTTTTCGCGTATCAGGTATCCGGCGATTATATGCGATGGATCGGCTACTTTTTTCATATTTATGGGTATCAAAATGGCAACAGACGGCGTTCTTCGCGGACTTGGGAATATGCCCCCGTTTTTAATTGCAAATATGGTTAACCTTGCCATTCGCTTGTCCGTAGCATTGATTTGTGCACCGCGTTTTGGTATTGCCTTTGTCTGGCTTGCTGTACCGGCAGGCTGGCTTGCAAACTTTGTCATTTCCTATGTGGCACTAAGAAAATCCTGGCCTAAGGATACTTAGGCTTAAAATTTTATTTTATCAAAACAGGTGCGCTCTAAATTGTAAGGCAAACAAAAACATCTTTACTTTACAAAAAACCCTCCCCTGTTCTGCGGCGTACGGAAAAGACCGTGCGCCGTAATTTTATCTGTATGAGAAAAGTAAGTAAAATCGACGTAAAGCAGCGTAAATAAAAAAAAAGCACCGAAAAATCGGTGCTTTTTTTGGCAGGGGCTTTATAATCAACTCAATGCGTAAACAGTCCACCGGACTGTTTACTGTAACAACAACAAAAAAAAAGGTGTTTTTGTTTTGCAAGCACTTTTTGAATTTCTGAAAATATCATGTTCAAGTCCTTCTGCTTTAACAACAAAAAAACTTTTTTGTTTTGGCAGGGGCAAAAGAACCCGGCACGGTTTTGGAGACCGCGCAGGCTATACCCCTATATCCATGGTGGGCCATCAGGGACTTTTGAGCCGGTGGTTTGAGCTAATGGGCCCGTAACCAATCAAGATGACTTTACATATAATACCACTCAAAGCAGCAATAGTCAACTTTTTTGCCGTACGCCGTAAATTCTTTTCGCTGGAAAGACGGTGCAAAAAGCAATTTCTACGAATACGCCTTGCATTTTTGCCAACCTTGCGCTATAATACCACCGTCAGTTCGCAAAATCTGACCAGGCGACGGCAACCGGCCGTCGTCTTCTAAAAACAAAACTAAGGAGCAAAAATCGAATGAAGAACAAAAAAGTACTGTTCATTGCCCAAACCGCAGGCATTGCCGCCATGTACGCGGCGCTGACCTACGCCCAAGACCTGCTGCTGCCGGGCACCACCTCCGCGGCGGTGCAATTCCGTGTGTCGGAAGCACTGAATGTGTTGGCGCTGTTCACCCCTGCTGCCATTCCGGGGCTGACCCTGGGCTGCGTGCTGTCCAACCTGGTGAATATCGGCGCCGGGCTGCCGCTGGATATGATCTTCGGTTCCCTGGCTACACTGGGCGCCACCAGTTGTATGTATACCCTGCGGCATGTAAAAATCAAAGATTATCCCCTCCTGTCCCTGCTGATGCCGGCTCTGTGGAACGGCGTGATTGTCGGCTGGGAGATTGAGGTATTCTTCATTGACGGCAAGTTCAACTGGATCAGCTTTTTTGACCCAAGGGGGCTTAGTAGCCTTGGGTGAGTTAGGGGTCATGCTGGTGCTGGGCACGCTGCTGTATGTGGTGATCGTCAAGCGAAAGCTGGACCAAAAGCTGTTTACCAAATAAAACCGAACAGAACTGACAAGAGCCTATCCATTACGGATAGGCTCTCTTTTATGCAATTTTACGCCTTGGTCCAGGTAACGCCCTGCGGGGTGTCTTTTAAGAGAATGCCCCGCTCTTTCAGTTCGTCCCGAATACGGTCCGCGGTGGCAAAGTCCTTATTCTTCCGGGCTTCCTGCCGCTGGGCGATCAGCGACTCGATCTCCGCGTCCACATCGTTGGACTTACGATTATAGAGAATACCCAACACGCCGCACAGCTCGTCAAACAGATCGGCTGCCGCTTGGCACACGGCGGGGAGAAACGGTCTTGTCCAAAATACGTGTGTTAATGTCATACACCAGTTCAAACACAGCGGAAATACCGTCTGCAGTATTCAAATCATCATCCATGGCGGTAATAAACGCATCTCGATGAGCGGCAATATCCGCCAGCAGCTGCGGATCGTCCGGGGTATCGACAGAAGCGTTTTTCAGGGCAAAGTCCAGACTGTCCCGGCAAGTGTACAGCCGCTCCAAAGCAGACTTGCACTGCTCAATGATCTCCAAATTATAGTTAATGGGCGTGCGGTAGTGGGCAGAGATCAAAAAGTAGCGGATCACCTCATAACCGTAGACATCGGCAATCTCCCGCACAGTCTTAAAGTTACCCAGAGACTTGCTCATCTTCACATTGTCCACATTGATATAGCCGTTGTGCATCCAGTAGTTGGCAAAGGTGCAACCATTGGCGCACTCACTCTGGGCAATCTCATTTTCATGGTGGGGAAAGATCAGGTCCTGACCGCCGCAGTGCAGGTCAATAGTGGGTCCAAGGCATACCGGCGGTTCATCGCTGAGCACTCAATATGCCAGCCGGGTCTGCCCTGCCCCCCAGAGGGAGACTCCCAGTACGGCTCGCCCGGCTTGGCTGCTTTCCACAGCGCAAAGTCCAGCGGATCCTCTTTTTTGCTCGCCTACGGCAATGCGAGCGCCGCTCTCCAGGTCTTCAATGGGCTGGTGAGACAGCTTGCCGTAGCCCTGGTCCTTGCGGGTACGGAAATACACATCTCCGTTGACTGCGTAGGCGTAGCCTTTTTCCTCTAAGGTGCGGATAATATCAATGATCTCGTCAATGTTTTCCGTGGCTCTGGGGTGCACGGAAGCCTCCCGCACATTGAGGCCCTTGGCGTCCGTCCAAAACTCCTTTATATAAGTCTCGGAGATCTCCTGATAGGTCTTGCCCTCCTCGTTGGCACGCTTAATGATTTTGTCGTCAATGTCCGTAAAATTCTGCACAAACTTAACGCCATAGCCCCGATACTCCAGGTAGCGGCGCAGCACATCAAACACGCACAGCGGCCGAGCGTTGCCGATATGAATAAAATTATACACCGTAGGCCCGCAGGCATAAATTTTCACTTCCTGAGGTCCATGGGTTTGAACGCCTCTTTTTTGTCTGGTCAGTGTGTTAAAAATCTTCATTTGAGCTGCTCCTTTAATTTTTCAATCTCTGCCTGCAAGGCATTGATTTTGGCTTCATTCTGTTGAATGGCATTCATCACCGGATCCGGCAGATTGATCTGGTCCAGATCGTCTACCCGCTCGCCGTCAATGCGCACCACCTCGCCGGGCACGCCAACCACGGTACAATTGGGTTCCACATCCTTGACCACCACTGCGCCAGCGGCCACCTTGGCATTGCGGCCAATGGTAATGGGGCCCAACACCTTAGCACCGGAGCCGATCATCACGCCGTTCTCAATGGTGGGATGGCGCTTGCCCAGGTCCTTGCCGGTACCACCCAGGGTCACCCCCTGGTAGATCATCACATCGTCGCCCACTTCCGTAGTCTCACCGATCACAATCCCATTGCCGTGGTCAATACACACCCGCCGACCGATCTTGGCAGCCCGGATGAATCTCGATCCCGGTCTTGTGCGCCGTGCGCTGGCTGATATAACGGGCGATAAACGGCATTTTGTGATTTAAGAACCACTGCGCCTTGCGGTGGCTGCGCAGGGCCTTAAAACCCGGGTACAGCAACACGATCTCAATAGGAGAGCGGGCTGCCGGGTCGTGCTCCATAAAGCACTGAATATCCTCTTTATATCGTTCAAACATAGAAACCTCCAAAAAAATATGCCCCTGTCTATCTGACAGAGGCAATAAAACGATACTGCGGTTCCACTCTTGTTTATACTCAAGCTAACGCTTTGGCCGGTAACGGGGCAAACCGTTGCAGCATACTCATTTCCGCCGCACTGCTCCCGGGTGCATTTCGCTGCCGCTTAGCATACGCGCCTTTCAGCATTCGGCGCGCTCTCTTTCTGCCAGTGGTGCAGGTACTTCTCCCTTTCTGCGCATTTACATGTAGGTTATTATCATTATAGCAAAAAAATGCAATTTTGCAACACTTATTTTGTGCGGATCAGGTGCCAGCCGTCTTTGGCATAGACAATACCGGACAGCACCGTTACCACAGCCACTACCCAAAAGGCAATGGTGCAGTACACATTCAGCCAGGGTGTAGAGGTGGTAATATCCGCCGCGCCCTCACCAATGGCAAGCAGCAGGTAGGTCAAACCGGTCGTGGACATTTGCAAGAAGGTCTTTGCCTTGCCAAACTGATTGGCAGCGATCACCTCGCCCTCCGCAGCGGCAGCCATCCGAATACCGGCTACCAAGAACTCCCCGGGCCATCATCAGCATAATCACCAGCTCTGTGTGCCAGCCCATATTCACAAATACAAGATAAGCAGCCAGCACTAACGACTTATCGGACAGCGGATCCATCAGTTTCCCGAAGTCCGTAACCAGTCCCTGCTTGCGGGCAATAATACCGTCTGCCTTGTCGCTCATACAGGCGATAAAGTAGATCACCAGCGCCACGCTCCAGTGGTACGGGATTGGATCAAAGACGCCGCCAGCAAAAACGGAATGCAGGCAAAGCGAAATACAGTGATTTTATTGGGCAGGTTCATCTACATACTCTCCTAACAGGTCATATTCTTCCGTGCCGGTTACACGCACCTGCACAAAGCTGCCGGTCTCCAGCGGCACAGCGGAATGGATCCAAATGTTGCTGTCGATCTCCGGCGAGTCAAAATAGCACCGTCCGGCATAGGTGTTCTCCTTGCTGTCCGGACCGTCGATCACGGCGGTGTAAGTCTCCCCACCCGGCGCTGGTTCACTGCAGCGGTCACATCAAACTGCACATCCATCAGCGCATCCGCCCGGGCGGTCTTTTCCTCCTCCGGCACTTGGTTTGGGAATTCGGCGGCGGGGTGTCCTCCTCAGGGATGTACGCAAAGCAGCCCATTTTGTCAAATTCCATTTCCTTTACAAACCGACACAGTTCTTCAAACTGTGCCTGGGTCTCACCGGGGAATCCTACCATAAAGGTGGTACGCAGCGCCAAACCGGGAATACGCCGGCGCATGTTGGAAATCAGCTGCCGCAAGGAGTCATAATTGCCATAGCGGTTCATGGCGCGCAGCACATCACCGTTGCAGTGCTGCAAGGGAATATCAATATAGGGACAAATTTTGTCCTCATTGGCGATTACATCAATCAGTTCATCGGTGATCCGATCCGGGTAGCAATAGTACAGCCGGATCCAGCGGATCCCGTCGATCTGTACCAGCCGACGCAGCAGCTCTGCCAGGCAATACTTGCCGTACAGATCCTTGCCATACAGAGTGGTATCCTGGGCAATTAAGATCAATTCCTTGATCCCGCGCCCGGCCAGGCTCTCCGCCTCCGCCACCACGCTCTCCATAGGACGAGAGCGGAACGGTCCGCGAATACCGGGAATGGCGCAATAGGAACAGCAGTTCGAGCAGCCGTCACTGATCTTCAAATAAGCCCAGTGAGCGGGCGTGGAAAGCATTCTCTCGCCCTCCAAGGGCAGCAACTCTTTGCAAGGAAAAAAAAGTTAGTCTGAACGCCACACAGCGCCTTTTGGCACACCTTAACAATGTCTGCATTGGCACCGATACCAATGACGGCGTCCACCTCCGGAATTTCCTCCATCACCTGGTCCTGGTAGCGCTCAGCCAGGCAGCCTGTGACCACAATGGCAGAGATCACGCCGGCGGCCTTATACTGGGCCACCTCCAAGATGGTCTCAATGGCCTCTCGCTTGGCGTCCTCAATAAAGCCGCAGGTGTTAATGATCATCAGATCGCTGTCTTCAATGCGCTGCACGATTTGAAATCCGTTTTCACTTAATTTTTCTAATAACAATTCGCCGTCGACCTGGTTCTTTGGGCAGCCCAATGAGATCATGCCGACTTTATAAGTATTCTTCATCTTCCAGTTGTTCCAAGGCGGCCTGAATATCGTGATAGCCGAACCCGCGCCGTGCCAGCGCAGCCATCACCTTTGCCGTCCGTCTTCTTGCTGTAATTTTCTGCTGTATTTGCGCAGGATCAAGTCCTTTGCAGTTTGCACATTGTCCGGCGCCTGCTCTGCAAGGGCACGGTCAATAATCTCACGGTCAATCCCCGCTTTTGGCACTCCTGCCGTGCGTGGTATGCCGAGCATTTTTTATCTTCAATCAGGTGGCGCACCAGTCGTCGTGCATATTTCTCGTCGTCCAGATAACCGGCATCCAGCATTTGTGCCACCGCTTTGTCCGCAGCGGCCGAGTCTGCGGTGCGCAATAGTTTGTCCCGCAGTTCCTTAGCGGAATGATCCCGGTGAGACAACAGCTCCACTGCTTTATTCAGCGCCTTGCGCTCGTTGATCTGCTGCACCAAGCGCTGCCAATCGTCCTCGCTGATCTCCGTACCATCCGGCAGGTAATGCTCTGCCCAAAAGGTGGTGCTGGTGGTGATTTGGTATTCATCATCCAACAGCAGGTGCACCTTGGTGCCCCGCCCGAGTTGATGGGTCAGGCGCATTACTCGTCGTCATCCTCTACGGCAATGTCCAACTTGGCGCGGGCTGCCGCACGGGTCTGGCGAGCTGTGCTCTCCTCAGTCGGTCCGCATCCGTATCCGCCTTAGGCGCTGCTTTCGGCTGATATTTTTTTGTCAGAAGCAGCCTGCACCTCGGCGATCTTTTCTTTAATCTCCTGCTCCAGCTGGGCCGCAAACTCCGGCTCGTCCTTGATGAGCTGCTTTTACATTGTCACGACCCTGTCCAAGTCGGCGATCGCCGTAAGAGAACCAGGAGCCGCCTTTCTTGATTACGCCGTACTCTACGCCCAGATCCAGGATCTCGCCCTCTTTGCTGATGCCGGTGCCGTACATAATATCAAACTCGGCAGAACGGAACGGCGGAGCCACCTTGTTCTTTACGATCTTCACTTTCGTGCGAGAGCCAATGAACTGATTGTCGGAATTCTTCAGTTGCTCGCCCTTGCGCACATCAATACGCATAGAGGCATAGAACTTCAGCGCACGACCGCCGGTGGTCACCTCCGGGTTGCCGTACACCACGCCCACCTTTTCACGCAGCTGGTTGATAAAAATGATCAGGGTGTTGGATTTATTGATTGCACCGGCTAATTTACGCATCGCCTGGCTCATCAAGCGGGCGTGCAGACCCACATGGGAGTCGCCCATATCGTCGTCAATTTCTGTTCTGGGCACCAGTGCCGCCACAGAGTCCACAACAATAATGTCAATGGCACCGGAGCGTGCCAACTGCTCGGCAATCTCCAGCGCTTGCTCACCGTAGTCCGGCTGGGCTACCAAAAGAGAGTCCACATCCACGCCCAAGTTAGCGGCATAAATGGGATCCAGCGCATGCTCCGCATCAATAAACGCAGCTTGGCCGCCGGCCTTTTGCGCCTCTGCCACACAGTGGAGCGCCAGGGTGGTCTTACCGCTGGACTCCGGGCCGTAGATCTCTACGATACGGCCCTTGGGCAGGCCGTTAATACCGGTGGCAATGTCCAAGGACAGAGAGCCGGTGGAGATGGCGGCCACATTCAGGTGCTTGTTCTCACCCAGGCGCATAATGGCACCTGCGCCGTACTGCTTTTCAATTTGCTTGAGCGCATTTTCCAGCGCCGTCTGCTTGTCTGTTGCTTTATCGGGTTTGTCCAGTTTCTTACTTTTTTTATCCGCAGCCATATGTATTCCTCCGTCAAAATCATCTCTCTTATTATATTATATATAAAAAATAAAATCAACATTTAGTTTTTGCTGACCGTAAAATCGGTCTTTTTTGAAAATTTAGGCAAAAAGTGCTTGCATTTTGCAGGGATATGTGCTATTATAGCGGCGTTGTAATTTAGTAAGGAGGTGTTCGCACATGGCAAAATGTGAATACTGCGGGAAAGAAATGTCCTTTGGCATCAAGGTTTCTCATTCACACAGACGGTCCAACAGAACCTGGAAACCCAACATTAAGAAAGTTAAGGCTATTGTAAACGGCTCTCCGAAAAGAGTTTATGTTTGCACCAGATGTCTTCGTTCCGGTAAGGTCGAAAGAGCGTAATGAGATAAAACCGCTGCATTGTTCAGCGGTTTCTTTTTACTCTGCTACAAAAGCGCAGCTGATACACAATTGTGTCAGCTGCGCTTTTTCTTTTTACTTATTCTTTTTTATTTTTACCGCCAACGGTAATCTTGCTTTCCGTACCGTTTAATATCCGCTTAATGTTCTCCCGGTGGGCAACCAGCACAATGGCCGCAAACACCACGGAGATCAGCGTAATAGGAACGGACTTATAAAACAGACCCATCAGCACCGGGTACAGGATTGCCATTAAGATAACCCAGCGATACCCATTTGGTAATTAGGACAGCCACAAAAAACACCGCCAACAGGATCAGGGCGATCCGCCAGTCGATCATAAACACCATACCGCCGCAGGTAGCCACACCCTTGCCGCCCTTAAACCGGAAAAAGCAAGGAAAGATATGGCCCAGCACGCAGAACAGCCCGGCAAAGGACTTGATGAAAATCGTCTGTTGCGCATATAGTTCATTCCCCACCAGCAGACGCACCAGCAAAATTGCCACAGCCACCTTAGCCATATCGCCTAAAATCGTTGCAACTGCCGGCAGTTTGCCGTAATTTCGCAGCATATTGGTGGAACCGGCGTTACCGCTGCCGTGGGTGCGCACATCTTCCTTTTGGAACTTGCGAGAAAGAATGATACCAAAATTCAGGCTTCCCAGTAAATAAGACAGAACCGCACCCAGGATTAGACGAAAAATCATTTCTTGCCCTCTCCCCTCTCGCGAATAATAAAGCGTACCGGCGTACCCTCCAGACCAAACACCTCACGGATTTGGTTCTCCAGATACCGCTGGTAAGAGAAATGGAACAGTTGGGCGTTGTTCACAAAAAACACAAAGGTTGGCGGGCACACAGACGCCTGGGTCATATAATAGATCTTCAGCCGCTTGCCCTTATCCGTAGGCGGCTGCACCCGGGCGGTGGCAGCACCGAGAATTTCGTTCAATTTGCCGGTAGAAATGCGCATGGTGCTCTGGGCATACACATAAGCGATCTGCTCAAACAGGCGATTCACACGCTGGCCGGTCTTGGCAGAGATAAACACAAAGGGCGCAAACTTCATAAAGGCAAAGTCTACTGCCAGCTTCTCTTTATACTCCCGCATCGTATTGCCGTCTTTTTCCACGGCGTCCCACTTGTTAACCACCACAATACAGCCCTTGCCTTGGTCCAGAGCTATACCGGCCACCTTGGAGTCCTGCTCCGTGAAGCCTTCGGTAGCATCGATCATAATCACGCACACATTGGCTCGCTCCACAGCGGTACGGGCGCGGATAATGCTATATTTTTCAATGGCGTCTGTCACCTTGCTCTTGCGCCGAATGCCGGCGGTGTCAATAAAGGTGAACTTGCCGTATTGATTTTCAATGCGGGTGTCCGTAGCGTCACGCGTGGTGCCTGCAATATCGGACACAATGGCTCGCTCCTGGCCGCTGATCCGGTTGATCAATGAGGACTTGCCCACATTGGGCTTGCCGATGACCGCCACCTTGATGGTATCGTCTTCCTCTTCCTCCTCACTCTCTGGGGGAAAGTAAGCGATCACTGCATCCAGCAGATCGCCGGTTATGCCGTGACCGTGCACGGCAGATACGGCAATCGGGTCACCCATACCCAAATTATAAAATTCGTAGAACTCCGGATCCGTGGGCACGCCACACTGTCGCACTTATTGACGCACAGGATCACCGGCTTGCCGCTTTTTGCAGCATATTGGCCACATCCTGATCGGTAGCCACCACGCCGCTGCGCAAATCCGTCACCAGCAGGATCACATCCGCCGTAGCAATGGCAATGTTGGCCTGCGCGCGCATTTGAGAGAGGATCACATCATCCGCCCGCGGCTCAATACCGCCGGTATCCACCAGCAGAAAGCGGTGGCCCAACCACTCACAGTCGCCGTAAATGCGGTCCCGGGTCACGCCGGGCTTGTCGTCCACAATGGACAGACGGGCCTACCAATTTATTAAAAAGTGTGGATTTGCCCACGTTGGGGCGGCCCACAATGGCAACAACAGGTCTCGCCATAACAGACCCTCCTTTCAAGCAAATAGCAAGAAAGGCGGACATAAGCCCCGCAGCCTGTTCGGCTGTGACCAAGTCCGCCTTTGTGTTGAAGTTTTGGCTTACGCCTCGTCCTTGCTGACAACTGCCTTGCCGTTGTAGTAACCGCAGTTGGCGCACACTTTGTGCGGCACGGTGTAGCCGGCGCAGTTGGGGCACTTAACGAGAGTAGGCGCATTCAGCTTCCAAACGCTGGAACGTCTTTTGTTCTTTCTTGCCTTTGAAGTTTTTCTCTTAGGTACTGCCATTTGAATTGCCTCCTTTATAATCCTTGATGCAAAATAATCACTTAATCCAGCAGCTGCAAAGGGCTTCCAATCTGGGATCCACATCCTTTTGGCAGTCGCAGGGTCCGTCATTCAAATTCTTGCCGCACTTGCAGCAAAGACCCTTACAGTCCGGCTTGCACAGCATTTTGGTGGGAAAGAACAATAATAGCTCTTCCCGCAAAGGTCGCTGAGATCCAGCGCACTGTCCTGTACCAAAACATATTCGTCGTCCGCATCCTCCCGGTTTTGGAGATCCTCTACCAAGATCTTGTGCAAGGACAACGACATGGGCTTTTGAATGGGCTCGGCGCAGCGGTCGCACACGCCGTCAAACACAAAGGACAGATCCAGATCTAAATAACATACATCCGCCTTTGCATACGCCTGTCCGGTCACGCACACCGGCTGGCGCAGCGGGCAATACGAACCGTATTGCAAATCGTGGAAGTCCAGCTGCTCCTCAATGGCAATACGCTGTGTATCGCCGCCGAAAAGTGCCTTCAGGTCTAACTTCACAAAACCACCTCACGATCGCACTTTAAGTATTATATATACAAGACGCCGCTTTGTCAATAGTTATTTTTGCGGCGGAAAAAAATAAAGAGCCTGAAAAGGCTCTTTATTTGTGCGTTTTTGCTTACAGCTCTTCGCAGTAGTCAAACACTTCCACCGGCAGATCCTCTTTGTCACAGCTGATGGTGAAGTAGAAATCCACGTCCTGTGCCTCGCTCAACTCGGACAGCATATCAAAGAACTGAACCAGCTTCTGATACTCTCTGCCAACGATCTTAAAGGTGGCATCGATCAAAATATCCGTCACGTCGTAGTTGCCGGCGCAGATACCGGCCAAGAAGCCGTAAAACGCCTTACAACCGCTGACACGGTATGTATCGGTCTCCAGCAGGCGAGCCTTAGAGGACACATCGTAAGTGAGCTTGGGCTCTTTTCAATGCACACCACATTGCCGTCAGACTTCTCTACGCAGGTGTTCACCAGGTCAATGAGTTTTTTGGTTTTGCCTGAGCCTTTGTTGCCGATAATGAGCTTAATCATTTATTATTCCTCCAATAGGATTTATTTGCAACTCTATTTTAGCATAACCCCAACTGTTTTTCAAGGTTTTCTTTTTCACTTTCATAACCGGGTTTGCCAAGGAGTGCAAACATATTCTTTTTGTAGCTCTCTACGCCGGGCTGATTAAAGGGATTGACCCCCAGCATATAGCCGGAAACGGCGCATACTTTCTCAAAGAAATAGATCATATAGCCCATGTTTTCTGCGTCCAGGGCGTCGATTTCCAGGACAAAGTTGCCAACGCCGCCGGCGGTGTGGGCCAGCAGAGTGCCCTGGCGGGCCTTTTCATTCACATAACTCATTTCCTTACCGGCCAGGAAGTTCAAGCCGTCAATATTGCCCTCTTCCTCACCGATCATATAATCGCTCTGGGGGCGGGCAAACTGCATCACGGTCTCAAACATCAGCTTGCTGCCGCTTTCCTGGATATACTGACCTACGGAGTGCAGGTCGGTGGAAAACACGCAGGACACCGGGAACAGACCCTTGCCGTCCTTGCCTTCACTCTCCGCAAACAGCTGCTTGAGCCATTCGTTGAACAGTGTCATCGCCGGCTCATAAGACACAAAAGCACTCCAGGCTCTTGCCCTTGTTGTAGAAGCAATTTCTGGCGGCGGCATATTTCAGCACATCGTTTGTGTCTACCGTTTGGCCGCACAGAGTATCCTCTGCGGTCTTGGCCCGGTCATCAGAGCATCAATATCAATACCGGCCACAGCAATGGGCAACAGACCCACAGCGGTGAGCACGCTGTAACGGCCACCCACATTATCCGGCACCACAAAGGTTTCATAGCCCTCTGCATCTGCCAATGCCTTTAAGGTACCCTTAGACTGGTCGGTGGTGCAGAAAATGCGCTTTGCCGCCTCCTCTGCGCTGTACTTCTTGTTGACCATCTCCCGGAACACACGAAAAGCGATAGCCGGCTCCGTGGTGGTACCGCTCTTGCTGATCACATTCACGCAAATATCCTTGCCCTCACAAAGAGCCACGGTCTCATTCAGCATCTCCGGGCTGATGGAGTTGCCGATAAAGAAGATCTGCGGGGGTATCCTTAGCCAGCAGGTTGTAATTGGGGGACTTCAGTGCCTCAATCACGGCACGGGCGCCAAGATAAGAGCCGCCGATACCGATCACGATCAGCACTTGTGCATTCTTCTGAATGTAAGAAGCCGCCTTTTTAATGCGAGCAAACTCCTCTTTGTCATAATCGGTGGGCAGATGTACCCAACCCAAAAAGTCGTTACCGGCACCGGTACGTCCATCAGGGTCTTTTGCGCAGCCGCAGCCTGGGGCTCCAGCGCCTGAATATCCGCCTTGCTGACAAAAAGTTTCAGCAAAATTACTGTTAAATTTAACTGCCATCATTTTATCTCCATTCTTCTTGGAATTTCAAATCCTCATTTTACAACAACAAGGCGGATTTTTTCAACACTTATTTTCAAAATTTCCTTAAAAAGCGGACAAACACCGACCAAAAGGCGGTTTTGTCGATATTTACCCCGGCATACACCGGCAATTCCGCCACCGTTTTTCCGTCCAGTTTGACTTTCACGGTGCCCACTTTGGTGTTCTTGCGCACAGGCGCATCCACCGTCTTTTTTAATTTATATTCATAAGTGGGATCACCGCTGCCTTTGGCACAAAGCAACTGCTGTTTTGCAGGCACGGCAGGGTTCAGGATCTTTTGGATGCCGTTTTTCACGGTAATTTGGGTAATTTTCTTCGGGTCTGCCGACAGGGTCACCAGGCGATAATCCGCAAAGCCGCTGTCCAGCAGAGCCGTAGCAGCGGAAAATCGCTGCTCGCTGGTCTTGGCAGCCCAGCACCACGGCGATCAGCTGCATACCGTCCCGCCGGGCAGTAGCGCACAGGCAAAAACCCGCCTTCTCTGTGGTGCCGGTTTTTAGCCCGGTAATGCCGTCATAAGTGTTAACCAGTTTATTGGTATTATTCAGTTCCGTTTTGCCGTCCCGCAGACTGTCGAGCCACACGGTAGTATACTTGGTGATCCAGTTGTGGCGCAGCACTTCCCGGGCAATCACTGCCAGGTCGTAAGCAGAAGAAAAATGATTTTTGGCCGTATCATCCAGCCCTGTGCAGTTCTCAAAATGGGTATCTTGCAGCCCCAATTCCTTGGCACGGGCATTCATACACTGCACAAAAGCGCCGTCCGACCCGGCTACGAACTCTGCCAGCGCCGTACAGGCGTCATTGGCGGACGCGATCACCACCGCCTTCAGCAGTTCCTCCACGGTCATCTGCTCCCCCACTTCCAGCCAGATTTGGGAGCCGCCCTTGGAGGCTGCGTTGGCACTGCCGGTGACTGTATCCGTCAGTTTAATCTTGCCGGTGTCCAAGGCTTCCGCCACCAGCAGCATGGTCATCAGCTTAGTGACCGACGCCGGGGAGCGCCTGTCGTGGGCATTCTTCTCAAAGAGCACAGCCCCTGTATCTGCGCTCACCAGCACGGCGCTGGGTGCCTCTACCGTCTTTTCATCCACAGCGGCAAAGCAGGGCGCAGGCACCGCCAATGCCAGCATCAAAGCCAGCAAAAATGTTCCGATTCTTTTCATCAAACCACCTCATTGTTTGCGCTAAAAATCTTGCTCCCCCACCGGCTTTATGCTATAATGTCGTGGATTGGAGCGTAATAGATATGAAAGCTGCTTTTTACACCCCTTGGCTGCAAGGTCAACCAGTATGAAAGTGAATATATGGCCGAGCTGCTGCGCAGCGCCGGTTTTGAGATTGTGTCCCCGGACCAGGAAGCGGACTACTACATCGTCAACTCTTGTACGGTAACCGCCACTGCGGACCAAAAGACCCGCCAAAGCGTGCGCCGCTTTAAGCGCCGTCACCCGGGCGCAACAGTGATCCTCACCGGCTGTATGCCCCAGGCGTTCCCGGAGGAGGCCAAGGCCCAGCTGGACGCAGACATTGTATTCTCTAACAAGAGCGACGGTGATATTTTTTCCATCATCAACCGGTATCATACAGAAAAAAGCCGCATTGTGGACATTAACGCCCACCAAACCGGCGACCCCTTTGCCCCCTGCGCCATCAGCGGCTTTGGGCAGCGCGTGCGCGCCTTTGTAAAAATTGAGGATGGCTGTGACCGGTTTTGCTCCTACTGCATTATCCCCAAATCCAGGGGGCGTGTGCGCTCCAAGGCTGCCGGCGGACCTGGAAAAAGAAGTGCAGGACCTGGCTGCCCACGGCATTAAAGAGATCGTACTTGTAGGCATCAACCTGTCCGCCTACGGCAAGGGGCAGGATTTTGACCTGCTGGACGCGGTTGCCATTTGCGACCGCACCCCCGGCATTGCCCGGGTGCGCCTGGGCTCTCTGGAGCCGGACCACATCACCGACCGCATGATTGCCGGGCTGGCAAAGATAGAAAAATTCTGTCCCCAGTTTCACATCTCCCTGCAAAGCGGCTGCACCAAAACCTTAAAAATCCATGAACCGCCACTACACGGCGGATGAATATGCAGACCTGTGCCGCAAGCTGCGTGCCGCATTCCCGGGTGCCACTTTGACCACGGACATGATGACCGGCTTTCATGAAGAAACAGAAGCCGATTTTGAAGAGAGCCTGGCCTTTGCAAAGAAGATCGGGTTTGAAAAGGTACATGTATTCCCCCTACTCTCAGCGAGAGGGCACAGCCGCCTCTAAACGGGGCGACAGCGTACCTCGGCAGGAGAAGGAACGCCGCGCAAAAAAGTTGATTGCAGAGACAGACAAGCTGCGTGAGGCCTATTTTGACGGTCTGGTGGGTCAAAAAGCCCAGGTGCTGGTAGAGCAGCAACAATCAAACGGTACCTACACCGGCTACACCCGCAATTATGTACCGGTGACCATCCACCGTCGGGATCTGCACATCGGCGATCTGGTGGATGTAACCATTACCGGAGTAGAAAACGCCGATCACTGCATAGCAGAGTAAAGGCCGCTGACCTCCTCCCCTACGCTGTCATCGGATAGATAGCCGTAGGAGAACACATAAAGCCCTTTACCGCCGGAATTTGGCGGATAAACTGAATTTGGCGAAAGATCATATTCTTATTTTCCTGGAATTCGGCCTTGCCCCGCCCGGCGTAGGCGTCTGCCTTGCCGCATTTATACAGCGGCAGGCCGATATAAAGATCACAGGCGGTGACCAGATCCCGCCAGTCTTTCACCGTTTTCATAAACGGCAGGGTATCGTTCAGAAAGCCGAAGTACACCTGGGGACACAGATAATCGCAGTAACCCTTTTGGGTTGCCCAGGTCTTCACATCGGCGTACAAGCTGTCCCGATCATTGGCAATGCCCGCCGCTGGGCTGATGCCAAAGGTACAGCTTTGATTTTCTTCTTTCACAGCTTTATAAACAGCACGGATCAGGTCATTCACCCGGCTGCGCCGCCAGTCGCCTAAAGACAGGTTGCCGCCGTCTGCGCAGTAGACAGCATACTGCTTAGTGTCAATTTTCTTATCGGTATCCGGGTAAAAGTAATCATCAAAATGGATGCCGTCTACCGGGTAGTTTTTCACAATTTCCGCACGCCGGCCACAATGCGTTTTTGCACCGCTTTGGACGCCGGGTTAAAGTAGATTTTTTGATTCACGATCACCACATTGCCGTTTTTCTCCTTATACCACTTTTTAGCAATGTTATCGTCGCTGAGTTTGTCAATCTTATTCTGCTGGCTCACCCGGTAAGGGTTGAACCAGGCTTCGATTTTCAGTTGATTTTCGTGTGCCGCCTTGCACAGCAGTTCCAATGGGTCGTATTTTAGTTCCCCGCCCGCTTTGCCAAAGCAGTAGACGCTGACCGGAAAGTATTTGGACTGATAAAAGGCGTCTGCGCAGGGGTGCACCTGCACGGTGACCGCCGTAAAGCCCCGCCTTTGCAACTGAGCAAAAGCCTTTGATACGGCGCTGTAAAAGTCGCCGCCGGTATCGTATTTGCCGGTAAAGGCCTGGAGCTCGTAGTAAGTGATCCACACGCTTCGCACGGTCAGTTCTCCGGCTGCGGCCGTGTCCGGCGCCGTTGTGGTCTCGATTTGCGCCGGTTTGTTCACCGTGCATCCGCACAGCAGTACCAGGCAGAAAAGAGAGAGGAATACTTTCTTCATACTTGACACTTTCTAAAAATATTGTAAAATAAGCATAGGTGATGTTATGGAATACAGATTAGGTACAGATAATCGCATTAAAGCACGCGGCGAGACGGTGGAGCTCACCTGTCCTCAGTGCGGCAAAAAAGGGCATTTTGGCGTGTTTTCCAACTTTGAGCGCCGCATTGCCGTAAAAGCTGCCGCTGCCCCTGGAATGCCAAACGGTGTACTTTTTGGTGTGTCCCAACTGCGCCGCCGTCTTTGGTGTAGACGAGCAAAAGGGCGATGATTTCAAAAAGGGTTCTCCCCTGTCCATCGGCAACTTTGACCTAAAGGAATTAAAGCCCTTTAAGCCGGAAAAGCAAGCGTGAGCCTGTACCAGTTCGCCCTGCTTTGGTTGGTGGGCACCAACCTGCTGGCCATCGTGCTGACCGTCAGCGACAAGGTCCGCGCCAAAAAAGGCAAATGGCGCGTGCCGGAGGATATACTGCTGTTCGTAGCGCTTTTAGGCGGCGCTGTGGGTGAGTACATTACCATGCGCCTGATCCTCCACAAGACCCGGCATAAGAAATTCATGATCACCCTGCCGGTATTCATTCTGCTGCAAGCAGCGCTGGCCTTGGTGCTGGAAGCCAAATATTATTTTTATTGATGGTAAAAAACGGAGCCAAACGGCCCGTTTTTTTGTTTTTCTCTGTTAAAGAATAATACAGATCAGCCCGCTGCATCCCTCGTTGATCACCCGCTCGATGGTCTCTCTGAACTTGTTGCGGGCGTCCTCCGGCATACGGTAAAGCTTGTTATTCAGCCCCTCGTTCACCAGATCCAACAGCGGCTTACCAAACAAATTGGTGTTCCAAATAGCTGCCGGGTCCTGTTCAAACTCTTTGAGCAGGTACATAACCAACTCCTGGGACTGGCTTTCGCTGCCCACAATGGGTGCCACTTCTGTGTACGTATTGCAGCGGATCATATGAATGGAAGGCGCCTGTGCTCGTAGCTTTACACCGTAGCGGCCACCCTGTTTCATAATTTCCGGCTCATCCAGATGCATCTCATCCATGGCGGGCATTACAATACCGTATCCGCTATTCTCCACATCCGCCAGCGCCTGCTCAAACCGTGCAAACCGCTGCTTGACTGTTACCAGCTGCAAGATCTGTTCCATCAACTGGCGTTCGTTGGCAATGGTCAGGCCGCATTTCTCAGACAACACCTGATAAAAGTAACTGTGGTCCACCTGCACATCCAGCTGCACATCGCCGGTAGACAGATCCAATCGCCGCACCTGTACGCTTTCAATCCGCGAGACCTTTGCCAAGGCGGCAATAAACGACTTCACACTGTCAATGGTGGACAAACTGTGGCAGTCCTGTTGTACCGCAGCGAACAGCTCCGTTTTCCAAGGATCCTGATCGTCCAGACACTTGATCCACCCGGGCATCAGCAGTTGCACGGAGCTGATGGGAAATTCATACAGCACCTTTTGCAGCACCGCATGGAATGCCTCGGCGTCCATTTCCATGCAGTTCTCCGCCAACACCGGCACGCCGTATTTTTCCGTTAGTTCTGCTGCCAAAGCGACCGTTCCCGCGGCTGTGGGCGTCTCCGAATTGAGCAGCACCACAAAGGGCTTACCGTAGGATTTCAGCTCCTCGATCACCCGCTCCTCTGCCTCTTCATACTCCGCTCTGGGAATAGAAGTAATGGTGCCGTCCGTCGTAACGACCAAACCAATTGTGGAGTGCTCGGTAATCACTTTTTTCGTGCCGATCTCCGCCGCCATGTTAAAAGGTATTTCTTCCTCATACCAGGGCGTGCGCACCATCCGGGGCTGCTCCTCCTCAATGTAGCCCACAGCACTGGGCACAATGTAGCCTACGCAGTCCACAAGTCGCACACGGAAGGTAGTGTGATCCGTCAAATGCAGGGTCACCGCTTCCTCCGGCACGAATTTTACCCGTGGTCATAATGGTACGCCCGGCAGCGGACTGGGGTAATTCGTCCGTGGCCCGCTCCCGCTGGTACTCTCCGTCAATATTGGGGATCACCATGGTGTCCATAAACCGCTTGATAAAAGTGGATTTGCCTGTGCGTACCGGTCCCACCACGCCGATATAAATATCACCCTGCGTTCGGAGAGCGATATCGCTGTAAATCTGTTGATTCATTTGCTCACACTCCCGGAATCAAAAGAATGGTTTGTTGGCGAAGTACATCTTCTGTCAGTTGATTTTCCTGCTGAATCAGCTCGGTGCGGGAGCGGAATTTTTTGGCAATGTCCCACAGGCTCTCATCCTTGGCGGCAAAGTACAATGTCAGCACCGGCGACTCACCGGCAGTGCAGGGTTGCAGCTCCACATCGGTCACCGTCTGCATCTCCGCCTGGGTGTACAGGCAAGCACTGTACTCTATATTCACCCGCAGTTCAATACGGTTGGCCGACTGTAAGATATAATCAAAGGATTGCAGACCGGCACCTACAAATCCGGCGTACTTGTCATCTGTCAACGCCAGTTGCAGCCGGGTCACGCCGTCCTTACAACATAGATTGTCGCTCACATCGTAGTAGGCCACACCGTAGCCCACCTCCACCAGCAGCAGGCCGTTTTGCACCCGCGCCTCCTGCATAGCAAGGGATAAATCCAGAATTTCTGCAATCTCCGTATCCTCAAAGCTCAGGTCGGCGGACAATGTCTTGCCGTCATAGAAGAATTGCGGATCCCGCAGCAGGAACCGTGCCGGTCTGTACCCGGGCGTCATAGGCAATGGCATAGGCATCTGTCACCAGTTGGGTATCGCTGACCAGGGCGGCCGTGTAGGACACACAAAAGGCTCCGGCGATCTCCAATCGGCGCAAGTCGTTATTTTCGTCCGGTACCGGCTTTACAAACAGAGAACCGATCTTCACTTGTGCAAAGGCATGGCTGTCCTCGGTCATACCGGCCACATCCACGATTTTACTGCTGTGCACGGTAAAGCAGCATTTCTCCGTGTTATGTTCTGTGTTTTCATATACCACGCACAACTCAGCTCGGCACTTCACCAGCATTTTGCCGGCAATGGCGCGCACCTCGTCAATCACCGCAAAGGCAAGACCGGTGTGGATCAACACAGAGATATTGGTGTTGTGCTGGCCGATGGCGAACTTCTCGTCAAAGTCGCAGGAGAACAGTCCGGCATCCAGCACCTCCAGGCACTGGGCGTCTGCTTGGCGTAAAATGGCACCACAACAGTCAGTCAACTGGCTCTGTTCCATATAGGCAAAGACCTGTGTGTGGACTTGCAGCCCGGAACGCACCTCTAACTTGCGCTGATTGATCAGCCGATAGTTGGTAAAGTCCGTACAAGTGTGCACCTGGGCAAAGGCAAAGGCGTCCGTCACCGGTGCGTCAATGTTTTTAGTGAACCGCTCCTCAAACGCGGCGGACAAACAGCACCCGGAAGTGGAGATATACACAAATGAAATGCGGCTGCGCCCTGTCACCCTTGCTGCCGGAGGCATATTCATAGTCCGTCACCGCATGGCTGCACACGCACCGTACCACCCGCTCCACATCTTCACAGTATTGGGGCAGACTCTCCTGGTATTCCACTTCAAACTTTGCTTCTCCCGTGCCCAAACAAACCGTGCGCTTGCTGTCGGCAAAGGTCTTTTTCCGTTTCCATTGCAACATCTCCTTACAGTTACTGGTAATATCTATGCGCCCGCACCCCCGTCTATGCACACCAAAGAAAAATGTTACCCAATAAAAAAAGACTTCGTTACCCTATGATAACGAAGTCTTTTTTCTATGTTAGATTTAGGTTTCCGGCTTTACTTTTTTGATCTTAAAGACGACGCGCAGCAGCGGCGCCAACACCTTTGGGCGATCCAGTACGATCACTTGCATAATGGCCCTCCTTTTAGCGTTTACAGCAGATAATGCCCAGGACGATGACGGCGATGGCCAAAATGCGGGTGACCCAAATGGTGGGGCAGCAACAGGCGATCACCAGTCCCGCACCGAATGCGATCCACAAAAAATCACGCCTACACATCTTTTTCACACCGAACACCCCACAACTGCTGTATTTACACCATACTATGCGCGCAGTTGCAGATCGTTACTGAGCACCGTCAGCAGTCGGCCTTCCCGGAAGGAAATGGAACATTCCCCGCCCCGCACCTCATTGCTTTGGCACATGGAGGTGGCCGGGTTCAGGTCATAGTCCGTCAGTTCCCACTCGGCGCCCCGAATGGTCAGTCCCCGGCACACACCGCCAAAGGCAAACAGGGAGAAATAACCGTAGCCCGCCCCGCTAAAGGAAAAAGGGCCGTCTGAGATAAAAAGCTTTTCATTCGGGGTAATAATTTCCGCCTGCACACCGCGGTCCAGGCAATAGGCCAAGTTCGCCACATTGGAGAAGGAATGGTCAAAGCGGTTGCCAATAGCGCCCACCAGAATCAGGTGGGTATAGCCGCGCTCCATGGCGATCTTTATGGCCGCCAAGGTGTCCGTATCGTCCTTATGCGCGGGCATCATGATCAGTTCCTTGGTGTGCTCCGGCACCGGTGAAGAATCAAAGTCCCCAACCACAATATCCGGCTCTGCACCCAAGCGACGGCACTTTTGATACCCGCTGTCCGCTGCCACCACAAAAGCGCCAGGCAACAACGGCTTTATGTAGGCAATATCCGCCTCCGGCGCGCCGCTGACAATCAGGCACCGCTTTATTTCCGTTCCCATTTTTTAATATCCTTTACCTGATTATAAAATTCAACATAACTGTTGTGACGACTTTCGCTGATCTCGCCCCGCTCCACGGCGGCGCACACGGCACAACCCTTATCTGCCACATGGGTGCAGCTATTAAAGCGGCAATCCCCCAAATAAGGGCGAAAATCCGGAAAGCAACCGGGCAATTCGTCCTTGTCGATCTCCGCGTCCCGCTCCAGTTCCAGTGCAGAAAAACCGGGGGTATCTGCTACCCAGCCACCGGCCACCGGGTACAGTTCGCAGTGCCGGGTGGTGTGGCGACCACGCCCCAACTTCTTGCTGGTCTCGCCGGTTTCCAGCGCCAAGTCCGGGCACAGACGGTTCAGCAGCGTGGACTTGCCCACGCCACTGTTGCCGGTAAACGCGCACAACTTGCCGGAGATCAGCGCCGGCAATTCGTCTGCCCCTGCGCCGGAGCGGGCGTTACACAGCACCACTGGGTAACCGGCTGTTTTGTAAATGTCGGCGTACTGCTGCCAGTTCTCTGCCAAATCCGCCTTGGTGAGCACGATCACACAATCAATGCCCTTTTGCGCCGCCAGCACCGTCAGCTTATCGATCTGCACGGTACGGATCTCCGGATCTACCAAAGACGACACAATAAAGAGCCGATCTAAATTGGCCAGCGGCGGCCGGCGCAATTCATTTTTGCGAGGCAAAATAGTGTCAATGGTATTCTCCCCTTGCGCGTTCACGGTAATCTCCACCCGATCCCCAACCAATGGGGTGATCCGCTGCTTGCGAAAGGCGCCCCGCGCCTTGCACTCATATAATCCATCGGCGGTTTCTACATAATAGAAACCGCCGATCCCTTTGTGAATTCTGCCTGTTACTGCCATATCAGTCCGTCCCGTCGGGTACTGTGGTGTCCGTCTTGTCGTTAAAGTTCATACGCACCGTTTTGGCCTTGTCTGCCTTTACAGTCTGGCGCTGAGACACCTCGCCCAGTTCCACCTCGATCTCCACCCGGCACCGTAAGACACTTGCAGGTTAAAGGTACGCTGGCCGCCGTCCAGGCTCTCGCTCTTGGTAAATTGCAGTTCCCCATCCACATAGATGTTCAGGGTGCTGTGCTTGCCGGTATCCGGCACCGTTACCTGCAACTTCACCGCCTGTGCCGCCGGGTCGGTAGACACTACACCGGTGGACACCACCAGCTTGATGGCAGCCGACGGCTGCCGCCTCACCCTGACCGGGGGTCTGGCTGATCACCGTATCCTTGGGCAGATTGCTGTCTTCGGTAGAAATCTGCACATTCTCAAACCCGCTCTTCTCCAAAAAGCTGCGGGCATCGCTTTGGTTCAGTCCACGCACATCCGGCACAGTCAGCAGCACCTTTTGGGTCGTGCTGGAAGGCCGGAGCTGATATAAATGGTCACCGTTTGGTCCGCAGCCACCAAATCCCCCTGCCTTGGGGCTGGTATATACGCACTGACCCTCTTTTACCGTCTCGCTGGAGATGGTCGTTACGGTGTAGTTGTTCAGTCCCTCGGAGGCCAACTCTTTCTTGGCCATATCCTCACCAAGGCCGTAGCAGTTGGGACCTGAATGCCACCGGGCGTCTGGGCCACCACAAGGGTCACTGTGCTGCCCTTCATCACCCGCTCACCGGCTGCCGGTTTTTGCTCCAGCACCGTGCCCGGGTCAGCATCCTCGCTCTCCTTGCTTTCCTGTACAAAAACATAATCGTACTGGTTGGAGCTGACGATGGTGTCATAGGACTGACCCACAAAGTTCTCCAACTTCATAGACTTGGTGTTCAGCGAACCGGTAAGGCCCATCACCAACAGTACAATAGCTGCTGCAAGCACCAGCATACCGGCGATCACAGCGCCGACGATCTTGCCCTTGCGCTTGGGGTCTTCCTCCACCACCGGCTGTTCCGGCTCGGATCGCAAATCCGGCTGGGGCTTCTCCGTGTGATCCACCGTCTTGATCACATATTTAGTAGGCTCCTCGTCCACAAAATAGGAATAGTCAAATGTGGTGGCCGGGTTCTTGATGACCTCCTCCACATCAAAGAGCATTTCCGTTGCGGACTGGTAGCGATTGGCCGGGTTCTTCTCCATAGCGTGGGCACAGATCTGCTCCACGCCCCGGGGAATATCCGGGTTAATGTCAATAAGCCGCTTGGCGTCCGCCTGCACCTGCATTAGGGGCCACAGACACGGCGCTGTCTGCATCAAAAGGCACACAACCGGCCAGCATCTCATAGAGTACCACGCCAAGAGAATAAATATCCGCCCGTTCGTCAGTAAACTCGCCCCTTCGCCTGCTCCGGACTGATATAATGCACAGAGCCAATGGCATTTTCCGTTAAAGTTTTGGTCTCGCTGCGGGAGAAGCGGGCAATACCAAAGTCTGTCACCTTAATATGACCGTCAGCCAGCAGCATAATATTTTGAGGCTTAATGTCCCGATGCACAATACCCTTGTCATGGGCGTGCTGCAACGCACGCAAAATCTGCGTAGTAAAGTACAGGGCGTCATTCCAGGTGATGGCCCCCTGCTTTTGTATATATTCCTTTAAGGTAATGCCGTCCACATACTCCATCACAATGTACTGGAGCTTCTCGCCAAAGCTCACATCGTACACCTTTACGATATTGGGGTGGGACATAACGGCAATGGCCTTGGACTCGTTCTTGAACCGGCGCACAAAGTCGTCATTTTGCAAAAACTCGTCCTTTAGGATCTTCACCGCCACAATGCGGTCATCCACATTGTCATAGGCTTTATAAACAACGGACATACCGCCTACGCCGATGATCTCCTGCACTTCATATCTGCCGTCTAAGCGTTTTCCTACATAATTATCCATTATATTTGTTCACTCCGCTTAATTGCTGATGGCAACAACGGTAATATTATCACCGCCGCCGTTTTTGTTGGCCTGCTGCACCAGTCGATCCGCATAAGCATAATACTGACCGTCACTGATGGCGCTGACCATCTCGTCATTGTCCACATAGTTGGAAAGGCCGTCCGTACACAGGAGTAGCACCTGGCCGTCGCTAAAGTCGATCTGGTCAAAGTCAATCTTAATGGCACTGTCTACCCCGATGGCACGGGTGATGATATTCTTATTGGGGTGGTGCTTTGCCTCGTCCGGGGTGATCTTGCCGCTCTCCAGCAGATCCTGCACCATACTGTGATCCGTAGTCACCTGCTGCAAGCCATCGGCAGAAAAGAGATACGCGCGGCTGTCCCCGGCATGGGCGATAAACGCCTGGCCGCCACGAATGACGGCACACACCACTGTGGTGCCCATACCCCGAAGATCCGCCTTTTCCCGTGCCAGATCATACACTTCCACATTGGCGGCAGACAGCGCCGACTCCAGCATATTGCAAATGGAGCTGTCCCGCATATTGGGGTGGTAAGACGCATTGATCTTGCTGCTGATCACCTGCACCGCCAGTGAGCTGGCAATATTGCCGCCGGCTGCGCCGCCCATACCGTCGCACACCACGGCAAAGGCCGTGCCATCCGGCATTTCGCCCACAAAATAGGCGTCCTGGTTGGACTCACGGATCCGCCCCCCGGTCGGTTTTTAGCAACCATGTTCAATCTGATCACCTCGTTTCTTCAATCTGCGAAGCTGCCCGCAAGAGGCATTGATATCATGACCTAAAGTTCTTCTTATTGTAGCATTTATTCCCTGTTTTTTCAATATGCTTTGAAAGTTTTGAATGTCTTTTTGACTGGATCGCACATTGCCCCGCTCCGCCACATCGTTCACCGGAATCAGGTTCACATGGCAAAGCATCCCCCGCAGCCGCGCCGCCAATTCCATGGCATGGGCCGGTCGGTCGTTTACATTGTGGATCAAAGTATATTCAAAAGACACCCGGCGCGAGGTTTTCTCCGCATAAGCTGCCATAGCCCGCAAGGTAGCGTCCACGCCCCACCGGGCGTTCACCGGCATGGTGCGGGAGCGGATTTCATCATTGGGCGCGTGCAGGGAAAGCGTCAACGTCACCGGCAAATCCTCTTGCATCAAATCGTAAATACGATCCACCAACCCACAAGTAGAAATGGTAATATTGCGCAGGCTAATATTCAGCCCCCGAGGGTCGTTGACCGTATGTAAAAACGAAATGGTATTATCATAATTATCCAACGGCTCGCCAATGCCCATCATCACAATATGAGATATGCGACAGCCCAGGTCCTTCTGGGCAGCGTGCACCTGACTCTCAATCTCCGCCGGCAGCAAATTCCGCTGAAAACCGGCCAGAGTAGACGCACAGAAGGTGCAGCCCATTTTGCACCCCACCTGGCTGGACACGCAAATGGTGTAGCCGTAGTTATAGTGCATCACCACGGACTCTACATACTCTCCATCGTTCAAACGAAACAGATATTTCACCGTATCGTCCACGGCAGAAACATATTTTTCCTCGATTCGGCAGGCGGGAATGGTAAACCGTTCGTCCAGTTTGCTCCGAAGATCCTTGGACAGATTGGTCATCTCCTCAAAGTCCTGCACACCCACCTTGTGTAGCCAAGCGTACACCTGATCGGCACGAAAGTGCTTCAGCCCAAGGTCCCCCAAACCGCTGGCAAAGTGCCGGATAAGATAAACTTTTGATGTCCTCTTTCATGCCTGTCTCCAAAGCGGCGTAATAAAAGCCGTCGCTGCCCTGTTCACACGGAAAGCGAGTACATTCCGCCGTCAGGAAAGGCGCTGTGCCGGTCAAGAAATGCCGACACAACCTTTTCGTTCTCTTTTTTGTGGAGGGTGCAGGTGGAATACACCAGTCGCCCGCCGGGTTTTAAGTAAGTGGCTGCCGTCTGCAAAATGGAAAGCTGCAAGGCAGGCAAATCCTTGATACTGTCTAATTCTTTATAGCGGATTTCCGGCTTGCGGCGGAGAATGCCAAAACCGGAACAGGGCACATCGCAAAGAATGGCGTCTGCTGCCGGAAGGTCCCGGCTATGCAACGTAGCGTCCTGCACGCGGGATTCTATACAGTCCAGGTGTAACCGCCGGGCACCGCTGCGGATCAGCTCCACCCGGTGGGGGTGCAGATCACAGGCGATCAAGCGGCCGGTATTGTTCATCTGTTCCGCCAAAGTAAAGGATTTACCCCCCGGTGCGGCACACACATCCAGCACCGTCAGACCCGGGCGCACCTGCAAGGCAGCGCAGGCCAGGTAGCAGGACAAATCCTGCACATGGAAATAACCTTTTTGAAAAGCGGCTGAGCGTTCCACATCAAAGCCGTCGTCCACTGTCAGTACTTTCTCCGGCAGCAGACGGGCTTGCACGCCTTCATTTGCCAACATCTCCTGCAACTGACCGGGCGTCACAAACAAGGGATTGGGCACCAAAAATAATGGCGCACGACCGTTGATATAAGGCAGGAACGCCGCCGTAGCATCCGCTCCATAGGTCTTTTGCCACATAGCCAGCAGGGGCTGCGGCACAGAATAGCGGAGCATGGGCGTATCCGGCAAATCCGGATCCGCTGCGATCTGCCGCAGTACCGCATTGATCATACGGCCATAATAACCTTGGCCCACCGTCTTTGCCAGTTCCACCGTTTCATTTACCGCAGCAGGCACAGGCACCTTGTCCATATACAGCGCCTGGTAGGCGCCCATACGCAATAGCACCCGCACCTTGGGCTTTAATCGCCCGGTGGTGAATTTATCCACCAAAGCGTCCAAAGTGATTTGCCGTTCCAATACGCCCCGCACCAAAGCCGTGGCAAAAGCCCGTTCCTGCCCGTTGGCCACAGGTAAATGGTCGAGAGAAAGATTGGAATAGGCGCTCTCCTGTTGAATTTTTATATAGGGTTTCAAACGCGGCTAAGCGCGGAGATTTAACGGTCATCGCTTCGTCCTGCCAGGAGCAGCAGCCGCAGCAAAGTGGCCAGCGCAGAGGCCAGCGCCGCCACATAGGTAAGGGCAGCAGCCGTCAGCACTTTCTTCGCACCCCGGTACTCCTGTTCGGTTAAAAATTGATTGCTTTCAATGGTCTGCAAGGCCCGGCGAGAAGCGTTAAACTCCACCGGCAAAGTCAGCAGCTGGAACAGCGCCACTAAGGCATACAACACAATACCCACCATAATCAGCGGCCGCCAGGTAAATACCATGCCCAGCAGCACCAGCGGAATACCCAAAGAGGAACCGATGCGGGTGGCAGGAATGGCAGCGTTACGAATCTTTAGCGGTGCATAGCCCTGTGCGTGCTGGCAGGCGTGGCCCGCCTCATGACAGGCAACGCCGATGGCCGCCACAGAGGTGGCGTTATACACATCGCCGGACAGACAAATTTCTTTATTCTTCGGGTCGTAATAATCGGTGAGGGTGCCGCCGATCTGGCGAATTTGCACATCGGTAATGCCGTTTAGTTGCAACAGTCGCGCCGCCGCCTGGGCGCCGGTCATGCCGCACATGGCGTGCACGCTGCTGTACCGACGGAAAGCCCGCTTCACCTTGATTTGACAATAAAAAGAAAACAGCAGGACCGGGATCATAATGACCCCGGTTGCGTAATAAAGCATATAGGCGTTCATAAAATCACGCTCCTAAAACAGTACCTACCGCCACCGGTGCCCAGCCAAAAAGGCCTTGGCATCCATGGCTTTCTTCCCCTGGGGCTGCACGGTCAGCAGTTCCAAACCGCCGCCATCCCCGCAGGCAACAACCAATTTGCCCTTGCTCTCGATCACCGCACCGGGGTGCTCCCCTTTGTTCGCTTAGGCGAGCAGACAGCACCTTCACCGTCTTGCCGCCAATGGTCGTGGTGGCGCAGGGCCAGGAATACAGCCCCCGCACCTGATCGTGCAGCTGTGCTGCCGAGCGGTTAATCCAATCCAAGGGACTCATAGACTTGGAGATCATTTTGGCATAACCAAAATCCCCTGCCGGTTGTGGGCACGGGTGCAGATCGTCCAATCTGGGTAAAATCTCTGCCAGCGCCTGTGCGCCCTTAAAGCCGACAGCCGTTCAAACAGCATTTCCGCCGTTTCCTCCGGGTCAATGGGTGTTTTCTTGACCAGCAGCATATCGCCGGTGTCCAGTCCTGCGTCCATTTGCATAATGGTCACGCCGGTCTCTGTTTCGCCGTCTAAGATGGCCCACTGAATGGGCGCCGCGCCTCGATATTTAGGCAGCAGCGAGGCGTGCACATTGATACAGCCATACCTGGGCAATTCCAATACCGCCCGGGGTAAAATGCGCCCGTATGCCACCACCACGATCAAATCCGGATCCAGTACTTTTAACTGCTCCAAAGTGGCCGGGTCTTTCATCTTCTCCGGCTGAAAAACCGGCACGCCGTTCTCCGCAGCCAGCACCTTCACCGGTGGCGGAGTCAGCACCATTTTGCGCCCCTGTGGCTTATCCGGCTGGGTAAACACACCCACCACGCTGTGGGGGGCTTTCCAGCAGAGTTTGCAGGCAGGGCACCGCAAAATCCGGCGTTCCCATAAATACGATACGCAGCGTTTGCATCTTAGTCCTTCTTTACTGTTTTATCCATACGGTCAATAAAAAGCACACCGTCCAGGTGGTCGATCTCATGACAAAATGCCCGGGCCTTTAGGTCCTCGCCGGTATAAACATGCCATTTGCCCTCTCGGTCCTGGCCTTTCACCTGTACCTTTTGGGGGCGGCGCACCGTCTCGTACCGACCGGGCAGGGACAGGCAGCCCTCTTGACCGCACTGCTCACCCTCGGTCTTTACGATTTCCGGGTTAATCAGTTCCACCGGGCCGTCGCCGCAATCGATGACCACAATACGCTTGAGAATGCCTACCTGCACCGCAGCCAAACCTACGCCGTTGTCCTTATACATGGTCTCAAACATATCCTCCACCAAGGTGGCGATACGCCGGTCAAACACTTCCACCGTGCGACTCTTTTTTCTTAAGATTGGATCGCCGTATTTTACTACATTCCGTAATGCCATTTTTTCTCCTAACCCAAGTCAATGGGGTTCAAATCTATGGAAATCTGCACCTTTCGCAGTTCTTTCATTTTAACAGTGGCTTTTAACACCTGCATGAGCAAATTGCGAACAGATTTTGAATTTTTACACTTAATTGCCAGCCGATACCGATAGGTATTGCTGATTTTTGATATTCTTGCCGGTGAGGGACCAAGTACAATCAGCTTTTGCTGCTGTTCTTTATTCTCGAGCACCAGCGTGTCAAAAAAGGCCTTGGCTGCCAGCGCCGCCGCGTTCTCGTCTTCGCTGATAAAGAACACGCCGTAAATATCGCAAAACGGCGGATAGGTCAAAATACGCCGCAGAGCATACTCCGTCTCAAAAAAGCCGGGTAGTCTTGCCGTGCTGCCAAGTCGATCACCGGATTGCAGGGATCAATGGTCTGAATCACAGCCATGCCGGTAGCGTCTCGCCGTCCGCTGCGCCCCACCACCTGGGTGATCAGGTCAAATGCACGCTCGTGACTCAGGTAATTTTCGTCATACAGCGCATTATCCGCATTCACCACACCCACCAGGGTCACATCGTCAAAATCCAGCCCCTTAGCCACCATTTGGGTGCCCACCAAAATATCATATTCGTGGGACGCAAAGGCGTCAAACAGCTTTTGGTGGCTGAATTTACCTGCGGTGGTGTCTGCATCCATACGCAAAATTCGTGCCGCAGGAAACAGCGCTTGCAGTTCATCCTCGATCCGCTGGGTGCCGAACCCGCTGTACCGCACCGCGTGGCTGCCGCATTCCGGGCATGTATTGTCCAAAGGCTTGGAATAGCCGCAATAGTGGCACATCAGCCGGTTGGAATAACTGTGATAAGTTAGCGAAATAGAGCAGTTGGGGCAGGTGATCACATGACCGCAGTCGTTGCAGGCAATGAATGTGTTGTACCCTCGCCGGTTCATCAAAAGAATGGTCTGCTTGCCCGCGTCCAAATTGACTGTATCTGCTTTTGCAGGGTGCGACTTAGAGGCGAACGGTGCCCGGCGTGCAGCTCTCCCTTCATATCCACGGTACACACCTGCGGCAACGCAGCGTTGCCAAATCTGTGCTCCAGGGAACAAAGGGTATATTTTCCCGCCTTAGCCGCCGCATAGCTTTCAATACTGGGGGTGGCAGACGCCATCACAAACAGTGCGCCGCTCTCCCCTGCCCGGTAGCGGGCAATGTCTCGGGCGTGGTAACGAGGGGTGCGCTCACTCTTGTATGTCAGCTCCTGCTCCTCGTCCATAATGATCAATCCCAGGGCGTGCAACGGCGCAAACACGGCGCTGCGGGTGCCCAGCACGATCTTAGCCTCTCCCCGGTCAGCACGGCGGTATTCATCGTTGCGCTCGCCTATGGACAAGCCGCTGTGCAGCACCGCCACCTGGCGGCCGTACCGTTGATGAAACAGACCCAGCACCTGCGGAGTCAAACCGATCTCCGGCACCAGCACAATGGTATCTTTCCCCTGCTGCAACGCGCGGTCGATCAAGCGCATATACACCTGGGTCTTGCCGCTGCCGGTAACGCCGTACAGTAGCGCGCTGCCGCCGTCACCATCCAGCATAGCGGACAGCGTGTGGTACGCCTTTGTCTGTTCGGCAGACAGTTCGATCTCCGCTGCCTTGGGGGCAGCAGGCAGATCCGCATACGGATTTCTGTACTTCTCTTTTTTGAAAAAGCGCAGCACGCCGCACTTTTCCATATTTTTCAGCACGCCATCGCCTACGCCGCAAAGGGTCTTAATCTCCTCCACGGTGGCGCTGCCAATGTCCAGCAGAAGGTCGGCAACAGACTGCTGCTTTGGCGTTAAGCGGGGCAGCTCTTCGCCGCGACTGACGGTCAATTCCGCCATACGCACCCCAGCCACGCCGATCTTACCGAACCCACGGGGCAGCATTTGCAGCAGGCACTCGTAGGTGGTGCAAAAATAGCGGTTTTTCATCCACTGAGCCAGGCGAATTTGGCTATCGTCCAGCACCGTACCGTAATCGCACACACGGGCAATGTCTTTCAGCGCCGGATTGATCCCCACAAACACTTGCAGCACAATTCCTCGGCGCAGTCGATTGCCGCTGCCAAAGGGCACCTCTACCGCCACGCCCGGGCGCACCTGATCTGCCAGTGCAGGGGGCACCGCATAATCGTAGTCACTGTCCAGATTAAAGAAGGTGCGCTCCACAGCCACGGTGGCAATGGGTCGGTTCTCTGCTTTGTCGCTCACTTTATTTCTGCTTGAGTTCGTCCGGCTCCTCAATCACATACTTACCGGAATTGATGTCGTCAATAGCCAAGGATACGGTCTTGGTGTCCAAATGCTCCTCATTGGCAATGGCCTCGTCCTGAATTTCCCGGGCGCGCTTGGCCGTGCCAACCACCAGGCTGTATCGGCTGTTTACATTCTTGAGCATTTCTTTCAAATCGGGATTAAACATAGTATTCTACCTCCAGTAGCAGTTATTCTGCGTTGCGCTTTGCCAGCTCATCGCAGATGATGTGATTGATTTCGTGCACAGCGGTGTCCAAATCGTCATTGAGCACCTGATATTTGTAGCAGTCACGGGACTGAAGCTCTACTTTGGCAATTTCCAGCCGATTGCGGATCACTTCGTCCGTTTCGGACATACGCCCGCGCAGGCGCTGCTCCAAAATCTCAAAATTCGGCGGATACAGGAAGATGGACACACAGTCCGGGCAAATACGCATTACATTCTTTGCCCCCTGCACCTCGATGATCAAAAAGCAAACCTTGCCCCTGGCAATGGCCTGCTCCACCCCGGCAATAGGGGTGCCGTAATAGTTGCCGGAATACTCGGCATATTCAAAGAAGCCACCGTCCGCGATCATCTTTTCAAAATCCGCACGGGTCTTGAAAAAATAATTCACGCCGTCCACTTCGCCGGGTCGGGGCGCCGGGTGGTGGCAGAAACGGATTCAACCACATCGTCCCGCAGTGCCTCAATGGCCCGAAAAACCGTGTCCTTGCCGCAACCGCTGGGTGCGGACAAAACAACTAATAAGCCTTTTTGTTCTCACAATGCATCGCGCACCTCCGCAGAAAATTTTTCAGCAATTTTGTTCAGATCCAAATAAGACAGGATCACATTGTCACTGTCCGTAATAATAACGCTCATGGTCTTGCGGCCATGGGTGGCGTCAATGAGTGTTCCTTTTGCTTTGCCATCTTGCACAATGCGCTTGACCGGGGCAGACTCCGGGCTGACAACGGCGATCACCCGATCCGCATTCACAAGATTGTTAAAGCCGATATTCACCAGTTGCATTATTCGATGTTCTGGATCTGCTCTCTGATTTTTTCTACTTCAGCCTTAATGTCGATCACTTTACCGGCGATGGCTACATCGCTGGCCTTTGACCCGATAGTGTTGGCTTCCCGGTTGATTTCCTGCACCAGGAAGTCCATCTTTCTGCCGATGGGCTCCTCTGCCTCCAGGAATTTGCCCAGCTGCGCAATATGGGAGCGCAGGCGCACCGTTTCTTCCGCCACTGCCACTTTGTCTGCAAAGATAGCCGTTTCCTGAAGCAAACGGCCTTCGTCCAAGGTCACATCGCCCAGCAGCTCGTGCACCCGGGCAGCCAGCTTTTCGTTATATTCCCGCACGGTTTGGGGGAGCGTTCTTCCACAAACGCCACACAATCCAAAATGGTCTGTGCTCGCCCGGCCACATCGGCCTTCATCTTGGCGCCCTCTACCTCACGCATGGCAACAAACTTATCCAGCGCAGCGGCTGCCACCGTCTGCACATAGGACCAGATCTTGTCCTCGTCCTCCTCTGCCTTGCGCACCACCAATACATCAGGAAAGCGGGCAATAGCAGCAGCGCCCCAGTCCTGCTTCGCACCATAGGTGTCTGCAATCTCCTGCAAAGCGGTGTTGTAAGCACCGGCTAAAAGTGTGGTTCACTGCCACCTGGGCGGCCTCTGTATTTAGCGCCTCAATGCCCACAAAGCAATCCACCTTGCCGCGAGACACCCGACTGTTTACAAAGGACTTGAGCTTATCCTCAATAAAGCCGTACTGCCGCGGCACCCGAGAGGAAAACTCAAAATAGCGGTGGTTAACAGACTTCAGCTCTACGGTGATGACATAGCCGTCAATCTCCTGCACCGCACGGCCGAACCCGGTCATGGATCGTATCATAATATTACCCCCAAAGAACGGTATTTTGCGCCCACAGCGCCCTGCGTTCTTTTGTTGCAAATATTATAGTCGTTCCCACAGGATAGGTCAACACTTTGTTCACAGTATATTTACATTATTCATAATATATTAACATTTTGCGATTATAAATGGACAGGGGTGACAGAAACGGTGCGATGTGGGCATCGCACCCTACAATCCTCCGTCAATGCCTGGCGGCATTGCCACCTCCCTTTACACAAGGGAGGCTGATTGGCATCAAAATCTTAGGCCCCCTCGTAAAGGGAGCTGGATGCGGGCTTGCGAGCAGACTGAGGGATTTGCAAACAATCAGGATTCGCCCATTTTTTTCAGTCTCTAAACAACATCTACCCCACCCCACGGCAAAAGAAAAAGCAGGAGATTGCTCTCCTGCTTTTTTTGATTTAATAAGACCCGGTGGGATCGTTGTCATAAAAAGCCGCTCGGTGCCCTTTGCGCCGGGATCGTCGCCTACATTATCACCGCCTTGGTCAATACCACCGCTGCCTGTGCTGGATTCGGTGAATACAGTGAAGATGTTGAACGCTTCTACCTCCATCTCAGGAGTACTATAACGCTTTTTCATGTTAAATTCCTCCTTTGATTAAGCGCCTAAGAAAGCGCGGTTGTCGCAAATGTTACCATAGGCAATGCACTGCACCGTTGTGGTCTTTGTGCCGCCGGTGACAAGCTGGGTTTCATAAGTGTAAGTGAACTTCACATACGCTCTGGTGTAAGTGGCAGGTGCAGCCGCATTGGCATTCTTGTAATTCAGAATAAACTGATTACTGAAGTCAATGGGACTCTTGGCCTTTACCATCTTAACATTCTTGCCGGCCTGTACACTGTCTACGGTAAACGCAGCATCGGTAGCCATGGCGGCGTCGCGGGGTGTAAAAGGGGTGCCCATCTCTGTGATCTTCACATCCGCCGGCAGACCGGTGGTTGCCGCACTGTAAGTGCTGAAGGTGGTGTCCGCAGATTTGGACTTCATGCCAACACTGAATGCGGTGGGGAACTTATGCTCCAGACTGTAACGATTCTTATCAGTATCCAGCCGTACCAGCTGGCCGCCGTCCGTCACATAGTACCCGGCTGCACGGATTACATCACCGCGCTCGTCTGTCTCAGCAAGCAGATACTTGACTGTGAAGAATTCCTTGTTGGAGCCGTCAATATAGAAGTCATAGGCGCTGCCGTAGGTGGCGATGGCATAAGTGCTGCCGGTCTTCACTGCCAGTGCATACGCATCGGCAGCCTTAGGAACGGAAACACGCACATCGTAGCCCTTGGCACACAACTGCTCACCGTCCAAAGACACAGTGAATACATCTTGACCGTTATACACATAAACCGGGCGCAGGATCACTTGGTTGCCGCCGGCAATCTTGGCCAGCTCAGCCAAAGTGTAAGTGCCGTAGTTGATGTTGTGAGGCTTGTCGCCCTCCATCACTTGCCAGCCGGCCAGCTTGTAATACGCGAGCCGGTCAGTGCAATGGCGCTGTCGCCCAGCTGCACCTGCTCCAACTGGGATACGGTTACATTGGTATCCTGCAGCAGTGTGCCCTGGTAAACATTGATCTGTACTGGTCCTGTACAGACAGCTGTACCTGATTCTCGGCAGGTGCAGTATCCGTAGTCAAATAAGCGGTTACCAGAATGCTGTCCGCGGCTGCGTTCTCATTTTGCATACGCAGAGTGTAGGGCAGGCTTGTAGTTCAGCACATCCTTCTCTCCTTGCCGCCGGCCGTTACGGACCACTTGTAAACTGGGAGCCGACTACGCCATCCGGTACAGTAAAGGTACTACTGGTGCCGTAGAAATAAGACTGATTCTCAGACACGGTAATGGGCGCGGCTTTGTCTACCACATACTTAAATGTAACAGAGAACTGACGGCGCAGCGTGTCAGAATTGTTGGCGTCGTTCAGCGCAGTAACCAAAGCGCTTGTGGTGCTGTCCAGTACCTTCTGGCCGGGCTGCTCCGTATCGGCAGCGGACTGGCCGATGTTGCGGTAGCAACTGCCGTTGTACTCTACATACGCCCGGTCATTATTTGTACCGTCCGTATTGTAAGCACCGGCTGCGGACTGAGAGCCCTGGTAGGCCTGTGCCTTAAACACATTGTTCACCTGACCGTCCGTATAGCCGTCCTGTGCCAGATATGCGTCCGTAAAGGCGTTCTTATCCTGGGTGCCCAGTACCACCACGAATGCGTCATACGCGGTGTAATCCGCCGGGACTTGAATGCCCTTAATGGCTGCGTCCAAAGCGTCTTTCTTGGTGTTGATGTCCGTCTGATAGTCGGACAGCTCTGTGGTCGTGCCCTGCAGGGTTACCGTGCCTTGCAGCAGGGTTTCCACTTGTACCTGGCCTGTCTTAAACATAGGCTGGTTGGTTTTTTCAGACTTGGTGTAGGTAGCGTTTGCGTTGGCGTCCTTATTATCGGACAGCTTCATTGCCGCCGTGGCCGCGTCATCAAAGGTCAGCCAAGTAGACAGAGTGTAGTTCTGCTGGCGTACCGTCTCGTTATTCTCGTTGATCACATTTTTGGTCAAACCGTTATTGGAGATCTGTACGCGATCGGAGCCGCCGTACAACTGATTAAGCTGCGAATAATCCGCACGCTTCATCAGCTTGGCATAAGCCAGCACCAGATCGTCATGCAGCTTGGAGGCCGTCTGTGCCTTGTTATCTGCATACGGGTTATTCTTATCGGTACGGTTTGCCGTTGCCACCGGGCTCAAGTCCGTATAGTGCTGCTTGGCAGCATCAAAGGCCTTGATATACGCGGCGGCACTGGAATCCGTATACGCACCGGTGCTGCTGTCGCCGTCCGTTACATCGTCATAAGCGTCCTGATAAATTTTGCCGATGGAAGTAGAGGCGTCCATATCCGCGTCCAGTTTGGTATAGCCCTGCTCATCCATGCACTTAGCATCCTTAATGGCATTGTCAACCGCCTTGTTAAAGTTGGTGGCCAGTTGGTCGCGCTTTTCCACGAACTGATCATAAAACGCACCGCCGTCGGTGGCGTTCAAATCTGGGTCTTTAACAGGGTTCCAAGAGGTGGCAGCGTCCATACCGGACAGGATTTCCATTGCCGTATCCGCGGAGAACCGGGTGATGCTCCGAATCAGCTGGTACATATCGGCACCCTGGAACTTATCTATATTCTTAAGCTTCTCGGAGGCATTGTTCATCAGGGTGGTGGGGCTGGCAGAGTTTACATCTACGACATAAATCTTGGTGGCATCATTGATAATGCTTTTACAGTTATTCGCTGCTTTGTCGTAATTATCCTTTTTCCCGTTGGTGTCACCATAAATACCCCACGGTATGGTATAGACACCTTCCGGTGAAGTCTTGCCGGTTTTTGCCATACAGCGATCGGGCATAAACTGCAACACATTATACCAAAGATGTGTAGAGCGATCGGTCATATCAAATTCTTTGCTGGTATGGTTCCAGTGATTCTCCCTTTCACCGGCAATATTTCTACTGTTACTAGTGCCAATGTAATTGCCAAACTCCCAGTTAGTGGTGGAAAAGCCTCTCCACATTTGATCCGTGGTCAACAAATTCTCATTGGTTGCGTCAGCTTGCAGATTCGGTTTTCCGCTGCTTTGGGGATAATCGGAAATTAAGCGGAAATAGGGGTTTGCATTCCCCGATGTCGTTGATTCCGCAGGGAACAAACCGTTTAAGGCGTTTGAATCCCACCCACTATCACGAATTTGAGACATCACAACAGGCATGCACATAATGTTGGTGGTGTCATTCTGGGAACCGTCATACAGAAATACAGCGGAGTTATAGTAAATCTCGTACCGGTTGTTCAAAAATGTCTTTACATCGTTGGAAGCATTTGCCTTACTGGTGGGACCGGCATACAACAAATTTTGAGAATACTTTGCATTGACAGTTTCATAAGCTGAACCATCACCTTTACCGGTAGCCACCTGGGCACCTACGGTGCTGAATTCCGCCTTATAGGGGGTCATTTTTTGAATGGCTGCATACAAATCCGCATTCAGCTTAGCCACATATTCCATATCCGGCACTGTCTTGCCCAGCTTTACAGCGTCCAGATAGCGGGACGCCTTGTCATACAGTTCATAAGCCGGTGCCATATTGGTGAGGATATTGGTAGCGGAGAAAGTCTTCATTGTAGACTTAAACAGCTCCATGTTCTCACGGATCAGCGCCTCTGCGTACGCGCTAGTGTCCTTAATAAACAGGTCATACGCGTCAATGGAGCCACGGTAAATATTCACATCGGTGAGCTTACCGGTGGCGCCCTCGCCGTACACCACCTGGCCGCCGGTACCGCCGGCCGTGCCGTGGATCAGGCTCTGTAAGGTTAAGCCGTTATCCGCATACGTCTTGCACTGCGATTCGCGGGCCTTGTAGGCATCATACATACCAACCTGCTTGCCGTCAATATAAACATAGATACGGTCATAACTAATGTACGGTACCACCTGCAAGGTCACATGACTCCACTTATCCGTAGGCAAAGTGAAGGTAGAGTCAGACTTAAAGGACGAGTCGCCGCTCTTGTACTCGATGGTGCCGTCCTCATTGACGCGGAAGTAGTTATCACTGTCGCCGCCCATACGGAATACGGCAGCCGATTATCAATGGTATCGCCCGGATTATATAGCATGGTATAGGTATAACCGGCAGCGGTGTCTGTCAGATCCTTTACCGGCTCCACCTGGGTGGCCACGCCTGACTTATTCAAAGGCAGGTAGGTGCCGTACACATTGTCCTTAGCGGTGGTATAGCCGGTAGCAGTGCAGGGATCCTTATAGATCACCTGTGTGGTATTGGCATCATAGTTGGTCTGCGTTGCCTTTAGCTGATCGGCCTTTGCATTCTCCACATCGCCCAAAGACAGTGCCTGGTCATAAATACAGAAGTCGCTGATGTAACCATCCAGCAGATAATATGTGCCGCCGACGGTGGTGGACCAATAGGGGTTCACGCCAAAGGTCAGCTTAGAGGGATTAGCACCGGCATTCTGGAATACAGCCTTGAACCAGTCGCTGTCCAGTACGGTGCCGAAGTTCTCGCCGGTTGTGGAAGAAGAAACCAGCTTGCCGTCTACAAATACGGTAAAGCAGCTTTTGGAGATGGAGAACACATAGGAGTGCCACTGGTTCTTTGCCAAGCTGCCGCTGGTTTTGGCCTCCGTGCCCTTCTTCATACCGATGGAGCGGTTGTCTGCCTGGTAGGACAGCAAGTTGAAGTTGCTCTTGTTTGCCGGATTGTTAATACCCCAGGTAATATAGTTCCATTGGGGCGTATCAATAAAGTCAAAGATATGGGTATCATCAACGGTAGCGTCCGTCATATAGGAGTCAAAGGAGATGGTAATACCGCGGTTGATGTTGGTGTCGGAGAACATACCGTCCACATTCATCCAAGCGGTAGAAACGCCCTTTACCTCTTTATCAATGGTTTCATCTGCGGCAGCACCGGCGTTGGTCTTCTTACTGTTATCAAAGCGCGCCGCCAGTCGGCCGTCCTGCACCACCATATTAACACTGCTCACATTACCCTTGTGCTTGGTGGAGCCGTTATACGCGCCAATATGGTTGCCGTTGCCGGACACATCCTCCCGCGCATTGTTAGAGGTAAAGTACCGGGCAATCAAGTGGCTGTTGGCGGTATCGCCGGGCTTCACAGCAGTCTGGGTAGAGGTCGCCTTACCGAAAGCCTGGGACAGGTTGTAATACTCCATATCGGAAATAGGAATAACGCAGCCGTGGCTGGGGTTCAGGTGATTGATGGAGCAATTATCCGCAGAAATCTTAGAATAACTCTCAAAATCGGAAGTATAGGAGAAACCGAAGCCGCCGTCGGAGAAATAGTCTACCAGCACGCCGTAGCTGCTTGTGCCGGAGATGGGGAACACCTGCGGGCCTTCTGCCTGCGTATTGGAGACAGACTCAAAGACCTTCGCATTGGCAGCATCATATTCGCCGTCAGAATTAGAGGGGCTCTTGCCGGTCTTGAAGGTGTACCAAACTTTCTTGGCACCGATGCCGGAGGAAGCCTCTTTCTTATACAGCATTACATAGCCGTTTCCGTACGGGGTAATATCGGCGTCGATCACACCGTAGCCCGGGTCGAAGAGCACCTTCTTCTCGGTAAAAGTGCGGAAATCCGCAGTGTAAGAATAATAGATCTTGGCGCTCTCATTGGCCGCAGAGTCTGCCTCGTTGCTGGCGAAGTAGACCATATACTTGCCGGCTACCGGGTCCCAAATGGCCTCCGGTGCCCAGCACATGTTGGTAATGGTCTGAACCGCCGCCCTTGTTCGTAGCAAACTGGGGATTGGCCAGTTCGTTCCAGGTGATCAGGTCGTTGGACCCCCAGGTGTGCAGACCGGTATTATTATAGTTGTTGGTGGTGTTGGCATCCGTTGCCACCATATAATACTTATACTCTGCACCATCCTGCGCCTTCATAATATAAGGATCGCGAGAGTGGCCGGGCCCTGAGAAGCACTTGCCACAGGCACGCCGCCGTTCAAGGCCTCGTAATTATAACCGTCCTTAGATACGGCGTAAAAACGTTCTCACCGTTAGTGGACTTGGCGTCATTTCTAAAATACGCAAACAAGTACGCACCGCTGGTGCTCTTGGGCAAATTGCTGCTCTCATCTGCTGCAGAAGCAGACAGACCTGCAAAAGGCAGGCTGGTGGCCAGCATCAGCACAGACAGGAACAAAGACAACAGCCGTTTGGATACTTTTTTTCCCATAGAATTACCTCCATAAATCTCTTTCTTTACCAAGCGGGGTAAAAAGCGCGCGCTGTTTACTGACGACACAGCACAGGCAGCCAAAATCCTGCCGGCAGTGTATGGGTATAGTTACCCACACTCATTTACAGAGTAATTATACTACGCTTGAGAATTTCTTGTCAATAGAAATTGTAAAATATTTGTTAACTAATTGGATTTTAATGGAAACGCGACAATTATTAGGGCAGTGTCTGTTAATTATGCACAAATATCAACCATTTTCTGCAAGTGTATATCAACAATAATACCATACACAAATAGCGTATAAGCAGGCAAAAAAAGCAGCAGGGACTCCCCTGCTGCAAAAAATTCTATTCTTTTGCATACGCGGACAGCACCGTCTCCGCCCGGGCGCGCACACTGTCGATCAGGCTCTGGGGCTCCAGCACCTGCACGCGGCCGCCGTACTGCATCAGCCAACTGACCATGCCCTCACTGACCGCCGCCGAAATGGTGGTCTCAAAGTGATCGCCGTCCACCGCGTGAATGGGAATGGCCGTGCCGAAGCGGTCCACCATTTCCTCCAGAGTATCCAGCTTGCAAAGCAAGCGCACCGTTGCAGTCTCACCGGAGAACATATTGAACATTTTGGCGGCATAGTCTGCCGTATCAAACCGGCCCTGATACGCGCTGACCTCCTCCACCGGTCGTGCCTTTTGGCTCAATGGTGTAATACGGCGCATACGATCCAGGCGCAGGTTCATCAGATTGTCATATTTTTCGTTATTACAAACCAAATAGTAGTGATCGTCCTTCCAGATCAGCGCATAGGGCGACACGGTAAAGATCTTCTCTCGAAAGGTCTTTTTATTCTTGGGATCCACTGCCCGGCGCTTGTAGGCGAACTTGACCTTACAGCCGTCACAGATGGCCTGGTGCAAATTATCTATAATGTAATAGATCTCTTCATTCGAACATTTGTTCTCGCTCTGGCAATACACCTGGCGCACCAAGCTTTCCGCCTGGCCGGCGGAGAGCAGACTCTCCAGCTTCTGCACCAACTTCTCCGTCTTCTTCGGCGTAATGAACCCGGCGGACTGCACCGCGTCCATCAACATTCGCACCTCTGCCAGCTCAAAAGTACGACCGGCCATGTAAAAGCCCCGGCGGGGATAGTCTGTGCGGCACACATCAAAGCCCACCTCCTGGAGCGCTTTAATGTCCGCATAAATGGATTTACGCTCGCACCGGATGCCATAGTCGTTCTGTAATCGTTCAATCAAATCCGTAGCAGACAGCGGATTTTCCTCATCGCTGTACTGCTGAAGCATCTGTAAGATGCGCAGTGTTTTTAACTTTGATGTTTGCAAGTAAAATCCCCCCCCTATTGTATGGGCATTGTACCACAAAAGGGACAGTAATGCAAGGCCTACGGCAACTTTGATACAATGCGGCGAAACACCGGGCAGCAATCGGCAGCGCCGGAGGTGCCGTTTTCCCGCATCACCACAATGGCATAGCGGGGATGATCAAAGGGATACACCCCTGCAAAATAGGTATTGAGCACTTCCCTGCCCTGCACATAACGGCCGGACTGGGCGGTGGCGGTTTTACCGGCGGAGCGGCCACGATAATCGGCGCCACTGCCGGTACCTGCTGCTACCACCGTGCGCATATAGGCAAGCAGCGTCTTTGCATGCCCTGCCTGCATCACGCGGCGAGGTTTCGCTGTCGCCTTGCCGGTCAAATCCGGCGAGCAATACACGCCGCCACCGGCGATGGCCGCAACGCAACGGGCAAAGTGCAGCGGTGTGTCCGTCAGCTTCCCCTGTCCAAAGCCCAGCAGTGCCAGCTGGCCGGGAGACGCCAGCACCGACAGAGACGGCAGCCGCCCGGCAGCGCTCTGAAAATCCTTATACAGCGCAATCGGCGTGCCGAAGCCAAAATCCAGCCCCATTTGGTACAAACGCCCGGCGCCTAACTTCTGCGCCAGCTGCACAAAGTAGCAGTTACAGGAATGGGCCAGCGCCTGCTCCATCGTCTGCCGACCATGCACCCGACCGTTTTGGCACCGGTAGACAGTATCGCCCACTTTAATTTCACCTTTACAGGTATAGACCGGCTGCAAGTCTGCTTCTAACGCCGCAGCGGTAACAATCAGCTTAAAAACAGAGCCAACAGCGTAAGCGGACAATGCGCGGTTATAGTAGTCCGCAGGTGCGCTATACACGGCGCGCACCTCTCCGGTCGGTACATCCAGCACCACCACAGCGCCGGTTTTGATCGACTCGGCCGCCTGCTCCACCGTCTTTTGAAGTTCCAGATCCAGCGTGGTTCGCATGGTGGCAGGGGCTGCCGGTACGATCTGTTTGCTCCGTCATGGCATTGCCGGAGAGCACCCGCCCCATGGCGTCCGTGGCGAAGTTCAATTTTTTCTCCGTGGCAACGGCTGTATATTGACCCAGTCCGCCGCTGGCACTGTCCAGCAGCTGGCGGGCGTGGAGGGTGGTACTGTCCCGCACCGTGCGCTCCATAATTACAATATTGTTTGTATCCGCCTTAGCAGCTACCGGCTCCAGCACCGGATAGCCTTTTGCAGTTCCTTTGCAATGCGCTGCACATCTCCGGGCGCAAACAGGCGCGGGAGTTCTCGCAGGCAATCCTGCGTGGGGCGGATCACAGCCACCCACTCTTTGCGGGTGCCGCCCATGGATCGTCCCAGTCGGTCTGTGATTTCCGTGTAGTTCTGTTCAAAGAGCAGGGTGTAGCTGTTATAGCTTTGACCTACGGCAAAATTGCCGCTGTGCGCCACATACAGCACCCGCCCGCAAACGACGGTAAATAGCAGGCACATAACCAGTGAAAATGCGTGAAGCCGTCTGCCCATAAAAAATACACCCCCCGGTGTAGTATGTACATCAGGGGTGCAAAAAATGCGTATTCTGTTTAGTCCTCGTCCCGCTTGCGGCGCAAAATAGCATCCGGGGACACCGGGCGATCCACGGCAAAGGAATACACCTCCGTTGCCTTATTGGCTGCCTCCGTACGCGTGCCGTCTGCCTCTCGCACCAGGTCTCGAACAGTCAGAGTATAGGGCTTTTGCCCCGGTTCCAGCACCTCTAGGACATCGCCCTCAAAGAAGCGATTGCGCTGATCCACGATCAACCGGTTCCCCTGCTGGTCTCGGTACAAGGCGCACACATCCCAGTTGCGCACATAGCCGCCGGTGTTCAGCTCCTGCCCATTCTGCAGCGGACCGAAGTTAAAGCCGGTGGTATAAACCCGATGGCTCATTTTTTCCATCTCCGCCAGCACCCAGTCCGGCACACGGAAGTCCGGGGACGGGTGGGCAAAATAAGCGTCCATCGCCTGACGATAAGCGTGGGTCACAACGGCGGTATAATAGGCACTTTTGGCGCGGCCCTCGATCTTAAACGAGTCCACCCCTGCAGCCACCAGTTCCGGGATATGCTCGATCATACACAAATCCTTGGAATTGAAAATATACGTGCCGTTCTCCTCTTGATTGATGGGGAAATACTGACCCGGGCGGGTCTCCTCCATCAGGTGGTACTTCCAGCGGCAGGGCTGGGCGCAGTCACCACGGTTGGCGTCTCGCCCTACCATATAATCCGAGAGAATGCACCGACCGCTAAAGCTCATGCACATGGCACCGTGAACAAAGGCCTCAATCTCCAGCTCCGGAGGCGTATGGTCCCGGATCATCTTGATCTCGTCCAGTGAAAGCTCTCTTGCGGTGACGATCCGCTTGGCGCCCATTTGGTAAAAGGCATTGGCCGCCGCATAATTGACGATCCCCGCCTGGGTAGAAATATGCACTTCCACCTCCGGTGCCGCCTGCTTGGCAATAGCAAGCACGCCCATATCCGCAATGATAAAGGCGTCTACTCCTGCCGCCCGGGCACTGCGGAGGAAGTCCGGCAGCGCATCCAGCTCATAGCTGCGGGGCAAGGTGTTGCAGGTCAAATACAGCTTTTTCCCGGCAGCGTGCACCAGCTTGCAAGCCGCTTGCAGCTGCGCCGGGTCAAAATTGGATGGGTTGGAGCGCATACCGAATTGGGTTGCCCACATACACCGCGTCTGCACCGAACTTGACTGCCAATTCCAGCCGTTCCATATCCCCTGCCTGGGACAACAGTTCTACCCGCTTCATCATGCAGCCAGATAGGGGGCGTAGGTCTGTACCTTCTGCTTAAACTCGGCATAGGTCTTGGCAGTGTACAGGTTGCCCTTGGTGTCGTGGAAGAAGTAATAATAACCGGTATCCGACGGATGGAGCGCCGCCTGAATGGCCGCTTTACCCGGGTTGCAAATAGGACCGGCAGGCAGCCCCACCACCGTAGAGGTGGTCTGCGTGTTGTAATACTCCATATAATAGTCCGCCGTGTGGGCACTGGTTGAGGACAAATTTGGCTTAACAAAGTTGGTAATATAGTCTGAGGTGGACTGACAGCCCAGGGACGGGAAGTTGGTTTTATCGCTCAGGCGATTATGAATGACGGAGGAGATAGTTTTCATCTGCTTCTCACTGCCGGCTTCCTTTTGAATAATGGAGGCAATGGTCATTACCTCATACATGGAATAGCCCAGCTTTTTGGCCTGGGCGCGATCTTTCTCGGAGATCTTGCTGTCGCCGTTAGACAGGAACTTCTTCACCACGCTGGACGCGTTCTCCCCCCACAAAAAACTCGTAGGTATCCGGGAACATAAAGCCCTCCAGACGGTAAGGCACATGCTCATTTGCCTTTAAGTCCGCCACCATGGAATAGGTAAATTCTGTGGAATCGATCACAGACAGCAGCGCCGTTTTGTCACACACATCGTTCTCAGTCAGTTTATTGACGATCTCCGGTACGGTCATACCCTCCGGAAAGATCAGGGTCACCGTCTCCGAAGTGGCAGAGGAACCCTGTAAGGTCTGGAGCATACCCTCCAGACCCATTTTTCCGTTTAAGTAATACACCCCTGCCGGGTACGGTCCGCCGATGGGATCGTTAAGCACCTTATCGTGCAGGGTGGCAAAAAACTTGCAAAAGCCCTTGCACTTGATCAGTCCCTGGTCCGCCAGCAGGTCAATGGCATCCGAAGCGGTCTTGACCTCCTCCTGCATAGACACAGTGACGGTGGACTTGGTCTTGGTGATGGCCAAAATATCATTCATACAGAACACGGCGTACACAGACAGTGCCATGGACACCACAATCACCACAATAAAGAACACATAAGTGGACTTTACGCCGTTGCCTTTTTTCGCCGGCTTGCGTTTTGTACCCACCGGCGTGGTGCGGGGGGTGCGCTCCTGCACACCGTTAGAAAAATAGTAGTCCCTTTACCACTGAGCTCCGAGGGATTAATACCGTTCTCCCGCTGATTTAAATCTCTGTTTTCATTCATACGCTGCTCCTTGCTCCACGGTGAACACCCGGTTCTCCGTAGCAATCTGCTGCACCGGCAGATCATAGTCCCCCACCGGCAGGCAGTCCTGCAAAAAATCATTATAGCAAAGTCCTAGGGTCACCCCACGGAATTTTGCCAAAAACCGGTCATAGTACCCCTTACCGTAGCCCAGCCGATACCCTTTGTTATCAAAGCAAAGACCTTCGGCACCAGGCACAGGGCCTGACCGTCTAAATCCATATTGTATTGGGGCGCGGCTAAAGACGGCTCCCGTACACCAAAGCTGCCGCTTTCCAGTTCTTCCAGCGCCTGCACCCGGTAAAAGGCCATTTGCCCGGCATCGTCCAGACAGCGGGGCAAATAAAGCGCCTTGCCCTCTGCCAGTGCACGGTGAAGGATGCCGTCCGTCTGTATCTCCTCCGGCAGGGCGGCATAGCCTAAAAGCACCCTTGCCTGCCCATAGGCGCTGCTGTCCAGCACCCGGCGGGCAATGGCGGCGTCCGCCGCGGCTCTGTTTATCTTATCCCGTCGCCGCTGCCGAAATGCGCGGCGCAGGTCAGCCTTTACGGACATTGAATGGTCTTGCGCACGTTGGCTGCCATTTCACGACCCTCCAACTGGCACACAATCTCCAGCCCAAAGTCCACAGCCACACCGGCTGGCCCTTTGCGGTGATAAAGTCGCCGTCGCACACCACATGCTTTTTAGAAATGGTGGCACCGGTCAGTTCCTGCTCAAAGCCGGGAAAACAAATGGCTTCCTTCTCATTAAGCAGACCCTTATGTCCCAAAATAGACGGTGCGGCGCAAATGGCACAGATCAGCGTGTTGCGCTCTGCAGCCTGGTCAATGGCGTCCTGCACCACCGGGCTTTTTTCCAAATTCTTCGTACCGGGCATACCGCCGGGCAGCACAATGGCATCTACATTCTTGAAGCGAAAAGCCTTGTCGCTAATGTCGCAGGTAACGCTGACCCCGCAGGACGCAGTGATTACACTGCCGCCGATGCCAACGGTCATCACGCCGACTTTGGCCCGGCGTAGCATATCCCACCGGCGCCAACGCCTCGATCAGTTCAAATCCGTCCGCTAAAAAGACATAAACCATAGTTATGTAACCTCCGTTAATCCATATACAGGCCAAAGTAGCCCGGTGGCAACGCCCGGCGACTCCACAGCATACCCACCGGCTCGGCAGTCAGCACATTGCCACTCTTTTTTGGATATATTCGCAAATCCGACCGTCCCGCACCGCGGCGATCCCATCGTCTTTACAATAGAAGCTGCCATCCAGCAGCACATTTTTCCCGATACAGGTAGTCGCTATCTACCAGTTCCACCGCAGGTGTCGGTGTCCAAGCACGGCGGCAGTCAAAATACACCTGTGCCCCCGCCGTTTGCCAGCTGTCGTCCAACTGTGTCGGCGTGGCGGTACCAAAACAGCAGGGACTGAAAACCGAATTTGGCATACACATCGAAAAGATACGCCTCTGCCGGCACTAAACATAGAAAATCATAATCCAATGCCTGGGAATAGTCAATACATTTTTGCATAAAGCCCTGTTTTCTATAATCCGGGTGGGTGGCTACCGCATACACATAAGCCCCCTGCTGTCCGTTATAGGTACAGTCCAGCAAAAACAGCATAGACACCAGCCGCTCCCCCACAAAAGCACCTACGCAGCGTTTGTGGCGGCAGTTGTCCAAAAAGAAGCGGATATACGCTTCATCGTCCCCAAACACCCGGTGCCAAAGATCAACGATCTGTGCGGCATCTTCCGTAAATTCAATTTTCGTCAACATAGGTGGCCACGCACTTCTCTAAGAATATCTCCGGGTGATAGGACTGCTTGGCCTTGCGCAAGCCCTCCAATCCTAAATCTTCTTCCCGATTCACATAGGTATAGCCACTTAGGCACTGCTGCGTGAATACCTGATTGATGATGGGGAACGCCCCGCGCATATCTGCCGGTGCCTTTTCAAAATGGGTCACAAAGCAGTCCTTACTGTGGGGCTCACCCATGGTGTAGGCGATCACCTTGCCGCCCACCCGGATCAGTCCGCCTACAAAGCCCAGCGCCTTGTAATTATCAAAGGCGGAGAGCACCGCTTCAAACTCCAGGGAAAACTCGGCGTCCTCTTCTTTTTGTTCCGTTTGGTCTTTCTCGTCAATCCAGCTGGTATGCAGGGCAATGCACTCCCCCACATTCTCCGGGGTGAGCACTTCAAACTGCCAGTCCGGGTACGCCTTCATAAAGTAGGTAATGTGCCCCCGCTTGCCGTGATACTTCTTTCCGGACAAATTGGCCATTTTCTCTACACTGTAAATATAATCGTTATAATCGTCGGAATATGTGTAGTTGAATTTTCCCGGGAAATCTGCCTCCAGCAGTTCTTTATAGCTGGCGGTCACACCCAGCAGGCGTAAAGTGACGCCATTTTCTGCCGCGTCCTGCTGTAACACCCGCACCGCATCGGCAAAATCGCCGGTGCCCACCGGGGGCGAATACGCAATGTCTGCCCCTCTGCCATAACGGATCAGCAAAAAGTCCTTGTAATGGCAAATGCAGGTCACATACGCCGTGCGCCAAACGAAAATGTTGCCAAATGTATACTCGCAGTTCATACTGTGGGCGTGGGACAGGCATTGATCCACCCAGGGCTTGTCCGTAATTTTCGGTTTTGAAATCAAGCATAAATGCGTTAATCTCCTTTGTTCTCGTTGCGTTGCAGCTTGTGCTTTTCACCGTTCGGCTCCACCACATAGGTGTTATCCAGTTGGCTGACCAAACTACGCTTAAACGAATCAATGTAGCGACGGCGCAAAGCGCCCTGTTCTTCCTTTTCCGCCGGGGTCAGACCCTCCGGCGTTTTGGCCTTACGGGCCAGCGCGTTAATGCGCGCGATTTCTTCCGGTTTCATCAGTCCAAAAAGTCCTTTAATTTCTTACTTCTGCTGGGGTGGCGCAGCTTGCGCAGTGCCTTGGCCTCAATCTGGCGAATACGCTCACGGGTCACATTAAATTCCTTACCCACTTCCTCCAAGGTCTTGGGGTTGCCGTCCTCCAAGCCAAAGCGCAGACTCAGCACCTTTTCCTCTCTGGGGGTCAGGGTCTTAAGCACATCGGCCAGTTGTTCCTTAAGCAGGCTCATAGAGGCAGCGTCTGCCGGGGCCAGCGCGTCATCGTCCGGGATAAAGTCGCCCAAATGGCTATCTTCCTCTTCGCCGATGGGGGTCTCCAAAGATACCGGCTACCCTGGGCCACACGCATAATCTCACGCACCTTATCTACCGGCATCTCCAAATACTCGGAAATCTCGTCCGCCGTAGGCTCACGGCCGTTTTGGTGCAGCAGTTGGCTGTTGGCTTTCTTTACCTTATTGATGGTCTCCACCATGTGCACGGGAATACGGATGGTACGGGCCTGGTCCGCAATCGCGCGGGTAATCGCCTGGCGGATCCACCAGGTAGCATAGGTAGAGAACTTAAAGCCCTTGGTGTAGTCAAACTTGTCCACTGCTTTGATTAAGCCCAGGTTGCCCTCCTGGATCAGATCCAAGAACTGCATACCGCGACCCACATAGCGTTTGGCAATGCTCACCACCAAGCGCAGATTGGCCTCTGCCAGTCGCTTCTTGGCCTTTTCGTCATTATCCGCAATGCGGATTGCCAGCTCAATCTCCTCCTCCGGGGTTAGCAGCAGGCACCCGGCCGATCTCTTTCAAATACACCTTGACCGGATCGTCCATGGCCGCGTTATCGTTAATGGCTACTGTCTCCGCAGCGTCCGTCTCCTTGGGCAGATCCACTTCCAGCGGAATACCGTCCAGTGCCTCGGCAGAAAAGTCGTCTACAATGCTGATGTTGGCCGAGTCAATCATCTCGTTCAGTTTTTCCAGCTCGTCCACATCCAGGTCAAGCTCCACAATTACATTGTCGATCTCTTGGGCGGACAGGTGGCCGGACTGCTTGCCCCGCTCCACCAGCTTCTTAAAGGCAGCGTTTTTCTTTTCTTCGCTCACCTGCTGTTGGGCAGGCAAATGCAATTCGTTGTTGCTCATAGTCTGAATCCTCATTTCATCGTATTTCTATATGTAAACCCATGGTTTATGAATGATGGCGAAACAGGTCGCGAAAGGCCTGATCGTCCAGTTCTGCCGCGCTCTCCTGCTTTTTTTTGCTGCTCAGCACGAATGATTTGCAGGCAGTCGGAAAATTCCTGCTTGGCGTCCGCTGACTCACCGCCACGGGCAATTATACCGGACAGGCGACCCATCTCGTCGTCCGTCAACCGGTCCCGCAGGTCCATCAGCTCCGTACCGTCGCCATTCTCCAGCCGTTGCAAGATCAGCGTAAACACCCGTTGGGCAAAGCCGGGGGTCAGCCACTGAGGGTCAAAGTCCTTGCACAGGCGGCTGCAATCCGGATAGCGCAGCAGCAAGCTGATCAACCGATCCTCCGCCCGCAGCTTACGCAGGGAGGCGTCTGTGGCCATCGTTTCCCGCGCGGTCTTTCGCATATTCTCCTGCACAATACGGTTGAATTCCCGTTTTTCTCTCCTGTTGCCTTGACGGGCAACCAGGTCTTGCAGCTGCACCTTCATATTCTGCCGCTCCACACCCAGTTCCTCCGACAGGCGGGATACATACAAATCCTGCTCCACCGGCGGCAAAGTTGCCAGAATTTGCAGTGCGCCGCCGATAAAGTCGATCTTGCCCTGGGTCGTGGCCAAATTGTATTGACGGCGCAGTGCCAGCAGGCGAAACTCTGTTTCGTTAGACGCGCCCTCCAGCATACCCTTAAACTTGTCCCGACCGTAGGTACGAATAATTTCGTCCGGATCCTTGCCGCCCACCAGCGCGGGAATGCGCACTTTCACATCGGTTTGGTCAAACAGGGTCATGGCCTTTTGCAGTGCCTTTTGCCCCGCCTCGTCTGCATCGTAGGTTAGGATCACTTCCTTGGCGTAGCGGCTGATCAGCCGCACCTGCTCCGTAGTCAGCGCCGTACCGCAACCGGCCACCGCATTGGTAAACCCGGCCTGGTGCATGGCAATCACATCCATGTAACCCTCGCACAAAATCAGCGCGTCCTCTTTGCTGTCTTTGGCAAAGTTCAGGGCAAACAGCTCGTTGGTCTTTTTGTACACCAGCGTGTCGCCGGTGTTGATATACTTGGGCTTGCTGTCATCCAGCACGCGGCCGCCAAAGGCGATCACATTGCCCCGCACATCAATAATGGGGGTCATAACCCGGTTACGGAAGTTGTCATAATACCCTTTTTGCCCTTTTCGGGCCAGCCCGGCATCCACCAGTTCTGCCGGTTGGTAGCCCCTTGGCGCGCATATGCTTGAGCAATGCGTCCCACTGATTGGGGGCAAAGCCCAAACCAAAATGATTGATCGTGGCGGCACTCAGTGCACGACCGATATAATAATCATAGCCCACCTTGCCCTCCGGGGACAGCAGCACGCTATGGTAAAAGCGAGCGGCCTCTCGGTTCATCTCCAAGATCCGGCGACGCCGTTTGGACAGGAGTCGTCAAAGCCCTCCTGGGGCATTTGCAGCCCTGCCCGCAGGGCCAGGGGTCTTAACTGCGTCCAAATAGTCTAAATTCTCAATCTTTTTTACGAAGGTGATGGCGTCCCCCACACCGCAGCCAAAAAAACAGTAAAAGGACTGTGTGGCCGGGTACACGGTAAAGGACGGCGTTTTCTCATTATGAAAGGGGCACAAACCCACCAGAGTGGCGCCACGCCGCTTTAAGGTCACATAAGTGGAGATCACATCTTCTATATCCGTTTTCATTTTTAATTCCTGCAAAAAACTATCGCTCAAAGCCACGATCTCTCACCTCTTTCTGTCTATACTATAACGACCCTTACTCATGCCAAAACATAGGCACAAACAGGTGGTTAAACACTTTCAGTGCATAAGTATCACTCATACCGGCTATGTAGTCGCACACGGCACGCTCGTCGCCGTCCTCACCGGCAATGCGCACATATTCCTCCGGCATTTCCTCCACATGGTCAATGTAGTAGCCATAAATTTTTGTCAGCATATCCACTGCTTTACGCTCCTCGCCCTTGCACACCGGGTTGGTATATACGGCGGTAAACATAAAGTCGTGCAGATCACAAAACAGCTCGTAAGTGTCCGAGCTCATACGAATCTTGTCCGTACTGTTCTCGATCACATCGAGCACCATGTGGTTAATGCGTTGGGATTTGGTCATGCCCAAAGCCATACGCAGTTCCAGCGGAATATCCTCCTCCGCCATAACACCGGCACGGCAGGCGTCGTCAATATCATGATTGATGTAGGCGATTTTATCCGCAATGCGAATGATCTGCCCCTCCAAAGTGTAGGCCTCCTCTCCCTTGGTGTGGCAGAGAATGCCGTTTTTCACTTCATCGGTCAGGTTCAGCCCGGCGCCGTTTTTTTTCTCGATCTTCTCCACCGTGCGCACACTCTGGGCATAGTGGGTGAAACCGCAGGAGCACAAGCTGTTCAGCGCCCGCTCCCCGGCGTGACCAAAGGGGGTGTGCCCCAGATCGTGCCCCAGGGCAATGGCCTCGGTGAGATCCTCATTCAGCTGCAAAGCCCGGGCAATGGTGCGGGCGATTTGCGCCACCTCTAAGGTGTGGGTCAGGCGGGTGCGGTAGTGATCACCGCTGGCGCCAGAAACACCTGGGTCTTGTGTTTGAGCCGCCGAAAGGAACGGCAATGAATGATCCGGTCCCGGTCACGCTGAAAACAGGTGCGGATCTCGCACGCCGGCTCCGGCCGCAAACGGCCGCGGCTCTCTGCCGCCAAGCAGGCTTTTGGCGACAATATGCGTCTTTCACTTTCTTCCGATCGCAAACGAATTGCACTGTCCATAACGCCACTCCGATCCAATAGTCTATATTTTATACGCAAAAAGAAAAAATCCCTTTATTTTATAAATTCAATTTGTTTCTTGACGAAAGCTAAGAAAAAAGGTATGCTGTTGATGAAATGAGTGATGAAAAATGTATTGGATGCTTCCCGTAATCCTTGCCGCGGTGGTGCTGTTTCTGACCTTTGCATACAACCAGAACAACCGCCCGGATATAACCGCATACGATATGTCGGCTCCCGGTGCGCCAACCTGTACGGTGGTGCACCTGTCCGATCTGCACTCCAAGCCCTCCGCTCGTATTTTAAACGAAACAGCCGCCCAAAAACCGGACATCATCTGCATTACCGGCGATTATATCAACGACAAAAATCGAAATCGTCAAAAAATGCTGGACTACGGACGGCAGCTGGTGCAGCTGGCGCCGGTGCTGTACATTCCCGGCAATCACGAGCGACGGCTGGCGGATTTTGATACTCTGATGCATGAACTGTCCGCCATCGGCTTTCATGTGCTGACGGATAAGATCGAAACGGTCAAGGGCATTACCTTCCTGGGGCTGGACGAAAATCAGGCCAGCTTTGAGGCCTATCGCCAGCGCAAGGCAGGCACTTTTCACTACCGGGACTCATCTGCCCTGTTTGCCCGGCTGGCAGAGCACCCGGGCTATAAGATCGTGCTGTGCCATTATCCGGAGAACTTCGCCGCCGTGGCAGAAAACAATTACCGGCAGTATGACTTTGACCTGCAACTGTCCGGCCACGCCCACGGCGGGCAATGGATTCTCCCGGGGATCGGGCCGGTGTTCTCCCCCGGTCAGGGTCTGCGCCCACAGTACGCCCGGGGCAGCTTTGGAGAGCGGCCGCGACTGATTGTCTCCCGCGGAATCGGCAACGCCGAGTTCCCCCTGCGGCTCTTTAACCACCCGGAGATCATCGTGCTGCACTTAAATCCAACAAAAAAATAGCCCTGCAAAAGCGACGCAAAGGTCAATTACGGATCAAACTTGCTTGCAGACTGCGAGAAAACGAGATAAATTTCGTATTTTGTGAGCGGGGCCGTACGCCGGTACTGCCCCCGAACAAAAGACGAAAAGCGCCAAAAGTGGCTTGAACTCAATGTTCAAGCCACTTTTTTGATTTTCAAAAGATAAAAAGCACTTTTGGCTGGAGCAACCCCAGCCCTACAAATGATTTCTACACATTTTTCCCAGCGCGGTTTAGCCGCTTTATCCGCAGTCTGATATGACTTCCACAATTTTGCAGCCTTGCCGCACCGGCTTGGTGACGGCTATATCCTTGGCAAAAGGTGCCAAATCTTGTGCCGCTGCCAGGGCCTGTGCTTTGTCAGTGAAAATGCCAAAAAGGGTTGGCCCGCTGCCACTCATACAAACACCTGCTGCACCGGCTGCACGAAGCACTTCTTTCATCTCAATACGACCGGGCACCTCCACAAACTGCTCAAACACATTTTCCAGCTTGCCGCAAATGGCAGGCAGATCCCGATTCTGCACCGCAGTGAGCATACCCAGCTGGTCCGCATTATGGGTCTTGCCATTGGTGTCAAACAAGCCGTAGGCCTTGCCGGTATTCACGCCAAAGTCCGGCTTTGCCAGTACAATATGACAAGACGGCATAGGCTTTAAGGGACTGAGCACCTCGCCGATCCCCTGTGCAAGGCAAGTGCCGCCTACAATGCAGAAAGGCACATCCGCACCGATCTGCACGCCCATGTCGCACAGCTGGTCCGTAGATAAACCAGTGCCCATTAGCCGGTTCAGGGCTACCAGCACCGCCGCACCGTCTGCACTGCCGCCGGCCAAACCCGCTGCGTGTGGAATGTGCTTCTCCAAGTGAATATGCAGTCCCGGACGGCGCAGCCCGGTGGTCTTAAAGAACAAAGCGGCCGCTTTCCATGCAATATTTTTATCGTCCAGCGGAATATCATCCATACTGGCAGTCAGCCGCAGCTTGCGCCCCGGCTCACGCTCCACGGTCACCCGATCGGCCACGCCCACGCTCTGCATAATCATAAACAGATCATGGTAGCCGTCGGTGCGGCGACGGATAATATCCAGCATTAAGTTGATCTTGGCATACGCCAGCACTTCTACGCGTTTAACGGTCATGCTCGTCCTCTAATTCTTTCACAAATTCACCAATACGGGTGACAGCCTCTTTAATGTTCTCAATAGAATAGCAATAAGACACGCGGATAAAGCCCTCGCCGCAGTCGCCAAAGGCGTTGCCGGGCACCACAGCCACCCGCTTAGAATAAATGAGCCGCTCGCAAAATTCCTCGGAGCTAAGTCCGGTGGATTGAATGCAAGGGAACAAATAAAACGCTCCCTCCGGTTCAAAGCATGGCAGCCCGATCTCACGAAATGCGTGCACGGTAAAGCGGCGGCGCATATCATAATCCCGGCGCATTTTATCAATGTCCCCGTCCCCATGGCGCAGGGCCTCAATGGCAGCCGTTTGACTGGTGGTAGGGGCGGACATAATGGCAAACTGGTGCAGCTTGGTCATCTGCTGAATAATAGGCGCAGGCCCCAGTGCATAACCCAGGCGCCAGCCGGTCATGGAATAGGTCTTGGAAAAACCGTTGATAACCACCGTGCGCTCTGCCATGCCGGGCATGGCAGCAATGGAGGTGTGGTCCGCACCGCCGTAGGTCAGCTCGCTGTAAATCTCATCAGACAGCACATAAATCTTGTGCTTTTGCAGCACTCGACAAATGGGCTCCAAGTCCTCCCGGCGCATCACCGCACCGGTGGGATTGTTGGGGTATGGGAACACCAGCAGCTTGGTCTTAGGCGTAATAGCAGCTTCCAGCGCGGCAGCCGTCAGACGGAAGTGGTCTTCTTCCTTCGTTACCAGCGGCACAGCCACGCCGCCGCTAACCTCTACCAGCGGTTTGTAGCACACAAAGGATGGCCCACCACCAGCACCTCATCACCGGGGCACACCAATGTGCGGATGGCCATATCAATGCCTTCGGTAGCCGCCAACTGTCACCAGCACCTGATTTTCAGCCCTGTACTGCAAATGATACCGGCGGGCATAGAAGGCACAGATCTCCTGCCGCAGGGACAGCAGACCGGCGTTGGCAGTGTAGCGGGTAGCGCCCCGGTCTAAGGAGTCGATCCCTTCTCGCCGGATATGCCAGGGGGTCAAAAAGTCCGGCTCGCCCACGCCAAGGGAAATCACGTTATCCATCTCCTCTGCAATGGAAAAGAACTTGCGGATACCGCTGGGTTTTACATTGCAAAGAGCGGGATTCATATCATTTTCATATTGGATCACAGAGAAATATTCCCCCGATCGTCCGTATTCTTCTGTGCAAAGAGCATGCCCTGCTCTTTATACTTCTTTAGGATAAAGTGGGTGGCGGTCGACACCACATCTTCCATGGGCGACAGGCGGCTGGCAACGAACATGGACACCTCCTGGAAGGACTTGTCCGTCACCAGGCAGCACAGGTCATACCCACCGCTCATCAGGAAAATGCTCTCCACTTCTTCCAGCGCCGCAATGCGCCGGGCAATATCGTCAAAGCCGTGACCGAACTTTGGCTGCACTTTGATTTCGATCAGTGCAGTCACCGTTTCGTCCCCGGCTTTTTCCTTATCCAAAATGGCGCAATAGCCTTTGATCACGCCGTCCGCTTCATATTGGCGCACCTGCTGTGCCACCTGCGCTTCGTCCCGATCCAGCGCCGCCGCCAACTCTGCATTGGTCAGGCGAGGATTCTCTTTGATCAAACTTAACAGTTCATCCATCATATCGTTTTCTCTCCTTGTATTTAAGCAATGGGCACCAGCATAGGCTCCCGGCGGTTGAAGATGGTCACATAGTCAAACCCACACTTCTTGGCCAGCGCCATACCCTTGTCCACATTGCCGCACAGCTTTTCCGGCACATGTGCGTCCGACCCAACGGTAATACACTGCCCGCCCATATCGTGAAAGCGCTGTATGTACGCTTCCCCGGGCAGGGTGTCGCCCAGAGGCATGGCAATGCCGCTGGTGTTGATTTCTAAGGCTTTATGGTTCTTAATAAGCGTTTCAAAGATCTCGCCGATCACATCATCAAACCGGGTCATATCCACCGGGATCTTCTGCTCCCCAACCATATACCGCAGCGGGTAGGTCAGGTGCGCCAGCGAGTCAAAGCCATCCCATTTTGCCAACTCCAGTTCCTTTTGAAAATACCGGCTCAGCAAGTCATAAACATCTTTATCCTTATAATCCATAAAAAAGAAGTCTTCCATCTCCGGCAGATTATGGATGGGCCAAGCACAAAATCATAATTAAACTTATCCAGAATATGATTTGCCAGCGGGATATTATAAATGGCCTGGCCCAGCTCAATCCCCTGGAGCACCAGCAGTTGACCCTCAAAGTACCGCTTGCACTCAAAGGTCTCTACATACTGATTGGTACATAGCGCGCGAAAGTCCTCAGTCTTTGAGTCAATCTCGCAGTGATCGGTAATGGCAATACAGGACGCGCCCTTGGCCACCGCCGTCTCGCACAGCAGCATACAGGACTGTTTGCCGTCAAAGGAATGATCTGAGTGGGTGTGCAGGTCTACCAAATTTTCGTAATGCACAATTTCATCTCCAATCCGCTTGTTGCAAAGTATTTTACCACAATCGGCGGAAGTTGAAAATATATTTTGCGCTTTTATTGAAAAAATTTTACATCTTTGTTATAATCATTAGAAAATAAAAGACAAAACGGAGGTCTTGATAATGAGAGCAGTCATCACAGTTGTAGGTAAAGATACCGTGGGCATTCTTGCCAAGGTGTCTGCCATCTGTGCCGAACACCAGGTGAATATTGTAGAAGTGACCCAGTCCATCTTGCAGGATATGTTCTGCATGATTATGATGGCGGACCTGACCCGGTGCAACACTTCCCTCTCCGCCCTATCCGGCGAATTGGAGAACTTTGGCAAAGAAAGCAATCTTTCTATCCATGTGATGCATGAGGATATCTTTAACTCCATGCACAAGATTTAACAGGAGGCACTCCATTGATCAATACTTACGATATTTTAGAAACCATTCGTATGATCCAGGACGAGTGCCTGGACATTCGTACCACCACCATGGGCATTTCCCTTTTAGACTGTGCCGATACGGATATTGACAAGGCTTGCGCCAAGGTGTATGACAAAATTTGCACTAAGGCGGAGAAGCTGGTCCAGACCGGCGAGGACATTGAGCGGGAATACGGTATTCCTATTATCAACAAGCGAGTCAGCGTGACCCCCATTGCCATTATGGCAGGCATCAGCGGCGGCGACCCGGTAAAGTACGCCCTGGCGCTGGAAAAAGCAGCCCGCACCATCGGGGTGAACTTTATCGGCGGTTACAGTGCCCTGGTACAAAAGGGATTTGCCGCCGGCGACCGGGAGCTGATTGACTCCATCCCCGCGCGCTGGCAGAGACGGAGCACATTTGCTCCTCCGTAAACATCGGTTCCACCAAAGCCGGTATCAATATGGACGCGGTAAAGCTGATGGGTCAAAAAGTCAAGGAAGCTGCAGAGCTGACCAAAGAGAACGACTGCATCGGCGCCGGCAAGCTGGTGGTGTTTTGCAACGCCCCGGAGGATAACCCCTTTATGGCCGGTGCCTTTCACGGTGTGTCCGAGCCGGACTGCGTGATCAATGTGGGTGTGTCCGGCCCTGGTGTGGTGCGCGCGGCTGTTGCCAAGTTCCCGGACTACTCCATTAACGATATTGCAGAGCTGATTAAAAAGACCGCCTTTAAAGTCACCCGTATGGGTCAGCTGGTAGGCGTAGAGGCCTCTCGGCGTCTGGGCGTGCCCTTTGGCATTGTGGACCTGTCCCTGGCTCCCACCCCAGCGGTAGGCGACTCCGTGGCCCATATTTTGGAAGAGATTGGCCTGGAAAAGTGCGGCGGCGCAGGCACCACAGCTTGCCTGGCTATGCTCAACGATGCTGTCAAGAAAGGCGGCGTGATGGCCTCCTCCAGCGTAGGCGGCCTGTCCGGCGCCTTTATCCCGGTATCTGAGGACGCAGGTATGATCGACGCAGCCCACTGTGGCGCGCTGACCATTGAGAAGCTGGAAGCCATGACCGCTGTTTGCTCCGTGGGTCTGGATATGATCGTCATCCCCGGCGACACCACACCGGAGGTGATCAGCGGCATTATCGCCGACGAGGCCGCCATCGGTATGGTCAACTGCAAGACCACCGCCGTGCGCGTGATTCCCGCCATCGGCAAGCAGGTAGGCGACGAGCTGGAGTTCGGCGGCCTGCTGGGCGCCGGCCCTGTCATGAAAGTGAACACCGGCTCCCCCGCCAAGTTCATCAACCGCGGCGGCAAGATCCCCGCACCGCTCCATAGCCTGAAAAACTAATGGATATACACCAAAAGGCACAGCATTACGCTGTGCCTTTTTTCTTATAGCTTTTTGCTTTATCCGTCCATGACCCGGCGCATTTTTTGCAGGACGGCTTTTTCTTTACGGGAGACCTGCACTTGGGACAGACCCAGAATTTCCGCCGTTTTGCACTGGGTCAGGCCCTTATAATAGCGCAGTTCCACCAGCATTTGCTCGCTTTTTTCCAGACCGTCCATGGCTTGCAAAACGGTCAGCCGATCAAACAGTTGTTCGCTGTCATCCACCGGAATATCCAGTGTGGTATCTCCGTCCTCACCGGCACTGTTGATGGACACCGTAGGCTGCATAACACCTACGATCTCCGCCGCCTCTGCCGGATCGCAAGACAGCAGCTCCGCCAGTTCGCCAATGGTCGGCTCCCGCCCCTCCCGGCGCAGAAAGTCCTCCCGCAGTCGCGCGGCGTGGAGCGCCTTTTCCTTAAGCACCCGGCTGACCTTCACGGTGCCGCCGTCCCGAAACAGGCGCTTGATCTCGCCGATGATCACCGGCACTGCATAGGTAGAGAACGCATACCCCAGGGTCGGGTCAAACCGATCCACCGCCTTGATCAGCCCCACACAGCCGGACTGGTACAGATCGTCATACTCAATGCCCCGCCCGCGAAAGCGGTTGGCAACGGTATGCACGAGCCCCAGGTTCTCGCGGATTTGCCGCTCCCGCTCCGCAGTTACCATTTTTGCTTGCCGGTAATGCGCTTTTCCAGCACCACAGTGGTGCCTCTACCCGGCTTAGAAGTGACTCGCAGCTTGTCGCAAAAGCTCTCCATCACCGTAAAGCCCAGCCCGGCGCGCTCTCCCTCCCCGGTGGTATAAAGGGGGGTCATAGCTTGCGGCACATCGACGATACCACAGCCCTTGTCCCGCACGGTTACCCGCACCGCCGGCGGGTCCAGCAGTACCGTATGTATATAGATCTTGCCGCAGCAATCCTTATAGCCGTGGACAATGCAGTTGGTCACCGCCTCTGACACGGCGGTTTTCAAGTCCGCCAGCTCCTCCAAGGTGGGATCCAGCGGTGCCGCAAAGGCAGACACCGCCACTCTTGCAAAGCCCTCATTGACGCTGCGAGCGTCCAAAGTCAAGCGAAATTCATTGGTCTTTTTCATCTTCGTTCTCCTTTATCAGTGCAATGCTCCCCAGCCCCGCCAGCTCCATAATCTTTTTGGTGCGGGCGGTCACATTCTTGATCTCCACCGTGCCTTGATAGCTGTGCACCAGCCGATAGCGACCCATCACCAGCCCAATGCCGCTGGAATCCATAAATGTGACATTCTTAAAATCCAAGATCAGGTGGCCGGGCAGCTTGTCCTGCATGGCGCTGTCGATCTGGCTGCGCACCGCAACGGCGGTATGGTGGTCGATCTCGCCAAACAGATAGGCAATGAGCAAATTGCCGCTGCTCTCTAAAGTTACATTCATACCATCACTCCAAAAAAATACCGGTCTGTTTACACTGTAACAGACCGGTTTTGCAGAATTTGCCGTATTGTGTTTTAGATCAAATCTTTTCTGATCTCCCGTGCTAAATAAAAAGAACCGCAGACCAAAACAAAGTCGCCGTCCGCCTTGGCTGCCGCCAGCGCCCGGTGTGGATTCGGCTCTGCGGTCACATCGGGGCAATACTTTCGCGCCGCCGCCGCCAAATCTTCCGCAGACAATGCACGCCCCATACCGGGCACGGTGGTGGCAATCACTCGACGACACCGGGGCAGCACCTGACAGAGATAACCGTCAATGTCCTTATCCTCCATCATCGCCAGTACGGCAGCAATGGGACGATCCGTTGGCAAATGGAGCAGCAGCGCCGCAGCACCGTCCGGGTTGTGTGCCCCGTCCAGTAACAAATTTTCGCCAAAGTGCTCCCGCCGGGCGGGCAACATAGGCAGTCCCGGCGTGGTATCCACGCCCAGCAGGCGCAGCACTTCCCCGGCCACCGCCAAATCATCCGCAATCGGGTCACCCTGCTCGGCAGCTTCCGTCACAGGGCAATGCAGCGCACGACACTGCTCCAAAAATACATCTTTGGCGGCAATATGGGGTACAGCACCACCGGGCAACCGGGCTTGATAATGCCGCTCTTTTCCCGGGCAATGGCCTCTACCGTGTCGCCCAAAAACGCCGTATGGTCCAGCGCCACCTTGGCAAAGGCGCACACTGCCGGGTGAGCCAGCACATTGGTGCAATCCCCGGCGCCGCCCATACCGCACTCTACCACAGCGTAATCCACCCCGCAGCGGTAGAAATACAGGTACATCACTGCCGTAATCAGTTCAAATTCCGTCAACGGTTCCTTCGCAAAGACCTCTACACAGTCCGCAAAGTCCTGCTTGGAAATCATCCGGCCGTCCACGGTGATCTGCTCGCGAAAGTCCGTGACCCAGGGGGAGCTGAATACGCCCACCCGGTACCCGGCACGGCGCAGTCCATCGGCCACGGCAGCGCAAACGGTGCTTGCCTTGCCGTTTGGTGCCCGCCACATGGATCACCTGCAATTTGTTTTGCACACTGCCGGTCTTTTCCATAGCCGCCAACATGTGGGAAAGCCCCGGCTGCACGCCGAGGCTTTGCTTTTGTTTGATCAATTGAATTGCCGCTTCGTAGGTCATTTTACTTGCCCAAATTCTCCAGGGAGGAGCGCAAGTTAGCGATCTTTTCCGTCAACTTGGCGGCCTCGTCCCGGTTCTGCTGGACCACTTTCTCCGGTGCTTTGTTCACAAAGCCCGGGTTGTCCAGCTTCTTGTTGATAAAGGCCAGCTTTTCCTCGGCAGCAGCCAGTTCCTTTTGCAGGCGCTTGGCCTCTGCCTCAAAGTCCACCAGGTCACCCAGGGGAATATAAATCTTGGCGTCGTTGGTAACAATGGTCACCGTGTTGCCCAGGTCACCAAAGGCGTCTGCGATCTCCACATCGGAAGCATAGGCCAACCGCTTGATAAACTCACTGCCTACGGCGAACACATCGGCAAAGGCGGTCTCCACATAGACCTTGGACTTTTTGCTGGGGGATATCATCTCCGCCCCGGCGGTTACGGATGGCCCGAATGGCGTCCATAATCTTCTCCATCTGGGCTTCCTCATCCGCAAAGGACAGCGTCGGATCATATTCCGGCCACTTGGAGATCATAATGGACTCCGTATCGTGCGGAATAGCCTGATAAATTTCTTCTGTAATGAAGGGCATAAAGGGGTGCAGCAGCTTCAGAATATCCGTCAACACATACACCAGCACCGCCTTGGCGGTATCGGCGCCTGCGCCGGACTGCAAACGGATCTTGGCGATCTCAATATACCAGTCGCAGAACACATCCCAAATAAAATCATACAGCTTGGCAACAGCGATACCCAGTTCAAACCGCTCCAGGTTGTCCGTCACTTCCTTAGCCAGGGTATTGACCTTGGAGAGGATCCACTTGTCCTCAATAGCCAGATCCTTCGGTAGGCCCGGATAGCTGTAATCATTGCCCAGATACATCAGCACAAAGCGGGCGGCGTTCCACAGCTTGTTTGCAAAGTTGCGGGAGGCCTTTACCTTCTCGTCGGAGAAGCGCATATCGTTGCCCGGCGCATTGCCGGTAGCCAGAGTAAAGCGCAAGGCATCGGCGCCGTACTGGTCGATCACCAGCAGCGGATCAATACCGTTGCCCAGGGACTTACTCATCTTGCGACCCTGTGCGTCACGCACCAGGCCGTGGATCAGCACCGTGTGGAAGGGCACCTGGCCCATGTGCTCCACACCGGAGAAGATCATTCTGGCCACCCAGAAGAAGATAATGTCGTAGCCGGTGACCAGCGTATCCGTGGGATAGAAATACTCCAGTTCCTTGGTATCGTCCGGATAACCAAGGGTAGAAAACGGCCACAAGGCGGAGGAGAACCAGGTATCCAGGGTGTCCGGATCCTGGTGCACATGGTTGCTACCGCACTTAGAGCAAGTATGCACTTCCTGGGCAGACACCATCACCTCACCGCAATCGTCGCAGTAATAGGCGGGAATACGATGACCCCACCACAGCTGGCGAGAGATACACCAGTCCTTAATATTCTCCATCCAGTGGAAGTAGGTCTTGTCAAACCGCTCGGGAACAAACTTCACTTCCCCGTTTCTGACCACCTCCACAGCCGGTTTTGCCAGCGGCTCCATCTTTCACGAACCACTGCTTACTAACCCGCGGCTCCACGGTGATACCACAGCGGTAGCACGTGCCTACATTGTGGCTGTAATCCTCAATCTCCACCAAAGCGCCCTCGGCTTGCAGGTCCTCAACAATGGCCTTACGAGCCTCGTAGCGATCCATACCGGCGTACTTGGGATAATCATCCACGATCTTGGCGTCCGGGGTCAGAACATTGATGACCTCTAAATTGTGGCGCAGCCCCACCTCAAAGTCGTTGGGGTCATGGGCCGGGGTGATCTTCACAACACCTGTACCGAACTCAATATCCACATAATCATCGGCAATCACGGGAATCTCTCTATGCACGATGGGCAGGATCAGGGTCTTGCCGACCATATCTTTATAACGCTCGTCATTGGGGTTCACCGCCACGGCTGTATCGCCCAGCAGGGTCTCCGGTCGGGTGGTGGCCAGCTCCAGGTAGCCGCTGCCGTCCTTAAAGGGATAGCGCAGGTGAGAAGTGACCGGCCTGATCCTCGTACTCCACCTCTGCGTCAGAGATCGAAGTCAGGCAGTGGGGGCACCAGTTAATGATGCGCTCACCCCGGTAAATCAGGCCCTTATCGTACAGCTTGCAAAAGACCTCGCGCACGGCCTTGCTGCATCCTTCGTCCAAAGTAAAACGCTCCCGATCCCAGTCGCAGGAGGAGCCAAGCTTTTTTAACTGCTCCACAATGCGGCCGCCGTACTGGGCTTTCCACTCCCAGGCACGCTCCAAGAACTTCTCCCGGCCGATCTCCTCTTTGGTGATGCCCTCTTTGCGCATGGCCTCTACGATCTTGGCCTCCGTTGCAATGGACGCGTGGTCCGTGCCCGGCAGCCACAGGGTCTCGTAACCCTCCATACGGCGCCAGCGGATAAGAATATCCTGCAAAGTCTCGTCCAACGCATGACCCATGTGTAGCTGGCCGGTAATGTTCGGCGGCGGGATCACGATGGTGTAGGGTTTCTTGTCCGGGTTCACCTCAGCGTGAAAATACTTGTGATCGCACCAGAATTTATAGGTGCGGTCCTCCACGTTTTGGGGGCTGTACTGTTTGTCCAACTCTTTTGCCATATTTTTTTGCTCCTTACAAAAATAAAAAAGCCCCGTCTCATAATGAGACGGAACTGAACTTCCGCGGTACCACTCAAATTGCGCGCCAAAACGCGCCGCTCTTGCCTTAACGCGGCACACGGGTGCGACTACTGCCTTTCACCGCACCGGCTCCCGGACTACCTTCCCGCACTGGGCGCGCCTGTTTGCACCGACCACAAGCTCTCTATGCCGCCGTCATGAGGTACTCCTTCCGTTCCTAGCCGTTTTCTATCGGTATTATAGTACCAAAACCGCCGCCCCTTGTCAAGCGGCAGCCGGGATTTTGCGCCCACAAAAGTATGCAAATCGGTTAAAGAAATCACATAACACAGATAAAACAACAACAGCCGCAAACAACGACTCCGGTGCCTTGCAACACCCGGAGCGTATGTCCACTTATTATTTAGTTTTTATTTTCGGCACATAACGTACACACTGTTTAGCCCATTGGACCGTACCTCGTTTTTTAGATTTTGACAAATATTAAAGTTGAAAAAACGAAATTTACTTCTCCATTGGAATTCACCTGGTCGTAAAATACATCTTCTATGAAAGCACCGCCTGGCGGTACTCCCAGGTCACTTGCAGGTAGATGACCGATATATACCTTTACTATTCAGTTGAATCAGCGCCTGCCGTTCCAATCAATCCTGCATGATAACTCTTACTTTGCTCACTTGAGCTTGTGTGCGCCGTGCAATTCCGATTTGCACTCTGTCCATACACAAATCCGTTATACTCTATTGACGAGCGGTACAGGCGGTCTGCTGAAAGGGTTCACTCTCCATTGGACCGACCTCCTTATTAGATTGAACACGCCTTAACTACTTCCTAAGGCTTACCTCCTGTGTTCAACTACATAGTAGCACCAAAGTTGGCAGTTGTCAATAGGTTTTTGCATATTTTTTTGATTTTTTTGTGCATTACTGATAATGATTTTCCACATTACGCAAAATATGGGGTTTGTTCCCCGCCAACCACAAAATAGCCATTGACGGCAATGGGCAAATAGAGTATAATGCAAAAAGAAAGGCGTGAGAACTATGAGCGATAACAAAGAACTGTACGAACCGGACCTGATCTCCGTAACCGACGACGACGGCAACGAGATTGTATTTGAACTGCTGGAGCGGTACGAGACGGACGACGATGTGTATGTGGCCATCACCGAGTACCACGATGAGGCGGAAGAAATCGTAGAGGCAGACAACGAGGTCATTATTCTGAAAGTGCTGGAGGAAAACGGCGAGGAATATCTGGCCGAGATCGAGGACGAGATGGAATTTGAGCAGGTCTCCGATATTCTGATGGCTATGGTAGAAAAGAAATATGATGTAGAATATTTCGAGCCGGAGCAGTAAGAATAAGAACAGAACATCTGTTCTGCCCTTCTCGACAACCGTGTGATTTAATAACCCGAACAATTTTTTACAAGGGTTTCCTGCTCGGTCGGCAGGTATGCAGGCCTCCCCTGCGGGGACGATGGAAGCACAAAACCGAACGGCGGTCACCCACCTGCTTGAGATGCAGGTTATTCTCGTCACACGGCGGCTGGGCGGAATAAAGAGCGGAGCTTTGCGGCTTCGCTTTTTTTATACTTGATTTTTTTGGCACAAAATGCTAAAATAAGAGCCGTTATGCGGGTATGGTGGAATTGGCAGACACGCAGGATTTAGGTTCCTAGTGGGCAACCGTGCAGGTTCGACCCCTGTTACCCGCACCAAAAAGCACGACAGTTTCAGCTGTCGTGCTTTTTTCATTTCTATTTCTTTTTTCCGGATCGGTTGTCATAGGGTTTACCCTTTGCGGACTTTCCGTTAAAGCGATTGTTTCCGCCAACCGGCTTTCCGTAGCCGCGCACGCTCCCCTTTGCTTTACCACCGGAACGGTCACCCGGTCGTCCGCCGGGCGGTGCTGCCGGGATCAAACACTTAGGGCCATTGCCGATCAGATCTGTACGATGGGCTCGATGCAGTGCCTCAGAACAAAGGGCGTAGTTCTTAGGATTATAATACTGAAGCAGTGCCCGCTGAAGTGCCTTGTCGTGGGCGTTCTTTGCCACATAGACCGGCTCCATGGTGTACGGATCCAGCTCCGTATAGAACATACAGGTGGAGATGGTGCCCGGTGTGGGGTAAAAATCCTGCACCTGCTCCGGGCGAATGTGATTTTTCTTTAAGAAACACGCCAGTTCAATGGCATCGTCCAACCGGGGAGCCGGGGTGCGAGCTCATCAGATACGGCACTAGGTACTGCTCCTTTTGGATTTGGCCGGTGTAAGTAAAATACCGGCGGGAAAACTCAATATACGCTTCAATATGGGGCTTGCCCATTTTGTCCAGCACCGCAGCGGAGCAGTGCTCCGGTGCCACTTTCAGCTGGCCGCTCACATGGTGCTGCACCAACTCCCGGAAGAAGCTGTCGTCCGGGTCGCAAAGCAGATAATCATAGCGAATACCGCTGCGGATAAACACTTTCTTGACTCCATCCACCTGCCGCAGCGCCCGAAGAATGTCCAAATATTCCCGGTGGTCCGCCTGCAAATTGGGGCAAGGTTTCGGTGCCAAGCATTTTTTGCCCTTGCACAGGCCGTGCTGCTCCTGCAAGGCGCAGCTAGGGTGGCGGAAGTTGGCGGTGGGGCCGCCCACATCATGAATATAGCCCTTGAAGTCCGGCATTTGGGTAATCTTTTGCGCTTCAATCAGCAGGCTTTTTTTGCTGCGAGAGGTCACATAACGCCCTTGATGGAATGCAATGGAACAGAAATTGCAAGCGCCGAAACATCCCCGATTGTGGGTTATGGAAAAGCGCACTTCTTCAATGCCCGGCACACCGCCCAACTTCTCATAACTGGGATGGTACGCCCGCATATATGGCAGACTGTACACCCGGTCCAGCTCCGATGTGGTCAGCGGCTCCATAGGCGGATTTTGCACCACCATCACCTTGCCGTGGCGCTGCTTGAGCAGCTTGCCCCGCACATGATCCTGCTCGTCCTGCTCCAGTCGGCAAGAGCGGGCATATTCCTTTTTAGAGGCACACACATTCTCAAAGGAGGGACACTCCACCCCGCCAAAGGGTGTGTCTTTGGTGGGCACCGCATACAAGGTGCCCCGAATGTCATGCATACTGCCCACCGGCTCACCCGCTCGCAGGCGGCGGGCGATCTCCGTTACCTGCTTCTCTCCCATACCGTAGATCAGCAGATCAGCGCCGGAGTCCACCAGCGCAGAGGGTCGAATGGCATCGTCCCAGTAATCGTAATGCGCAAAGCGGCGCAGGGACGCTTCCAGCCCGCCTAAAATCACCGGACAGTCCGGGTAGGCCTCTTTTGCCAGGCGGGTGTACACATTCACCGCCCGATCCGGGCGCTTGCCGTGCTTGCCACCGGCAGTATATGCGTCGTCGTGGCGCAGCTTCTTAGCGGCGGTATAGTGGGCCACCATAGAGTCAATATTCCCGGCAGTGATCAAAAAAGCATACTTGGGCCGCCCGAATTTCTGAAAGTCCCGCACACTGTGCCAGTCCGGCTGGCTGAGCACCACCACCTTGAACCCCTGGCTCTCCAGCAAGCGGGTAATGATGGCAGCGCCAAAGGACGGGTGATCCACATAGGCGTCACCCGTCACATACACAAAATCCGGTTGTTTCCACCCTCGCTCGCGCATTTCTGCCGGAGTAATGGGTAAAAAATCATTCTGCATCGGTTTGGTCCTCGTCTGACTCCGCTTCCTCAAAGCGCATTTGCTCAGCGGTCTCTGCATTCATTTTCTTAAGCCGGGCCTTGGTTCTGCATTTCCAGCCACTGCTGTTTGTTGATCCGCACTTCACGCTTTTTTAGCGCCGTCCTGGGGACCGATGATTCCCTTCTCTTCCAGCTGGTCCATAATTTTTGCCCCCCGCGGGCATACCCTACGGACAGCTTGCGCTGCAAAAAAGAGGTGGACGCGGTGCCGGTCTCCAACACGATCTCCACCGCTTCCTCAAAGCGGGGATCCAGCTGTTCAGAACTCTCGTCGCCCTCAAAGGGACTTTTCTTATCCTGCACGGCCTTGGCCTCGATCTCTTTTTGAATTTCGTCGCTGTACTGGCTCTCGCCCTGGCTCTTTACAAAATCGCACAGGGACTCTACTTCTTCATCGCTGATATAGCAGCCCTGCACACGAATGGGCTTGGAGGAGCCGATGGGCGCATACAGCATATCGCCGTAGCCCAGCAGCTTCTCGGCTGCCGGAGGCGTCCAAAATGGTACGGGAGTCAATCTGCGAGCTGACGGTCAGCGCAATTCGAGACGAAATGTTGGCCTTGATCAGACCGGTAATTACATCTACGGAGGGGCGCTGGGTGGCGATCACCAAGTGCATACCCGCTGCACGCGCCATCTGTGCCAAACGGCAGATAGAGTCCTCGATCTCCTTAGGCCGCCGCCATCATCAGGTCGGATAACTCATCAATGCAAATGACGATCTTAGGCATGGGCTGCATATCCTCATGCTTCTTCACATATTTGTTATAGCCCTCAATATCCCGTACGCCGGTGTCGCTAAAGGTCTGGTAACGCTTGAGCATCTCAGACACAGCCCAGCCCAGCGCACCTGCCGCCTTGCGGGGATCGGTCACCACCGGCACCAACAAATGGGGAATGCCGGAATACTTGCTAAACTCCACTTTTTTAGGGTCAATCAGTACCAACTTCACCTCATCCGGCTTGGCACGATACAAAATAGACACAATAATGCTGTTCATACACACGGACTTACCGGAACCGGTGGTACCGGCGATCAGCAAATGGGGCATCTTTGCCACATCGCAGTACACCGCATCGCCGGAAATATCCCGTCCAAGGCCCACAGACAGCATCGACCGCTGCTTGCCAAACTCCGGCGTGTCGATCAGCTCGCGCATAGATACGCCGCTTTTTACGGAATTGGAAGGCACCTCGATACCCACCGCCGCTTTACCGGGAATGGGGGCCTCAATACGCACATGGGTGGCCGCCAAATTCAGAGCAATATCGTCGGACAAATTGGTGATTTTAGAAATACGCACACCGGCAGCCGGTTTCAGCTCATACCGGGTCACGGTGGGACCGCGGCTAATGTCCGTAATGGTAGCGTCCACATTAAAGGAATGGAGGGTGTCGATCAGCCGCTCCGCATTGGATTTCAGCTCCCCGCTCACATCTTTTACAGACTTATGCTGGGCAGGGGTCAGCAGGGATACCGGCGGCAGCTTATAATCTGCCACACCCGCTTCCATTTGGGCATCCGTGACGGTAAAGACTTCCGACGGATCCGTTTTCTTCGGATCGGCCTCCTCGGTGGCCTTGTCCACAATCTCATCCAAGGACTTGGCCTTTTCCGGGGCAGACTGTTTTTTCTCTGCAATTTTTTTGCTGTGCTTCTGGTTCAGTTCTTTTACAATACTGTCTGTATCCACAGCGTCCGTATTCTTCTTTTTGCCTTTTTGCGCAGGCGGCTCCTCCTCCGTCTCCTGTTCGCCGGGGCGTGCGCGTCCAGGGGCACATCAATATTGGCCTGGCGGCGCTCCCGGTACACCTCAATGGCATCCCCTGCCTTTTCGTAGGCCTTCTTGGCCGGTTGTGCCGCGCCGTTTAAGAACTGCATCACCGTCAGCCGCGCCAGCAGCATAAAGTCCACCACCAGCAGCACCAAATCCACGATAATGGCCGGTTTTGCCTTGCCAAAGGTCAGCAGTGCCCAACCGATAAGCGCACCGAAAAAGCCGCCGTTAAATTCATAAGGGCCTGGGTGTAGCCCAACTTCACACTGTCTGCAAATTTCAACCCGGTGGGGTTCTCAATAATATGGATCAGTGCTGCAATCAGCAGCACGATAATCACGCTCTCCACACCCTTGGCGATCAGCTCTCGGGGAGACACGGGGGGACTTTTGTGCTGCTGTCCCCTCTTCCATCGCGCGTTTTTTGGCCTTGTTCTCTTTGTAAGAATAAAGGAGAATGATCGCCACCGCCAGTATGGGAAACAACACGGCCGCCAACATGCCAAACAGCCCTAAGTACACATTATGTACCACTTTCCATGCGCCGTCGCCGCCGATCACCGCAACGAAGAAAAAAATCACCGACAAGGCAAAAATTGCCACGCCGACAATACGGCTGATGTTCTCCTGACGCTTGGCGGCAGCCACTTGGGCTTCCAGCTCCATTTGCTCCCAACGAGCCTGTTCCGCCTTCGTGCGCTTTTTTGGCGCCGGAGCAGTCCCGCGGGCCGCAGCTTTCTTTTCCTCCCGGCGATGACCCCGGGCATTCTTCTTTTGTACATTCGCCATTTTATCTGTCCTTAAAAGCTAAAATTATCGTAAAATCAGTTCAAAAAATACCCACCACGACACACACACCGGCCAGGGCAAAATCGTAATAGGCAAACGCCTTAAGCTTGCCCCCGTGCAAGATCCACAGCATCAGCTTCACCATAAAATAGGTCACCGCCGCGCTGAGTACAACCGCCAAAATACCGGCAATGATATTTACATAAGTCACGCAGGTGCAAATTTCCACCACGCCCAGCACCAACAGGGTCAGCACGCTGGACACCGCCGCAAAGCGGTAAGAGATTTTGCGTGCCACGCCCATCATCACGCCCAGGCAGAATAGCACGCCCATATAGGACAGCCCGGCAATGGGCAGAGAAAAGGCGGCGGCAAACCCCAAGATTAAAGCAGCGTACCAGTCCACATTCTTTTGGGGACCGTGCTTTTTCATTTGCAGCAGCGCCAGCAGAATAAGCCCGCCTGTGAGGGCGAAAAACACACCCTCGTCCAGCAGTGTGCCGTTATAACCCATGCTGCGAAACAGGCCGTACACATTGCCGTACTTGCCTGCCGGCACCAACAGCAAAACCATCGGCAAAAAGCCCAGCACCGTGCCGAACATAAACCGGCGTGCACCGCCGGGGTTTACAAATGGATTTTGCTTTGCAAACGCATCTTTGAAAAAGGCGATAAACTCGCCAAACAGCCGCACAAACAGCTTAATGAACACCAAGAAGATACCCAGTGCAATACCAATATGTACCAGCCCGGTCAGCTCGCTGCCATTGCCGCTGAACCGACCGGAAAAATCGTGAAAAATCGCCGAATGCCCACTTTCAGACACCGGGAGTACCCAGGTGACTGCCTGTGCGACGGCTTGAAATATCGCAGTTAAAAACCACATGATCCTGCCCTCCGAACAAAGAAGCGCCCTCCAGACTGTACCCGTTGTTCAGGTAGTCAAAAAAGGGTTACTGGAGCGGGGCGCCCGGCTGCCCTGCGCCGCCTGGTAGAACACATCCGCCTGGCTAATGACCGTCCACAGCATGGTGCTCCTCCTCAATGGTGCGGTTGAGAAACGCAAGTGCGTCACTAAGACCGCCCATTTGGTCAATAAGCCCGCAGTCCACAGCACCGGCACCGTCCAGCACCGTGCCTACATCCATCACCAGTTCCCCGGTCTTCATCATCAGGGCACGGAAATCGTCTGCGCTGATCTTGGCATTATGCGCAATAAAGCGCACGATCCGATCCTGCATTTTCTCAAAATAAGACAGGGTCTGGGGCACACCCAGTACCAGGCCGTTCATACGCACCGGGTGCACCGTCATGGTGGCGCTGGGCACAATAAAACTGCGCCGACAGGACACCGCCAGGGGCACGCCGATGGAGTGGCCGCCACCCAGCACCAGCGAGGCGGTGGGCGTTCGCATGGTGGACAGCAGCTCGGCAATGGCCAGCCCTGCCTCCACATCGCCGCCCACGGTGTTGAGAATAATCAGCAGGCCCTCTACATCGTCGCTTTCCTCAATGGCCACCAGCTGCGGGATTACATGCTCGTACTTGGTGGTCTTATTTTGACTGGGCAAAATATAGTGGCCCTCGATCTGGCCGATCACCGTTAAGCAGTGAATAAAATGGCCGTCCTTCTGTACCGTGATGGAGCCGGTCTGCAAATTGGGTTGCAGATCTTCCGTCTGCGCTTCTTCGTTCTCTATTTCCTTTTCTGTATCCTCGTTTGTGTGCGGCATACCATTCCTCCCGGAATTAGTATGCCCGTTTCTCCACATTCAACGATAATTTTAGCATAAGGCGGGCAGAAATTCAACAATATAATGAAATCTAATTATTAAATCTTTATTCTAATTGACATTGCCGCCGATTTATTATAAAATGGGGTTTGACAATTCTTTGAACAACTCAGGAGGTTTTTTGAACAATGGGTCTTACACTTGCACAAAAATTGATCAAATCCCACCTGGTCGAGGGTGAAATGATCCCCGGACAGGAAATTGGGCTGAAAAATTGACCAAACCCTTACGCAGGACGCAACCGGCACCATGGCCTATCTGGAATTCGAGTCCATGGGGATCGACCGGGTCAAAACAAAGCGATCCGTGGCCTATATCGACCACAACACCCTGCAATCCGGCTTTGAGAACGCCGACGACCACAGATACATTCAGACCGTGACGAAGAAGCATGGCATTTACTTCTCCCGCCCCGGCAACGGCATCTGCCATCAGGTGCATCTGGAGCGCTTCGGCGTACCGGGGCAGACCCTCATCGGCTCCGACAGTCACACCCCCACCGGCGGCGGCATCGGGATGCTGGCTATGGGCGCAGGTGGTATGGATGTGGCCGTAGCCATGGGCGGCGGCACCTACTATATCCCCATGCCCACCATGACCCGCATCAATCTGACCGGCTACTTAAAGCCCTGGGTCTCTGCCAAGGATGTGATCCTGGAAGTGCTGCGCCGTATGACCGTTAAAGGAGGCGTCGGCAAGATCATTGAGTACGGCGGCGAGGGCGTAAAGACCCTGTCCGTACCGGAGCGCGCCACCATCACCAACATGGGTGCAGAACTGGGCGCTACCACCTCCATCTTCCCCTCTGACGAGATCACCCTGGCGTTTCTGAAAGCCCAGGACCGCGCAGACGACTGGACGGAGCTTCTGCCGGATCCGGACGCGCAGTATGACGAAGTGATCGATATTGACCTGTGCGCACTGGGCCCATGGCTGCCTGCCCGCACATGCCCGATAAAGTCAAAACCACCGAGGAGATCGGCAAGATCAAGGTGGATCAGGTAGCCATCGGCTCCCGGTTCCTGCACCAACTCCTCTTTTTGTGGATATGATGAAAGTTGCCAAGATCTTGAAAGGCAAAACCGTGTGCCCCACCGTTTTTCTCTTTGCATTGCCCCCGGCTCCAAGCAGGTGCTGAATATGCTGGCTATGAACGGCGCACTGGGCGATATGATCGGCGCCGGTGCCCGCATTCTGGAGTCTGCCTGCGGTCCGTGTATTGGTATGGGTCAATCCCCCAACAGCGGCGGCATCTCTCTGCGTACTTTTAACCGGAACTTTGAGGGCCGCAGCGGCACAAAAGACGCCGGTATCTACCTGGTATCTCCGGAAGTGGCGGCAGCCTCCGCCCTCACCGGTTATCTGACCGATCCCGGGATCTGGGCGAGGCTCCCACGGTGGAAATGCCGGAGCACTTTACCATTAATGATAATATGATTGAGCCCCCGGCCGGTCCGGAGGAAGCCGCCAGCATAGAGGTGCTGCGCGGGCCCAACATCAAGCCCTTCCCCAAGACCGAACCGCTGCCGGAGAGCATTACCGCTAAGGCTGTGCTGAAAGTGGGCGACAATATCACCACTGACCACATTATGCCCGCAGGCGCCAAGATCCTGCCCTACCGTTCAAACATTCCGCACCTGAGTCAGTTCTGCTTCGGCGTATGCGATGAGAGCTTCCCGGAGCGCATCAAAGCCGAGGGCAAAGGCATCATCATCGGCGGCGCCAACTACGGCCAAGGCTCCTCTCGTGAGCACGCGGCACTGGTGCCCCTGTACCTGGGTGTTAAAGCGGTCATCACCAAGTCCTTCGCCCGTATCCATGTGGCGAACCTGGTCAACGCCGGTATTCTGCCTTTCACCTTTGCCAATGAGGCAGATTATGATCGCATTGACCAGATGGATCAGCTGGAACTGGCAGACATTCGCACCGCTATGGAGAACAACACCCCGGTGGTACTGAAGAACCTGACCAAGAATGAGGAATACCCCCTGGACGCCAGCCACCTGTCTGCCCGTCAGCGCGCCATGCTGCTGTGCGGCGGTCTGCTGGACTACACCAGAGAGAGCAATAAATAAGCAATTTTACAGATTGGAGAACCGTTATGACTGATGAGAAACAAGCCATTGACGCGGCAGTAGAACAGTTCCGCTCCCTGATGGAGAGCCAGCTGGCTCGCGCCAAGAGAATTCGCGAGGATAAGGACTTTACCGACTTTGACGCGCTGGACACCATTGTGATCGGTATTTGCGGCGGCGACGGTATCGGCCCCGTCATTACCAAGGAGAGCGAGCGCGTGCTGTCTTTCCTGCTGAAGGACGAAGTGGCCAGCGGCAAGATCCGGTTTAAGGAGATCGACGGCCTGACCATTGAGAACCGTGCAGCCTGCAACAAGGCCATTCCAGACGATGTACTGGCCCAGCTGAAAGCCTGCAATGTAATTTTGAAAGGCCCCACCACCACGCCCCGCGCCGGATCCGTGGCCCAATGTGGAGTCTGCCAATGTGGCAATGCGTAAAGAGCTGGACCTGTTTGCCAATATGCGCCCGGTTAAGGTACCGGAGCAGGGCATTGACTGGACCTTCTTCCGTGAGAACACCGAGGGCGGCTATGCCATCGGCTCTTACGGTGTGAACATCACTGACGACCTGGCCGTGGACTTTACTGTGGCCACGCGGGAAGGCTGCGAGCGTATTGCCCGCTTGGCCTACGACTACGCCCAAAAGAACCACAAGGGTAAGGTATCCATCATTACCAAAGCCAACATCATTAAGACCACCGACGGCAAGTTCTTAAAGACTGCCCAGATGATCGGCCAGGAGTACCCGGAGATCGTCACCGACGACTGGTACATTGATATTACGACCGCAAAGCTGATCGACCCCATGCGCCGCAAGGACTTTAAGGTCTTTGTGCTGCCCAACCTGTACGGCGACATTATCACGGACGAGGCTGCCGAGTTCCAGGGCGGCGTCGGCACTGCCGGTTCTGCAAACATCGGTAAGAAGTATGCGATGTTTGAGGCCATTCACGGCCCGCACCCCGCATGATCAAAGAGGGACGCGGCCAGTACGCTGACCCCTGCTCCATGCTGCGTGCCACCGTTATGCTGCTGTCCCACATTGGGGTACCAAAAGCAGGCGGACGCTCTGGAGGCTGCGCTGGACAAGTGCATGTTTGAAGAAAAGAAGCTGGTAATCACCGGCCGTGCGGACGGCTGCACCTGCAGCGAATTTGGCGACTATGTGATGGACACCATCACTCGGATGACCAAATAAAATCGTTCTTTTGAGAGGGATGAACCCTATGGAAAAAAGAGAAAATATATCCATGTCCATCATCAAGCGTCTGCCCCGGTACTACCGATTTTTGCAGAGTCTTAAGGACAATGGCATTGTGCGCATCAGCTCCAAGGAGCTGGCGGACCGTATGGGTCTGACTGCCTCACAAATTCGCCACGACTTTAACAGCTTTGGGGGATTTGGCCAGCAGGGTTACGGCTACAATGTGCCGGAGCTGCAAAAAGCGCATTGGTGAAATTCTGTGTGTGGATAAGGAATTAAAAACCATTTTGATCGGTGCCGGCAACCTGGGTAAGGCGGTATCCAACAAGATCTTTATCCGGCAGAGCGGCTTTAAGCTCATTGGCATTTTTGACAAGAACGAAGCCATCTGCGGCAACATGATCAAGGGCATTCCTGTGCGCCACATCAATTATTTGGAGAACTTCTGCATTGATAACCAGCCGGTGTGCGCTGTAATCTGTATTCCCGGCAGCGATATGCAGGAGATCACGGATATGCTGGTGCGCCTGGGCGTGCGGGCCTTTTGGAACTTTAGCAATTACGACATTGCCATGGCCCACCCGGAGGTGCTGGTGGAGAATGTGCACCTGAACGACAGTCTGATGACCCTGGGCTACCTGACCAACACCTCTTTGGCAGAGGACGAAGCGAGGTAACACAGTGAAACAGATTAGCACAAAAGAGATCGTAGATCTGTTTGCCTACAACAAGGACTCTGCGGTTTTGGTAGAGAAACGCCCCCTGCCCGGCAACGCCCAATACAAGGTGAACTACTCGGTGGTGAACTTTGCCACAGGCGAGCAGGAAGTGATCACCAAAAGCGCCTACCTGCTGCGCAAATTTGGCTCTGCATTCCAAAAAATCAGTACCGAGATTCCAAACTTTGTTCAGTGCGACGCGGCGGTGCTCTATGACCGGCGGGTACTGGTGATCTACCCCAACGGCGAGGCCGGTTTATTTTTGACCGAGAGGGCACGCTGGAATGGAACGGTATGTTCCAGTACCACGACGCCCCGGTGAAGCACCTGGCGCTGGAGGAGAAGTATTTTTGGAGCGTTTGTCCCGGCGAGAATGCGGTGATTCGCTACGCCTGCCAAAATATGAAGGTAGACCTGCGCATCGGCGGCAAGGACGCCCAAACCTTTGTTAATCCTCAGCATATCTGCCAGTACAACGGCGATCTGTATGTGGCCTGCGGCGGCAACAAAATCCGTAAGATTGATGGTATGGACTATACCGTGTCTGACTACCGCACCTTTTCTCAGCAGGTAAAAAAAGATACCACAAATTCGGTCAGTACGCCCTGGTGGTGCTGGAAAGCGGCACCTACCTGGTGGACGAATCCAAAGAATAACCCTTACATAAAAACAAGGTATACGCCCGCAGGTGTATGCCTTGTTTTTATGCCATTTAGGGGCGCAAAAAGCCGCAGGCAATGCCTGCGGCTATCTTTTATTTCATTACAGCTTTACCCTCTGTCCATACCGATCTCCTCGATCATCTCGTGGATCACATCGGCAGAGGCGGCAAACTTGGCTTTTTTCTTCCTCATTCAAGTCCATTTGGAGCACCTCACGCACACCGTTGCGATTCACCACCGCAGGCACGCCGATATAAATGCCCCGCTGACCGTACTCCCCTTTCAGGTACGCAGACACGGTAAAGATAGAATTCTCATCAAAAAGGATGGCACGGGTCAATCGTGCCAGCACCATACCGATACCGTAATAAGTGGCCTTCTTGGCCTTGATGATGGCATAAGCGGACTCCTTTACATCCACGGCAATCTGCTTCATATCCTCATCCAGGGCAGGATGCGTGGCCTTAAAGTCGTCCAAAGGTTTTACGCTGATCAGCGCCTCTCCAGGGCACAAACTCCGAGTCCCCATGCTCGCCGATCACATAAGCGTGCACATTTCGGGGTTCACATGGAAATAATCGCTCATCATATGGCGCAAGCGCGCGCTGTCCAACGAAGTGCCGGAGCCCACCACTCGATTGGCCGGAAAGCCGGACAAGGTATAGACCACCTGGGTCATAATATCCACCGGGTTAGAGGCCACCAGGAAAACGCCGTTAAAGCCGCTGGCAATAATGGGCTGTACAATGGAGCTGAAAACCTTGTAGTTCTTTTGCAGCAGATCCCGGCGACTCTCACCGGGCAGCTGGGGCGCACCGGCACGGATCACAACCAGATCTGCGTCGCTGCAGTCGCTGTACTCCCCTGCTTTGATCTTCATGGAACTGGGCGCAAAGGGCAGACCGTGAGACAGATCCGCCGCCTCACCCCAAGCACGCTCCTTGTTGATGTCGATGAGTACCAACTCATCGCAAATATTCTGGTTCAGCAGCGCATAAGCAAAGCTCATACCTACCATACCAACGCCTACAATGGCCACTTTCTTCTTATCTGACAACATTTGAATGCCTCCCAAAGGACCACCTCTGCTCTATTATTTGAAGAACAAAGGTAATTTTTCCAGGTAAATAATGTCTTTCCGATCGGCAGCGTCGCCCTCAGCCAAGGGTGCGGCGCTGGCCACGATATTTGCACCGAACAGAGCCACCAGTTGCCGCAGAGCCTTTAAGCTGTCTCCGGTGGAGATCACATCGTCCAACAGTAACACGCGCTTGCCGTCCAGCAGATCGCCGTCCTCATGACCCAGGTACAGGGTCTGCTCCTTTTGGGTGGTGATGGAATGGACGGTTACCTTCTCCGGTCGGTCCATATACACCTTAACGCCCTTGCGAGCCACAATGTATTTTTTGCCGCTTTGGCGGCTCATTTCGTAAGCCAGCGGAATACTCTTGGCCTCCGGCGTCACAATATAGTCAAATTCCGGTACTCTTTTTCAGCAGTTCTTCAGCGCAAGCCTTGGTTAGCTCCACATCACCAAAAAGATAAAGGCAGCAATGTCCATACTGTCAGACACGGGGAAGCGCTTTAACTGCCGCTCCAGCCCGGCAATATGTAAGGTATAATACGCGTCGCTCATAAAATCTTCTCCCCCAGTTCCGTACCGCCGATCACATGAAAATGCAGGTGCATCACGCTCTGTCCTGCATCCGCCCCACAGTTGGAGATTACCCGGTAAGAGGTAATCCCCTGGGACGCTGCGATCTGCGGGATCGTTTCAAAAATATGGGCAACCACGGCACTGTTGTCTGCCGTGATGGCGTTCACATTCTCAATATGTGCTTTTAAGACCACAAGAAAGTGCACCGGCGCCACCGGGTTCAGATCCTTAAAGGCCAGGATTTGATCATCCTCATACACCTTAGTGGAGGGAATATTGCCGCTGACGATCTCACAAAACACACACATTTGCACTGCTCCTTACTGGATCATATCCCGTACCAGCGCAGCAGCCTGAGCCATTGCATCCGGCAATTTGTCTACATTCTTACAACCGGCCATGGCGCTGTCCGGGCGACCGCCGCCGCCACCGCCGGCCAGCTTGGCAATCTCACGCACCACATCGCCGGCCTTTACGCCTCGAGCAATGGCTTCCTTGCCGCAAACGGCAACGATATTGGCTTTTTCGCCGTTAACACCGGCCACCACAGCCACCACATTGTCGCCTTTGTTCTTCAACTCATCGCCCATAGAACGCAGCGCGTCCGGAGCCACATCTGTCAAAGTGGCGGTATAGAATGCCAGGCCGTCCAAATCCACAGGTGCGGCAAACAGGTCTGCGCTCTTTAAGTGCGCCAATTCCTCTTTCAGGCTCTTGATCTCCTTATCTTTGGCCTTATCGCTGTCTGCCAAGGCGGCCAGCTTTTTCCGGCAGGTCGTGAACGGCGCTCTTGAGAATTGCCGCAGCGCCGGACAGCATACCGTCCGCCTGATAAATATGCGCCAGTACATTGTTGCCGGTGAGTGCCGTAATGCGGCGCACGCCGGAGGCCACAGAGGCATCGCTGACAATATGGAACAGGCCGATCTGGCCACTGTTGCTTACATGGGTACCACCGCAGAACTCGGTGGAGAAATCGCCGGCCTTGACCACCCGCACAATGTTGCCGTACTTCTCGCCAAAGAGCATCATCGCCCCCAGCTTCTTGGCCTCATCAATGGGCATCTCCATGCTCTCTACCGGGTGGGCGCCCATAATAAAGGCGTTAACCAGGTGCTCCACTTTCAGCAGCTCATCCCGGGTCATGGCGTTAAAGTGGGTAAAGTCAAAGCGCACTTCTCGCTCATCCACCAGCTGGCCGGCCTGCTCCACATGGGTGCCCAATACCTGGCGCAGGGCTGCCTGCAATAGGTGCGCAGCCGTGTGGTTGCGCATAATGCTGCGGCGGCGCTCGGCATTGATATCCGCCTGTACCGTATCACCCACGCTGACAATGCCGCGGGTCACTTCGCCGCGGTGCAGAAAGATCTTGTCCGCATTCTTAACAGTATCCGCCACGATAAAGGCATTGTCCGCGCCGTTCTTGATCACGCCGCTGTCGCCTACCTGGCCGCCGGACTGGGCATAGAACGGGGTCTTATCCAGCACCAGCGTGCCGATGTCCCCGGCGCCCAGCATGTCTACCAACTCGCCGTCTGCATTCACAATAGCCAGCACCTTGGCATCGCAGGCAAAGTCTGTATAGCCCACAAAGTCCGTGGCCGATGCATTGATTTTTACGCTATTGCCTTTCCAAGCGTCTGCACCGGCGTCCTTGCGGGCAGCACGGGCGGTTGCTTTTTGGGCAGCCAGCAAGGCGTTGAACTTATCTTCATCCACGGTGATGCCCTTTTCCTCCAAAATATCCTTGGTCAGGTCCAGGGGGAAGCCGAAGGTGTCGTTCAGCTTAAAGGCGTCCTCGCCGGAGAACACATTGCCATCCAACTTGCTGATATATTCGTCCAGCATAGCCAAACCGGCGTCAATGGTCTTGCCAAAGGACTCCTCCTCAGACAGAATGATCTTTTTGATCAGCTCTGCCTTGTCGGCCAGCTCCGGGTACGCCACATGGTTCTCATGAATCACCGTGTCGCACACTTTATACAGGAACGGTTCGTTCACGCCCAGCAATCTGCCGTGGCGGCAAGCCCGACGGATCAGGCGGCGCAGCACATAGCCCCGGCCGTTGTTGGACGGAATTACGCCGTCGCCGATCATAAAGGTGGCGGAGCGCACATGGTCGGTAATGACGCGCAGAGACACATCCTTTGCGCGTCCTCATGATATTTGGCACCGGAGATCTCGCTGATCTTCTTCATAATGTTCTGCACGGTATCCACTTCAAAAATATTGTCCACACCCTGGAGAATACAGGCCAGACGCTCCAGACCCATACCGGTATCAATATTCTTCTGCTTCAGCTCCGTGTAATTGCCGTTGCCGTCGTTATTAAACTGGCTAAACACATTGTTCCAAAACTCAACATACCGGTCGCACTCGCAGCCGGGGCCGCAATCCGGAGAGCCACAGCCATACTTTTCGCCACGGTCAAAATAAATCTCCGAGCAGGGGCCGCAGGGGCCAGAGCCGTGCTCCCAAAAGTTGTCTTCCTTACCCAGACGCACAATGTGGCTGGGATCAACACCGTTTTGCTTTTGTCCAAATGTCGAAAGCCTCGTCGTCGTCCTGATAAATGGTCACATACAGCTTGTCCTCCGGCATTTCCAGCACCTTGGTGCAGAACTCCCAGGCCCAAGCGGTGGCCTCTTTTTTAAAATAATCGCCAAAGGAGAAGTTGCCCAGCATTTCAAAGAAGGTGCCGTGACGGTCCGTTTTACCCACCTGCTCAATATCCGGGGTGCGAATGCACTTTTGGCAAGTTGTCACCCGAGTTCTAGGGGGTGTAACCTCGCCGGTAAAGTACTTTTTCATGGGAGCCATACCGGAGTTGATCAGCAGCAGGCTGTTATCCCCCTGGGGCACCAGCGAAAAGCTGGGCAGCCGCAGGTGGCCCTTGCTCTCAAAGAAAGACAGGTACTTCTCTCTCAAGTCATTTAATGATGTCCATTCCATATCTAAAATTCACCTTTGAATAGATTTGTTACCAAAGGGCAAAGGGCACGCCACCGGTGCCTCTCACCTTGCTTAGAGTTTTTCAACCAGATTTTTCAGCTCAACGATCTCTTCCTTGGTAAAGGTCAGACCTTTGCTCATCTTGGTGTGGTCGGGTGACCAGTCTCTCACATCGATCTTCGGCTCGCGGCCGTTCCAAGAGATCATATTTACCTCTCGGGTCCAGCCCCGTGCTGTCTCAGAGATCACACCCAGGTGCTCCGTAATCTCATACTTAATTTCCGGCATATTCGCTCCTCCTTTGCTGATAATATTGTATGTAAAAACAGAATTTACAAGCGCTTATTTTTGCAGGCTTTCTACAACCTTTTTGGGTCTCCTGCGCGATCACCAGCTCCTCGTCGGTAGCCAGGATAAACACACGCACCTTGGCACTGGGATCGGTCAATTCCGCCTCGGCGCCCTTCACGGTGGCTTGGTTCAGCTCCTCGTCGATCTGCACACCCATATAACCCAGGTAAGAGCAGATCCGAGAGCGCAGCCAGTGGCCGTTTTTCGCCGATACCGCCGGTAAACACAATGCCGTCCACGCCGTTCATAGCGGCAATATAGGAGCCGATAAACTTGGCGATCTCATAGGCCTGCATCTCATGTGCCAGGCTGGCACGCTTGTTGCCGGCATTCTGTGCGGCGCAAATGTCACGGTCGTCAGAGGACACGCCGGAGATGGCGTTCACACCGGACTGCTTGTTGAGAATGGTGTCCATCTCATCCGGGGTCAGACCCAGCTTCTTCATCATAAAGGTGACCACAGAGGGGTCCACACCGCCGGAGCGGGTGCCCATCATAAAGCCGTCCAACGGGGTAAAGCCCATGGAGGTGTCTACCACTTTGCCGTGATCCACAGCAGCCACGGAAGAGCCATTGCCCAGGTGGCAGGTGATCAGCTTCAGATCTTCAATGGGCTTGCCCATCTTGTCTGCGCAGCGGTGAGATACATAAAAGTGAGAAGTGCCGTGGAAACCGTAGCGGCGCACGCCATACTTCTCGTACCACTCATAGGGTACAGCATACATATAAGCCTTCGGCGGCATGGTGCTGTGGAATGCGGTATCAAACACCACTACCTGGGGCACATCCGGACCCACAACGGCCTTGCAGGCCTCATAGCCCTGGATATGGCCGGGGTTGTGCAGCGGCGCCAGCGGAGACAGCTTGCGCAGGTTCTCCACTACCGTGTCATCCACCAGCACACTGTGGGTGTAAATATCGCCGCCCTGCACGATGCGGTGGCCTACGGCGTCAATCTCTTTCATAGAGTCGATCACCTTGTGCTCGCTCTCGCACAGAATGTGCTTCACTTCGTTAAAAGCGTCCGTATGGGTAGGCAGCTCCTTGTCGTACTCAAACTTCTGTCCATTCACCTTAACAGACACATTCTTCTCGCCGCCGTTGATGGTCATACCGATCCGCTCAATGACGCCTTTACACAGCACGGACAGATCGCTCATATCCATCAGCTGATATTTTAAGGAAGAACTACCGCAGTTAATAACCAGAATTTTTCAAAATTTATCCCTCCAAATCTTGCAATAGAATTCTACAGCCATTATAATAATATATATATTATAATATTGTCAAGGGAAAACGGGATTTTTTTATGATCAGCGGTATAATTTGTGAATTTAACCCCTTTCACGCCGGGCATAAACACTTAATTGACCAAGTGAAGTGCCACCCCGGCGATGCTGTGGTATGCGTCATGAGCGGCAACTTTGTGCAGCGGGGCACCTTTGCGGTGTATGACAAGCGCACCCGCACGGAAGCAGCGCTAAAGGGTGGCGCCGACCTGGTGCTGGAGCTGCCCACCGCCTACGCCACCCGCTCAGCCGAGGGCTTTGCCCGGGCAGGGGTGCAGCTGCTGGAGGCCACCGGTGTGGTGGAGCGACTGGCCTTTGGCACCGAATGCGCCGATTTGCAAGCGTTGACGGCACTGGCCGGAGAAATCAAGGCCCACCAAGGGGAGATCGCACAAGTGATGAAAACCGGGTGCTCCTACCCGGCAGCTCGGCGCAAAGTCATCGACAGCCCGCTGCTGGACACGCCCAATAACATTTTGGCACTGGAATATATGGAATGCACCCAACTACCCTGCACCTGTGTGCAGCGGCTGGGGCTGGGGCACGACACGACGGACCCGCTGTACAGTGCCTCAGCGATTCGCGCCACTCTCCCGGCAGAGGCAATTTACAGTATAGAGCACTGCCAGCGGGCGGTGCTGGCGGTACTGCGCCGTATGGAAGCAGCGGACTGGGCCGCCATTGACGATGTGACCGACGGACTGGAGAACCGGCTGGCTCGGGCTGCTCAAAGCGCCACCAGCCTGGAGGAACTATACACGACCATAAAGACCAAACGGTACACCCACGCCCGCATTCGCCGCATTGTGCTGCGTGCCTACCTGGGCATTGGCAAAGGAGACTACCCGGCTACGCCGCCGTACCTGCGGGTGCTGGGCTTTAACGCTGCCGGCAAAGCGCTGCTGGCGAAAATGCAGCACAGCGCCACGCTTCCCACCGTAACCCGTATGGCAGATGTAAAAGCCCTTTCCCCGGAGGGGCAGGCGCTGTTCCGGCTGGAGAGCCGGTGCACGGACCTGTACGCCCTGGGCGCAAAAAAGCCCCTGCCCGGCGGCGCCGAGCAAAGGCTTCAAATCGTATCCACATAATTTAAGAATTCGTCCCGCTGCATACGGCTGTTGAGATACGCCAATAAAGCGGAAGTAGAGAGGAACTCCGGCAAGTCCAGTGCTGCCAGGAGTTTCTTCTTTTTTTGCTTGCTGTCGGGGGTGCCCGCCAGTCCGGCGGCGTATAGATCATAGCTGGTGATAGGATCTTTGGGCAGCTGGGTGGTATAGCGCACTTGCAGCCGATCAAACAGCGCCATCAGCACGCTGTCGTCGATCCCCTCCACACCCAGCTTACCCTCCTTTGCGGGCTTTTGCTTGCGGTGCTCTTTTGCCGTACACATCCGGGATATACAGGTGCTTCACCTGCTGCGGGGGCAATCCCTTGGCAATGTAATTGCGAATTTGAAATCCGCTGTGATCCGAGTCGGTGAGAATGATGATCCCCCGCTCCATTGCCAGGCGGCGAATAAACTGCAATCGCTTTTTATCCTTATATATAGCGAACCCGCCGGTTTCTACGATCATGGCGTCCAGGAAGTTAGACAGTTTGATCTTGTCATACTTGCCCTCCACGATCACTGCTTCCTCAATATGAATCATTGGCCGCTGACGGCGATCACGGACAATTTGACAATCGCCTCCTCCAGTAAGATTTTTGCGTCCACCGCGGTACTCTTCAGCGCTCGGTCCAGATCGTCCAGCACCTGCATAGAGCGGCGCAGCGCGCCTACGGACAGCTTGGCTGAGTCCCGCATGGCGTTGTTCAGCACAAAGTCCCGCCCTTTGTAATTATAATACCGGGCTATATCGTCCGCTCTGCGACCGTCGATCTTGGCGCACTTCACTCGGTACATATCCACATAATGATTAATAAGCACTGCCGCAATCGGTATAGGTCCTCGCCCAGTTCAAACAGGGTATGCAGCACCTTACAGGCGCCGCCGGTATCGCCTTTCAAGATGAATTTGGACAGGTCGTATACACGCGCTTGCAGGCACTTGGTGGCCATATCGTCAATAACCGCCGCCGTGATCTCGCCGTCCTTGCAAAAGGCAGACAGCTTGTCCAGTTCGTGCAGCAGGGTCTGCATATCCGTACCCACCACCGAGATCAAATATCGCGCCTGGTCCGTTTGCAGCGCAGCGCCCCGCTTTTTGGCTGCCGCTAACCAGCATTTTTACCAGGTCGCTCTGGGTGCGTGTGTTCAGCTCCACCGCGTCCCCGGCCTTAGCAAAGCTTTAATAATGCTGTTCCAGCGCTTTTCCTTTTTTGTGTCCACCGGCAAAGACTGGTAGGTAAATACCAGAACCGTGGTGTCCGGCACATCCTTGAGATATGCCTTAATATCCTCCACGTCCGCCTTTTTGTCAAAGGGAAAGTCATAGACCAGCACCAGATTACTGCCGCCCATCATAGGGAAAGTATCTGCATCGTGGAGCACATCGGACAGCTGCGTGCCGTCCTTTTCATAAATATGTATATTAAAATCCGCAAAGGCCGGGTCCACCGCCTTTTTCTTAATTTGGCCAATATAGTGGTCCTTTAAGTACCCCTCGTCGCCATAGATAAAATAGGCGTGGGACAGCGTGCCGCTTTTTCAACTGGGCGCGCAGCTCCTTTTCGCCGATCACAGCCATGGATCGTTCCTCCTTATCTGCAAAGCTCTGTCCTGCCGCAGCGTAACTGTCAGCAGTTCGTCCTCCGCCAGTGCCCTGGCGCATACCAGTGTACCGACAGCGGTGCTTTGCTTGCCAAACGCTACCGATAAATCGCCGCCGTTCAGGTCGGTGCCGTTGCCCAGCACAAGCCGCTTGCCCTTGCAGGTAACAGAAACGGTGTAGCGCTTTTTATTATATCTGTATTGCACCTGCACCCCTTGCCAAGGCGTGGTATCCATTGCCGTGGCGGTGAGCAGATGCTCGCACTCCGGCTGCACAGCCAAAGCGGTATTACCGCCGGGCAGCAGTACATTCACCGGGTGCACAGCAGCGGTCAATGCGCGGGTATAATACCCCACCCGATCATCGGGCAGGTACACGGCCACCAGCTGCAGCCGCCGATTTTGCAGAATGCGCGTGTAGGCGTAGTAGGCGCTTTGATCCGGCGTGCCTACCAGCAAAGCATAATGCGTGTCATACAGCAGCGCCGAGCTGCTGCCGATACAAAGGTAAGCGTTCCCCTGCTCCACTGCCAACCCGGCAAAGGAAGTCAACAAATAAAAAGCGCAGGCCACTGCCGCCGTGACACTCCAACCGCTGCCGTTGCAACAGAAAGTGCACGCCAAAAAGCAACAGCACACCGGCAATGGCAACACAGGTCAACGGCCCGGTCAAATCTACAATCGGTGCGCCCAGTGCGCTAAACTTTTCCACCAGCCACAGCATACCGCCGGTGGTGCCGGACACCACCACCGCACAGGCATACACCAGATACGGCAGCGGCGTAAAGAGCAGCATGAGCAGTGCAGCGATCATGGCCACTTGTGCCAGCGGAATCAGCACCAAATTACTAAGCAGAGATAACAACGCCGTCTGCCCAAAGGACAGCCACATAAACGGCAGCGTATAAAGCAGCACGCTCACGGTGGCACTAAAGCTTTGGCGCAAAAAATTTGGGAATATGCAGCCGAGCAAGGCTCTTGTTCAGCACCGGGGATAAAGTCAGCAGCGACAGAACGGAAGTCACCGACAGCTGCAAGCTCACATCCGTTACCGCAAAGGGATCGGTACACAGCAGGAATACCGCCAAACCCAGTGAATTCAGTCCGTCCGCCTTGCGGCCAAACAGCCGTGCCGCCAGCAAAACAGCCATCATCAAAGAAGCACGCACCACGGAGGCGGAAAATCCGGCTACGCCATCATACACCAAAAGCACCGCACCTGTCAAAACCGTAGTCAACCAAGTAGGCAACCGCAGCTTGCGGAGCAGCCAGTAAAGAGAGCCCACGATCACAGATAAATGCAGTCCGGACACCGCCATCAAATGGGTAGCACCGCAGGTGCGAAAGTGACTGACCGCACCCACGGACAAATTTGTCTTGCTACCAGTGATCAGCGCCGTTGCCAACGCACCACGATCCCCGGGCAGCACGGCAGCAAAGCGGCTGCTGATGGCGTGGCGCATTTGGATAAGCGCCACTGCGCTGCCGGGTGCAGACTGGTTGGTCTTACGCACCCGGGAAGCCTTGCCGCTAAGGAATTCGCCGTCGCTGAACTTGCCCCAGGCGGCGTAACCGTTCTCACCGGTAGAGGCAAAAGTCACCTTGCCGGTATAGATACCGTCCGGCACATCGCCAAGATCCGCATGGGCAGAAAAGGTGCTGCGGATATTCTGGGGCACACCAGGCAAATCAATAGCCGTGGTCTTGACCGTATAATCGTTTTTCTCCGCACCCCGGCGCACATCGGTCACATAGAACTGCACCTGCGCCGTTTGGCCGATTAACTTTTGCTGTGGCAGATAGGTAGCGTGAACCCCTACAATAAAGGTCACACAAGCCACCACCGCTCCAACCAGGCACAGCCACACGCTCACCCCTTGGCGCAATCGCGGTACGGAAAGTACCAAACAGAGCGCTGCCAACACCACGCCCAACGCAATGTACGCAAAGGTGACGGAAAAGAAGTTTAAGATCAGCAGCATGACCGCCGCCGAAAATCCCAAATGGGCAAATACGCGTTTCATTTCTTTTTATGCATCGGCTCCAAGATAAAGGCATAGCTGCACTTCTCCCCTGCCGTTACCCGGTATGGTGCACGCACCGCGCCTTGGCCCGGCAAATCGCCGCCAACGCCGCACTGGGCGCCGTCAATATTCAATGTGGTCAAGGACGGATCATAGGGAATCTCGTGGATATGCGCAGCCTTGTCCAGCCCCATAGTGGTGTAGTGATAAGCGCTAAAGGCAAAGGGTGTTTCATAGTACGCCTGTACCCGGAAGCCCTCGCCGTGACTGTCACACAAATACAGGTCGTAAGTATCCGTGCGGTTGCTGCTCTCCTGGGGACGCATATAGCGGTGCTCCAGCGCAGTCACCGTAGATTGATAACGACCCAGCGCAGCCCCGGTTTTTCGGTCCCCGATAGCTGGGGTGCGGCCCTCTGCCGTACCAGTTTACATACTCATAGCTGCCCGGCAAGGTCATCTGGAAGCCGAAGCGCAGCATATCCTGCTTGGGCACGGCACTGTGGTACACATACAGCCGCCCATTGGGATATATTTTATATGTGATCAAGTCCTCCCGCAAGCGTGGCGTGGACATGGCAATGTGCACCTCCACCGTATTGTCTGCCCCGGCCTGCACCACGGTACGCAGCGCGTGGGTGCGGCGCTGGGCACGGCGCCAGCCGTACAGAGGGTGGAACTTGATCAGCGGCGGCACAAAGTTGAGAAAATCAATATCATTATCTGTCAGCGCCCGGAAATAAGCAGGCTCCAAGGGCGCTACCAACCGCTGGCTGCCGTCGATCACCCAGCTGACCACGCGCCCGTTTTGAATGGTCAGGTCAAAGTCGGCGCCCTGCACCTCTACCCGGTTGCCCCGGTGGTCGTAGTGCAAATCGCCGCCATCTTTCTCCGCCACAGGCTGAGGCATAGGCCGCAGCACAAATTGGTCCCAAGCAAAGGTAAAGCCCGATGCCAGTCCCGGCAATGCCCGGGTGGTGGCAAAGGACACCGTCAGCACCGCCATACCGTCCCCGGTGACCTGATCCATCGTGTAAGGCAAAGATACCGTCACTTCCGACAAAGGCGGGCAATCGATCGGCTCCAGCTTGCCGTGCATCAGCAGCCGGCCGCCCACTTCGATCTGCCAGCGGCACTCCAGCGCATTGATATTGGTAAAGAGCATTTTGTTCTTTACGGTAAAGGAAAGCCGCTGTCCGGGTTCACAGCCAGGGTCTGCACCGGGGCATATACCTTTTGCACCTCGTAATACTGAGGATGCACCGTGCGGTCCGCACCGATAATCCCGTTGGCGCAAAATAGGTATTGGACCCGGTAATGGCCGTGGTGTTTGGCAGCGAATACCAGTGCCGCGGCTCTTCCTTTTCAAAATCCGTGCCGTAAAGCCACAAGTCCGTGCCGTCCTGAGCCTTGCGGTGCAACGCCTGGTCCACAAAGTCCCAGATAAAGCCGCCGCACATATTGTCATACTTTTTCAAAATCCGCCATATAGTCGGCAAAGTTGCCCAGAGAATTCTCCATAGAATGGGCATACTCGCATAGCAGCACCGGCTTGCCTTCATACATCTCGGCAGTAATGGGCTTGCTGTCCGCTGCCAGCTGATTGGCGATATTGTCGTAGAGAGAAATGGTAATGGGCTCTTTCTTGCCCAACTTTTCCATCACATCGGCGGTGGGATACATACGGGAGATCACATCGCTTTTGGTTAAATCAAAATCCCCTCGTAGTGGAATTGGCGCGTGTCGTCCAGTGCCAGTGCCGCCTGCTTCATTGCAGTAAAGGCAGTACCGTCCCCGGCTTCATTGCCCAGACTCCACATAAACACACATGGATGATTCCGGTCCCCGCAGTACCATACGCTCCATACGATCCACACAGGCCGCCGTCCACACCGGGCTGTCCCCAGGCACACCTTTGCGGCGCACGCCATGGCTCTCCACCTTGCACTCGTCCATTACATAAAAGCCGTAGCGATTGCAGTAGTCATAAAACCGGGGGTCATCCGGGTAATGGGAGGTGCGCACCGCGTTAATGTTAGCCTGTTTCATCAGGTCCATATCCTGCCGATACCGTTCCTCCGGCACAGCCCAGCCATTGTCCGGGTCAAAATCGTGGCGATTCACCCCGCGCACAAACAGGGGCATGCCGTTAAAATAGATTTTTTCGCCCCGAATTTCCACTTTCTTAAAGCCCACGGTGTAACGCTTAGCGCAAAGCACGCGTTTTCCGCACAGCAACTCCATCACCAGCGTATAGGTGTTTGGCTGCTCTGCGGACCACAACAGCGGTGCCTTGGCCGCAGTTTCCAACTGCAAGGTCTGACGGGGCTGGTCCCTTGCAGGCAGCACTGCCCAGATCATAGACCTTTTGGCCGTCCCGATACAAAGCGGCACACAAGGTCAAGTCTTCTTTTGTGGGGGCGTACAGGTGCAAATAACCGTCCAGGCGCACCGTCCAGTCCCGAAAATCCGCGTCCGGCTCCGTACGAAAATAAAAATCCCGCAGGCAAGCCTTTGGCTCGGCGAACAAATACACCTCCCGGTAAATGCCGCACAGCCACCACATATCTTGATCTTCCAGATAGCTGCCGTCACTGTACCGGTACACCTTGGCGCACACCAGATTTTCGCCATTCAAAAGATACCGGGTCACATCGAATTCGTGGGGTGTCATAGAGCCTTGAGAATAGCCTACAAATTGGCCGTTCACATACACCTCCAGCGCCGCCTTGGCTGCACCAAAGTGCAAGAACACCTGACGCCCCTTCCACTCCGGATCAATGGTAAAGGTGCGGCGATAGTAGCCCACCTCCTGCATAGCAGGGTCAATTTTTGGAATCTTGCCCTTGCTGCGGCTGAGCGCTCTGGGAAATGTGCTGGCGTAATAGTAAGGCACGGAATAGCCCTGGGTCTGCCACACGGAGGGCACGGGAATTTCCCGCCAGGGCCATCATCATAATCCGGTGCTCAAAACCCTCCAGTTCGTTTTTAACGCCTCGGCACCAGCTGAACTTCCAAAGCCCGTTCAGGCTCCGTTTGTATGGGCTGTTCTCCCCTGCCAGCGCCTGCGCCGCCGTATCATACGGCATGGCAATAGCGTGGCCGTCTTCTTTATTCACTGCGATCACACTGGGATCGGCATATCTTGGTTTTTGCATAGGTCTGCCCCCGATTCATACTATATAGATAATAATAAAGGAACGCCCGCCGCTTGTCAACCTGGCAAAATGCAGAAAACCGCCGGAGTGGGTGGACAAGCGGGCAGAATGTTGGTATAATAAAAGGCAGAAATATAAAGGAGTCTGTTATGATCGAGCGTGTAACAAAAGAGAATTTAGACCAATATGAAGCGTTTATCAAAAAGCACCCTAAGGGCCTGTTCCAGCACTCCTCCAAGTGGGCTAAGGTCAAGTCCGCCTGGAAGTGGGAAGCCGTGATGTTGAGGGACGAGGACGGCAACATTAAGGGCAGCGCCGATGTGCTGATTCGTACCGTGCCGGTGATCAAAGCCTCCCTGCTTTACTGCTGCCGCGGCTTTGTGGCGGACGAAGATGATTTTGCCACCTTTGACGCGCTCTTTGCCGCACTTTTGGATATTGCAAAGGAATACCACGGCTACTGTATTAAAATCGACCCGGAGATCACCGTGGAGAACAAGGCCTACAAGCAGCATTTGCTGAGCAAGGGCTTTGTAGAACTGAACCCGGGGTGTATGGATTTTGAGAATGTGCAGCCCCGGTTTGTTTACTGCTTTGACTACAACGGCCTGAACGAACAGGAGCTGATGCTCACCTTTAAGCCGGATTACAGAAACCGAATCCGCAAAGCGCCAAAGAAAGGCGTGGAAGTAAAAGTGATGGGCACCGAGGCGCTGGACGACTTTGTACGCATTATGCAGGAGACCGGGGAGCGGGACAACTTCTCCACCCGACCGAAAAGCTATTTTGAGCAAATTATGAACTGCATGGGCGAGGACTGCCGCCTGTATATGGCCTACTATGAGGGCAAAGCCATTGCCGGCACCTTGGCGATTAAGTGGGGGCAGAATGTGATGAAATACCAGTACGGCGCCTCCTCCAACGCCCACCGCAATGTGTACCCCAACTATGCCCTGCAATGGGCCATGATGCAGTGGGGTATGGAGTGCGGCTGTAAGGTCTATGACTTTGGCGGCATCAGCGGCGACTGCCAAAACCCGGACAACCCCCACTATGGTCTGTGGCGGTTTAAGCACGGCTTTGGCGGGTATATGAAAGAATTTATCGGCGAATTTGACTATGTGATCAACAAGCCGGTGTACCACCTGTATAACTTGGCAACAAAGGTATTGGAAAAAGTAAGAAAATGAGCAGATATGTAATTGATAAAACCGCATTGATCGAGAATGTGCATTACCTGCAAAAGAAAGCGGGCGTGCCTATTATCGGCGTCGTTAAAGGCAACGGCTACGGCTTTGGCCTAACGGAACTGGCGCTGATTCTGGAGCATTGCGGCATCACCACTTTGGCTGTAACGGAAGTGACGGACATTGCCCCCTGCGGGCGGTGCTGCAACCGAACACGGATATTTTAGTGATGCGCTCCACCTGCGTGGACAGCGAGGCGCGCCATATTGCGGACACCGGCTGTATTGCCACCATCGGCAGCACCCGGGCAGCACAGGTGATGCAAGCGGCGGCTGCCGATTTGGGTGTCAAGGTTCCGTGCCATTTGAAGATCGACACCGGCATGGGTCGCTACGGCTTTTTGCCTGCGCAGGTAGCGGAGGCCATTGCCTGCTACGACCTGCCTAATTTGGAATTCACCGGCGCATACACCCATTTTAGCAGCGCCTTTCACGACAAGGCCAAAACCATTGCCCAGCTGGAAGTGTTCAAGGACACGCTGGCGCAGATTGAAAAGGCCGGCAAGACCGTAGGTACCCGCCATGCAGCCAACTCCCCCGCATTGTTGAATGTGGAGCATGTGGCGCTGGACGCGGTACGCATCGGCTCCGCCTTTACCGGACGGGTGATCACCCATAGCGAGACGCCTCTGCACCGCTTAGGTCGACTGGAGGCGGAAGTGGTGGACATGAAGGAAGTGCCCGCCGGTTATGCGGTGGGCTACAACGGCACCTTTGTTACCAAGCGCCCCACCACCATTGCCATTGTGCCAATGGGGCATTATGACGGCTTCGGCCTAACCAAGGAGAAAGAGGATCACAACTTCCACAGTGTACTCTCTGCCCTCAAGCAATTTCTCAATAAAGCCCATTTGACCGTCACCATTAATGGCAAAGCCTACCCGGTGATCGGCGAGGTAGGGCTGTCCCACACGGCGGTGGATGTGACCGGCAGCAGCGTACAGCCCGGCGATATTGCCACATGCGACCTGTCACCCTTGCTGGTGAATCCCCGCGTACCCCGCGTTTATACGGAATAATTCAAAAAGCGACTTGTATCTTACAAATACAAGTCGCTTTTTACTTAAACACGCTGCGCAGGCGCTTCTCAATCTTACGGACATACAACAGTTCCGCCACACCCAGCAGCCGCTCATAAAGGAAGAACAGCAAATTCATCGCCAGCCAAAAGCCCACCAAAAACCACTTGTTACTGCTCACCGCATCCATAGGAATGGCAAACACATACACCAGCAGCAGATTCACTGCCGCCAGTGCTGCATTAAACAGCAGGCACTCGGCAGCCAGCGCCACCGACCGAGGCCGCAGCCGCCCGATCCACTGGCGCACGATGGTATAATAGCCGAAAAAGAGCACATACATCAACATACACTCCTTGTCCGGCACCAAAAAAGAAGCTGAGCAGCCCCTGTAGACACATAGGTGATCCACGCTGTGCCGTAGCCGAAGGTGCGCACCAGCACCACCATCAGCACCCCGGTGAGCATGGGACATACATAGGCCAGCACCGGCACCACACCGCCGAAAAACAGCAGCAGCACGCTCAGCGCCGTACAAATACCGCTCATGGCGACCTTAGCCGCAGGGCGCATACGCCCCACCTCCCTTTCCGTTTGTATTCATTATAATCCATTTGGCTAAATCTGTAAAGATTATGAATAAGTGGTAAACATTTGGCGACTTACAGCCCTAACCCTTGCCTTTTGTGTATAAAAAGACTATAATGTAGGAGATATTACGGTGCAGAGCACCAAAAGGAGCGTGTTCCCTTTGAAAAAGAGTATTGCATTGATCATGGCGCTGAGCGTACTGGTCTGCGGCGTCTTTGCTGCCTGCTCTTCCAAAAAGACAGACGGACAGAACTCTGCCGCCGATACCACCCAAGCCGGTTTGGCCAATGCAGACACCGAGTTTGGCACAGAGATCAATAAAGACGGCAAAGAAGTAGATGTGGTCTATGAAAAGGACAAAAAAAGGGCAAAACCGTGGCCTATGAGATCGACAAAAACGGTGAGAAGGTAACGGACAAGAACGGCAAAGAAGTTACCGTTCCCATCCGGGAGACCACCACCAAAAAAGGCGAAACCTCTACAAAGAAAAACAACGGCGGCAAGGGCGAAACGCCCACCAACGGGCCCACCACGCCCCAAACCACAGACAATAAAGGCGAGACCACCGGTAAAGAGCTGACCACCATTGAGGCGTCCAAGGATAAGGTGCCTCTACCAATGCCAGCGGCAAAAAGGTCATTTTCAACCAACAGGATCTGGAGCGCATCGCAGCGATGCTGGAGGTGCCCGGCCTGTACAAGTTCAGCTATGAGAACAAGGACGGCGTCAGCGCCGAAATGGCTACCCATGTTGCCGTTTGGATGGCTGCCCGTGAGGATATTAAGGGCACCAGCTTTCCCTCCGGCACCGTTGTGCTGGACCTGTTCAAATACTACGGCCAGACGGTGGTCAACTTTAAGAGCAACTGCAACGCAGCGGCAAAAAAAGAGAACATCTACGACATTATCAATTACAGCAATAAGGACAGCGTGTTCACCATCACCAAAGGCGAGGCTAAGCAGCAGTCCGTAAAGATCAACCGGGTAGAGTCCCTGGGCAACAACAACTACTACAAGGTCACCGGCTCCGTCAGCGGCGCAAAGAGCTGCAAAAAGGTGGTTGCCGTGGTGCAAAAGAATCGCCTGGATACGGAACTGGGCTTCTCTATTAAGGCACTGAAGTGGTCCTAAATTCAAAAATAAATTCCAATAAGAAAGCGCACAGGCGATTAGGTGTGTCCAGTTAAGAAAAACATTCTAAGGCGAGAGAGAAACGGTATAGCTTCGGCTATGCCGTTTCTTTCATTTTTGCCTGCTATCAAATACTTTGGACATTTCCAAAATCCCGATACCTTTGTAGTAGATATCTACCTCTTGTCTGCGGTTGATTTTGCTATGGGGATCGGTCGCTGCGTGAATGACGATCTTCTCAACGAACTCATGCAGGATACGAGGTGTCAGCTCCGGGATATCGGTGTACTGGCGGACAACGGACAGAAACCTGTCAACATTGGCACTTTTGCCTTCTACTTCTTCGATTTCCTCACGGAGTATTGCAGCCTGTGTCTGCAAACCAGCCTGTTCCGCTTCATAATCGGTGGACAGCTTGTGAAAACGCTCGTCTGTCAGCTTACCACTGATGTTGTCCTCATACAACCGCTTGAAGATCATATCCAGTTCTGTGATACGCTTCTCACTTTCAGACAGCAGCTTGCGCTTTTTGGCAAGACCTTTATTGCGTTCCTTTACATCCATATCCATGACCATTTGAACGAAACGGTTTTCATGGCTTCTTGCGAAGGACACGATCTCCCGCAGATTTTGAAGGATCAGTTCCTCCAGGATAACCGTTCGGATAGAATGTGGTGTGCTGCACACCTGTTTTCCTTTGCGATACCCAGAGCAAATGTAGTATTCCTGATCCTTTCGGAAGCCGGTTGCCCTGCATTGATATAGGATCGAGCCACAATCAGCACAGTACATCATGCCGGAGAACATTCCCATTTCGCCCATCTTTGTCGGACGGCGCCGTGATTGCCGCGCCTGCTTTACCGCCTCGGCAATGGCTTCTGTCCAGATGGGTTCATGGGTATTCTCAAAGATGACCCATTCACTTTCAGGATTTTTGATTTTCTTTTTGCTCTTGTAGGACTTCTTTGTGGTCTTGAAATTCACCGTATGCCCCAGGTATTCACGCCAACGATCCATAATTCCTGCTATCGTGGTATTGTCCCAATTATAAAGGTCGCCCTGATTTTTAACATTACAGGTGATACCCTTACTTTCATAGTAAGCTGAGGGCGTAAGAATTTTTCGTTCCCGCAGCTTTCGTGCTATCTGGGACGGTCCAAACCCATCCATAACATACAACCCAATCTCATATACCACATCGGCAGCCTCACGGTCGGGTATCCAACGCTTGCTGTCATCCGGATCCTTCATGTACCCATAGGGCGCATTGGTGGTCAAATGTTCCCCGGCGTTTCCCTTGACCTTCATAACAGCACGGATTTTTTTGCTGGTATCCTTCGCATACCACTCATTGATGATATTGCGGAAGGGAGTAAACTCATTGTCGCCTTGGGTGCTGTCCACCCCATCGTTTACGGCAATAAAGTGAACATCATGCTCCGGGAACATGATTTCGGTATACATACCCACCTGCAGGTAATCACGGCCGAAGCGAGACATATCCTTGATGATAACCCGTTTGACAATTCCCGCCTCCACATCTGCAATCATTTCCTGGAAACCAGGCCGATTGAAGGTCGTCCCTGAAATGCCATCGTCAATGTAAAAGCGGAAGTTTGTGTACCCGTGTTCAAGAGCATATTTTTGTAAAATTTTCTTTTGGTTGATGATACTGTTGCTGTCGCCCTGCAATTCATCGTCACGCGATAAACGGCAGTACAAAGCGGTAACAGCTTCTACGCTCATAGCGTTGTAAGGGAATTGAAGCGCGGCAGCGGTGTTTGACTGATGAAACATAATAACCTCCAATCTGGCAGTCAAACACGGTATGAAATTCTATCTTCATTCTACCGCGCTTTGTTGGGTTTGTCTGCCTATGGAGGCTAAATTGCAGCGGCTTTTTTTCGGACATCATCCTTGATAAGCCGCTCTATCTTAGAAACTACACCGTCTTTTGTCTGTTCCAGGAAGAACGAATTGACGGTGAAAGTCGTATTTCCGATTTTCTTTTCGCTCCGCACTGGCGGGGCATATTTGTTTTCAAAGATTCTATCTTCTTGCATAGGTTAACCCCTTTCATTATTTGCAAGTTGATAAGCAATAAAAGAGGCAAAACGGACGGCTGCTGGCACAGCTCCACGGGAGTCTAACCCCGGCCCATGCTGATGGGTGCGGCGCACAATGCTTTGTGGGCGTTCAATGCGCGAGTATCTTTAACCCTGCCCGTGTGTCATCGCCCACAAGCTGCCACGCTCGCTTTGCGGTCTGGTGCTGTTCGCTCGCCCGTTACAGTGGTCCCGTCCTGCGGACTTGAAACGAGGTCATGGCGCACCGACCGTATGGCTCGGCACAAACAGGAATGTATCCGTTTGTCTTATGCTGCACCGCTGGCCTCCCAACGGGCTTTCTTTGTCAAGGTGCGGGGCACCGCGCGGAAAGGGGAACACGCAACGCCCCATTCCCGGATCAGTTCAGGTCAAAATCCAGGATGGCGATAATCAGCTTCGTTTCCAGCCTGCGGCGCAATTCTTCATCCACATAGGAATAAGGGCAGCCATGGACGTCATAGCTTGTCCTGGTGGAAAGCGCTGCTATGTAGCCGGAATAGTGGCGGATCACCGTGTTTACCGCGTCCGGCTCTCCCCGGACAGCGGCGGCGATGATAGGGTAAGGAAGCAGGGCCGCCCGTGTGCTTGCAGATTTAACCATCTACATCACCTCCCATCAGCTCCTTTAGCAGCCGATAGGCTTTCTGCCTGCGGGCGTTGACCGTCCGGCGTGCCATGTTCATACGCTCGGCGATCTCGCGGTCTGCCATGTCCAGGAAGAAGTACATCAGGAGGATGTCCCTTCCATCCTGGGGCAGCGCGTTCAGCGCCTCGGCCAGCCGGTCATCCTCGATCAGGATCACATCTCCCCCGACAGGGAAGGAAGTGTATTCCCAGGGATACCGGTCATAGGACGCAAGCTGCTCCATCGAATCCTCCGGCAGCTCGCTGAAAGCGACTTCGCGCGACTGCCTGCGGCTGATCTCCCGATAACCGTTGTAGGCCTCGCACTTCAACACTTTCTTGCAGAAGCTGTCAAAGGCGTGCTGCTTGTGTTCGTAGTGGCGGTCAGGTGTCATTGTCTCACCTCCCTTCTTGCCGGGAGGCAGGTCATTACTTCCCCTTTCGCCCACTACTCGTCTGCCGGAGGCACCTTTTGGCTGGTTCCCCTGGAAAAATTTCAAAAAAATATTTTTGCTGCTCATTGTATGTGCTCCTTTCGTTTCGTTCGGGTTGACAGGACCGGATCAAAACGGAAGGGGCGCGGGAGCGGCACCGGGGTAACAAAAAGCGCCCGGACAGCACAAAGCTATTCGAGCGCAAAAAGTACGATATTCAGTTAAAAAGCAACGATTTTCGCATCCATCGTTAGACTGTACCCACTGGACAGCCTGGATTTTTTTGACGGTTGCGAAAATACAGTCAGAATTTGTCGGCGGTCAGATCGCATCATGGCAGCTCCCCCTCCTGTAAGCCGCCGTATCTGCCAGCGCCAGCGCGTCATCTCTTTTGAGGGCAAAAAAGAACGGCGGCCTTGAAATGTCCTTCAAAACCGCCGATGGGGAATCAAACCTTAAAATAGGCGCACGAAATTATCTGCCCCGGTCAACGGTTTTTTTCTTTCCCCGGACGGGGCAGATAACTTATTATGCAGAGCGGAGCCGGTGTGCGCTAATCGGTTTCCCGCATTTTTTCCTTTAACTTCTGAAAGGATGTATCACTGATTACATGTTCTATCCGGCAAGCGTCCTGCTCCGCCGTTTCTCTGTCTACGCCAGCAGCCACAAGCTGCTCCGTAAAGAATTGATGGCGTTCATAGATTTTCTCCGCCACCTCCCGGCCTATATCGGTCAGGTGGAGAAATCCATCCTCGTCCATTGTCAGAAAGCCGCCATCCCGCAGAACGCCCACCGCATGACTGATACTCGGCTTTGAAAAGCCCATGTGCCGGGCAAGATCAATGGAGCGGACCATGCCCTGCTTCTTTTGAAGAATCAGCACAGCCTCCAGATAATCCTCCCCGGACGCATGAATCTTCATATAGTACCTCTTTTCTGCTTATTGTTGAATCCTCCAGCCCTCAGCCTGTTCCCGAATCCTGATAAAGTCCTGATAAGTTCCCCTCTGTTTCAATAGTTCCTTATGGGTTCCTTTCTGCACGACGGTTCCACCATCAATGACAAGAATTTGATCCGCATTTTCAATCGTCGCCAGTCTATGGGCAATCGTTATGATTGTTTTACCATGTGTCAGTGCGGAAATAGCCTCTTGAATCAAATGCTCATTCTCTGGGTCAATGCTGGCCGTGGCCTCATCCAAAATAACAATCGGCGCATCTTTCAGCATGGCTCTGGCAATCGAAATCCGCTGCTTTTCACCGCCGGAAAGAGAAGAACCGCCCTCCCCAATGACGGTATCATATCCATCTGGCAAGGCCATAATAAAATCGTGGCAGCGGGCTTTTTTCGCGGCGGCGATTATCTGTTCCTCCGAAGCGTCCGGGCTACCGAATTTAATATTGTTGCGGATCGTATCCCGGAACAGATATACATTCTGGAACACCATACTGATATTTTTTAGTAAGCTGTCACAGGTAAATTCACGAATGTCTGTTCCTCCAAAAGTGATTTTTCCGGCGTCAACATCATAAAAGCGAGCAATCAGGCTGCACAGGGTAGATTTGCCGCTCCCGGAAGGACCTACAATCGCTGTTGTTGTATTCTGTGGGATTGTGAAATTCACATCATGCAACACAGTCCGTTTATCGTAACCAAAGGATACATCCTGGAAAGTAATATCATACGAGGCCGGTGTAATATCTTTTCCGTCCTGGTCGATATACTCCGCATTTTCCAAAGATTCCAGCTTATTCATAGCAGAATCTATAAGGCCCAGCATGTGCGCCGCGTCGTTGATGTTTTCCACACTTCCAAAGATTACGAAAGAAAACAGAACAAACATCAGGAAATAAGCAAGACTCATTTGCCCGTTAAGTGTCTGCCATGCACAGATAAACACAATCCCCATAGATGCCAGTTTTAAGGAGAACAGATGCAAGCAGTTAAATGGCGTATAGCCTTTTTCTACTTTGATATGAATATTTTTCAAATCCGTATTTGCCTTGCGGAAACTTTCGATAGAAGCCCCTTCCTGTCCGAACGACTTAACGATGGACAGCCCGCGGATATATTCAATCGCAGAGCCAGACATATCCTCCATGGCCTGGTGCGTAATAGCAGCGGTCTTTTCACTGTGCCTGCTGATACCATGTAAAGCTAATGCGGAAAAGGCAACACCGACAACAGAAACCACTGCCGCGGCTGGACTCAGGAAAAGGAAGCACAGGAGAATTGCAATAAACTTTGCATATCCGTTGATGATGATGTCAACCATCTTCATTCCCTGTAATTCGAGTGTGGATAGCTCTGTAGTAACACCTGTCAGAATATCGCCCACGCTGTTTTTAGAAAAATATCCCAGAGGAACCCTTTTTAGCACATCGCCCAAATGGATTCGCTGTCCTGCGGCCACTTCATAACCAATGCTTTCCTGCAATACCGCCCGCAGATAAGAGAGTAGAAAGTTAAGCGCAATCGAGCCAACAATAATCCAAAGTGTCTGCCAGATCAGGGCGGATTCTATTGTGCTGCCTGTCCAATAAGCTGCGATTGTTTTATCAAGAGCATAAGCAGCAGCCATTGTAGGGATCGCCGTAGACAGGCTGCTGAAAAAGGAAAAAACAGAGCCAAGGTAGAGGCGTCCCTTATATTTCCCCGCCCATTGAATGATCCGTTTCATAGACTTAAACATGAGCGGCCACCTCCTTCTTTTCACTCACAGACCAATTCTTCGCCCCGATGTGCGCTTTCCACATATCCGCATAAAGCGGACACCGCTTCAACAATTCTTCCTGCTTTCCGCAATCCACAATCCGGCCTTTTTTCAACACGACAATCTGATCTGCGTTCTGAATGGTGGAAAGGCGGTGGGCGATCACAAGAAGGGTTTTACCCTTTGATAATGCCATGATAGATTTCTGGATTTTATCTTCATTCTGTGGGTCAGTAAATGCTGTCGCTTCATCCAAAATAACAATCGGGGCATTTTTTGAGGATCGCCCTCGCAATCGCAATCCGCTGTTTTTCGCCGCCGGACAGCCTCTTTCCGGCATCACCGGCAGGGGTATCATATCCTTTGTCCAAACGCACAATAAATTCATCACAGCAGGCCGCTTTCGCCGCCGCATATACTTCTTCATCTGTGGCGTTTGGATTTCCAAGACGGATGTTTTCTTTCAGGGAGCAATTAAACAGGAAGTTATCCTGCGTCACAAAACTGACCAGTTCGGAAAGCTGGCGTATAGACAACTCTTTGATATTCTTCCCCCCAATGGTAATGTTGCCGCCTGTCACGTCCCAAAATCTTGCAATCAGACGGGCAATCGTCGATTTACCGCCGCCAGACGGTCCTACAAGTGCCGTAAAACTTCCCTCTGGCAATTCCAGGTTCACATCATGCAACACTTCATTTTGCTCGGAACCGTCATAGGAAAAGGTTACATGCTTCAACGCAATATCATTGTGAGGAATAGATACGATTTTCCCTGAATCCGGCAGTACAGGCAGGTTCAAAAGTTCATTTGCCGCCTCTACTGCATATTCCATAGACTTTGCTTCGTTAATGAAAGTGGTTGCTTTCATCAACGGCCCAACAATGCTGAGGGAAAGAATAATCCCCATTGCAAGCTCCGCGGGGGAGATACTTCCATTCTGCACCAGCAAAAGGCCGACAGGAAGAACCCCCAGGAGCGTTGTGGGCATAATCGCCATCATAAGGTTCATCGATTTCCATGTACTCTTAAACCATGCCAAGGTAAACTCTTTGAACGACTGGACAGCATTAACAAATTTTTCATAGGAGCTTGTGCTTTGGTTAAAGGCCTTTACAACCTCGATACCTTCCACATACTCGATAATAATACTGTTGACGTGGTTATTTGCCTCCATATAAGCTGCGTACTGGCTGTTATAGTTCCGCATGAGAAAGAACATGGGAATCATAGCCAGCACCGGAGCAATCAGAACCGCCAATCCCATGCGCCAGTCAATGACCATCATCCAGGTAAAAATTGCAACAGGGAGTAGGAGGTTAGAAGTCAATTCCGGGATCATGTGGGCCAGAGGCGGCTCCAAATCCTCCACCTTGTCCATGATGATATTTTTCAGATAGCCGATCCGCCGCCCCATCACTTCGCCAAGGGGAGCTTTCATCAGCCGGTCTGCAATTTTAAGCCGGATTCCTTCCAAAATGGTATAGGCTGAAATATGCGCCAGGATCGTAGAGATTCCATGGCAGGCAACCCGCAGCAGGTAGCCCGCTGCTCCAACCAGACACCAAATCAGAATGCCATTCAGGGTCACATTCTGATTGATAAATGCCAGCAGGATTTCATATACAGCCCAAAAAGGAATAAACCCTCCTGCAACGCTCAGAATGGCGCAGAATACCGAAAGAGCCATTTTCCCCTTGCATGGTGCGGCGAAGGAAAACAGAATTTTCACCCAATTATCTTTTTGCTGCTTCATTACAATCACCTTCCTTCTTTTTAGTCAGCAAAGAAAAAAGGATGGGTAGTCTTTGCTAACCATCCTCATTGTAGCAGTATTCAATTCTTCTTTCCTCTCCAAAACGGCATTTATGCACCGTTTAGAAAAAAGATTTTCGGTATTCCATCGGCGTCTGCCCTATCACCTGCCGGAAAGCTGTTGCAAATTTACTGGGGCTTTCATATCCCACAGCTCCGGCAATTTCCGCAATCCCTTTTTTGGAATCCTGCCGGAGCATTGTGGCAGCAACGTTCATCCGATAACGGCGAAGATAGGAATACATGGAATCTCCGAATATTTCCTTAAAGCAGGTTTTCATCCCCGTCAATGAAATCTGGAATCGTTCAGCTAATTCATCCATCGTGTAATGCTCCTGCAAATTTGCCGTAATAAGATCATGGATCGCTTTGATTTTTTCTACCTGGCCTTTATAGAAATAAGGGCGATCTTCTTTGGAATCAGAAAACTGCAAAGCGTCCAGATATAAAAGCAGCTCCAGGGCTTTTACTTTATAGTAGTCACCTTTGATCTGCTGCGGGACAAAGTAAAGCTCTGAAAAAATATGTTCAATTCCTGGCTCATTATGAATCACAAACGGTTTCTTGTCATTGCAATACTTTTTTTGAAGCTCGTACAAATCAACAGAAAATCCGCCAAAAAAGTCTTTCAGCGCCGGCACAGCAATGTCCAGATCAAATCCCAGGGTCATCCCATGATAGTGGCAGAGTGGAAAGCAGAACCGTCCCGAATGGGAACGCCGGTCATCCACACGCATCTCATGCTCTTGCAAATAGCTATACGCATTATTGCCAATCTCGCTTTCGATCCGTCCCTCCCTGCAATGGTCTATATAGAGAAGCGAACTGTCCGTACTACTCTGAAAGTAGGAGGTACATTCTTTCAGGTGCATATCGCTATACATCACAAAAGCGCCATCAAAAATTTTGTGGGCTGTCATGGTTCCCTCGCCGCTCTCGTCAAAAAGCTGCAGGACAACGCAATCCTCAGTTTCAATGACATTTTTAACATTTGAGCCGCAGTTTATTTTACCATCAAACAGTTTGATTTCCGCCGCCTCCTTCCATCATAAAGAAATTAAATAACCGTTCCCGTCCTTCCGTATCCTGGAGGAAATAGCTTTCCTCCAATCTGCCGTTTTCCAGATGGATCACATAATTGCAGCACCTGAGTATAAATTCAGGATCATGGGTCACAATCACAATGGTTTTTCCTGAATCGGCAAGTTCTTTGACCGAATCGGCTACCTGCCTCATGTGAAAGAGATCAAGGCCGCTGGTAGGTTCGTCAAATAGTATAACCGGACGTTCAGAGGCAATCGCAGAAGCAATCGCCACACGTTGTTTTTGCCCTCCCGAAAGCCCCATCGGATGGCAGGCTTTGTACGGGAGCAAATCCATTTCTGTCAAGATAGCCTCTGCCTTTGCCACATTTTCAGGCGATTCATCGGAATCTTTCCCCGGCATACTTAACAGGACTTCCTCTAAAACGCTCTCTGTAAAAAGCTGATGATTTACATCCTGCATGACCATATAGCATAGCTTCAGTCGCTGTTTGCTTGAATAGGAAGTACCATCTTTTTGGAGGATACCTTTACATCTTTTTTCCAATCCGCATAAGCAACGGGATAGTGTCGTTTTTCCGGCTCCATTGTGCCCGATGACCGCCGTTACATTTCCGGCAGGAAGCTCTATATTTTCCAGAGAAAGCGTTTCCGGCTGTTTCTTGTATGCGAAATGGAAGTGGTTCAGTTTCCATATCCCCTGCCCTGAATGTAGACTGGCAGGCTCAATGTCTGCAAACTCACTCAGGCCAAGAGGCCGTAATCCCATTTTAGCTTTTTCCGCCGCCGGAATCAACTGAAATTCCGGCAAAGTATAATCCCCTTGTATTTCCCCGTCGCTTAAATATATGATCCTGTCTGCCAGATCATAAAGATAGTAGAGCCGGTGCTCCGCAATAATAATTGTTTTGCCCTGTGACTTCAATATTTTTAACAGTTTCCGAAAATCAGCGATGGAATAGGCGTCAAGGTTGGAAGATGGCTCGTCCAAAACAAATACATCCGGTTCCACAGCGGCGGCAGATCCACAGGCGATTTTTTGCTTTTCCCCACCGGAAAGGGAGAAAACACTTCTGTCCAGCAGATTTGTAAGGTTCAACTGCTCTGAGACCAGCTTTACCCGCTTTCGGATTTCTGCTTCTTCCAATCCATGGTTTTCACATCCAAAGGCAATTTCGCTGGTCGTATCCACATTAAAAAATTGAGAACGTGGATTCTGAAAAACAGAACCCACTTTTTTTGATATATCAAACAGGGAAAGCCCTCTCATATCTTCTCCATCAAGCATGACAGTGCCTTCCAGCTTTCCATCGTAATAATGAGGAATCAGTCCGTTAAACAGCCGTGTCAGTGTGGTTTTACCGCAGCCCGATGTTCCGCAGAGCAGTACAAAATCCCCGTCGTTAATAGACAGGTCAATATTTCTTAATGTTCCGTGTCCTTCCCTGTCCCCAATGTCAGTTTCATTTGGAGGGTAGGAAAAAGAAACTTTTTTACATTCGATCATAGGCCTACCTCCCTGTAATCATCGTGACAATAGGAATTGCAAAAGCCACCACACATAGCAGCAGGAAAAAAACATCCTGCACATGAAAGCCGATCTCGCAGATGTTTGTCCTCTTGACCGGACCGCCCAATCCTCTTGTCAGGGCTGCCGCATTTAATTCTTCCCCGATCTTGACGGAACACATGATGACAGGGACAAGCCTGTATTCCAGCATTGCACTGGCTTTGCCCCCGCCAAAACGGATTCCTCTCATTTTCATAGCGTCCCCTATGGCATTATATTCTTCTACAACAGTAGGGAAAAATCGGAATATCACGGACATAGGAATGATGATCTGCTCCGGTAAATGCAGCTTCTTCATGGAGGCAACAAACTCGCTGACCGTCGTTGTCCTGACCGTGATGTATCCCATCATAATCCCCGGCACAAACCGCATAAAGAAACCGCAGATTGCAACAACAAGAAAGTTAGGAAGGCCGGACAGGTGGGGGAGCGCCCATAGTTGCAATATATAGCTGCCGCCATATAAAACAAAATAGATAACCGATCCCTTCCACGATTTTTCCGTGAGCAGCAGGATCAATGGAACAGCAGCCAAAATAGGAGCAAACTGTTTAGAAGCAGCCCCACCTCCGCCGCTCAAGACAAAGAGGGCAATCGTGACAAGCAATGCCAACTTTGTCCGAGGGTCTAACGACAGGCCGGTTTCCTTTTTTTTGCTTGCTAACAATTCACGGCGCATTATGCAATACCCGCACGCTTAAAGTGCTTTTTGAAAATTTTCTGGCCGATCACACCGCCGATCACGCCGCAAACGAATCCGGCAATCAAAAGAATGGGGAGCGTATATGCCGAGATATAGCTCATAATGGAATCTGCATACTCTTGTCCATAACCGCTGATTAGCTGCTGATAGTAGCTGTCCCGTGTTGCAACAATGGGGATGTAGTTTCCGATGATCCACATAGAAAAAACACCATGCGATATGATTCCTTTTTTTGCACTCTTATAATCGCCGGATTTCAAAACAAGATCAGCCAGGACACCGAACACGGCACCGGTAATAATGCTCCAATACCCCATGCCGGTCAGCAACATTAAAATACCGCAGATCAGTCCTGTCAGCGATACCATTCCAAACTTCTGGACTTTAGAATAATACAGCATCATTACGATTCCGCCAATCAGCGGAACCAGCACGATCAGAAGCGGAAGAAAAATAGGGATAAATCCCAGCATGGCAATCGCCATCATCACCACAAAATAGATCGCAGTGAAGATTCCAACATTGATAAGGTCTTTTCCTTGTAGTTTATTCATTATTTGGTCCTCCTGTTTGCTTTTGTGTTAGCACGAACTAACCGTATTTCAGTATAGCAGATATGTCTGTATGTTTCTTCTCCAAAAAGGCGTTTTCGCTCCAAATAGACAATTACTTTGCTCTTGCTATCTTTACGGGGAGTGATTGCCTGCGTGTGTGCGTGAACATAGAACTATTCCACATTGAACAGAGGCGGTTCTTGCATAATTTGAAATGAAAACAGCCAAAATCTCCGCTCCAAATTGTAGTATTAGTAGAGGGAGAAATAGAAGGTAGGGTTTCGATAGCAAGCACAGCAAGCGAGTACCCGCTTGCGAATTTTGAGATTTTCAGGTCCCTTGCCCGAAAATTCAAAATTGCTTGTTGGGATAGTCCCAAACCCTTATGAGGAACGGAGGCGGCGCATGGCAAACCGAAAGCGAAATATTCAAATAAAATTCTATGTCACGGAGGACGAAAAACGGCTCATAGACGAAAAAATGAGCCAGTTACCCACACGCAGATATGGCGCTTACCTCCGCAAGATGGCGATTGACGGATATATCATCTATACGGACACCGCAGATATCAAGGCGTTTACCAAAGAGCTTTCCGCCATTGGTCGGAATATCAACCAGATTGCCAAGCGGATCAACGCCGGAGGTCCTGCGTATCAGGCCGACATGGACGAGATACGGGAAAGGCTGGACGAGATATGGCAGTTACAAAGACGCATCCTATCAAGTCAACGCTGAAAGCGGCCATTGACTATATCTGCAACCCGGAAAAAACGGATGGAAAACTCCTGGTATCCTCCTATGGCTGCACCGCCGAAACAGCGGATATTGAATTTGCCTGGACCCGCCGCCACTCCATCGACAAGGGCACCCACCTGGGCCGCCACCTAATCCAGGCGTTTGAGCCTGGGGAGGTCACGCCGGAACAGGCCCATGAGATCGGCATGGAGCTTGCAAAAGAAATCCTGGGCGGCAAGTATGAATTTGTACTTACTACCCATATAGACAAAGATCATGTTCATAACCACCTGATTTTCAATGCGGTCAGCTTTGCGGATCACAAGCACTATCATTCCAACAAGCGGAGTTATCACTATATCCGCCGCACCTCCGACCGGCTTTGCAAGGAACACGGTCTGTCTGTCATTATTCCTGGACAGGACAAGGGCAAGAGCTATATTGAACATCAGGCTGCGCAGAACGGCACCAGCTATAAGGCAAAGTTGAAAGCTGCCATTGACCGACTTCTGCCAGCCTGTTCCAACCTGGAAGAACTGCTTCGCCGCCTGCAGAGGGAAGGTTATGAGATCAAGCGGGGCAAGTATATCTCTGCCAGAGCGCCGGATCAGGAACGATTCACCCGTCTGAAAACGCTGGGGGTTGACTACACCGAAGAAGCCCTTGCCGCCCGGATCGCCGGACAATCCAGACCTTCCCGCCAACCGAAACGGCAGGACGGAAAGATCAGCCTGCTCATTGATATTCAGAACAATATCAAGGCGCAGCAGAGTGCAGGCTTCACCCATTGGGCGAAGCTGAACAATCTGAAACAGGCCGCCAAGACCATGAACTTCCTGACCGAACACGGGATAGGCAGCTATGGAGAACTGGAAAGCAAATTGACCGCAATATCCGCACGCAGGGATACCGCTCATGCAGAGATCAAGCGGATAGAAAGCAGAAGTGCCGAACTTGCCCTTGTGATGAAGCATGCCGGAACTTACCGTCAGCTAAAGCCGCTCTATGACCGATACCGCAAATCAAATGACAAAGAAAAGTTCCTGCGGGGGCATGAGAGCGAGATCATCCTTTTTGAAGCGGCCGCCAGAGAATTGAAACGGCTGGGGGCTGTGCCGCTGCCGACAACGGAAAGCATGAAAACGGAGCTTGCCAATCTCAACGCAGAAAAGGAACGGCTCCTTGCAGAGTACAAAACCACAAGGACCGAAGCCCAGGAATACGATACCGTCAAGCAGAATGTGGATACGCTACTGGCCGTTCCAAAGGAACAGGAACAACAGCGGCGGCATGAGCTTGAATAATTTTCTCTGAAAGACGCTGGGCGCAGCTCCCGGCATCCTGTATAATGGAACTGCGGAAGGAGGTTTTACCGATGACAAGAAGCGAAGCAATCAAAGCATTTTTCTTCAAAAGTGTACTGCCCGTAATCGTGGCGCTGATCCTGTATTGTATCTTCAAATCCGCCTGCATGAAGAACGGAGAGGTTGACTATGTATGGCTCTGGATACTCTGCGGGCTACCGTTTGGCCTCCATCGGATGTGCCTCAGGATCGTACCGGGCGGCGGCTCCCTGGGTGGAGGGATCGCCTTGTTTACGTTGAACTTTATTATCGGCGGTGTAATCGGCGGTTTCGTTCTGGCCATGGCGGCTTATTGTGGCGGTGTGGTATGTGCCGCTGACGGTGTACCGGCTGATCGTTGGATGATTTTCTCGCGTCATGGAAATATGGAAAACTGCCGCTCGTGCCGATGGAAAAGCCATTCACAACCTGATGGAAAAAGACAAGTCTTTTCCCACAAGCCTGCAAACAGCTTTCCCACAGCCTCACAATCCTGGCAGTTTACACACATTCCCACAACGCCTACTGCGGCGGCTATCCATCCTTTCCTATTCAATCCTAATGAGAAAATACTATGGAAATTCCTTTTCAACGGAGGTACAATTTGTACCCCTGTTCAAATAACAGAACCGTGTTAAAGTAATTTGATGATAGCAAAAAGAAAAAGCGGGAGTACAGCCGATCGGACGAACCGAAAAGCTGTACTCCCGTTTTGCGTGACAGAAAGTGTTTGAAATCAAGCCTTTTTCTTCATGTGCCAGCAAGCAGACCGACACATGAGAAATCATAAAGGCTCCCTTTGAAAATACGGATACAGGGAATTATTTTGCGGTTTTTCCACCCCTATCTTCACAGATTTTAGACCGTTTGGAATTGTAATGCGGACAAGCGACCAGACACACCCGGAAACTCTGCTTGCAGCCATGAACACATTTTTTGCAGATATGGTTATACTGCCGCCTGCCGTTCTCGCCCAGGAAGAACGCCCATTCCAGCCGCCACTTCTTGCTTCGGCTCATAGGCAGTCATGCTCCGGCACATCACGACCGGGCTTCTTGCCCTCCGGGGGCTTGTGCTCAGCACACTCCCGTTTGGCATCTTCTAACCGCTCACGGATGGAAGGCTTCTCCGGCGTTGTCCGATCTGCGTACTCCTGGGCTTTTTCCAATTCTTCGCCACGTCTTCCGTTGTTGATAACACCGTCGATCATGCCGTAGTCATCCTCCAGCGTCATTTCAGCGGTGCGGAGGGGATTGTCCTGCTCCGGCTGCTCCGCCGCCACGGCAAAGGCTCGTGTGCCATTCCCCATGATAAGATACTTTCTATCATCGGAAATATGGTGGACACCGTAACCGGCCGCCTCCATCTGCTCCCGGCTCATAGCCGTCACCTGAAAGCTGCCCCTGGGTGTCTGCACACACTCGCCGGTCTCAAAACGGTCTGGCAGAAAAGCGAGGTCTTGTTTCTCTGCGGAAGCGGGGAGAACAACGATATTGCCATTGATCTGCATAAATCGTTCCGGCGTTTTGAACTGTTCCGTGTATTTCTGAATCAGTTCCGGGGGCAGGGAGGCGAAATCTTCCTCACCAAGTCCAACCACCAGGAATGTTCCTGCTACGATATCATAAATTTCGCCATCTTCATCCCGTAGTCCACGGTTCAGGTCAAGCCCGATGAGCTTTCCTTCATCATTGCAAAAGCGCCACCGGGTCAGAATAGGGATAAGTTGCGCCAATGTCTCCGCCGACCTCCGCCTGCAGGGAATGAAGATCGGGGTCGATCTCCTTCACATAGGGTTCCTTCATAGGCTCCACTACAAGCACAGTCATCTTTTCCGAGGCAACCTTCTCCGCAGCGGACAGCATTTCATCCGCATGGGACTTCTCCGGGTCCTCCAAACCTGCTTTGACCTCCGCCGGGTCAAAATCAAGAAATTCCTCATAGCCCGTGGCGTCCTTGAATTTTTCAATCTCCGAAGGAAGATAGTCCTCCTGCGTCTGCCCTAACGCCGCCAGCTTTTCATCCAAAGCAGAAATGCGCCCAGCCATCAGGCTTTCGTAAAGTTCCTCCTTTGCGGCGTGCGCCTCTGGGTGCTCCGCCGCATACTGCGGATCGTTATGACGGAAAAACTCATCCATGTCAAAGGCGATATCCATAGCCCACTCGGATTTTTCTTCTTCGGGAAGATCGTCCTGAAAGGTCATCACCCGGTACTCGTCGGGGATACTGCCGCGCTCACCGTCGTAATACTCATGGAAACTGTCACCCGTATCACGCACATAGCCCTGATCCGTGAAGGTGCCGTTTTCCTCCAACGCAACGTCCCGGCCGTAGGCCTCATAGTCGATGTAATTCTGCAAATGTTCTGGCACCTGCATAACGTCCAGTTCTTCGATGTAATAGCGCCCCAGATCGTCATAGTCATGGATATCGGGGTAAACCTCATAGCAATCCAGATTTTCGGTGAGGTTGATGATCTCCTGCAGGCTGCTGCAATGGTCGCCCATTTCCATACCGGCCTGAAACTGTGCGTATTCGCTTTCGCTCATTTCATCCAGTTTCGACGCCAGATAATTCAACTCGTCCAGATTCTCATATTCACCCAGCTTGCTGTAAAGACCGTCCACATAGCAGTCATAGTCCGTGATGAACCATTCCTCATAGGGCTGGCCGAAGTCATCCTTCTGGCCGATTCCGATACGCTTAAACACTTCTTTCAGTTCCTCGGCGGTGGTGGGAAACTTCACCCACTCGCCCACAAGCTCGCCCTCGTTATATTTTCCAAGATTGGTGATAAAGGCGGCAAAGGGATAATCCTTGTTGTGATCGTAATATGGCATATCAGCACCTCCTTACAGTTCCGGCTCAGACTTTTCCTTATGGGGCTGCGCCTTGCTTTTCTCTGCACATTCCTTTTTGCCCTGTTCCAGCCGTTCCCGGATGGCTTTTTTTCTCCGGCTCCGCAGGGCGTTCATGTTCCACTCGTCGCCGGAGAGAGAAATGTATCCGTGTTCCGTAAAATGGCCCTGTTCCTCCTGCATGGCGTACTTGCCAAAAGGAACGGGGTCGATCGCTTTCAGAAGTTCCGGGGGCAGCAGCATATCCATGTGCTGTGCCAGATACCGCCACCCCAGATCATTCAGATCGTGGATATTGGGCTCAAATACGAAATAGTCGATGTTGGCCGCAAACTCCTTGAACTGCTCCGGCGCTGTCAACTTGAAGGGCGAGACCTGCACCGCCGCCAGCACCTCCCGGTCCTCCGGGGAGAGGGCAGCCACCGCCGCCCTCACTTCGGGTAAATATTCCAAAGTCTTATTTTCTGCCATTGACACCTTCCTTTCTTTTCGGAAATTCCAGTTTGAAGTTGATGTATTTGCCGCCTGTGTCATCCAAGATCACCGCAGCGTCATAAGCGGCCTGTTTCTTTTCAGACCACATTCCTTGACATTGGTACGTCCCTTTTTCAGAAGGTCCGCCGCCATTTTCTTTGTCAGCTCCTTCTTGCGGCTCGTCCAGAAGCGGTCATTTTTCCAGAGAACGAAACCGCAGGACCGATCTGAACATGCAAAGTTCTTCTTGCCCTCATAAATCGGCTGGCCGCAGCGGGGGCAGGTACCGATCACTTCCTTCTCCGGGGCAAACAGCTTTTTGCCGTCCTCGGAAATGCAGGAATAGGTGGACACGATCTCCTGGACCATCGTGCGGATACCGTCCATGAAGGTATCCGGGTCAGCGCCGCCTTTTGCAATCTCCGTCAATTTCTGTTCCCATTCTGCGGTCAGCATGGGAGAGGTCAGCGGCTCCGGCAGGACCGTGACAAGGTTGATACCGGCTTTTGTGGGGATCAGGCTCTTGCCCCTGCGCTCCACAAATCCGGCTGCCACCAGCTTTTCGATGATTGCCGCCCTGGTCGCAGGCGTGCCAAGACCTTTTCGCTCCGCTTCATCGGGAATATCATCCTTGCCCGCGTTCTCCATAGCGGACAGGAGGGTATCTTCGGTGTAGGGCTTCGGCGGCTGGGTGAAATGCTCGGTAACAGCAACCTCTGCGCCGTCAAAAGTCTGCCCTTCGGTGAAGTCCGGGAGCGTATCGCCGTCCCCATCCGCAGGCTTTTCTTTTAAGAAAGCACGGAAAAGGCGGTCGATTTCCCGCCAGCCTTCGGAGATGACGCGCTTGCCCTTTGCGGTGAAGGACTGACCACAGCAGTCAAAGGCGGCCGTGACCGCCTCATACATATACGGCTCCGCCGACGCACACAGCAGCTTGCAGCAGACCAGCAGAAACAAATTGCGCTCGCCCAGAGGCAGAACCTTGATATCTGCTTTTTCAATCTCCATTGTGGGGATAATGGCGTGGTGGTCGGACACCTCTTTGTCGGAGATCATGGCCTCCACCAACGGGAAGAAGTTGGAGCAACAGTCAAAGGGCAGCAGCTTTGCCGCCAGGTGGATCACGCAGGAGACTGTTTCCGCCATGTCGGAGGTCAGATACCGACTGTCTGTGCGGGGATAGGTCAGCAGCTTCTTTTCGTAGAGGCTCTGGGCGTAGTCGAGGATCTGCTTCGCCGTGTATCCAAACAGGCGGTTTGCCTCACGCTGCAAGGTGGTAAGGTCATAGAGCTTTGGAGGCTGTTCCTTCTTCTGTTCCTTCGTGACAGAGGTACAGGTGACGGCCGCACCCTTGCACATGGCCGCTGCCTGTTCAGCCTCTGACGGATCGGTGAATTTTCCGACACTGCTTCGGCTCCGTCCAGCGTCTGGCGCAGTAAATGATATTTTTCCTTGTGAAACAGCGTGATCTTCGCGTCACGCTCTGCCAGCATTGCCAGTGTAGGTGTCTGCACACGGCCTACATTCAGGGTACGATGATAGAGGACGGAAAAAAGACGAGTGGCGTTGATCCCCACCAGCCAATCCGCTTTCTGGCGGCAGAGGGCGGATTGATACAGGGCTTCATAATCGGCGCCGGGGCGCAGGTCAGAAAAGCCCTCTCGGATAGCGCTGTCCTCCATCGAGGAAATCCAAAGGCGAAGGACCGGCTTGCGGCAGCCGGCCATTTCATACACCAGTCGGAAAATCAGCTCACCTTCACGCCCGGCGTCACAGGCATTGACAACGGTATCCACATCGGGGCGGTTCATCAGGGCACGGAGATTTTCAAAGGCATCCTCTTGCCCGGTGCCAGCACATAGCGGAATGGCTCCGGCAGAATGGGAAGATCGTCATAACGCCATTTCTTGAAACGCTCGTCATAGCCGCCCGCATCCATTGGGGATACCAGGTGCCCTACACACCAGGACACGAGAAGGCCGTTGCCTTCATAAAAGCCATCGGCCCTGGATGAAGCACCCAGGGCCGATGCGATAGATTTTGCCACACTCGGTTTTTCCGCGATAATCAGTTTACTCATTCTTTTCCTCCGTTTCCTCGTCCTCAGTCAGATATTCTTCTTCATCCTCCAGGTCGAAATCATCCAGATCAGCGGGAACTTTCTTTCCCTGCTTCGGTTTCAGCACCAGGAAATAGACCGCCGTACCACCTCCGGCTGCAAGGATCAGCAGCACCGCCAGGATCGCCCCGGTATTGCTTTTCTTTTCGGGTTCCGGATTCTCCGGCTCGGTGGGCTCCGCAGCTTTCTGTTCTGTGCCAACACATTCACTAAGGTTTTCTTTACGCAGACCGGGCAAGCGGTATTGACCGCTCCGGCCTGGCACTTCTCCGTACAGGTGCAGACAATAGGTGTTTCCGCCTTTTCTCCATCCTCCGTGAGTGCCATGAGATCGGCTTCATCCACCTGGTTCAGAAAATGCACGGTTTCCTCGCCCTCGTCGTCACGGTCGATAATGAGATAGAACACATTGCCGTTTTTCGTTTCTACTGTAATAAACTGCTTGCCGCTGGCGGCTGGGCTGCCAATATCGTCAATCAGCGACAGGTTCCCATCCGGCGTCAAAGCGGCACCGCCATTCAAACCGCCGCCCAGCATCCCCAGCAGATTTTCCAGCGTTTCCGCGTCCAGAGAGAAAGAACCTTCCCCGGAACCAGCCTCGCCGTCACTTACCGTCATGTAGCCGGAATAGACATAGCCGACTTTCTCTGGCAGGATGACCTTCAGCCAGTCGCCGTCCGTGCCAATCACCTTCACGGTCGTTCCATTGGGAAGCTGGGTGAAGGCGGTGTAATCCATTCCGGCGCCCGTGCGGACATTTAGATTCCCACCGCCCGTGGTGACAGTACCGGTCTGCCCGGAGTTATTTTCGCCGGAACTGAACTGAATACCGTCCTCGGCGACGGATACCGTGACCTGGCTGCCTGCCAGAGTGGAAAGCAGATTAGAAGACTTCCCCGACCGTTTCCTGTTCGGTTACGGATTCCGTGCTTTCCTCGCCGCCGCTGGCAAAGGCGGTGATAGAAAAAGCGGCAGTGCTGAGCACCACCGCCAAAAGAGCCGATACCATTTTTGTCATAAAGTTATGCTTCATCCTCGTATCCCTCCGTTTCCTCATTCTCGGTGTTGCCCTCCTGCAGCATACCTTCCGGCAGGGAGATCATACCGCTGGCATAGGCTTTCAGGAAGGCAGTCAGTTCCTTGTTATCCATCTTCACGGCTTTCACCATGCGGACGATTTCCAGATTTTCTTCCTCCGCAAGCTGGGCCTCCAGCGCACGAAGGCGTTTCTGCTGCTCCGCGATCTTTTCTTTGGTTTTCGCAATGTCATTGCGGATTTTCTGTGTCGTTGCCATAAATCAAATTACCTCCATATCGTTTTTTTAGTTGTAGGGCGGTCGCCCGAAAGCGTAAAAGTGGGATTGCCAGTAGCTTGTGTTAATATCTGCATACTGGATGGGGTCGCCGCAATGCAGCATTTTTCCACCGCCCACATAGATACCCACATGGGAAACGCCCGGTGTATCGTAAGTGCCGACGAAAAAGATCAGGTCGCCGGGTCTTGCGTTGGCAGAGGATACCGGGGTGGAAATGTTATAGAGTCCCTGGGCTCCCAGCCTGCCCGTATTGCAGACGCCGCTTTGCGTCAGCGCCCAGGACACGAAGCCGGAGCAATCAAAAGAAGTGTTCGGATTGCTGCCGCCCCATATATAGGGATAGCCGATGTACTTCTCCGCCTCGGTAATGAGCGCTGCAAAGGTTTCATCTTCCATTGCGGAAGGCGGAATATCATAGGTGGTGGGCGGTTTGGTGTACTTGTCCACATAGCCGGAGCCGGGGAACAAATCTTCCCGGTTTCCCAGCGTTGCCATATAGACCGCATACAAGGAAAGCGTTTCTTCGTCCATGATGTAGACCGGCACATGGGAAAGGTCGAAGTTTTCCAGCTTCACCTTGCAGATATAGTAGTTATACGGCACTTCCACGTCATAGTCATTTCCCTCGCTGTCTGTCCGTGTCTCCGTTCGATAGCGTACCTCCACTTCCACTGTCTGCGTCAGGATGTACTGCTTTTCAAAGAGCATTTGCAGTTCCTCCTGAACCTCGCCGATGGTAAACACCCCTTCATGGAACGCCGTGAGAATGGAGATTAGCACATAAGGGTCATGCTTGATCTCGTCCAGATCAAAACGGTATTCGTCATATCCGGGGTGCAGAGCTTCATAGTGATCCAGTTCATATTGAAGTTCCTGCTCCAGTTCACAGTAGGCCGCCTCCGCAGCCAGCATATCCGCATCCTCGGAGAGATAAGAGGAAGTAAATACACCGCCCACGCCGGAGCCCGCCATCATGGAACAGGAAGATACCCCGCCAAACAGCAGAGCAACACAGGTACCAATGCCGATCACCAGCAGCACCGCCCGGCTATGGTGCTTGATGTAGAGGAATGTTTCCTTGAATGCGTCCTTTGCTTTCTGCGCCGCACTTTTCGCCGTGGCCGCTGTGTTCTTTGCGGTTTTCTCTGCCTGCCGCAGCTCCTTTGCGTAGTTTCGCTTGATCCGCTGTTTCTGCAGAAAGCGGGATACCGGGTTAGAAGCCGCCAATGCAGGATCATCATGCAGAGCCTTTTGATAAATGTACTCGGCGTTTGCCTTGACCGAAGCCTGCTCTGCCTTCGCCGCGTCACGCCAAGGCTTTGTGCGGTGATGGTGGACGGCGGCACGGATTTTACCTTTTCCGTAGGCAATCCCACGCTCCGTCAGCACCTCGCCCTTGTGTCCGGCCTCAACACCCACATTTTCCTGTTCCACCTCATGCACCTTCGCATGGGCGGCGTGGGCGATCTCATGGACCGGTCGAGAAAGCGGATTGTGCCGCAGGCGTCCATTGGGGCGTTTCTCCACTTCTTCAAAGTGAAGCTGCGTTTTGCCTTTTCCGGCTGTCTCGTCAAAAACACGCTCGGTACGGAGAACTTTCTTTGTGGGGATAGCGGCCGTTGCCGCATCCAGCCGATTCGCCGCACGGTCGGAACGGTCAATGTATTTCCCAAGTGCGGGATTGGCACGTTCTTCCTCGGTGAATTGCAGACGGGAGGACGGGCGCTGCCTTGCGGAAGAACCATCCCGCACCGCCTGGGTGTCAGCCTTTTCCGTCTTTCGTGCACTTTTCTTCTCATGGTGTTCCGCCGCACGCAGGGCAAGGTCAGCCGCAGCGCCAGTGGATTCTTCCGAAGAAGCGGACAGTTCCGTTTCCGGCTCCCGGCTGCTAATATGTTTCACCTCGCCCGTGGCAAGATTTTCCGATACCGCACCGTCACGGGTCATTTTCTGCGTAATCTTATCGGTCGCTTTCAGTTCCCTCATAGGCAGTCACCTTCCTTTCCATAGGGGCAAAAGTCGCCGCAGGTGCCATTCTCGATCATGGCGATATAGCGGAAAATGGGATATGCCTGGGGCGGGCAGACCGCATTTCCCAATGTTTTCAGCCGCAGCGCCCGGTCATCCATGCGCTCGGTCATGCGGGGATTCCTTCCGGTTCGGCGGCCCAGAGGATACGTCCGTCCATCCCTTCGGGAAGCCCATGAGCCATTCCACCCAATCCGGATTGAGCGCCGCCGTTTCGGACACCGGCCGCTCCTGGGAGATGATCTGCGCCGACAGGTTTCCGTCCTTCTTCGCCGGATCGAAGGCCGACGGCTTCAAGGTTGAGCGGAAACCGTCCGACGCCACCGGGGTCAGATAGAATACCGCCGCCGACAGGCTGAGGCTCCAGATTGCCCCGTTTCGGCTCCTTGCGGAATATCCCATTGTCCGACAGGAACACATCCAGGCTTGCCGCGTCCCTGGCGGTATTGTTGTCGGAGGCAAGGGGTGTGGGAAACATCAGCCGCGACGATAAAAGTTCGCTGGCGCTCATGCCATGCGCCGACACCGCAAGCCGGAAATACGAATGGGAGAACAGCGTATCCCGCTTTTGCCAGGTCAAAGATCGTTTTGTCGAGCCCCATATTGATGAAGCCAGCAACATTTTCCCCAAGCACCCAACGGGGCCGCAGCTCGGTAATAACGCGGCACATTTCCGGCCACAGGTAGCGTTCATCCGCAAAGCCCTTCCGTTTTCCGGCGGTGGAGAAGGGCTGACAGGGAAAGCCGCCTGAGATAACGGTAACTGTTTCAAGTCCTGTTTTTTCAAAAAACGCCTCCTTCGTAAAAGTAGTAATATCCCGGAACCTGGGAACATCCGGCCATCGTGCGGAGAGGACGGAGTGCGGAAAATCCGCCCACTCGCACTGGCAGACGGTTTCAAACCCGGCAGCCTCCGCCGCCAGGTCCAGACCGCCAATGCCGGAAAACAGGCTCACATGGGTCAGTTTATTCATGGTCCTTCGGCGCACGGAACGGTTCGATCTCACTTTCCAGCTCCGCAAGAACCGCCTCCATATCCGCCGTGATCGCCTTGCTTCTGGCAATCAGTCGGTTCATCACATCAAAAAAGGTTTCGCCCTCCTGCTTTTCTTCCGTATGCAAATAGTGGGGATCATTCATGTTCGTTTTCTCCTTTTCCGGTTTCACCAAGTTTTGTTGTCATAATGCTGTAAAGTTCATTGTCCTTCGGGAAGTCATCCACAAAAGGCAGGATCACATTGCCGAAGAAGATCAGCCCCTCGCCGGGGCCTGCGTTGCTGATATGCGCCGCCTGCTGATTGGAGATATTCAGGCGCTCGCAGAGGATTTTCCTGTCTCCGCTGGCCTGGTTCAGAAGGTACACAAAATCGCTGTTTTCAAAGATGTTCTCGATCTCCGGGGAGGAAAGCAGGTCCTTGATGTTCTGCGTAATCCCCGTGGGGATACCGCCCCATTTGCGAAAGCGTTTCCAAATCTCCACGCTCCAGGAACCAACCTCGCCGCGCAGCAGAAGGTGGAACTCGTCCACGAAGTACCAGGTGGATTTGCCCTGATCCCGGTTTTGGGAAACACGGTTCCACACCTGATCCTGGATCACCAGCATACCCAGGCTTTTGAGCTGCTTTCCCAGCTCCTTGATATCGAAGCAGACAATGCGGTTGTTGATATCCACATTGGTGCGGTGGTTAAAAACATTCAGGCTGCCATGCACATACAGTTCCAGCGCCGCCGCGATTCGCTGTGCCTCCGGCTCCGGCTGCCGTTTAATCTCGTCATACAAATCTTCCAACAGCGGCATATTCTCCGGGCGGGGGTCTGCAATATAGGGGCGGTACACGATCCGCACGGCACGGTCAATGACTGTCTTTTCCACCGGCTCCAGACCGTTCCGTCCGCCTGCCGCCAGTTCGCAGAACGACAAGATAAAGTCAGATTTCAACGCCAGCGGGTTATCATCCTCGCTGTAATTGAGGTTGATGTCCATAGGGTTCACATACTGCGTGCTGGTAGGTGAGATTTTGATGACCTGGCCTTCCAGACGGTTCACCAGCGGAAAATATTCCGCCTCCGGGTCGCAGATCAAGATATCGTCCTTTGTGTTCAGGAACACACCCACGATGGAACGCTTTGCTGAAAAACTCTTGCCGCTGCCGGGCGTACCTAAGATCATGCCGTTGGGCGTTTTCAGCTTTTTGCGGTCAGCAAGGATCATGTTGCCGGAAGTGGCATTGAGCCCATAGTAGAGGGCCTCGCCGCCGTGGAAAATCTCCTGTGTGGTGAAGGGAACGAACACCGCCACCGCCGAAGTGGTAAGCCCACGCTGTATCTTAATGCGGTTGACACCCAGGGGCAGAGCCGACACGAAGCCGTCCTCCTGCTGAAGTCCAGCCGCACCAGGGAGCAGTTATATTTCTGCGCCACGCTTGCCGCACGGAGAAGGTCATTCTCCAGCTTTTTGCTTGCTGTCCGCAAAGTTCACCACCAGGAAGGTCATCAGGAACATTCGCTCATTTCTGCTTTGCAGATCACGGAGGATATTCTTTGCCTCGCCTGCGTAGGTGGCAAGGTCAGTGGGGATGATATCCATATCGAAACCTTCCCGCACCGCCTTTTTCTGTGCGTCGATCTTCATACTGTCAATGTCGGTGATCTTCCGCTTGACCGTTTTGATTGCCTCGTTCTGATCCATGCTACGGATATGGAGGCTGACAAGCAGCCCGTTGTCCGTATCCAGCAGTTCGGTGAGCATACGGTCATCCATTTCCGGTGCGCTGATCTGCAGAAAGGACACGGCACAGAATTTATCCGCCATCGTGAACTTCCTTGCTTCACCGAAGCGGAAAGAAGAAGGTGCGATAAAATCCTGGACCGACAGGCCGGAAGGGGCAAGCCAGCTCCATTCAAAGGCAAACCGTTCCCCGTCCGGGTGCAGGATGCCGTGGAGCATTTCCAGCCACTCTTTGCCGCCAAGTTCTTTTGCCAGGGCGCCCATGACCTTGAAATGGTTGAGGGCGTCCATGACGATCCGGGAAAATCGTGCCCGTGCGGTTTTGCTGTCCCGTGCCTCGATGGTGAGGGTCAGATACTTTGTTTTGATAAGACCGTTGTTGCCCCGTTCAAGCTGCTTGCGGAGCATTTGCGTGTAAAGCTCACGGATATGGTCGAAGTGATCTCCCTGCGCTGCGATCTCGATACGCTTCACAAAATCCTCCCGGTTCATGCGGCGGCTCACAAGAGATAGCTGCATTCCGATAGAAGCGTCATGGGCGTTATACATATCGCAGAGGGCTTCAAAGATCGCCGTCTGGTCGTCAGGCTTTGCAAGCTGATAATTCACATCCTCGAACTCGATACACTTCGACCAGGTGTGGTCGTCCAGCTTGCACAGACCGTCCGGGTACATCTGGCGGAACGGTAAGGTGTCCTGTGCGGAATGTACCTTGCCGTCGCCTCTGGCGGTTTCCCAGGATACGGCTGATCTCACGCTTTTCTGCGGCGGTCAGTTTTACCGCGGCTTTTGCCGCCTGCCGTGCCTGCGGCTCTGGCTTTCGCTTTCTGAACAATGGCTTTCACCTCCTTTTCCGCCTGGGCCTGCCGCTCCAGGGCTGCATAGAAATTGTTTGTCTGGTAAGGGCGCTCCTTCGTCCGCAGGAACATACAGCGGATAATCTGTCCGGCCACCACCTCCAGGGGTTGACCGTGCCGCTCATACATGGCGAGCAGAAAGAACGGGAGCATGACGATAATCATGCAGAACGCGGCGGCACTGTTGCTGGCCGTGCGTCTGAGCAAAAAGAAAAGCGGTACTCCGATGAGTGCCGCCGCTCCGAAACATATAAGCTGCCGTTTGGTAAGCCCAAACAGCACTTTGGATTTTACTTTCGTCAAATCCTTTGGAATGGTTACATACGCCAATTT
>VOFC01006321.1_pt1 | contig 122797 bp, 235 predicted proteins | sample 5384161 | NCBI WGS metagenome assembly VOFC01 (sample SAMN12384722, study PRJNA508395) | human gut metagenome | isolation source: healthy gut B | host: Homo sapiens
CGGGCTGGAACTCCCCCGCCGGGGTGACGGCAAAGACCTTCCTGCCGGCGGCATAGACCCGGAGCAGGTCTTGGGGCTCCAGCAGTTCCAGGGTGCCCTCCCGGAAGCCGGGGAGCAGCTGGGGGGGGCCTGGGCCAAGGCCTGGAGGATGGCTTGGACTTCGTCGGTCATGGCGTGGGTACAGACCAGGACCTTGGGTTCCCGGCAGGCGGGGTCAATCTTGACTTGGATCTCCAATGGCGGCACCTCCTCGTTCCGGTCAGGAACAGTGTACCGGAAAGGGGGCGGTTGTCATGCCTTTTTCCATAAGTGGTTGTTTTCCGCCACAGACGGCGGCGGTTTCCCCCAGAAAGGAGGTTTCCCCGGTGGATCTCACCTTACATTCCCCCCTCACGGCCCTGCCCTGGGGTGGGCCAGGCCAGGCCAAGGCCCTGGCCAAGCTGGGCCTGTCTGCCGTGGGGGATCTGCTGGCCTACTTCCCCGGGAGTACGAGGACGCACCCTCCGGGAGAGCATCGCCGCCCTCCCCTGGAGGAGCCGGTGTGCTTTGCCGCCGTGGTGGCCGAGCCCTTCCGCACCAGCCGGGTGCGGGGGGGGGGATGGAGCTCACCAAAGGCCGGGTGGTGGACGCCACCGGCCAGCTGGCCCTCACCTTTTTTAACCAGAGCTACGTCCGCCAGGCCCTGCAGACCGGCCAGACCTATGTGTTCTACGGCAAAGTCACCGGGGAGGGGTACCGGCGGCAGATGGTGAACCCCCTCCTTCGAGCGGGAGGGGGCCAACGCCCTCACCGGGGGGATCTTCCCCGTCTACCCCTCACGGCGGGGATCACCAACCGCTTCCTCACCGGCCTGGTGCGGGGGCCCTGGCCTGCCTGCCCCAGGTGGCGGAACCTTTGGGGAGGACCTCCGCCGGCAGTACGACCTGGCCCCCGTCCAGGCGGCCTATCGGGACATCCACTTCCCCCGGACTGGCAGGCCCTGGCCCGGGCCCGGCGGCGGCTGATGTTTGAGGAGCTCTTCTGCCTGAACCTGGGGCTCACCCGCATCCGGGGGCGGCGGCAGGGGCGACAGGCGGCCCCCCTTCCCCGGCAGGACCTGGGGGCCTTCACCGCCCGGGCGCCCTTCCCCTCACCGGGGCCCAGCGCCGGGCGGTGGAGGAGGCGGGGGCCGACCTCCTCCGCCAGCCCACCCCCATGAACCGCCTGTGCCAGGGGGACGTGGGCAGCGGCAAGACCATGGCGGCGGCGGCGTGCATCTGGTTCGCCGTGGAAAACGGGCGCCAGACCGCCCTCATGGCCCCCACGGAGCTGCTGGCCCAGCGGCACGCCAAGACCTTGGAGGGCCTGCTGGCGGGCTCCGGCCTGGTGGTGGACCTGCTCACCGGGGCCATGACCGCCGCCCAAAAGCGGGCCTGCCGGGAGCGCCTGGCGGCGGGGAGACCCACCTGCTGGTGGGCACCCACGCTGTGCTCAGCGAGGGGTGGCCTTCCGCCGCCTGGCCCTGATCGTCACCGACGAGCAGCACCGCTTCGGGGTGGGCCAGCGGGTCGCCCTGGCGGCCAAGGGGGGCAGGGCCTTCACCCCCACGTGCTGGTCATGTCCGCCACCCCCATCCCCGCACCCTGGCTCTCATGATCTACGGGGACCTGGACGTGTCGGTGATCGACGAGCTGCCGCCGGGGCGCACCCCGGTGGCCACCTACCTGGTCCACGGGGACAAGCGGCGGCTGGCTCTTCGCCTTTGCCCGGAAGCAGGTGGCCCAGGGGCGGCAGGTGTATGTGGTCTGCCCGGCGGTGGACCAGGAGGACCCGGAGGGATGAAGGCCGCCCAGCAGTACGGCCGCTGGCTCCAGACCCAGGTCTTCCCCCCGACCTGCGGGTGGCCATCGTCCACGGCCGGCAGAAGCCCAGGACAAGCAGGGAGACCATGGCCGCCTTCGCCGCCGGCCAGGTGGACATCCTGGTATCCACCACCGTGGTGGAGGTGGGCGTGGACGTGCCCAACGCCAACCTGATGATCATCGAGGACGCCGACCGGTTCGGCCTGAGCCAGCTTCACCAGCTGCGGGGCCGGGTGGGCCGGGGGCAGTGGCAGTCCTACTGCGTGCTCCTCTCCGACAGCCCGCGGCGAGACCACCCGCCAGCGCCTCCGGGCCCTGGCATCCACCAACGACGGCTTCCGCATTGCCGAGGAGGATTTGCAGCTCCGGGGACCGGGGGACTTTTTTCGGGGGCCTGGCGGATGGCCTGCCCCAGCTGAAGCTGGCCAGCCTGGAGGGGGACATGCGCCTGCTCCACCAGGCCCAGGCCGCCGCCCGGGCCCTGCTGGCCCAGGACCCCGACCTGGCCGGCCACCCCGCCCTGAGGCGGCTGGGTGGAGGAACTGTTCCAGGCCCAGGGGGACGGCTTCAATTGAACAGGACGGAAAAACCCCGTCCCCTGCCGGAAAACGCGGCGGGGGACGGGGGGTGTTATTGCGTGGGTTTGGAAAGAAAGATTTGAACACTGCCAAGAAAGAACCATCCGAAGTAATAAAAGAGAGAATATGTTCTCCGGGACGGGCATCTTCTACTAAGAAAGAGAGGGTTTCCTTTGGAGGGATTGTAAAAGAATGCGAGGATAGGTGCTTAGAGTATCGTATCTCAACATCTGTGTCAAGAGAGTTAGTATTATATAGGACAAGCCAATAGGATTGGCTTTCTCTTGGTTGATTCAAGAAACGTCATTTTGAGAGAATGGACTATCTAACGCAAAGGCATAGCCTTTTTGAAGGATTTCTTCTGTAGCAGGCGTGTCATTAGAAATGAAAAACTTAGTTTCCGGCGTATTCCACCAAGAAAAGACCCCAAACCCAATGGTAGCGACCAGCGAACAGGCGACCAAGACGATTCCCACCTTTTGCCCCCGGCGAAGGGGGCTGGGGAGGGTTGGCCATCGTTCGCGACAGATCCTGGGCCATCTGGTCTGGGGGCCGAAGGCGGCGGTGAGTTCCTCATAGCTGGGGCGGCGGTTTCCTCCAAGAATGGTATGACGGCTTGGCGAAACGAACGGTGGAGCCTGCGCCGCAGGCGGAACCCTTTCACCGAGGCCCGGAGCTCCTTTTCATACCGGCGAAGGTCTGGGTTGCTCATGGGTCCTCCTTCCCCGCAAGGATGTCATTGACACCTTGGAAAAACTGGTGGTAGGTGGCCAGCATCTCCTGCAGATGGGCCCGGCCCGCCGGGGTGATGGCGTAGTACTGCCGCAGCCGCCCGTCGGGGGCGGTCTTTTTTCGCTCTCCGTCAGGTATCCGGCGGCGGTGATCCGGTAAATGGCGGCATAGGGAAAGACGATACTCAAGGTACCGTGGCTGCGGGCCTCCAACAGGGGAGAGTTCCCCGATGTAGTGCTCCCCCTCTCCGAAGAGGAAGAGGATGAGCAGTTCTGTGAGGGCTTTTTAAGTTTTCCTCCAGGCCGCTGGTGGGGCGGGACTTGGGGTCAGTGTCCTTTGGATTCAAAAATATAACCTACTTTATTTTATCATGATTCTCTTGATGTGTCTACTATACCATGGGGAAACGGAAAGCGCAATATTTTTTCAAAGAATAAAAATTTTTCTTGACAAGAAAAGTGGGCCATGCTATTATGCAAATAGAACAAAGAATAGAGGAGATGGAAATCAAATTAAGACAAATTGTAAAAGGAGGAAATAATGAGAAATGTAAAGAGATCAGAAATTGCAGTTATTATAGGACGTATTTCAACGGGACTCATTGCAATTTTCCTTCCTCCAAGTGAAGAAATCCTTTCATTCAATGTGGTTTGGCTTTTATGCATTGGTGTATTTGCTTTTGCTCAGGGTGAATTGGAACATAACGCAGGAAGAAAAGGCTTTTTTCATGGATGACCATTGGGTGTTTTGTTCTTGGTATTCTTATTAACATTGGAACCGGAACTGGAGATATGCTTGGTGGTATGATTGGATTAGCGAGTATGATAATACTCTACATCCTTGAAAAGAATATGCGTTACACTGTAAAAGTGAGTACTCAAGTATGCAATCAACTAGCGAAGCCTAACTCGCATATCAAAGACCCACAAGGTCCCGCCCCAAACTCGGTACGGGACCTTTTTTGCCGGTAACCAGGGGATCCAAGCGAGTTTTCCTTGACAGCCCCTCTACCATCCTGCATCCTAAAAGTTGAACAAAAACGAATGAGATAAAACCAGAATTTTTGGATCTTTTTCCCAATCTAGCCGCCTGCCTCTCCCGGGAAGGGGCGAGCTTCCTGCCCCCGGCTGTTCCACGGTGGAACCTTCCTGGGCAAAAACGCCAAAATGGAAAAAATCCCAAACTTTTTCCCCCTCCCCGTCACAAAACGCCCCTCTCAGACGTCATATATAAGTAAAGGGCATCCCTGCGCCGCGGCCTGAAGGGTTCCCCTCCGGGCCATCGGAACACCCCCATAGAAAGGAGAGAGTACGATGAAATGCCGCGCCCTTCGCCTCCCTGCCGCCCTGGCCGGCCTGCTCCTGGCGCTGTCCCTGTGCGCCTGCGGAGCGGGCGAAGAACAGGGGTTTGCCGGAGAGGTCTTGCAGATCAGCGATGCAGAGGTCCTGGTGTCGGTTCTGCCCAACGATCCCCTGCGGGCCCAGGCCACCCAGGTGGCCTTCCTCCTGGACGCCATCGGGGGACGGGAAAACCTGGAGGCCACCGTGGGGGATACCGTCACGGTGGTCTACCTAGGCCCGGTCACGCCGGGAGAACCGGCGACGGTGGACGCCCGTGAATGTAGCCTGCTTTGCAAAAAAGTTCTGCGGCGTGATTGACCGCATCGGGGCGGGCACCGCAGTGATCGAACCCCTGGCCACCGAGGAAATCGCCCAGGAGGCCCAGCAGCTGTCCATCTCGCTGCGGCAGGTGGGGGGACAAGGGGTTCCAGGTAGGGGACGTTGTCTCCGTGACCTATGTCCGAGGGTGGTGCCGGGCAGCATCCCCCAGGTGGACGCACGGGACTGGGGGCTGGCGGAATAAGTCCCCAGCCATCGCCGCCCCGCCCCCCAACCACACAGGAACCATTCGATGAAAGGAGCGATCCCCATGAAATTCCACACCCTTCGCCTTCCCGCCGCCCTGGCCTGCCTTCTGCTGGCCCTGACCTTGTGCGCCTGCGGGCAGACCCAGGAAACCCCGCCGGCCCCGTCGGGGGTGGGTTCCGCCGACCAGGAGGACACCACCCCCTCGGAGGGCATGACGGCGACCGCCTCCCAGGACTATCAGGTCACCTCGGGGAGGACGGCACCTACACCGTCACCCTGGACGGCGCCCAGGTAGGCGGGTCGGCCTGGATCCCCTGCCCTGGGGCAGACCAGGTGGACTTTGCCGCCTACTTTGATGGAAACGCCACATCGGCGGACCGGGAACCGGTGGAGGAGATCCTCCAGGCCATGTGGGCCCAGCGCCTGGGCCCGGGGGCGAAGCCCGACCATATGGCCTCCAACAGCACCGTGGCCGACCTAGAGGACAGCATCGTCACCGACCAGGGCGGGGAGACCCACTACCTCTTCGCAGAGGGGGACCGGGTCTACGACGCCTGGTTCCAGGAGGGGGCCTTGACCGGCCAGCAGATGCAGGCGGTGCTGGACACCTCCCTGCCGGAGAACTTGGCCTGAACCAGATCCCCGGACCAGATGGAAAGGAGTGACCCGCTATGAAGAAACGCTGGCTTGTGTGTGTCCTCCTGCTGTTACTGAGCGTGGGCCTTTTCGGCTGCGCCAGCAGTGGGGCTACGACGGTTCCCCCTGCCCCCAGCGACGCCCTTTGCGGGTCGTACATCGCGGGCGCGACCGATGCGCAACGGCTGTTTCCTGTGGATGCGTCCCAGGCGTTTTACTACGCGGACCAAAAAAATGGCCGCTTTGTTCGCGGTCAGGTCTCCCCCAGGGGAGGGGACTTACGTGATCGCCTGCCAGGATCCCCACAACGCGGGGATCCTCCCCCACCAGGAACTCCTCTATGACGGCAACGGGTTTTCCTTGACCATAGAGGGGGAACGGTGTTCCTTCCAGAAAATCGACGATGTGCCCGCGGTCATCGGGGATCCCAGCCGCTATTCTTAAGTGGAAGAAGCTGGGGAGGCGGGCCCAGTGAACGCCGCCGCCTATTTTGACACGAACGCCACATCAGCGGACCGGGGACCGACTCCCGGATTCGATGGAAAGGAGTGACCCACCATGAAGAAACGCTGGCTGGTATACTCCCCTCCTGCTGTTACTGAGCGTGGGCCTCTTCTTCGGGCTGCGCGGGCAGTGGGGGAGACGGCGCGACCCAACCCCTGCCTGTCTTCCCTGCCCAGTCTGTGTGGGGAGAGGGGCACCACCGCACCCCCAGTTTTACCTGCACGCCGGGCAATGGCGATGCGTTGGAAATCTCCTACACCAATGCAGCCCAAGTCCCTTGCTGGGTGGATGTCTATGAGGAAGGGGTCTTTCAAACGACCAGAGTCAGCCGCATGGAAGTGGCGCCCGGCAACCCTGCGGGGAAAGGCTGTCCGTCCCGAACCCCGGCGGCAATCGCTATTACCTCCACTTCACGGCCGCCGATGGCGGTTTGATCCAGGGCGATCTGACGGCGGTCCAGCGGAACCCCTGACGATGGCGCAGTCTTATGGAACGGCGTGTCAAATCAGGAGGGAATCTCTGTGAAACGTATCCTATGCTTTCTTGGCCTCCCTTTTCCTCCTAGCCCTGGCCGCCGACGGTTGTAAGGAGCACGACAACAATGTATGACGATGGAATTTTGGTCAATGGTCCCGTTGTGATGAGCACAACCCTCACCTTTGCTACGCTGGGGATTTCGATCCTTGGTGTGCTGTTGCAGGTTTTGGCCGGCATTTTGCTGCTTCGGGGGCGGGTACCTTGCCAAGGAGAAAGGGCGGCGGGGCTTGGCGGCCGCGTCCCGCATTGTGGGCATCGCTTCCCTGGCTTTTGGCGGGTACCAGATTGCTTTACTGATCCCCGCTTTCCGTTTTGTTTTTGCGATTTGAACGCGGTTTTGCCGCGCAAGCACAGTGCTCGGCAATCCAGGAAGCCCCCGGTCTGCAAGGGGCCTGCGCACCCAACGTGGTACCGCCCCTTGCCCTGCCTGAGAAAGGAGTGACCCGTATGAAACGCATCCTACTCTCCCTCAGCCTTTTGCTCCTCCTTGCCCTGGCCGCCGGCTGTTCGGCCCAGGGGAGGCCCAGCTGGACCCGACCATGGCCCAGCAGCTCCAGATTGACGAGGCCATGGCAGCCACCCTGGCTCCCGGCATCCAGGACGTGGACGTCACCGACCGGGGCACCGACCTCACCCTCCACGTCCGCCAGACCCTGGGCAATGACCGGGAGCTCTACGTCCTCTACGACGTGACCCTGGCGGGCACCGTGATTCTCCCCCGACGGGGAGGAGGGCTGGTTCGGCCCCCAGACCGTCACCCTCCAGGGGGTGGAGGAGAGCACCGCCCGCGCGGGGCGCGTCCAAACCGCCTTCCTGGACAAAGAGAGGCAGACCATCACTTACCTCTCCTACTTCTCTCGGGGCATCCCCTGGCCGGCAGGGGGACCTGCGCCTGTCCGTGGGGGACTTTGTCAGCGATGACACCTCCCTGACCCAGGAGGTGGCGGAGGCCACCTGGACCCCCACCAACCAGGGGACCATCCTGGAAGGCGAGATCCAAACCCCGGCGGGGGGAGACGGTGGGATCTGTGACCCTCACCCCCTTCTCCCTGTCCTATACCTTCACCCAAGGGGCCCAGCCGAAGATGGAGGAGATCGGAGGACGGCCCTCCCCTCCGGTTACCTTCTGGACAGCCAGGGCATGGCCCGGCGGGCCCGGCAAAGGCCTCCCGGCGGAGGCGGGAACTGGGGCACTACCTTCCGCACCCCCTGGACCTGACCACCGTCTCGGCGGTGGAGGTGGCGGGTATGTGGTCCCCCCCTGGGCCAGGGACGGCGGTGCCGGAGAACTGGGATGCCCAGGCCACGGAACGGGCGGCCTGGGACCGGGTGTTCTTCTCCTTCGGCTTTGACCCTGGGGACTACACCTATGTCAACTACCGGGCAGAGCGGATGGAGGTCTTTCCCAGGAGGAGATCCTGGGCCTGCTGTGGACCCTCCAGACCGGCATGGCGGAGGGGACCAGCCAGTACTCTACCGGGACGAGGGGAGGGACCTCTGGTATGCCCTCCTCCGCCAGGGGAGAACTACCACCTCTACACCCTCCAGCCCAACCCCGACCTGCCCGCCGATTCCACGGAGGTCACCCAGTTTTGGGTCCTTGCAGAGCCGGAGCGCACCCTGCCGGTGGAGAAAGTCCCGGCGGTGGAGCCGGTGACCGTCACAGCTGCTGAGGAGAGCGAGGCCTAACCCCGCAAACTGTGGCAAAAACCCCGGGGAAATTAGCACCAACCTATGGAAAGTGATAAAATTTGCAAAAAGGACTTGCATTTTTTGTCGGCTGATGGATCTGATGATCAACTCCATCTACACCCACAAGGAGATCTTTCTGCGGGAAATCATCTCCAACGCCAGCGACGCGGAGGACAAGCTGGCCTACCGTGCCCTCACCGACGACAAGGTGGGCCTGAACCGGGACGATTTCAAGATCGTGGTGGTCCCCGACAAGGAGAAGCGCACCCTCACCGTGTCTGACAACGGCATCGGCATGACCAAGGAGGAACTGGAAAATAACCTGGGCACCATCGCCAAGAGCGGCTCCCTCCAGTTCAAGCAGGAGATGGAGCAGGCCAAGGACGCGGAGCTGGACATCATCGGCCAGTTCGGCGTGGGGTTCTATTCCGCCTTTATGGTGGCGGACAAGGTCACGGTCATCACCAAGCGCTACGGAGAGGACACTGCCTGGAAGTGGGAGTCCGAAGGGGTGGACGGTTACACCATCGAGCCCTGGGAGAAGGAGACCGTGGGCACCGATATGATCATGCACATCAAGCCCAACGCCGACGAGGAGAACTATGACGACTACCTCACCCCCTATGCCCTGTCTAACCTCATCAAGAAGTACTCCGACTACATCCGCTACCCCATCCGCATGGAGATGGAGCACAGCCGCCAGAAGCCCAAGCCCGCCGACGCCGGGGAGGATTACAAACCCGAGTACGAGCAGGTGAAGGAGTGGGGAGACCATCAACTCCATGGTCCCCATCTGGCAGCGCCCCAAGAGCAAGGTCACCCAGGAGGAGTACAACGCCTTCTACAAGGAGAAGTTCGGCGACTGGCAGGACCCCCTCCTGTCCATCCACATCGCCGCCGAGGGCAACGTGGAGTACAAGGCCCTGCTCTATCTCCCCGGCCAGGTGCCTATGAACTACTTCACCACCGACTATAAGAAGGGCCTGCAGCTCTCTACTCCTCCGGGGTGATGATCATGGAGAAGTGCCCCGACCTGATCCCCGACCACTTCAGCTTTGTCCAGGGCATCGTGGACACCCCCGATGTCTCCCTGAACATCAGCCGGGAGATGCTGCAGCATGACCGGCGAGCTGAAGGTCATCGCCAACAACATCGAGAAAAAGGTCAAGAGCGAGCTGGTCAAGCTCATGAAGGACGACCGGGAGAAGTACCAGCAGTTCTGGACCGCCTTCGGCACGCAGTTCAAGTACGCCCTCATGAACGCCTATGGCAACAACCGGGACACCCTTCGGGATCTGATGCTCTTCTGGTCCTCCAAGGAGGACAAGCTCACCTCCCTCCAGGAGTATGTGGACCGGATGCCCGGAGTCCCAGGAGAAGATCTACTACGTCTGCGCCGACTCCGTGGAGCACGCCGCCAAGATGCCCCAGGCCGAGCGGGTGCTGAAGGCGGGTTACGAGGTCCTCTACCTCACCGTGGACGAGGACGAGATCGTCCTGCAGATGCTGGAGAACGCCGGGGGCAAGCCCTTCGTCTCCGTGGCCGACGAGAACGCCCTCCCCCGTCACCGAGGAGGAGAAGGCCACCGTGGAGCAGGCGGAGAAGGACCACAAGGACCTGCTGGACTTTGCCCAGGAGACCCTGAAGGACCAGGTGTCCAAGGTGCGCATCTCCAAGATCCTCCAGAGCGGGTCGGTCTGCCTCACCGCCGAGGGCCCCGTCTCCCTGGAGATGGAGAAGTACTTCCGCAAGATGCGCCGGGACTTCCCCATGCAGGCCCAGAAGGTGCTGGAGATCAACCCCGACTCCTCCGCTTTCCAGGCCCTGTGCAACACCTTCCAGGCGGGCGACAAGGAGAAGGCCGCGGCCTATGTGGAGATCCTCTACAACCAGGCCCTCATCATCGCCGACTTCCCCTGCCCGACCCCGCCCGGTACGCCGAGCTGGTGTGCGGCCTGATGCAGTAAGCAAGATAGAAAAACAAGCCGCCCCCGGCGCTTCTGCGCCGGGGCGGCTGTTTGTTGGAAAGACCTGTGTGCGGCAGGTCGGGTTGCGGGTCAGGGGTCAGTTTTTCCCGGATGTATCCGCTCACCTGGTCCGTGCTCACCTGGAGCACGAAGGAGACCTGGTTTTCAATGAGGGCCTCCGTGCGGTGGAGGATGGTTTCATCGGAGGAGCCGAGCTTCTTGCCGACGGCGGAGAGAGTCCGTTGGCGTTGGTAGAGGCAGACGGCCAGACAGATGAGGTCCCGCAGATCGCACGTTTTGATGATGGCCTGAAAGCTGGCCAGACGGACCTTTCGGTCCTCGATCCAAGGATCTCTTTGTCGCGGGTGGATAGGATCAGTTGGTCCAACTCTTCCTGGTTGGGCAGGCGGGCCATTCTGTCTACCAGCGCCTGGCTGGCGGTGGGGACAAAGATGGTGGAGGCCGGGTTGCTGACAGGTTTCAGGATGTAAAACTCTTTGGGCGCTTCTTTGCCCAGGGTGTCCATGCGAATGTCGTCCACCAGACAGACTCCGTTGCAGGAGTAGCGGACATACTCGCCCTTTCGGTATGGTTCTGCCATGATTGGGTCCTCCTTCCAAAGAAATGTATCGCCCCTCCAGGGACGGAGTTCGATAAAAAAAGAGGCCCAACAAGCGGAACGATGCGCTGTCAAGCCACTTATTACAGTTAGTATACCAAAAAATTTTAGAATTTCAAAGGGGTTTTGAGAAAAAGCCAAAAAATTTTTCAAAGACGTACCGTTTTTCCCCAAAAAGACGGGAAAGGCAGGGCCAGGACCAGCCCTTTTGATACCAGCGTTTGCGCGGGCCTGCCAGATGCCAACGGCATGGGCAGGCCCGCGCAAACGGTAGGGTGGGATTCGTTTGGAAAAAGAGGTCTGGGGTGAAACCCGTGTGGTTTGCTCAGCGGCAGGTTGGGGGATTACAGCGCCTTGGCCCAGGCCACCACAGCGGCCTCGTTGTCATCGGGTTCGCCGTCCACCTTCAGGGGTCGCAGACCAGGTTGGCGCCGCACTCCTTCACCTTCTTGGCCAGCAGGTCTGCCGACCAGCAGAAGTAATCCTCATAGTTCTCCTTGTCGCCCAGGCCGAAGACGGCGACGTTCTTCCCCTTGAGCAGGGCGGGGGTCATCCGATCCTTGTAGTAGGGGGAGAAAATCCTCCTGCAGCTCTCCCAGCCCCATGGTGGAGCAGCCGTAGATCACCAGGTCGGCTTCCTGCACGGCGGCGTCGTCCTTGGCGTCGGTGACATAGATGACCTGGACGGTATAGTCGGGCATGTTTTCGGCAATTTTGTCGGCGACGATTTCGGTGTTGCCGGTGGTGCCGCCAAAGAGAATGGTTGCTTTTTTCATGTGGGACACTCCTTTCGATCTCGTGAATTAGCTTTCGCTAACTCGTAACCATCTAAAGATTAGCATAAGCTAACTTTTCTGTCAAGAGGGAGTTGCAAAAAGTGGTGGGCGGGGAGGGGCCGGCGCCTGCCAGCCTTGGTGAAACCCGCTGAAGGAAAGGGCGCTTTCGGGGCAAAGGATTCTGGTTGACAAACTTTTTCTGGGCCCATATAATAAAGAATGGATTTCAAAGGAAGTCTTTCTTGTTGTGATCTGAAATCAAAGTGAGGTGAAAAACAATGGACGCTGGCGGTAGTAACGGCACTTTGGCAGGCCGATGTTGCGGGCTGATGGACGAACCGGGACCGGGGGCGTCCGTTGGCTCTCCATAAGGGAATGATTGGCCCAGCCGGCGTGTCTTACTTCCTGCTCAGAAACTGGACAGCGCGCGTCTTGAAACGAAAAAAGCTGGGAGGAGATGCCAATGGCAGAAAGAACGATCGTGACGCTGGGGGATACCCTGGCCGCCCTGGTGGAGGGCAAAATATACCACCCTCCGGGACATCCTGGTCACCATGAACGCGGTGGACGTGGCCGCTGTCTTTGAAGACATGCCCCAGGATAAACTCCTTGCTCTTCCGGTCGCTGCCCAAGGAACTGGCGGCAGAGACGTTTGTGGAGATGGCCCCGGAGGCCCAGGAATTGCTCATCCAGGGCTTTTCCGACAATGAATTGAAAGAGGTCGTCGACGAACTCTACGTGGACGACGCGGTGGACATCGTGGAAGAGATGCCCGCCAATGTGGTCAAGCGCATCCTCCAGCAGGCAGACCCGGAGATGCGCAAGATGATCAACGAGATCTTGAAGTATCCCGACGACAGCGCCGGGAGCATCATGACCACGGGTATGTGAGCCTCCGGCCCAACATGACCGCCGAGGAGGCCATCAAGCGCATCCGCCGGGTGGGGGTGGACAAGGAGACCATCTACACCTGTTACGTCACCGACAACAACCGGAAGCTCATCGGGATGATCTCCCTGCGTACCCTGATGCTGGCGGATGACGACGACGTGGTCCAGGACATCATGGAGACCAACGTGATCTCAGCCAACACCCTGGAGGACCAGGAGAGCGTGGCGCAGATGTTCACCAAGTATGACTTCAGCGCCCTGCCGGTGGTGGACCAGGAGAACCGCCTGGTGGGTATCATCACCGTGGACGACGCCATCGACGTCTTGCAGGAAGAGACCACCGAGGACTTTGAAAAGATGGCCGCCATGGCCCCTCTGACAAGCCCTATCTGCGCACGGGGGGTTTTGGAAACCTGGAAATCCCGGTTTCCCTGGTCGCTGATCCTGATGCTCTCCGCCACCTTGACCAGCATGGTGCTCACCAGTTATGAGAATGCTTTGGCCGCCTGTGCGGCCCTCACCGCGTTCATTCCCATGCTGACAGGTACCGGCGGCAACAGCGGTACCCAGGCCTCCGTGGCCGTGATCCGCGGCCTGTCCCTGGGCGAGGTGGAGTTTTCCGACACCTTACGGGTGGTTTGGAAGGAGGTCCGGGTGGCGGTGCTGTGCGGCGCTACCCTGGCAGCTTGTAACTTTGTCAAGCTCCTGGTGGTGGATCGGATGCTCCTGCACAACGAAGGGGTCACGGTGATGGTGGCTGCGGTCATCTGTGTGACCATGGTCTTTACCGTCCTGTGCGCCAAGGTGGTGGGGCTGCCTGCTTTGCCCCTGCTGGCCCAGCGGATCCACTTGGACCCGGCGGTGATGGCCAGCCCCTTCATCTCCACCGTGGTGGACGTGGTCACCCTGCTCATCTACTTCCAGGTGGCCCGGGCGATTTTACAACTCTAACCGCAAAAAGCGAGCTGCATCTGCAGCTCGCTTTTTTGTGGTTTGGCGGGCTCAGCCCAGGTAGGCCTTGCCGGTCATGGAGATGGGGTCAATGCGGATGACAGCGGTTTTGTCCAGCTGCTTTTCGATCATTCGAAAGCCCAGTTCCTCGTAGCCGGGGTGCTTCTGGGTGACGAAATTCTCCATCACGGTGCGCTTTTCTGCCGGGTCCTCCACGAAGACGGCCTGGCCGGTGAGGATGACGCTTTCAAAGGACGCAGTGATCTTGCTGGGGATGATCTCCGTGCTGAGGATGGCGGTGAAGCAGCACTTGGGATCCCGCTGGAGGCACTCGATCTTGTACCCGTAGGGGGCGGAGTGGAGGTAGAGCTTGTCCCCCACCAGGATGTAGTTGACCGGGGTGGCATAGGGGTATCCGTCGTCCCCTGGACGGCCAGGGTGCCGTGGTCGCCTTTCTTGAGCAGTTCCAGGGTATCGGCATCGGAGAGTTGGCGCTTGGATTTATACATGTTGTGTACCATAGGGGGTCCTCCTTCATCGTATTCTATCTGTAACCATAGCAGACCGCAAAAAAAATTACCTGTTGCAGTTGCATCACAGGAGAAAATAATTTACACTGGAATCAAACATCCACCCTGTGACAGGAGGTGCCTCACAATGAATCTGGAAGAACTGCAGCCGCAGCCCCTTGTTCCGCAACATCACCCCCGAGGATTTGAAGGCCATGCTGGGCTGTCTCAGCGCCCGGGAGGTGGCGGCCCGCCGGGGGGACTTCATCATGAGCAGCCCCGGGGACCAGCCCCTGATGGGGTGGTCCTGGAGGGGAGGTGGAGATGATCAGCGAGGACTACTTTGGCAAGAAGTCCCTGCTCTCCGTGCTGCCGGCGGGGGAGCATTTTCGGGGAGAGCTACACCTGCGTCAAGGCCCGCAACCGCACCATCGCCTACCAGGCCCGCACCGCCAGCCGGGTGCTGCTTTGCTGGACTATGGGCGGATCCTCCACGCCTGCAAGCTGGTGTGCCGGTTCCACCACCGGATGATCGAGAACATGGTGGAACTCATCGCGGAGAAGAATGTGGCCCTGGTGGAAAAGCTGGAGGTCACCTCCCGCACCACCATTCGGGAGAAACTCCTCACCTATCTGGCCCGCCAGGCGGAGGCCGCCAGCGCCGGACCTTCACCGTCCCCATGAGCCGCACTGCCTTGGCGGAGTACCTCTGCGCCGACCGCTCCGCCATGACCCGGGAGCTGGCCCACATGAAGGCCGAGGGGCTCATCGACTATGACAAGCGGCAGTTTACCCTCTATTCCTGAAAAGACAGGTCCCCGGCCTGTTGCCGCTGGCAGGTCGGGGACCTGTATCTGTGTTAGAATCCATTGCGATTTCGGTTCTCGGCGGTGTGGCGAAGGAACAGGGCCACACCCAGGATGGCAAGGGAGATGAGCCAGTAGAGCCCATAGACGACGATGCCTTCCGCCCCGGAAAAGACGCCGATTCCCAGGTAGATGGCGGAGGCGATGAAGTGGTAGCGCACGGTCCGCTCCAGGGCTTCCGCCCAAGGCCGGCGCCAGGTGTACATGGTGAACAGGATGGGGAGGATCCACAGCGCCGCAGTGGCTCCCCAGGAAAACAGATACATCTCGAACATGGAGGACCTCCTTTCCTAAGAAGAGGGGTCCCTCAGAAGGGCCGGTAGCCGTGGCGCTGTAGTGCCGCACCAGCAGGGCGGTGGCCGCGATGAGGGCGCCCAGGAGAATGATCACGAAGATGGTGTCGGTGGTCAGATTCATGGGACTGGTGGCCAGGAAGTATACCACGGAGGCGATGACCTGCCAGCGGATGACGCAGGCTCTGGCGTCGGCCTGGGACTGGTTCCAGGTGAGCACGGCCAGCCCGATGGGCAGGGCGAAGAGGAGCACCGTTAAAATCCAAAAAGTACAACATGATTTGACCTCCTTTCCAAGGGCCAAACGAAACGGGTGGATGTGGGTATGGATATCAATCGGGCGAATACTCTTCCTACGCCCCTATTATAGCAGGCCCGGGGAGGAAAGTCCACAGGGATTTGTAAGTTTTATAAAAATTTTTTGAAAAATTTGAAACCAAACTGTGCGCCCCTGCCCGGGGGCGGCGGCCCCAGCTTTACAAATCCCGGGATGGTGGTAGGATAGGGGGCAGATTCGCGAAAGAAAGGAAGATGCCCATGAAACGCGGCTTGGTGATGGAGGGGGCGCCATGCGGGGCCTGTTCACCGCCGGGGTCACCGATGTGATGATGGAAGCGGGGATCGTCTTTGACGGGGCCATTGGGGTGTCCGCCGGGGCGGTGTTTGGGTGCAACTATAAATCCAACCAGCCGGGGCGGGGTCGCGGTACAACCTTCGGTTCTGTAAGGATCCCCGGTACAGCAGCTTCCGCTCCCCTGGTGACCACCGGGGACCTCTTCGGGGCGGACTTCTGCTATCGGGAGATTCCCGACCGTCTGGACCCCTTTGACAAGCAGGCCTACCGGGAAAACCCCATGGACTTCTTCGTGGTGGGCACCGACGTGCACACCGGCCAGCCGGTGTACCACAACTGCCTGGAGGGGGGCGAGGAGGATCTGGACTGGTTCCGGGCCTCGGCCTCCATGCCCCTGGCGGCCCGCATCGTGTCCGTGGGGGTTACGACCTGCTGGACGGGGGATCGCCGACTCCATCCCCTGGCCTACTTGGAGGGGCAGGGGTACGATCGGAACGTGGTGATCCTCACCCAGCCCATGGGGTATGTCAAGACCAAGACCAAGAACAAGGCCCTTCCCCTGATGCGGAAGGTGTATCGGGACTACCCTGCCCTGCTGGACACCCTGGCCCGGCGGCAGGACGTGTACAACGAGACCACGGCGACCATCCGGGAGAAGGAGCGCCGGGGCGAGGTGTTTGTCATCCGCCCGGAGGCCCCCTGGACATCAAGCGGGTGGACCACAACCGGGCGCGGATCCAGGCGGTGTACGACCTGGGCCGGGCGGTGGCGGAAAAGCGCCTGGCGACCATGCGGACATTTTTAGAGGAGAGAGGGAACCAACCATGACGGAGAGAGATGCAACTGCAGGGTCTGGCCACCGAGTGGCGGACCATGGCCTACACCTGGCGGGACTGTGCCCTGTACGCCCTGGCCGTGGGGGCCACGGGGAGGAGCCCCAGTACACCTATGAGAAAGACATGCAGGTCATCCCCACCTTCGGGGTGCTTTGCCCTACTGGGGGGCGGTGAATGTCACCCCACAGTTTCCCCGGCCCCGGGCGGTCCCGGTGCTGGTGGAGGAGCTGCTCCAGCCGGCGCAGTCCTATGTGAACCTGGACTACGAATTTCTGTACCACCGCCCCATCCCGGCGGGGAAGGGGTCCTTCGTCTACCGGGATGTGCTCACCGACCTCTTTGACCGAGGGGAGGGCCGGGGGCATGGCGGTGCGGTCCCAGGTGGAGGTCTTTGATGAGGGGGGGCGTCTTTGCTGTGCACCAACCGGTGCACCACCCTCTTCCCCACCTTGGGGGGCTATGGCGGCCAGCCCATGGACCGGCGGGCCAGCCGCATCCCCGACCGGGCGCCGGACTTTGTGGCGCGGGACCACATCGGGGCGGCCCAGCACCTGCTCTACCGCCTCACCGGGGACACCAACCTGGTCCACGTGGACCGGGCCGTGGCGGAGAGCCGGGGCCTCCAGGGCCCCCTTCGTCCACGACCTGTGCGCCTTTGGCTATGCCTGCCGGCTGGCCATCGGCCAGCGCTTCCCGGCCAGCCGGAGAGGCTGCGGCGGATGTGCCGGGGCCATGAAAACCGTCCTCTACCCGGACACCCCGGTGGAACTCCACCTGTGGCAGACCGGCCCCGGCCAGGGGGCCTTCCGCCTGGTGAACGCCGCCACCGGCCAGGCCATCCTGGACCGGGGGAGCTGGACTGGGACTGATACGCTTTATGAGAAACCGCCCACCTGCGCAGGCAGGTGGGCGGTTTTTGCCGTGGGGGGAATTACACTTTTTCATGGATCTTTCCGGGATAGAGGATGAATTTCCGGGCCAGGAAGTTCCAGAAAAACACCAGGATGCTGCTGATCAGCTTAGAGACCATGAAGTAAACGTGCAGGTGGCTGGTGAAGAAGAACATCAGCAGCTCCGTCAGCGGCAGCCCCACCACAGAGATGGCGCAGAACACCAGCACCTCCACCGCCGGCCCCACCGTGGCGTTGATCGACTTGAAGGCGAAAAACTTGGTGAGCAGGAAGTTGCAGACCGTGCCGGCGGTAAAGGAACAGGCCGCCGCGGGCAGATAGTGCATCCCCGCCGCCTCCAGAAAGAAGAGGAGGAGGAAATCCACCAGGAAGGAGGAGACGCCGGTGATCACGTACCGAAAGAGCTGGGTCACCGTATTGGCGGTGGGTTCCAGGAGCAAGGCGTGGAACCGGCCCCGGCGGAACAGTTCCCAAAACGCGATGGCGTCCTGTACGGTGTGGCCTTTTAAGAGGAGTTGGAGCAGACGATCTTTCATGGGTTCTCTTCCGGGCGGGTTGCTTTTTCCTTTCTGCTTTGTTCCAGGGCCAAGGCGCGGGGGGCGGTGTCCTCCCGGTGAAACAGGCACATGTCATAGAAGAGCTCCAGGCGAATCTCTCCCCACCGGGGGCTGGGGGTAGTTGCCCCGCATCCAGGTGGATTTCTGGTGGACGTCCCGGTTGAGGAAGTTTTCCACCAAGTCCAGGGAGGACAGGTGGCCGTACTCATGGTTGACAAACTGGAGCAGGCACTGGTGGAGGAAGGGGGCCAGGTCTGGGTCCTCCTCGGCCAACTGGGCCAGGTCGTCCCCTAAGTACAGCGGGGGAAAGGGAAAGGAGCTGACCTGGGCATAGCCGTGGTCCCGGGTCCAGTCCCGGCTGTCGGGGTCGGCCTGGAGCAGACCGGCAGGGCGAAAGAGTTCCATGGCAGAGACCTCCCATTGATTTGCAAGATTGTGCAAGCAAGTATACTCCCTTTTGATGCAAAAGTAAAGAGAAACCCGAAACTTTGGAAAGAAGCGAAACTCAATCCCGGCGGGGGCGGGTGACCAGGCCGGCGGCCAGCAGACAGACCACGGACCCGGCCAGCACGGCCCAGGGCGCCCAGCCGGCCTCCTGGGACAGGGTGACCTGGGCGGTGGTGTCCTCTGCGGCGGTTTCGGCCCAGGCCTCCACGGAGCCAGCGCCCAGCAGGCGCTGCGCCCCCCAGGTGAGCAGGGTGCCGTCCGAGAGGAGGCAGGCGGTCTGATAGGTCCCGGCGGCCACGTCCACCGCGCCGGTGGCCTCGGTCACCTGGGTGGGCTGGGGAACCAGGGCGGCGGTGTCCGGGTCCAGCCCCAGCTGCCCCTGGTCGTTCCGGCCCCAGACCCACAGGGAGCCGTCTTCCAGGATGGCCACGGTGTGGCCGGTTCCCGCGGCCACGGCCAGCACGGCACCGTTCAAGGGGACCTGGACGGGCTGGGTTTGCAGCACCTCAGTGGCCTGGCCGGTGCCCAGCTGGCCGTCGATGTTGCTCCCCCACATCCAGAGGGTGCCGTCGGTGCGGAGGGCGGCGGCGTGGTAGCCCCCCAGGTTCACGGCGGAGACGTCGGTGAGGATCTGCTGGGGGGTGGGGCGGCTGTCCTGGGTGCCGTCCCCAGTTGGCCGAAGAGGTTATCCCCCAGGTCCACAGGGTGCTGTCGGTGCGGATGGCGGCGGTGGCCCCACCCCGGCGGCCACGGTGGTGACCCCCTCCATCACCTGGGCCGGGGTGGGGCGGCTGGTGTAGGTGCCGTCCCCCAGCTGGCCGTAGAGGTTGTCCCCCAGGTCCAGAGGGTGCCGTCGGTGCGGAGGGCGGCCACGTGGTAGTCCCCGGCCACCACGGCGGTGACCTGGTCCAGCACCTGGACAGGGGTGGCAGAGCCCTCGGTGGTGCCGGTGCCCAGCTGGCCCTCGTCGTTGCCGCCCCAGGTCAGAGGGTGCCGTCGGCTTTCAGCGCCACGGTGAAGTCGGCGCCGGCGCTGGCGGACACCACGTCTTCCATCACGGCCAAGGGCTGGCTGGCGTAGGGGATGGGGTTGCCCTCCAGGTCGGTGCTGGTCTCCTGGGTCTCCGTGCCCAGCTGGCCTGCCTGGTTGCTGCCCCAGGCCCAGAGGGTGCCCGTCTCGTCCACATAGACGGTGTGGGACAGGCCGGCGCTCAGGCGGAGGGGCTCCTCCGGGGAGCCCATGTCGTAGGCGCCCACAGGGAGGATGGAGCAGCATAAGAGGGTAAAGGTTGCGGCAAGGGAAACCGCGGTATGGCGTTTCATGGAGTGACCTCCTTTTTCTGGAAATGAATAAATGGGTTGCATATCTCTGCTAATATACAGGGAATTCGAAAAAAAGCAAGTTTTTTCTGTCATACCGAGGGAAAACCGGACATTCCGTGGGAATTTGCCAAGGTTAACCAAAAACGATGGAAGGAAACCCACCCATAGGCCTGGCCTTGACAGCGGCAGGCCCATTTGCTAGCATGGGGGACAGAAAGAAAACTCTTGCAGAAAGGGTGAGAGGGATGAAACCATCTCACCGGAAAGGCTTCCTGGCCGCGCTGCTGGAACTGGCGGTGGGGGCAGTGGCCTTAGTGACCATCGGCGTGACGGGGTTTGACGGGAAACTGCTGGTGCTGGGCGGACTCTTTGCTCCTGTTTGGGGTGGGGGGCCTCACCGGCGGCCTCTCCCAGGGGGAGGCTGCTCAGGCGCAGGCGGAGGACCGCGGCCGCCAGGCCAAGGCCAGGATGTATGATGTGCTCACAGGGGTTCTGTTTGCCATGACCCCCTGCTGTCCCTGGTGGGGGCGGCCATCACCCAAGCTGCGGGGTTTGTGGCCCTGCTCCTGGGTGAGCGCGTCGCTGCTGGGGGTCGCTTGGATCGGGTACCTGGTTGCCGTGCTCCATGGAGGAAAGAGAACGTGAAAACACCGCCCGGACGATTCCTCGTCCGGGCGGTGTTTTTTGAATCGGATAAACAGCAGTGCGCCGGCTCAAATCGCCTCCGCGATCCGGCGGCCCATCTCGGCGGTGCCGATGAGGGTACCCTCCCCGGCGAAGAGGTCGGGGGTGCGGTAACCCTGGTCCAGCACGGCCTTCACGGCGTTCTCCACGGCGTCGGCCTCCTGCAGCAGGCCGAAGGTGTACCGGAGCATCATGCCGGCGGACAGGATGGTGGCCAGGGGATTGGCCTTGTCCTGACCGGCGATGTCGGGCGCGGAACCGTGGATGGGCTCGTACATGCCGAAGTTGCCCTTTGCCAGGGAGGCCGAGGGCAGCATGCCGATGGAACCGGTGATCTGGCTGGCCTCGTCGGAGAGGATGTCACCGAAGATGTTGCCGGTGAGGATGACGTCGAACTGCGAGGGGTCGCGCACCAGCTGCATGGCGGCGTTGTCCACGTAGAGGTTGTCCAGGGTGACCTCGGGGTAGTCCTGGGCCACTTCCCTCACCACCCGGCGCCACAGACGGGAGGTGGCCAGCACGTTGGCCTTGTCCACGCTGGTGACGTGCTTACTGCGCTTCATGGCCATGTCGAAGGCCACCTTGGCGATGCGGCGGACCTCCTCCTCGGCGTACTGCTCCACGTCGTAGGCGGCAGGGCCCAGGTCAGTGTCCTTAAAGCCCTTTTCGCCGAAGTAGACGCCGCCGATGAGCTCCCGGACCCCCACGATGTCCAGCCCGCCGGCCAGGATCTCGGGTTTCAGGGGAGGCGTCCGCCAGCTGCTCAAAGAGCAGGGCGGGGCGGAGGTTGGCGAAGAGCCCCAGGGCCTTCCGCAGGCCCAGCAGGGCCCGTTCCGGCCGCTGGTCGCCGGGGAGGGTGTCCCACTTCCAGCCCCCTACGGCCCCCAGAAGGACCGCGTCGGAGGCCTTGCACACGTCGATGGTCTCCTGGGGCAGGCAGGCGCCGGTGGCGTCAATGGCGCGACCGCCGGCCAGGACCTTTTGGTAGTGGAAGGTGTGGCCGAACTTCTCCCCCACCTTGTCCAGGACCAGGAGGGTCTGCTCCACCACGTCGGGGCCGATGCCGTCCCCGGGGATCACGGCAAGTTTGTATTCCATGGGGTTATGCCTCCTGTCTCTTCTTGATGTCGGCCATGAGGCCCCCGGCCTGGATGATCTCCTGAATGAAAGCGGGGAAGGGCTCGGCCTGGTAGGTCTCGTTCTTGGTCAGGTTGGTGATCACGCCGGTGTCAAAGTCGATGGCCACCTCGTCACCGCTCTGGATCTTTCGCTGGCCTCGGGGCATTCCAGGATGGCCAGGCCGATGTTGATGGCATTGCGGTAGAAAATGCGGGCAAAGGTCTTGGCAATCACACAGGAGATGCCGGACTGGCCTTGATGGCGATGGGCGCATGCTCCCGGGAGGAGCCGCAGCCGAAGTTGACGCCGGCCACCATCACGTCCCCGGCCTTCACCACGTCCACGAAGTGCTTGTCGATGTCCTCCATGCAGTGGGCGGCCAGCTCCTTATGGTCGGCCGTGTTCAGGTAGCGCGCGGGGATGATGACGTCGGTATCCACATTGTCCCCGTATTTATGTACGAATCCTTTTTGCGTTCATGGGTTTCTTCCTCCTCCCAGGTGTCAGTTCCGCGGGTCGGCGATGTAGCCGGCCACGGCGGAGGCGGCCGCCACAGCGGGGCTGGCCAGGTAGACCTCTGAGGTCTTGGCGCCCATCCGGCCCACAAAGTTTCGGTTCGTGGTGGCCACGCACTTTTCCCCCGTCGGCCATGACCCCCATATGTCCCCCAGGCAGGGACCGCAGGTGGGCGTGGACACCGCGCAGCCGGCGTTGATGAAGGTGGTCATGTAGCCCAGCTCAATGCACTGCTTGAAGATGTGCTGGGTGGCGGGCATCACGATGCACCGCACGTGGTCGGCCACCTTCTTGCCCTTCAGGATCTGGGCGGCCACGGCCATGTCCTCGATCCGCCCGTTGGTGCAGGAGCCGATGACCACCTGATCGATCTTGATCTGACCCACTTCGGAGATGGGGTGGGCGTTCTCCGGCAGGTGGGGGAAGGCCACGGTGGGCTCGATGGTGCTAAGGTCAATCTCCACGGTGCGGACGTACTCGGCGTCGGGGTCGGCCTCGTAGGCGGTGTAGGGGCGGTTCACCCGGCCGTCCAGGTAGGCCCGGGTGATGTGGTCCACGGGGGAAGATGCCGTTTTTCGCCCCCGCTTCAATGGCCATGTTGCAGATGCAGAGGCGGTCGTCCATGGAAAGGGCAGCCACGCCGTCGCCGCAGTACTCCAGGCTCTTGTAGAGGGCGCCGTCCACCCCGATCTTGCCGATCAGGTAGAGGATCACGTCCTTGCCGCTGACCATGGGCTGGAGCTTGCCGGTGAGGTGGACACGAATGGCCTCGGGCACCTTGAACCAGCACTCGCCGGTGGCCATGGCGGCGCCCATGTCCGTGCTGCCCACGCCGGTGCTGAAAGCGCCCAGGGCGCCGTAGGTGCAGGTGTGGGAATCCGCGCCGATGATACATTCCCCGGCGGCCACCAGGCCCTTTTCGGGGGAGGAGGGCGTGCTCCACCCCCATCTGGCCCACGTCATAGAAGTTGTCGATGTCAAACCGCTGGGCGAAGGTGCGGCACTGCAGGCACTGCTCGGCGGCCTTGATGTCCTTGTTGGGGGTGAAGTGGTCCATCACCAGGGAGATCTTGCTCTTGTCAAAGACCCCGGTGAACCCCTCCTTGTCAAACTCCCGGATGGCCACGGGAGAGGTGATGTCGTTGCCCAGGACCATGTCCAGCTTGGCCCGGATCAGCTGGCCGGCCTTCACTTCCGGCAGGCCGGCGTGGGCAGCGAGGATTTTTTGCGTCATTGTCATTCCCATAGGGAAAAACCTCCTCTTTTGAAGTTGCGATGGATGTCAGGGGAACCCGGCGGGGGTTCAGTCGTGGGTGGGGATAAACTGCTTGACCTTGTTCTCACGGTTCACAGCGGTGATAAGGGCATAGACCGAAGCCATGGTGATGTCGCTGTCCACCCCTACGCCCCAGTAGTGGTTGCCCTGGTCGTCGGCGATGACCACGTAGGCCGAGGCCAGGGAGTCAGAGTCGGTCTCCAAGGCGTGCTCCTCGTAGTCCACAAACTGGTACTTGATGTCGGGGTTGGCGATCTTCAGTACGTTGCTCACGGCGTCCAGGGGCCGTTGCCCCGGGCGCTGAGGTAGAAGAGCTGGCTGCCGATGGCCAGGGTGACGTCGGCCACGGTGGAGCCCCCCCGCAGCCAGGAGATGTCCTGCAGGGCGATGGGCTCGTCCTTGTTCTGGTACTCGTGCTGGAAGGCCACCAGGATCTCGCTGGGGTGAGCTCCTTGTGGGCGTGGTCGGAGATGCCCTTGATGAAGTAGCCCACCTCGGTGGCCATCTCCTTGGGCAGGTCGTAGCCGAAGTTGTGCTCCAGGATGTAGGAGATGCCCCCCTTGCCGGACTGGCTGTTGATGCGGATGACGTCGGTCTCGTACTCCCGGTTGACGTCGTGGGGTCCAGGGGGGAGGTAGGGGACGGTCCAGTATTTCTCCTCCCGCTCTTCCCGGAAGTGCATCCCCTTGGCGATGGCGTCCTGGTGGGAGCCGGAGAAAGCGGCAAACACCAGGTGGCCGGAGTAGGGCTGGCGGTACCCCACGGACATACCGGTCAGGCGCTCATAGCACTCCACGATCTTGGGCATGTCGGAGAAGTCCAGCTGGGGGTCCACCCCGTGGGTGAAGAGGTTCATGGCCATGGTGATGATGTCCACGTTGCCGGTGCGCTCGCCGTTGCCGAAGAGGGTGCCCTCGATCCGCTGGCCCCGGCCAGCAGGGGCCAGTTCCCCGGAGGCCACGGCGGTGCCCCGGTCGTTGTGGGGGGTGGATGGAGACGATGACGTTCTCCCGGTCATGGAGGTGCTTGCTCATGTACTCGATCTGCTGGGCATAGACATGGGGCATGGACATCTCCACGGTGGAGGGGAGGTTGATGATCACCTGCCTTTCCGGCCGGGGCTTCCACACGTCGATGACGGCGTTGCAGATCCGCAGGGCGAACTCCATCTCCGTGCCGGTGAAGCTCTCGGGGGAGTACTCGAAGCGGAAGTTGGTCTCCGGCATTTTGGCGGCGTACTCGTCAAAGAGCTTGGCCCCGGACACGGCGATGTCCACGATCTCGTCCTCGCTCATCCGGAAGACCTGCGCGCCGCTGGGCGAAGGAGGTGGAGTTGTACAGGTGGACCACCACGTTTTTGGCGCCCTTGATGGCATCGAAGGTCTTTTTTTAATAATATGGGGGCGGGACTGGGTGAGCACCTGGATGGAGACATCCTCGGGGATCAGGTGGTCCTCGATGATGGTGCGCAGGAACTCGTACTCGGTCTCCGAGGCGGTGGGGGAAGCCCACCTCGATCTCCTTGAACCCCACCTCCAGCAAAGCAGGCGGTAGAACTCCAGTTTCTCCTCCAGGTTCATGGGGTGATGAGGGCCTGGTTGCCGTCCCGCAGGTCGACGCCGCACCATTGGGGGGCTGGGTGAGGCGCTCCTTCTGCATCCAGTCCAGGCAGGGTTCCGGGGCATGTAGTATCCCGGGCGGTACTTGTTGTAGTTTTTCATGGCGTGGGTCCATTCCTTTCATGGTGGGATGGCCGCGGATGCGGCGTTTTGTTGGAGAAAGGGGCGGAGACGAAAAAAAAGCCTTCGTCTCCACCAGAAGAGACGAAGGCCAAACAGCTTCCGCGGTACCACTCTTATTGGCGTCCAACAACGCCCACTCAAATAGCTCACACTCCGGGGTGAGACGCCAGCTCGCTCCATACGGCCTTGCACCCAACGGCCGCTCTCTGGGATGGAGACAGAAAAGGCATATTCCCTTCATCGCGTGTCGATATTGAATTTTCACTTCCTACAGGATAGCGGATAACCCCCCTGGTTTGTCAATGGGGAAGGTCAAAAATTTCAAAAATCCTGGGGGAGATTTTTTGGCGCCCTCCCGCCGGGTGGGTGAGGCAGGTCACGCCAGGACCTGCCCCAGACCCTTTGCCTGGGCGGCCAGGTAGACGTTCCGGGCGGCGATGGCATCAAACACCGCCATGCCCACGGATTTGAAATACCGGGTGTGGGGGGAGGGGCGGCGCGCCGCCGGCCTGCTTGGCCAGAAGGTAGTCCCCGAAGTAGCGCAGGCCCTCCGGTTTTAGGGGCGCCGGAGGCCAGGGGCTGGCACAGGTCGCCGCTCTCCTGGCAGGCGAAGGGAGCTCCAGAAAGACCTCCTGGGTGGCCGACCAGATGGCCTCGGGAATCTCCCGCATCTCCGGTCGCCAGGAGCCGATGGCGATGAGGCACTTCCCCCGGAAGGGGGCGGAGTCGTCGGCAAAGAGGGGGCCGTGGCGGGGTGGCGGTGACCACGATGTCGCTTTTTGGTCAGCAGGGTGTCCGGGTCGGGGCAGAGTTCGATGGTGAAGGTCTTGGGGGCTGCCATGGCCTCCAGCTGTCGGCAGAAGGGCCCCAGGTCCTTGCTGCCGTGGTTGTACAGGTAGACGGTGTGAATGGGCCGCACCTGGCACAGGAAGGCCAGCTGGTGGAGCCCCTGGACCCCGCAGCCCACCAGGCCGGCGGAGGCGGCCCCCTCCGGGGCCAGGTGCCGGGCGGCCAGGCCGCCGATGGCCCCCGTGCGCAGGGCGGTGAGGGTGTTCCCCTCCAGCAGGGGCCACTGGCTGGCCGGTGTCCCCCTGGCTGAGCAGCACGGTGCCATGGAGGGAGCCCCCGGCGGGCGTTGTCCGGGCTGGAGGCGATGAGCTTGGTGGCGGCATATCCCCCGGCAAAGCAGGGCATGGTGGCCAGGTGGTCCGCCCCTGGGTGAGGGCGGAGCGGTCTGCCATGGCGCACTGGCCCTGGGCAAAGAGGGGAGGAAGGCCTCCTCCACGGCGGCCATCATCTCCTCATAGGAGAGGGCCTGGCGGATGTCGGAAGGGCTGAGATAACGCATGGCCGCCATCCTTTCCCGTGAGGTTTCGTGTGTTGCGGTCTCTATGATACCACATCGGCCGGCCGGGGGGAAGGGGCCTTTGGGTCCAGGCCCCGCAAAGTGCACAAAGGGAGATTGGAAGGCCCGGAGAAAAAATTTCCCCCGGGCCGGGAAAAATCTCTCACGCCCCTTTACTTTATCGAAGTAGTGTGATAACATACTAAATAACCGAGAGAAAGGAGTCCACGCCATGGAACTGGACTGGAACATCCTGCGCAGGGAGGAGCAGACCATGTACCGCCTGCGGGGGTTATATGAGCGATACGGCTACCGCCGTTTTAAGATGAGCAAGTTTGAGGAGTATGACCTCTACGTCCGCAACAAGGACTTCCTGGTCAGCGACCGGATGATCACCTTCACCGATGCCCGGGGGGTCCTCATGGCCCTGAAGCCGGACGTGACCCTCTCCATCATCAAAAACACCCGAGAGGGGGGAGGCCAGCCCTCGGAAGGTGTACTACAACGAGACGGTCTACCGCTCCGGCAAGGGGGGACGAGGCCTTCCAGGAGATCCTCCAGACCGGCCTGGAGTGCATCGGGGATTTGGACCTCTACCACCTTTACGAGGTCATCGCCCTGGCGGTGGAGAGTTTGGCGGCCATCAGCCCGGACTATGTGCTGGACGTGTCCCACGTGGGGCTGGTGTCCGGTTTCATGGAGGCCGCCGGGGTGGAGGAGGCCGACTATCCCGAGGTCATGTCCGCCGTCCGGGCCAAGAACCTGGCGGCCCTGGGGGACTTCTGCCGGCGGAAGGGCCTCAGCGGCACCGTCCAGGCCCTGCTGGAGCGGCTGGTGACCACCTACGGCACCATGGACACCGTCCTGGCGGAGCTGGCCCCCTGTGCGTGGGGGGCAAAAAAAGACCCGGGAGGCCTGGGAGGAGCTCAGCGGCCTCTGCACCCTCCTGAAGGCCAACGGCCTGGGAGACAAAAGGTCTACCTGGACTTCTCCGTGGAGGGGGGACATGGACTACTACAGCGGCCTGGTCTTCCGGGGCTTTCTGAAAAATTTGGCCGCGGGGGGTGCTCTCCGGCGGGCAATATGATAAAATGGTAGAGAAAATGGGCAAGCGATGCGGCGCCATGGGCTTTGCCATCTACCTCAACGAGCTGGAGCGCCTGGGCCCCGCCCGGCCCCAGTATGACGCAGATGTGCTGGTGCTCTACGATGACACCACCGACCTGCAGGCCCTCACCCGCCGTCTGGCCGCTCTGGCAGGCCAGGGGAGCGGGGCCCTGGCCCGCCGCCAGGCCGAGGGACTGCAGGGGAAGCGAGATCCTGGATCTGAGAGGAGGGAAACAGGCATGAAGGAATTTCTCAACCGTGGCCCTGCCCAAGGGCCGGCTGGGAGAGGGGGTGTACGCTATGTTCGCCCAGGCGGGCTTTCCTGCGAGGAGCTGCTGGACCCCAAGCGGAAGCTGATCTTTGAAAACCCGGAGGCCGGGGTGCGGTACTTCTGGGTAAAAACCCTCCGACGTGCCGGTGTACGTGGAGCGGGGGGCCGCCGACGTGGGGGTGGCCGGGAAGGACATCCTCCTGGAGTACGGCCCGGACATCTACGAACTGCTGGACCTGAACGTGGGCAAGTGCCGGATGTGCGTGGCCGCCAGAACGGCTTCCGGGACGACCCGGACCGCACCCTCCGGGTGGCCACGGGTTTCCAACATCACCCGGACCTACTACGCCGCCCCGCCGGGACATTGACATCATCCGCCTCCACGGGTCCATTGAGATCGCGCCGATCTTAGACCTCACCGACGTCATCGTGGACATCGTGGAGACGGGGACCACCCTCCGGGAGAACGACCTGACCCCCATCGAGACCATCGTCCCCATCAGCGCCCGGCTCATCGCCAACAAGGTGAGTTTCAAGTTTAAGCACGAGGCCATCCAGACCCTCTACGAGGGCCTTACCGCCCAGGTGGCCGCCAAGGAGGCAGAAAAGAAATGATACCCATTCTGAGAGAAGCGGACACCGACCGGGCCAAAATCTTCGCCCGGGAGGACCCGGTGGACTCTGTGGCCGAACCCGTCCGGGCCATCCTGGCCGACGTGAAGGCCCACGGAGACGCCGCCTTAAAGAAATACACCCAGGAATTTGACGGGGTGGAGATTGCCACCGTGGAGGTGGGCGCCGGGGGCCCCTGGAGGAGGGCTTCCGGGCCGCCGACCCCACCCTGGTGGACATCCTCTACCGGGCTGCCGAGCGGATCGCCGCCTTCCACCAGCACCAGGTGCGCAACAGCTTTTTGGTCAACGACGAGGAGGGCATCCTCATGGGCCAGAAGGTGGTCCCCTGGCCCGGGTGGGGCTGTACGTCCCCGGGGGGCACGGCGGCCTACCCCTCCAGCGTTCTGATGAACGCCATCCCCGCCAAGCTGGCCGGGGTGAAGGAGCTGTGCATGGTTACCCCCGCCGGGGGAAGGACGGGAAGATCCCCCAACATCTGGCCGCCGCCCGGGTGTGCGGGGTGGACCGGGTCTTCCGGGTGGGGGGCGCCCAGGCCGTGGCCGCCCTGGCCTACGGCACGGAGTCCGTCCCGCGGGTAGACAAGATCGTTGGCCCCGGCAACGCCTATGTGGCGGAGGCCAAGCGGCAGGTGTTCGGCCAGGTGGCCATCGACATGGTGGCCGGCCCCAGCGAGATTCTGGTGATCGCCGACGGGGGCCTGCAACCCTCAAATCGTGGCGGCAGACCTCCTCAGCCAGGCCGAGCACGACAAGAACGCCTCGGCGGTGCTGGTGACCGACAGCGAGGCCCTGGCCCTGGCCGTCCAGGCCGCCATCGAGCGAGCAGCTGCCCAAGCTGAAGCGGGAGGAGATCGCCCGGGCCAGCATCGAGCAGAACGGTAAGATCATCGTGGCCCAGTCCCTGGACACCGCAGTGGACATCGCCAACGAGATCGCCCCGGAGCACCTGGAGGTCTGCGTGGACCAGCCCTTCGACTACCTGGACAGGATCCGCAACGCCGGCTCCATCTTCCTGGGGCGCAACTGCCCTGAGGCCCTGGGGGACTACTTTGCCGGCCCCAACCACCCCCTGCCCACCAGCGGCACCGCCCGGTTTTCCAGCCCCTGTCGGTGGATGACTTTGTGAAGAAGATGCAGTACACCTACTACACCAAGCCCGCCCTGGAGAAGGCCCAGTTCTCCGTGTCCACCTTCGCCAAGAAGGAGGGCCTCACCGGCCACGCCCGCGGCGTGGACATCCGCTTTTGACCCCAAGGTGGCGCGGAGGGGACGAAATGAGCCGCTTCCTCCACCCCCAGTACGCCGGGCTGGAGGCGTACACCCCCCGGGGAGCAGCCCCGGGACCAGCAATACATCAAACTCAACACCAACGAGTCCCCCTACCCCCCCGCCCCGGCGGTGCTGGCGGCCCTGACGGAGCAGGACCTGGCCGACCTGCGGCTGTACTCCGACCCGGAGGGCACCGCCCTGCGGGCCAAGCTGGCAGGGGCTCTACGGGGTGGAGGCGGGGCAGGTTTTCCTCTCCAACGGGTCGGACGATATTTTAAACTTCGCTTTCATGGCCTTCGGGGCCGACGGGGCGGTGTTCCCCGCCCTGACTTACAGCTTTTTACCCCGTGTTTGCCAACCTCCACGGGGTGGCCTATGAGACCGTCCCCTCCGGGAGGGCTTCACCCTGGACGTAGCGGGGATGCAGGGGAAGGGGGAAACTCACCGTCTTCCCCAACCCCAACGCCCCCACCGGGATCGCCCTGCCCCTGGACCAGGTGGAGGCCATCGTGGCTTCCAACCCCGACCATGTGGTGGTGGTGGGACGAGGCCTACGTGGACTTCAGGGGCGGACTCCGCCGTGCCCCCTGCTTCAGAAGTATGAAAACCTCCTGGTGGTGATGACCTATTCCAAGTCCCGGTCCATGGCCGGGGCCCGGCTGGGCTTCGCCTTGGGCAGCCGGGCCCTGATCCAGGACCTGAGAAGCTCAAATACTCCACCAACCCCTACAACGTCAACCGCCTCACCTTGAAGCTGGGCCAGGCGGCGGTGGACTCCGACGGTACTTCCGGGAGAAGGCCCGGGAGATCATGGCCACCCGGGAGAAGACCGCCCAGGCCCTCCGGGCCCTGGGCTTCACCCTGCCGGACTCCCAGGCCAACTTCCTCTTCGTGGCCCACCCCAAGGTGGCCGGGGAGACTTTGTACCGCAAGTGCAAGGAGAGGGGGTTCTGATCCGCCACTTCTCCGACCCCGCCATCGCCGCCTACAACCGGGTGACCATCGGCACCCCGGCAGAGATGGAGGCCTTCCTGGCGGTGGTCCAGACCATTTTAAAGGAGGAGGGAGCCTGATGCGCCAAGCCCAAGTCACCCGAAAAACCGGGGAGACCGACATCACCCTCACCGTGAACCTAGACGGCGCCGGCCGCTATGACATCCACACCGGGGTGGGGTTCTTCGACCACATGCTCACCGGCTTTGCCCGCCACGGGAAGTTTGATCTCACCGTCACTTGCAAGGGTGACACCTGGGTGGACGACCACCACACCGTGGAGGACGTGGGCATCTGCCTGGGGCAGGCCTTCGCCCAGGCCCTGGGGGGAGATGCGGGGGGGTGGAGCGCTTCGGCCAGAGCCTCTTTGCCCATGGATGAGACCCTCATCCTGGGGGCGGTGGACCTCTCCGGCCGGGGCATGCTCTGCTGGGACGTGGCCCTGCCCACGGACAAGGTGGGCACCTTTGACACAGAGCTGGCCAAGGAGTTTTGGCTGGCCTTCACCCGGAAAGCCGGCTGCACCCTCCACCTGCGGAAGGTGGCGGGGGAGAACAGCCACCACATCCTGGAGGGGGGTCTTTAAGGCCGCCGGCCGCGGCCTGAAGCAGGCGGTGGCCCTCACGGGGACGACGACATCCCCCTCCACGAAAGGGAAGTCTCGTATGATTGCAGTGATTGATTACGGAGTGGGGAACCTCTTCTCCCTCTGCCGTTCCTTGGAGGCCATCGGCCAGCGGCCGGTGGTCACCGGCGACCCGGCCCTCCTCCGCCAGGCGGATAAGCTCTTCCTGCCGGGGGTGGGGGGCCTTCGCCGACGCGGCGGCCAAGCTCCGCCAGACCGGGCTGGACCGGGTCATCCAGGAGGAGGCCGCCGCCGGCAAGCCCCTGCTGGGGATCTGCCTGGGGATGCAGCTGCTCTTTGAGGAGAGCCACGAGTTTGGCACCTGGAAGGGCTTAGGCCTGATCCCGGGGAAGGTGGTCCCCATGGAGGGGGTCATCCCCGCCGACTATAAGATTCCCCACATCGGCTGGAACGCCCTCCACTATCCCCAGGGAAGGTCCATCCCTCCTGGCAACCGTGCCCGAGGGGAGTGCGTGCACTTTGTCCACTCCTACTACGCCACCGACTGCGCCCCGGCGGGGAACGCCACCACAGAGTATGGGGCGGAACTCACCGCCGCCGTGGCCCGGGGCAACGTGATGGGCTGCCAGTTCCACCCGGAAAAGAGCGGGGACGTGGGCCTGGCCATCCTGAAAACCTTCTGCGAAGGGAGCTGGTGAGATGATCATTCTGCCTGCCATCGACCTCTTCGGGGGACAGGCCGTCCGCCTGTATCAGGGGGACTACAACCAGATGACGGTCTACGACGCCGACCCCCTGCACACCGTGGCGCAGTTTGAGGCCGCCGGGGCCACCCACCTCCACCTGGTGGACCTGGAGGGGGGCCAAAACCGGCCAGACCACCAACCTGCCCACCATCGAGCGGATCGCCGCCCAGACCGGCCTCTTCGTGGAGGTGGGGGGCGGCATCCGCAAAGCATGGACACCGTCCGCCGGTACCTGGAGGCCGGGGCCAGCCGGGTGATTTTGGGCACCGCCGCCGTCACCGACCCGGACTTCACCGCCCAGGCGGTGGCCCAGTACGGCGACAAGATCGCCGTGGGGGCCGACCTGAAGGACGGCAAGGTGGCCATCAAAGGCTGGCTGGAGACCAGCCAGAACACCTGGGAGACCTTCTTTGACCAGATGCAGGCCCTGGGGGTGCGCACCATGATCTGCACCGACATCTCCCGGGACGGGGCCATGGAGGGACCAACCGGGCCCTCTACCGCACCCTGGCCCAGCGGTATTCTATGGACATCATCGCCTCGGGAGGCGTGTCCTCCCTGGAAGATATCCGGGCCTTGAAGGCGGCCGGGGTGGCCAGGGGCCATCATCGGCAAGGCCTACTACACCGGGGCCATCGACCTGGCCCAGGCCATCGCCCTGGGGAAAGGAGAGAGCTATGATCACCAAACGGATCATCCCCCTGCCTGGACGTCAAGGACGGCCGGGTGGTGAAAGGAATCAACTTTGAGGGCCTCCACGACGTGAACTCCCCCATCGAACTGGCGGAGTACTACACCAAGAGCGGTGCCGACGAGCTGGTGTTTCTACGACATCACTGCCTCCGCCGAGGGCCGGGCCCTGTTCACCGACATCCTCCGCCAGACCGCCAGCCGGGTGTTCATCCCCTCACCGTGGGGGGCGGCATCAACACCCTGGAGGACTTTGACCGGGTCCTCAAGTGCGGGGCGGACAAGGTCAGCGTAAACTCGGGGCCATCCGCAACCCCGACCTGATCCGCCAGGCCGCCCTGCGGTACGGCAGCCAGTGCGTGGTCCTCTCCGCCGACGTGAAACGGGTGGACGGCCAGTTCCGGGTCTTCGCCCGGGGAGGCCGGGACGACACGGGGGAGGGAGGCCATCGGTTGGATCCGCCACTGCGTGGACCTGGGCGCCGGGGAAGTGGTGGTCAACTCCATCGACACCGACGGCGTGAAGGGGGCTTCGACCTGGAGATGCTGGCCGCCGTGTGCCAGGCGGTGAAGGTCCCAGTGATCGCCTCGGGGGGCGCGGGGAAGGTCCAGGACTTTGTGGACCTTTTCCAGACCCTGCCTGGGGTGGACGCGGGGCTGGCGGCCTCGGTGTTCCACTTTGGGGAGATCGCCATCCCCCACCTGAAACAGACCCTGCGGGACCACAGCATCCCCGTGCGCTGACGATTGGGAAGGAGAAAAGCCATGCTGGACAAGCAGACCATGGAACAACTGAAGTTTGACGAGAAGGGCCTCATCCCCGCCATCGTGGTGGATGGGACCACCGGCCAGGTGCTCACCCTGGCCTACATGAACAAGGAGAGCCTGGAGATCTCCATCAAGGAGGAGCGCACCTGCTTCTGGAGCCGCTCCCGCCAGGAACTGTGGCGGAAGGGGGAGACCTCCGGGGCGGTGCGCAAGACATCATCGACATCACCGCCGACTGCGACTACGATGCCCTGGTGGTCCGGGTGAACAAGGAGGGGCCCGCCTGCCACACCGGCGCCGAGTCCTGCTTCCACCACTCCCCTGTTTGAGAGTGAGGAGAACACCGCCTTCACCCTCCAGGGCCTCATGGACATGCTCCAGGGCCGGAAGGAGCGCCCCAAGGAGGGGTCCTACACCACCTACCTCTTCGAAAAGGGCCTGGACAAGATATTGAAGAAGGTGGGGGAGGAGAGCACGGAGGTCATCATCGCCGGCAAGGCCGAGGACAAGAAGGAGACCATTTACGAGATCGCCGACCTGGCCTACCACGTGATGGTGCTCATGGTCCAGGCGGGCATCTCCCTGGACGAGGTGAGGGCGGAGCTGGCCAGCCGCCACGTCATCGACCACAAGGTGAAGCAGGAAAAGATGACCTGAGGGGAAAGGAGACCGCTATGGACGAAGCCTCCGGCTTGCCCCTGGCCCTGATTTTTGAAGAGATCCTCGACCAGGACAAGAAACCGGACGAGACAGAAGACACGAACCAGGAACAGATCCCCAAAGACCCCACCTAAAAACCATCAAGACCACCGGGAAAACCGGTGGTCTTGATGGTTTTTCTCCACAGGATGGGGCTTACGTTTGCCCCACCCGGGCCCGCAAAGCACCTGCCGCACCTTCTCTAGGTCCTCCTCGCAGAGCAGGGGCAAGGTGGCCGCCAGTTCCTTCGAGGGCAGGTCCCACCACCGGAAGGCCAGGAGCAGCTGGGTGAGCTCCGGGTCAAACCGGGGCTTCAGGGGCCGGGCAGGGGTTGCCCCCGGCCAGGGTGTAGGGGGCACGTCTCGGGTGACCACGGGTAGGCGGCCACGATGGCCCCGTCCCCAATGGTCACCCCGGGGAGGATCACGCTCTCCCGGCCGATCCACACGTCATTGCCCACCACGATGTCCCCTTCCGGGGAGCTGGTCCAGGTGGGGCGGGGTGTTCTCCGCCCCACCCCGCCGAAGACGTGGAAGGGGTAGGTGGTGACGCTGCTGATACGGTGGTTGGCCGGTCCCATGATGAATTTTGTCCCCGCGGCGATGGCGCAGAACTTGCCGATGATCAGCTGGTCCCCAAACGCGGGGTAGTTGAAGAGGACGTTGCGCCGCTGAAACTCCGTGGGGTGTTCCAGGTCGTCGTAATAGGTGTAGTCCCCCACGTGGATGTTGGGGGCGGTGATGACGTTTTTTCAGGAAACAGGACGTCTTGTATTCGTTGGGAAAGACCGTGTTGGGGTCTGGAATGTCAAACATGTTTTGTTCCTCCTAGGTGTTGTGGGATGGCATCACTTCCTTTCTGTGGGATTTGCCGTGGCTACGGCCTTCTTGGTGCGTAGATATTGCATGGAATCCTCACTCCTTGAGAAAATGAAAGTCGAAAAAAGGGTTAAAAAACGGCGCCGTTGCCCTCTAGAGATAGATAAAGGCTTTCGTCTCGCACGATCAGGACAACATCTGGCTGATAGGTTTGAACATAGTCGATCAAGGATTCCCCTTTGTAATGCCGATAATCTAAACTTCGGGTCTCGTCAAATCCGGTCCAGAGAAGGGTTTCCAAGGCATTGGTAAAAAGAGTCGCCAACAATCAGGGCAGTTTTTTAGAGATGGGCGGTTGGTTTGCAGAATGGTTTCCCCAATATCGCCTCCCATATATGTCGTATAGTTTGCCGTGGCATCCTCTTGTTCTGGAATGGTATAGAGTTGTGCAGGCACGGGGTTGCCGTTGTCCGTTCTGGAGAAAGGAATCTCGGTTTTGGGATAGGCGATTTCTACTTTGTCATCCGTGGGGAATAACCCATATAGTTTCCGGTTTGAACTTCCCAAAAAACGGGTTGGGAAGGGTTTCCCAGATGAGATCCTCTTTTTCCATGACGGGGATGTCCCACCCGGTTTGTGCGTGGATGATCTCCAAAATCGTTTGGTAGGCGGCGTAGGCGCCGAGATAGGAATAGTGGTGATCTGTTTTGAAATAGTAGTTTTCAGGGTTTCCCATGGCTTGGTATTGCTCCGTCATATTTAAGAACGGAACCGATGCCTCCGCCATGGCAGAGGAAAACTCGGTGCGGATCACGGTGGTCTGCCACTGCCTGCTGTCTAAATACTCGGGGTAGCTGGAGGAAAAGTATGTGTTATGCTGTGGGAGTCCTACATAGAGGAAATATCCACCATAGGATTGGATGGCTTCGTTCAATGCCTGATAGTCTTGGGCAGCTTTTTTCGCGTCCTCAGAAAGCGCAGACAAGTCCCAGTAGGTGAAGCTGAAAAAGGGAAGTAATTTGTCTTCTGTGGTTACAATTTGGTTGACGACTGGTCGTCCCAAAAGAAGGTCTAAGCGGGTGTGCGCTTTCAGCATGGTGTCTCGCTTGACGCAATGTGGTCTGACAGGACGGTCTCCCATTCGTTGAAGTAGCTGCCGTCCCATACGCCTTGACCAGAAAATGTCGGAGCAGTTGCCAGAGTCCTTTGCTCATAGATAGAGATCTGTTCCACCGGTTTTAAGAGGGTCACCAGAGGAATTGCAAAGAGAGCGAAAAGGAATCCGCCGATAAAAAAGAATCCGTGACACGTATTTCATGCAGACCCTCCTTAAAACTGGAAATAGATGAACGGGTTATACCCTGTGCTAACCAGGGAAAGGACGGACAAACCGCCTAAGGTCAATGCCAGAGCAGGTTTTCCCCAAGTGAACAGGAATGTGCCTGCTTTTGGGTGGGAACCATTTTCGGCCAAACGGATGACATATTTTTTGAGCGGTAAAGCCGCAAGTATGCCAAAGAGAAACTCCCAACGGAACTCCAATAAATAGTAAGTTGTTTGGTGGTCCCAGCCCCTGTCCCTGCGGCGCCGAACAGGATAGAGAGAAATGTTTGTATCTGGTGCAGATCCGTGGACCGGAAAATCAACCAGCCAAGGAGGATCAAGAACAGGGCGTAACCATGCTTTGCACTACTTTAGGCGGCCGTTTTAAAAGATCCCCCAAAGATATTGCTCACCGATGAGCAGTACGGCATAGTATAGCCCCACAAAAGAAAGGTCCATGCGGCTCCGTGCCAAAAACCTGTCAGGCCCCAGACAATGAGAAGGTTACGGATATGCTTGCCTTTGGAACCACGGTTTCCGCCCAACGGAATATACAGATAATCTCGGAACCAAGAACTTAGGGAAATATGCCACCTGCGCCAAAAATCTTTGACCGACGCCGCAATGTAAGGGTAGTTAAAGTTTTCTGGGAAATGGAAGCCGAAAACACAACCCAGACCAATGGCCATGTCAGAATAACCGGAAAAATCGAAATAGATTTGCAAAGTATAGGCTATTACGCCAAGCCAAGCTGCGCTTGTGGCCAACTGATCTGGATTCTGGCCAAAATCCCATCTGCGACCTGACCAAAGGCATTGGCCAAAAGGACCTTTTTCGCGAAACCAAATAGGAAGCGTGAAATGCCTTGCTCAAAATTTTCCCAGGTTTCCTTCCGGTGACGTAATTCCCCTTCGATGGTGGTGTATCGAACGATAGGCCCTGCTACCAGTTGAGGGAACAGCGCAATATAAAGCGCTAGTCGAAGGATGTTTTTCTCAGCATTTACCTCACCCCGGAAGACATCAATGGTGTAACTCAGGCTTTGGAACGTATAGAAAGAGATCCCAATAGGAAGCACGAGTTCCGCCACTGGAATTCCAGGAAACAACTGGTGAAGCATTTCTGTGGTGAAACCGAGATACTTGAACACAAATAGTAAGAGAAGATTGCAGACGACGGAAGCGACTACGGCTGCTTTGCGTACACGTTGCGCGTGTTCTGCGTCAGCCAAACGCCCGAAGACGTAATTCATAGCAATGGACAGAAGGATGATTGGCATCAACCGCCAGCCACCAAAACTATAGAAAATTAGGCTGAACACAAGTAAGATCCCATTCCGTATAGACCGCTTTCGAAACAACGGAAAAAAATACACAATCAACAGCAACGGGAAGAATAGAAATAAAAAGGTGAAACTGCTGAATACCATGTTTCTGCTCCTAACAACAAAGGGATTTCAACAGCCTTGAAGTGTGACTACGGAAATCCCTGTTTGATTGGAATTTAACTTTTTATAAGATAAAAGAAAATATCGTGAGTTCGATCGCTTGGGAATCGGAAAAGGGAAACCTACTCTGGCTACCTGCCCTCACCAAAGGTCCGCTTCAACGCGTTTTCCACCACCGCCACAGACAGCGGAAGCACCGCCAGCCGCACCACCATCACCACGGCGCCGAAGAGGCCCACGGTGCCGGTGTCCCGCCCCCCACACCAGGAGCATCAGCCCCACCGTCACCGGCGGCAGCACCAGGCCCCAGCGGAACCAGAGTTTGCCGCAGGCGTGGTGGGCAAAGTTCCAGGCCTCTTGACTGGCCATGGACCGGCGGGTGCGGTAGCCGAAGACCGAATTGATCTCCTCGGGGCAGTGCTGGAAGAGTTTGCCGAACACCACCATGATCAGGGGGGAGCAGAAAGTCCATCACCAACATAAAAATCCAAAATCCTGTTTCCATAAAAAGCATCCTTTCTGCAATGGTCGTTTCTAGGATACTACGATGGGCGCTTTGGTTCAAGGGGGCCTTGTGGGAATGTCCCAAACCGCCTCTAATATAATCTCAAAATTATGATATAATAAGCTGAACTAACCTCTTGACGGGGTAGGGAAAGGGTGATAGAATGTACATGGTAAACCGTATAGCAGGAGGACCTTCCCATGAAGTCCGTTATCGTTAGCCACAACCAGTTCGCCTTTACCTACTATTACTTTATGACCTCCAAGGGAATAGGGTAATGGCAATTTGTGCTGGATAATATTCATGGGGTCTTTCCGAAACGAAGATCACCCACGCCACACAGATTTCCATCTGTGTGGCGTTTTTTTGCAAGCGCCGCCCAGAAGGGCGGCGTGAGGCAAACCGAGAAAAGGAGTTATGTCGTATGATCGCAGTCTTAAAGCCCGGCGCTTCGCCGGAACGCACCCAACACCTCATCCATTGGCTGGAGGAGCAGAATTTAGGGGTCCACGTCTCCAAGGGGGAGTACCAGACCGTCCTGGGCCTCATCGGCAACACCGCCAAGGTGGACATGGAGATGATCCAGAGCCTGGACATTGTGGAGTCTGTCACCCGGGTGTCCGACCCTTTAAGGCGGTCAACCGGAAGTTCCACCCGGAGGATTCCGTCATCCAGGCCGGCCCCGCCGCCATCGGCGGGGGGCACTTTGCCCTCATCGCCGGCCCCTGTTCCGTGGAGAGCGAGGAGCAGATCACCTTCGTGGCCCAGGAGGTGAAGAAGGCCGGGGCGGCCTTCCTCCCGGGGGGCGCATTCAAGCCCCGCACCTCGCCCTATGCCTTCCAGGGTCTGGGGGCCGAGGGCATCCGCCTGTTGCTGGAGGCCAAGAAGGCCACCGGCCTGCCCATCGTCACCGAGATCATGGACATCCGCAACCTGGACCTTTTCGAGGATGTGGACGTCATCCAGGTGGGGGCCCGGAACATGCAGAACTTCGAGCTGCTCAAGGAGCTGGGCAAGACCCGCAAGCCCATCCTCATCAAGCGCGGCCTGGCGGGGACCATCAAGGAGCTGCTGATGAGCGCCGAGTACGTCATGGCCGGCGGCAACGAAAACGTCATCCTCTGCGAGCGGGGCATCCGCACCTTCGAGTCCACCTACACCCGCAACACGCTGGACCTGTCGGTGGTCCCCGTCCTGAAGGGGCTGACCCACCTGCCGGTGGTGGTGGACCCCAGCCACGGCACCGGCCTGGCCCGGCTGGTGGAGCCCATGGCCCTGGCTGCTGCAGCATGGGGAGCGGACGGCGTGATCGTGGAGGTTCACAACGACCCGGCCCACGCCCTCTGCGACGGCGCCCAGTCCCTGACCCCGGAGCAAGTTGCCCAAACTGCCCGGAAGATCTTCCGGATCCGGGAGGCGATGCAGGGATGACCGTCGGCATCATCGGCTTAGGCCTCATCGGCGGGTCCCTGGCCAAGGCTTTCCGCCGGGACCCCTCCGTCACCGTTCTGGGGTGGGACCGGGACCCCTCCATCACCGAGTTTGCCCAGATCGCCCAGGCCATCCAGGGCCCCCTTACCGACGAGCGCCTGGGGGAGCTGGACCTGCTCCTCCTGGCCACCTATCCCGAGGCGGTGGTGGAGCACATGGAGCGCCTGGCGCCCCTGCTCCAGTCCCACACCATGGTCATCGACTGCGCCGGCACCAAGGAGAAGGTGTGCCAGGCGGTCTTCCCCTGGCCCAGCGGTATGGCTTCCCCTTCCTGGGGGGGGCCACCCCATGGCGGGGACCCACTTCTCCGGCTTCAAGTACAGCCGGGCCGACCTCTTTGACGGGGCACCCATGGTGCTGGTGCCCCCCACCTTTGACGACATCCGCCTGCTGGACCGGGCGAAAAAAACTCCTGGCGCCGGTGGGCTTCGGCCGGTGTCCATCACCACGGCGGACAAGCACGACCAGCGCATCGCCTTCACCTCCCAGATGGCCCATGTGATCTCCAATGCCTACATCAAAGCCCCACCGCCCGGGGGCACGACGGCTTCTCCGCCGGCAGCTACAAGGACCTCACCCGGGTGGCCTGGCTCAACCCCTCCATGTGGGCCGAGCTTTTCCTGGAGAACAAGAAGAATTTGCTCTTTCGAACTGGACACCCTCATCGGCAACCTCAACCAGTACAAAAACGCCCTGGAGGCGGGAGGACTTTCCCACCCTCTGCCGCCTGCTGGACGAGGGCCGCAAGATCAAGGAGGAGGTGGACGGGAAATGACCACCGTCACCGTGAAAGCCTCCTCTCATACCTATGACGTGACCATCGGCCGGGGGCTGCTGGCCCAGGTAGGCCAGACCGCCGCGGGCCTGTGGAAGGGCCGCACCGCCGCTGTGGTCTCGGACACCAACGTGGCCCCCGCTATCTGGACACCCTCCGGGCCAGCCTGGAGGGGGCGGGCTTCCGGGTGCTCCCCTTCGTCTTCCCCGCCGGGGAGGCGCATAAGAACGGCGCCACCTACCTGAACCTGCTGGAGTTCCTGGCCCAGGCCCACCTCACCCGGGCCGACGGGCTCATCGCCCTGGGGGGGCGGCGTGGTGGGGACCTCACCGGGTTTGCCGCCGCCACCTACCTCCGGGGGGTCTCCTTCCTCCAGCTGCCCACCACCCTGTTGGCGGCGGTGGATTCCTCCGTGGGCGGCAAGACCGGCATCGACCTGGAACACGGCAAGAACCTGGCGGGGGCCTTCTACCAGCCCCGGGCCGTCCTCTGCGACCTGGACACCCTGGACACCCTCCCCCGAGGCCGACTTTGCCGACGGCTGCGCCGAGGTCATCAAGTACGGCATGATCGGGGACGCCGGCCTGCTGAACACCCTGGAGACCATCGACCTCCGGGCTGACCCGGAGGGGTTACCGCCCGGTGCATCGCCCACAAGCGGGACCTGGTGGAGCAGGACGAGTTTGACACCGGGGCCCGGCAGCTGCTGAACCTGGGCCACACCATCGGCCACGGGGTGGAGGCCTGCAGCGGCTACCAGATCTCCCACGGCAAGGCGGTGGCCATCGGCATGACCCTGGTGACCCGGGGGCGGTGGCCGCCGGCCTGTGTCCCCGGAGGTCCTGCCCCGGCTGGAGGCCTTGCTGGCCCGGTACCACCTGCCCACCGCCACCGACTACGCCGCCGCCGACCTCTACGAAAAGACCCTCTCCGACAAGAAGCGGGCGGGGGACACCCTCTCCCTGGTGGTCCCCACCGCCTGGGGAAGAGTGTGCTCCACCCCATCCCCGTGGGCCAGCTGCTGCCCTGGATCGAAAGGGGCTGGGGCAATGACCGTCACCCTTCTCCCCGGCCCTGCCCAGGGACGTTGGCCGCCATCCTCCAAGTCGGCGGCCCACCGGTCGCTGATCTGCGCCGCTTTGGGGACCGCCGGTCCGGGTGGTCTGCCCCCAGACATCCCAAGATATTGAGGCCACTGTCCGGTGCCTGGCCGGCCTGGGGGCGTCCATCCGCCCCTGGGACCAGGGGTACGACGTGACCCCGCTGGACCGGGCCCAGGCCGCCGGGCCCTGTGACTTAGACTGCGGGAGAGCGGCTCCACCCTCCGCTTCCTCCTGCCGGTGGCGGGGCCCTGGGGGCCCAGGCCACCTTCCACCTGGCCGGCCGCCTGGCCCAGCGCCCCCCTGGGGCCCCTGACGGAGCAGCTGGAGGCGGGGGGTGCACGGTGGACCTCTGCCCCCAGGAGAACCGGCTGACCATCCAGGGCCAGCTCCAGCCGGGGGACTACACTTTGCCGGGGGACGTGTCCTCCCAGTTTATCTCCGGGATGCTCTTTGCCCTGCCTCTGCTGGAGGGGGAGAGCACCCTCACCGTCACCGGCCCCCGGGAGTCCGTGGGCTATGTGGACCTCACCCTCCGGGCCCTGGCCCAGTTCGGGGGGTGGGTCCGGGGCCTGAGGAATCGGGCTGGCGGATGGCCCCGCAGCCCACCACGGCCCCAACCGGGTCCAGGTGGAGGGGACTGGTCAACGCCGCCCCTGGCTGTGCCTGGGGGGGCGTTGGGGGGAGAGAGCGTCACCGTGAAGGGGATGGACCCCGCCTCCCTCCAGGGGGACAAGGCCGTCTGTGACGTGCTGGCCCAGATGGGGGCCCGGCTCCACATCACCGGGGACCGGGTGACCGCCTTCCACGGCCCCTTCGCCCCACCCAGATCGACGCCCGGGACATCCCCGACCTGGTCCCGGTTCTGGCCGCCGTGGCCGCCGCCATTCCCGGCACCACCACCATCACCGGGGCGGCCCGGCTGCGGCTGAAGGAGTCTGACCGGCTGGCCACCACCGCCCACACCCTCCGGGTCCTGGGGGCCCAGGTGGAGGAGCGGGAGGACGGCCTGGTGATCCAGGGCCGCTATCCCTCCCCGGGGGCACCGTGGACGCCGCCGGGGACCACCGGATTGCCATGGCCGCCGCCGTGGCCGCCGGGGCCTGTGAGGCCCCGGTGACCATCACCGGAGCCCAGGCGGTGGACAAATCCTACCCCGCCTTTTGGCGGGACCTGGCCGCCCTGGGCAGGGGGGTGGAAGGGGCAGATGCCCCTTGACGGATGGCCCCGGATCTTTTCATAATAATGAGGACAATACCATGAGCAGTATTTATTACGGTCAGCTGACCGTTTCTTTTTCGGCCAGTCCCACGCCCCGGCCATCGGCGTGACGGTGGACGGCCTGCCCGCCGGGGAGGCCATCGACCTGGAGGAACTCCAGGCCTTCCTCAACCGCCGGGCCCCGGGCCGGGGCCCCTGGGCCACCACCCGGAAGGAGGAGGACCGGCCGGAGATCCTCTCCGGGCTGGTGGAAAATGTCACCTGCGGCGCGCCGCTTACCGCCATCATCCGCAACACCAACACCCGCTCCGGGGACTATGACGCCCTGCGGGACGTCCCCCGCCCCGGCCACGCCGACTACACCGCTTGGGTGAAATACGGGGCTTTCAGGACGTGGCGGGGCGGCGGCCACTTCTCCGGCCGGCTCACGCCCCCCTGTGCATCGCCGGCGGCATCTGCAAGCAGATCCTGGCCCGGAAGGGGCTATGTGGGGGCCCACATCGCCGCCGTGGGGGGTATCCCCTGACCAGAGCTATGACCCCGTGAACCTGGACCGGGAGACCCTCCTGGCCCCGGGAGGGCGGCCCTTCCCTGTCCTGGACCCGGACGCCGGGGCAAGGATGCAGTCCGCCATCGCCCAGGCCAAGGAGGATTTGGACTCCCTGGGCGGCCTGGTGGAGTGCGCCGTCATCGGCCTGCCTGCCGGCCTGGGGGACCCCATGCTGGACGGGATGGAAAACCGCATCGCCCGGCTGGCCTTCGCCATCCCCGCGGTGAAGGGCGTGGCCTTCGGCGCCGGCTTTGCCGTGGCCGACCGCCGGGGCAGCCAGAACAACGACCCCTTCACTTCGACGAGGCCGGCCAGGTGCGCACCCGCACCAACCACGCCGGGGGCATTCTGGGGGCATCACCAATGGGATGCCCCTCATCTTCCGGGCGGCCTTTAAGCCCACCCCGTCCATCGGCCAGCCCCAGGAGAGCGTGTCCCTGTCCCGGGGAGAATACCACCTTAGTGATCCACGGCCGCCACGACCCCTGCATCGTCCCCGGGCGGTGCCCTGCTTGAGGCAGCGGCGGCCATTGCCGTATACGACGCATGGCTAGAACAGCAGAAAAGGAGCAACGCGAAATGAACTTAGAGGAACTGAGAGCGAAAAATCGACGGCATTGACGACCACCCTGGTCCAGGCCTTCCTCCAGCGGATGGAGGTGGTGGCCCAGGTGGCCCAGGAGAAGAAGGCCCAGGGCCTGCCCACCCTGGACCCCTGCCCGGGAGCGGGAGAAGCTGGCGGACATTGCCGCCAAACTCCCCCGGAACTGGCGCAGTACGGCTATGCCCTGTGGTCCATGCTCTTTGAGATCAGCCGGGGGTACCAGCACGCGGTGAACCCCCAGCCCTCCGCCCTGCGCAAGGAGATCGAGAGCGCCATGGAGAGCACCCCCAACCTCTTCCCGCCCAAGGCGATGGTCGCCTGCCAGGGCGTGGAGGGCGCGTATTCCCAGCTGGCCTGTGAGAAGATGTTCAAGCCCCCCCAGGTGATGTACTTCGGCAGCTTCGAGAGCGTCTTTTCCGCCATCGAGAACGGCTTCTGCGACTACGGTGTGCTGCCGCTGGAAAACAGCACCGCCGGCTCCGTCAAGCAGATCTATGACCTGATGCTCCGCCACAGCAGCTTTAAGATCGTCCGCTCCACCCGGCTGAAGGTGGACCACAATCTGCTGGCCAAAAAGGGCACCAAGCTGGAGGACATCAAGGAGATCTACTCCCATCCCCAGGCCATCAGCCAGTGCACCGCCTTCCTGGAGAAGCTGGGCAAGGACGTGAAGGTTACCCCTGCGAGAACACCGCCGCGGCCGCCGCGGCCGCCGTGGCCCAGTCCGACCGCACCGACGTGGCCGCCATCTCCTCCCACCCCTGCGCGGAGCTCTACGGCCTGGAGCGGCTGGCCGACGACATCCAGGACCGGAGCAACAACTTCACCCGCTTTATCTGCATCTCCAAAAAGCTGGAGATCTATCCCGGGGCGGACAAGACCTCCTCATGGTGGTCCTGCCCCACCGGCCCGGCTCCCTGTACCAGATCCTGGCCCGGTTCTACGCGCTGGGGCTGAACCTGAACAAGCTGGAAAGCCGCCCCTATCCCGGATCGGAACTTTGAGTTCATGTTCTATTTCGATGTGGAGGCTTCGGTCTACTCCGACGAGTTCATCCGCATGGTGGACGACCTGTCCGCCATCTGCGAGGAGTTCCAGTATCTGGGCAGTTACAGTGAGGTGATTTGATGCGATGCGGACTGTTGGGAGCAAAACTGGGGCACAGCTACTCCCCGGCCCTTCACGCCCTCTTTGGCGACTACGACTACCGGCTTTTTGAGGTCTCCCCGGACCGGCTGGGGGACTTTCTCCGGGTCCGGGATTTCCGGGCCTGAACGTCACCATCCCCTACAAGACCACCATGCTGGCCATCTGCGACGACCTCACCGAGACCGCCGCCACCATCGGCAGCGTGAACACCGTGCTCAAACAGCTGGACGGCTCCCTGCTGGGGACAACACCGACGCGGCCGGCTTTGAGGGCATGGTGTGGAAGAGCCGCATCCGCATTCTGGGCCGGAAGTGCCTGGTGCTGGGCTCTGGGGGGCCAGCCTCTCGGCCCAGTATGTCCTGCGGAAGCTGGGGGCGGGGGAGGTTGTGGTGATCTCCCGCACCGGGGAGAACAACTATGACAACCTGGACCGCCACCAGGACGCCGCCGTCATCGTCAACGCGACCCCCGTCGGCATGTATCCCAACACCGCCGCATCCCCTGTGGACCTGCGCCAGTTCCCCCACTGTGAGGGGGTGCTGGACCTTATCTATAACCCCGCCCGCACCGCTCTGCTGCAGCAGGCGGAGACCCTGGGCATCCCCCACCTGGGGGCTGTACATGCTGGCCGAGCAGGCCCGGTGCGCCGCCCAGCTCTTCACCGGGGAGGTGATCCCCGCCATCCGCACCCAGGAGGCCTACCGCACCCTGCGCGCCAGGGATGGAGAACCGGATCCTGGTGGGCATGCCCGGCTGCGGCAAGTCCACCGTGGGCCGGGCCCTGGCCGCCCAGCTGGACCGCCCCTTCGTGGACACCGACGCGGAGCTGGAGAAGGTCCTGCACATGCCCGTGGGGAGTACATCACCCACTATGGGGAGGAGGCCTTCCGCAAGGAGGAGACCGCCCTTCTGGCCCAGCTGGGGAAATCCTCGGGCCTGGTGATTGCCACCGGCGGCGGCTGCGTCACCCGGCCGGAGAACTATCCCCCACCTCCACCAAAACGGCGCCATTTTCTTCCTGGAGCGGGCCCTGTCCAAGCTGCCGAAGAAGGGCGCCCCCTCTCCTGAGGGGGAGCCTGGAGGACATGTACACCATCCGCCTGCCTATGTACCGCCGCTTTGCGGACATCACCGTGGCCAACGACGGCCCGGCCGAGAAGGTGGCCCAGAAGTTGGAGGGAAGCCTATGAACATTTTAGTGATTAACGGGCCCAACCTGAACCTCCTGGGGATCCGGGAGCCCGACCTCTACGGCAAGGAGGACTACGCCGCCCTGGTGGCCCTGGTGGAGGACACCTGCGCCCAGGAGGGCATCGGGGTGGGAGGTCTTCCAGTCCAACCACGAGGGGGACCATGGTGGACAAGATCCAGCAGGCCCTGGGGACCTTTGACGGCATCGTCATCAATCCCGCCGCCTATACCCACACCTCCATCGCCATTCTGGATGCGCTGAAGGCAGTGCAGATCCCGGCGGTGGAGGTCCACATCTCCCAGGTGAGTGAGCGGGAGCCCTTCCGCCAGGTCTCCTACGCCGGGATGGCCTGCCTCAAGACCTACATGGGGTTGGGGCTGGACGGGTACCGCCAAGGCATTCTCTACCTGAAAGAATACCTCTCCTCCCATCGGTGATGGGGGAGATTCGTCCCCTGTCTCCGGCGCGGCGCCGCCGCCGGAGACAGGGGACGTTTTTACGCTTTTTCTGGAGGGCGGGCAGACCCAGTCCCAGAAAGGGAGTGGGGAATGGGGGCGCTGGGCCTTGTCCGTTGACAAATAGGTGGGGATCTGCTATGCTAAAAAATAGAACATATGTTCTATTTTTGAACCAGGAAAAATCCCTTGGAATGGGGGCCTTCTAAGGGAAAGGAGTCTGGGGAAAACAAAAAATCCCTCCAACCCAAACATCTGGATTGGAGGGATGGTGGAGGAGGATGGATTCGAACCATCGAAGTCAGTGACAACAGATTTACAGTCTGCCCCTTTGGCCGCTCGGGAACTCCTCCGTATGAAATTGGAGCTGGTGGACGGACTCGAACCCCCCGACCTGCTGATTACAAATCAGCTGCTCTACCAGCTGAGCTACACCAGCACAGGTACTTGCTCGTCCGCAACGAAGATTAGTCTATCAGACGGGAAGCGTTTTGTCAAGCACTTTTTAAAAAAGGAGGACTTTTTTGCCACAAAGCAGTGTGGGAGGGAGAAAGACGCCAGCGGGGGGCGGTTCCCTTCCGGGACCGGCAAAGAGGAGACCCCCCGCTTTTTCTGCGCCCAATGCGGCCAGGAACAATATACCTATGACCCGCCGGCGGTGGCAGGGCTGTGCCCCCAATGCCGCCGGCGGAACCGACAACGAGAGGAGAATGCTATGACCTTACAGGAGATGTCCGTGGAGTACCGGGCCCAGGCCCAGGTGCCGCAGGGACGGATCGAGGCACTGAAACAGACCCAGGACACCCTGGACCACGGGGCAGCCCGGGACCAGATGGCGCTGCGCATCCAAACCCTCCAAACCATCTGGCGGAAACCCGGGACCTGGCGGTCCTTCTGGAACACTACTATGAGAGGGGTACCGCCGCAATGCGCGCTACACGCTATAGACGACATCGGATCACCAGCCCAGACCTGCTGGTGTACACCCGCCTCATGGCGGAGGACAATGGGGCGGAGCTGCTCCGTCTGCGCCACGCCCTGGGCCATGCCCTGCGGGAGGAGGTCACCCGCCGGCAGCGGCAGGTCCTCTTTCTCTACTACAACGAAAACTACACCATGGCGGAGATCGGCGCCCAGCTGGGGTGGACCGCACCACCGTCTCCCCGCACCCTGAAGCGGGGGGAGCAGCGTCTCCTGCGATGCCTGCGGTACAGGGGGCGCGGCCTTGCTCCGGGAGAGTTTTGGGGAGGACGGGGCAGAAAATCTCCGCCCTCCCATTGACAAGAGGCGTTCTGGGGTAAGATAATACCACCATTGACGAAGGAAAGGGGCGAGGGCAGTGCAGGAGTCTCCCATGGTGCGCCTGCTGAACCAGGCAGATTGGGGCGAGGATCGCGGGCGCATCCAACGGCTGAAAGGGTGGGTCTACTACCCCCTCCTGCTGGAGGCCTACGACACCTTGCAGGGAGGAGGCGCTGTTTCCAAGCGCCATCCACGGCCCGGCCCACATCCACCGGGTGCTTCTCCTCTCGGCCCTGGTGTGCCAGGGCGAGGGGGTGGGGAGAGGATGGTCCGCCAGGTGTTCCGGGCGGCCAGCTACCACGACGTGGGCCGCACCTTTGACGGGTACGACGTGGACCACGGCGCCCGGTCGGCCCTGCGCCTGGCCGAGCTCACCGGCCAGACAGGGAGGCCCTGCGGGAACTCCAGGCGGCGGTGACCGCCCACGCCCGGCCGGACCGGGAGATGGAGGCGGTGGTGGCCTCCTTTCACCCCCAGAACCTCCCCGGGCCCTGGAACTCACCCGCCTGCTGAAGGACGCGGACAACCTGGACCGGGTGCGTTTGGGAGATCTGGACCCCCGGTTCCTCCGGCACAGCAGTGCCAAAGCCCTTACGGGCTTTGCCGAACGCCTCTTCCGGCGCTATCCCGGGGAGGGAGCGAAGGGCGGCCCAGGGGACCAAGGGACAAAAAATTTAGGGAAATAGGCAGAAACACAGCGGGAACGGCTGGAAAATCTTATCGCATCTGCCAGGGTAAAGGGGGGCTTGCCCCCTTTACTTTTTTTGGAAAGGCGGATGATACAATAGCCGCGTTGGTCCACCGGAAAAGGTGGGCTAGAAACGGATGGTATTCCGAATAGGAAACTGTACCGGCATGTTCCCTGCAGGTCCGCTGCTCTGGCACGGACCACCCATCGCGTCACCCTGACCGGGAAAGGCAAGGTGATCGGATGAAGATAGGATTTCTTGGAGCAGGAAAAAGTTGGCTTCTCCCTGGGCAAATGGTTTGTCCAGGGCGGCATTCCGGTGACCGGCTATCATAGCCGGCACAGAGAATCGGCCCAGGAGGCGGCGGCGTGGACTGGCACAAGGTGCTTCCCCACGGCGGAAGCGTTGGTTACGGCCAGTGACGCGATTTTTTTCACCGTTCCAGATGGAGCGATTCCCACAGTCTATCAGGGGCTGGGGACCTTGACCCTGACAGGGAAGCAACTTTGTCATTGCAGTGGCGCACGTACTGCCCGGGAGGGGTTTCCCGGCCCTGGGCATCCCGGCGCCAGCTACTATTCGATCCACCCGTTGTTCCCCGTGAGCGGAAAATACTCCGCGTGGCGGGAACTGTCGGGTGCTTTTTTTTCTGCCTGGAGGGGGAAGGCCCTCACCTGCCTTGGTGGGAGGAGACGCTCACCGCCCTGGGCGCGCAGGTCCGCCGCATCCCCAGCGGGGGAAGGCGGCCTACCACGCGGCCTGCGCCATGGCCAGCAACTTGGTCTGCGCCCTGGTGGGGAGAGTGTGACCCTCCTGGCCCGCCGCGGCTTTTCTCAGGAGGAGGCGTTGGCGGCCCTGGCCCCGCTCATGGAGGCGAACCTTCGCCATCTATGCGCAGAGGGGCCTGTGGCGGCCCTCACCGGGCCGGTGGAACGGGGGGACGGGGCTACCATCGCCCGCCACCTGGCCTGCCTGCCGGCAGGGGCCGGCCCGGGCGCTGTACCGGGCTGCTTCGGTGGCCCTGGTGGACCTGGCCCGAAAAAAGCACCCTGACAGGGACTATCAGCCTGTGACAGACCTACTGGAGAAAGGATCGAACCCATGAAACAAAAACACCGTTGTCACCTTGGCGGCCATGAAGGTCCGAGGAGAAAAAAATCTCCCAATTAACCTGCTATGACTATACCACCGCTTGCCTCATGGACCAGGCCGGGGTGAACATGGTCCTGGTGGGGGACAGCTTGGGTATGACCATGCAGGGCTACGCCGACACCCTCCCCCCGTTACCCTGGAGGAGATGATCCTCTATGGCCGCAGTGTGGCCCGGGGGGGCCGCCAAGCCTTCGTGGTGGTAGACATGCCCTTTATGAGCTATCAGGTTTCGCCCCAGCAGGCCCTGGCCAATGCCGGGCGCATCATGCAGAGACCGGCGCAGACGCAGTGAAACTGGAAGGGGGCCGGGGAATCCAGGAGCAGATCCGGGCCATCACCGGGGCGGGCATCCCGGTGTGCGCCCACATCGGGATGACCCCCAATCTTACCACGCCTTCGGAGGCTTCAAGGTCCAGGGCAAGGGGGAGGACGGGGCTGCCGCCCTGCTGGCCGACGCGCTGGCCGTCCAGGCCGCGGGAGCCTTTGCCGTGGTGCTGGAGTGCGTGCCCCCCAAGCTGGCCGCCCTGGTTACCCGGAAGCTGGACATCATCACCATCGGCATCGGCGCCGGAGCGGGCTGCGACGGCCAGGTCCTGGTCTGGCAAGACATGCTGGGCCTGAACGGGGATAAGGTACCCAAGTTCGTGCGGTGTTTTGCGCCGGTGGGCCAGACCATGACCCAGGCGTTTCGAGCGTATGACCGCGAGGTGAAGGCAGGGGCCTTCCCCGCTGTCAGTGAGACCTATGCCCAAAGTGACTGTGGGGATGACGTGTTGGCCGTCTGGAACAGAACAACGCCGCTTTCCCGGCGGCGGTGGTCTGAAAGGGGGGACGCACGATGAAGATCGCAGAGACCATTGGGGGAAGTTCGGACCCAGGTGGCGGCTTGGAAACGAGCGGGCCTCACCGTGGGCCTGGTGCCCACCATGGGATACCTTCACGAGGGCCACATGAGTTTGGTGGAGGAGGCTGCCCGCCGGTGTGACCGGGTGGTGGCTTCGGTGTTTGTCAATCCCACCCAGTTCGGCCCCGGAGAGGATTTGGCGACCTATCCCCGGGACTTTGCCCGGGACCGGGCCCTGCTGGAAGACCACGGCGCCATCTGGTTTTTCACCCCTCGGTGGAGGAGATGTACCCTGCCGGGGCGGCCACCTTTGTAGAGGTCTGTTCGGAGATGCCAAAGCAGCTGTGCGGGAAAACCCGACCCATCCATTTCCGGGGGGTGTGCACGGTGGTGGCCAAGCTCTTCAACATCGTCACCCCGGACAAAGCCTTTTTCTGCTGGAAGGATGCCCAGCAGCCTGCTGATCCTCCGGCGGATGGTCCGAGACCTAGGCTAGGGGGTGGAACTGGTGGGCTGCCCCATTGTCCGGGGAGCCGGACGGCCTGGCCAAGTCTTCCCGGAATACCTACTTAACGCCCCAGGAGCGGCAGGCAGCCCGGGTGCTGTCCCAGGCGGTGTTCCTGGGACAAAAGCTGGTGGCGGAAGGGGAACGAGACGGGGACCGGCTGGTGCAGGCCATGAAGGCCTGCCTCCTGGCCCAGCCCCCTGGCCCGTATCGCTTACGTCCAAGCGGTGGACAGCGAGACCCTGGAACCGGTGCACACCCTCCGGGGCACTGTGCTGGTCGCCCTGGCGGTGTACCTGGGAAAGACTCGACTCATCGACAACTTTATCGCGGAGGGACTGTGACATGACGGTAGAAATGCTGAAGGGAAAGATTCATCGGGCGACGGTGACCCAGGCAGAGCTCCACTATGTAGGGTCCATCACCGTGGACTTGGACTTGCTGGAGGCGCTGGGGATTTTGGAGTACGAAAAGGTCCAAGTGGTGGATATCGACAACGGCGGCCGTTTTGAGACCTATACCATCGCGGGGCCCGGGGATCGGGGATGATCTGCCTCAACGGGGCGGCTGCCCGGTGCGTCAGTGTGGGGGACAAGGTCATCCTCATGGCCTACGCCCAAGTGACCCCCAGGAGATCCAGGAGGGCCACCACCCTGCGGTGGTTTTTGTGGACGAGGAAAAACCGGGTGACCCGGGTAACCAACTATGAAAAACACGGCCTGCTTCGGGAGATGCCCTGAGCAGCCCCCGCCCTAGACGGTGGGAAACAACAAGCCCGCCGGCGCGGCGGGAGGATGGGGAGCGAACAAACCATGGAACACCTGCAAGGAAAGTGTGTACTGCTGTGCGTCTCTGGCGGCATTGCCGCCTACAAAATCCCCAACGTGGCCTCTGCCCTGCGGAAGGCGGGGGCGGAGGTCCACGTGGTGATGACCCGGAATGCCACGGAGTTCATCACCCCCTTGACCTTCGAGTCCTCACCAACCACCGCCGCGTGGTGGACACTTTTGACCGGAACTTTCCCTACGACATCCATCACATCTCCCTGGCCACGGCGCGGACCTGATCCTCATTGCCCCGGCCACGGCGGATGTCATCGCCAAGCTGGCCCACGGCATTGCAGACGACATGCTCACCACCGTGGTCCTGGCGGCCAAGTGCAAGAAGCTGGTGGCCCCAGCCATGAACACCGCCATGCTGGAAAACCCCATCACCCAGGACAACCTGAAGACCCTGGAGCGCTACGGCTTTCAGATCATCCCTCCGGACAGCGGCCTGCTGGCCTGCCAGGCGGTGGGCGGCGGAAAGATGCCTGAGCCGGAGGTCCTCTTGGATCACATCGCCCGGGAGCTGGCCCGGCCCAAGACCCTCCAAGGGGTGCGGGTGCTGGTCACCGCCGGCCCCACCCAGGAGTCCCTGGACCCGGTGCGCTACCTCACCAACCACAGCTCCGGCCGAATGGGCTATGCCATTGCCCGGGAGGCCATGCTCCGGGGGCCCAGGTCACCCTGGTCACCGGCCCCACCAGCCTGCCCCTGGTTCCCTTCGTGGACACCCGGCCGGTGACCACGGCGGCGGACATGTTCCGGGCGGTGCAGGATCTGCTGCCCCAGACGGACATCCTCATCAAGGCCGCCGCCGTGGCGGACTACCGTCCGGCCCACGTGGCAGAGGACAAGGTGAAAAAGTCCGACGATGCCCTTTCCATCCCCCTGGCCCGCACCGACGACATCTTGGGCTGGGTGGCCCAGCACCGCCACCCCGGCCTCTTCGTCTGCGGGTTCTCCATGGAGACCCGGGACATGGTGGCCAACTCCCGGGCCAAGCTGGAGCGCAAGCACCTGGACATGATCGTGGCCAACAACCTCCGAGACGCCGGGGCCGGCTTCGGGGTGGAGACCAACGTGGTCACCCTCATCACCCGGAGGGGGAGCTGGCCCTGCCCCCGGATGGGGAAGGACCAGGTGGCCGCCCATCTGCTGAACGAGATCCAAAGACGGCGGTAATAGGACCCTCGCCCACTGGGAGGGACGGGCTGTTCTGTCTCGGGAGACAGTCCCGCTAGGACTCTCGCAGGTTGAACCCTGCGACGTGGTTCCCCGCCCGGCCCCGGGCGGGGGCCCGGCTTTCTTTGGAAGAAAGCACGAAAAATATTATGGCCTTGTGATACAGGACGAAACGAAAACCTCGGAGCCCTTGGGAATCAATGGGTTCCGGGGTTTTCTGTGTTCCGTTTTGCTGTTCGTCACGGCATGATGCGGAACATAAAACAACATAAAATAGCATGTCAAAACATTTTCCGTCCTGTCAAAATCGTGTCAAGACTGAGAGACAAAAAAGCCGCCCCGGGCACATTCCGGAGCGGCTTTGTTGGGTCGTATAGGTTAATTAATTTCATAGCCGTTGGCCCCCGTGAAATACTCACGGCCCAGGGTTGTTACAAATGCGCTGTCACAGTCTCCGTCTGTCTCGATCTCCATCGTGGAGATGGTGGCGGCGTGGCCGCCTGCAAAGGCTAGAGCGGCGGCAATGAGCACGACCAAGAATGTTTTCATTGTTCTCCCTCCTGTTTAACACAGTTTTTGACGTAGAACCTTCCGTTTTGGGGAAGTCATTTCTCGATGAAGTCTTGGGCCTCGAACGGGAACCGGAACACAGCGACAACGCAGGTTCTGGTCTTTCCGTCATCCTGGTATTTCCCGTCTATATCGTAGCAGACGGCCCAAGTGCAAGAGCTGATTTGTTCTTTCATTTTCTTTTTCCTTTCTGCCCTGCCATCGTCAGCACTGGTGGGGCGGTTCCAGTGGACCCCCGAAGGGGTTTCGGCTAATTAGGTGAGTCCCTGCTTTTCATGCCCTACTGCCTCCTTACGCTGTAGCGGTCTCGATGTCCTGGGATCCACGGGGCGGAAAGCCTGGTCTGCCGTACTTGGTGCGGATCTCCGCCATACTGGACTTGCCACGGTACCAACGGGACCCCGCTTCGGCGTGGTGCCAGTACCACTTGCCCTTGTTCTTGGACCACTTGCAGCCGGCCGCCTTGAGCTTGTCCTTGTTGGCCTTGGTGTTGCCACCGATCCAGAGCCAGGACCCGCACAGCTCAATCTCCAGGCCGTCCAGCTTCAAGAGGATGTCGAGGATCTGCCGGAACTCTTCTGCGGTCTCGGTGGTGGCTTTGGTCTTGCCGGTGGTGTCAGCCTGAGCCTGGGCGTTGTGCTGGCACTTGAGGATTTCAAAGAGGGTGTCGTGCTCGTTGTTGATCTCCTGCATGGCCTCGGTGCCGCCGCCACAGTCGGGGTGGTACTGCATGGCCAGACGGCGGTAGGCCTTCTTTAGCTCGTCCAGGGTCTTGACGGCGGTAAAGTATTTCATGGTGTTCTCCCTTCCGGCCTGATGGCCTTTCGTGGTTGGCTGTCGTTTAGCTTGACTTTATGATAGCACGTTGTAACGTGTAAAGTCAAGCCATGATACTGACCAAAAGATGGGGCTGTGTTTTGTGCAAAATATACACTTTACAACGTGCGGTACACTATGTACCATAATAATTAGAATTGGAGGTGATCCGATGAACGAGGAACGCAAGGTATCTGCAGCAAAGAGGGCCAGCAATGATAAATGGGATGCGGAACACATGGCTTATCAGACGGTCAAGGTTCGGCGGGAGCTCCTGGAGGAGTTTCGCCTTGCCTGCAAGGCGCGAGGCGATCCCATTAACGCTGTGCTGCGAAGAGCGATGGAAGACTACGTAGAGCAGGCAAAAAGAATGCGCCAGGACAGCAGGCAGCAGACGAGCAGGGAGAGAACAAGGGGCAACTGTAAAGCCCCGCAGAACGCAATACAAGAGGCCTAGAGAGGGGCAGAGAATCCCCCTTTCTAGGCCTTTTTTTTCATCTAAGATATTAGACACGTGTCGAAAAAAAGATTGAGAAAAATATTTTAAAATAAATTTGAAATGCTCTCTTTTCGGAACATCCGAAATGTATAATTGATTCGTACCCTTAGATTGGGAAAAAGTCTAGATTTACTAGATTTTAGGAAGGGAGGTAAGTTAAATGGCTCAGACTAGAAAAGTGGAATCCGCAAGAGAAATTGATGAAATATATAGATGATTTCATTAAATACTGTGAGGAAAAACGACGAAATTCCTTCCAACTACAACTTGTGTAAATTTCTTTTCGGTGAGTGCGGCGACATTGAGTAGGTATGAGGCGGGGGAGGGAATTATAGAGGCTACGAAATCCCCTTCAAAACCTCAGACAGTACAGAGAACATAGACTATTAACTATGTTAGAGGGCGATTCGAAGAAAGCAGCAAAGAGCAATATTCCAGCTGAAGCAGCCATTCAATGGTGGCTATGTAGAGTCCACACAGCAGGTAGACCAGGGCGCAAACCGTCACTCAAGATCGAGGGAGTGGGCGGAGTCGATGCTTTCAAAGTAGCAATTACGGACTGCTTGCTATATAAGCAAGCGCAACCAGTTGAGCCCCAACGGGTTGCAGGTCAATTACAGAGATATTACAGTATGCAGCAGGCCAGGGCAATCAAGCAGGCCTGCCTGCCGGGGTGGCTGGGTGCAATAAGACAGGTCCGCCCTGGGGGTGGGGGTGGTGTGGCGCTGGCTGGTTTCGAGGTGTACCCCCCCTACCCCTACCTACCTACCAGGGGGTGTGGCGGAAAAGTAGGGGCTGGTTTCCAGCCGGGGGTGTATAAGATAACCCACACTCTCCAGACTTCCTCCTCCAACACAGCTATCTATGATAACTATACAGGGGTACCGGAAAATCAGGGGGTACCTAGAAGGAATGGGTCCCCAGGGTGAAATAGAAATCGGGCCGTGTGGAAGGCACACAAGGCGGGTTCAAGTCCCGGAGGCCCGAAGCAGTTCTTGGGTGTTCTACCTCAGTGAATACTCAAGCGGTGCGGCCTGAGAGAAGCCAATACATCAACCAGAGGGTCGAGGAGAGCGGAGCACAAATAGCATCCCCCCAACCTACTGTAAGAGGAAAAGGACAGTCAGTAAATTCCTTGGGACATTGAAGATCATGGAGAAGTGTTTCCGGGGCGCAATCCAAATGAAAGTTCTACCACTATGCTTAGACTGTACCACAGAACAGGCGGTCTGACAAACAAGTAGGAGATGGAGTCCATCATGGGAAAGTATCGATATACTGGGCAGTTATTGTGAGATATGATACTTTCCTCGTACTTTACACACAAAGTGTAGCAATGCTACAAGTGAGGCTCATAAATCACGCCAGTCGGCTTTCCTGGCCGAAAACCTCCCAGAGTTTGGCGTTACATTCGTTCAATGGGCCAAAATTTTGGAGAGTGCAGACAACGCTTTCACATTCCTGTGACAGTTTTACCGCAAAGATTGTATGTGTCGTTGTCTGCTGGAGCAGGGGGGGCGTTTCGATGAGGGAGGATGCGAGTGCCTTTGCCACCGGATAGTCGAGGTCGTTTTGCGCCAGGATCCCTGCCGCAAAGGGAATTCCCATACGCCGCAGCTTGCGGTATATAGGAATGCCGCTTCCGCCGCCTCCGATGACGAACACGCGCGGTTTTCCGAGGACAGCTTCCAACTCTGCACTTCCGAATAAAGCATTATAACTGCCTTTTTCCAGGCCATATAACTTATGGATAACATTGCCGGAAAAAATCCGCTCCGGTGTGTCCGGCGGCCTTATTTCATCATGGCTTACGCAGACCACTTTGTCGGCGATTTTTGGGCTAGATCTAGCTCATGCAGTGACATAACAACCGCTAGGTTTTGTTTGCGTACCAATGTTTTGAGAATATCCAACAACTCGATTTTATGGCGGATATCAAGAAAGCTGGTGGGCTCGTCCAGCAGAATAATATCCGGTTGTTGGCACAGCGCACGGGCCAACAGCACTTTTTTGCCGTTGGCCGTCACTAACCTGAGTGAAAGGGAGATCAGCCAGGTCTTCTCCGTGTACACAAGAAAGCGCCTGCATAACCAGCGCTTCGTCTGCACGACGCAGAAGGCCGAACTGCCCCGTGTATGGATACCGTCCCATACGCACTACATCGGCACAGGTCATAAGCTCCGGTTCTATGCGCTCTGTAGTGACAATGGATAGCTTGCGAGCAAGCTCTACGCCGGAGAGTTCCCATAAAAGTGCCCCGTCCAAAAGAACGGCCCCAGAAACCGCAGGCAGATGCCGGGCAAGGGTTTTGAGCAGAGTAGATTTGCCTGCACCGTTCGGTCCAATGAGCACCATAATTTCTCCACGTTTTACATGCAGAGCGATGTCACGCAGAAGTGCGTGTCCGTGATAACCAATGGACAGACATTCTGTGCTAAGATATGTGTTCGATTTCATAGGCTACTTCCGTTTTTGCGTCTCTGTCGAGATATCATCAGCGCAATGACGACCGGTGCGCCGAATACGGCTGTGACAGAGCTGATATTCAATTCCGTAGGGGCAAATAATGTCCGTGCCAGCAAATCACAGAAAAGGCAAAACACCGCGCCTCCCAGCATACACGCTGGCAGAACAGCTAACGGTTTCGCTGTTTTGAGCATACCTTTTACCAAGTGCGGCACAGCAATTCCGACAAAGGATACCGGCCCGGCAAAGGCAGTAACACAAGCGGCGAGTAGACTAGAAAAGGAGAATCAGTTCCACACGAAAGCGCTTTTTACATTAACGCCCAAGCTACGGGCATAGCTTTCTCCAAGTTGGTAGGCCTCCATGGGTTTTGCCAGAAGCATTGCCAGAATCAACAATATGAGGCAGATTCCTGCCATGTCCCGCACATTGCTCCACGAAATGCCAGAAAATGAGCCTTGTGACCAATTATGCAGGTTTACGATGTTGGCATCTTCGGCGAAGGTGACTACGATGTCGGTAATGGCAGAGCAGATGTATCCGATCATCACACCGCCTACAACTAGCATGGCTGTACTATGTACCCGTCGTGAGCAGTAGAATAAAGCCCATGGCCAACAGAGCCCCGAGGAAGGCGGTCATAATCATAGCAGCCGAATTCATGGCGATACCGCGTTGGAGCAGAAATATCATGGCAAGAGCGATGGCCAACTTTGCACCGGAAGAGATCCCTAGCACAAAGGGTCCAGCGATGGGATTGGCAAAAAATGTCTGCATCTGAAAACCGGAAACGGACAGAGCAGCGCCCAGGACCATACCAGCAATTGCCCGGGGAAGGCGTATGTCCCAGACAATGAAAGGCGGTGCGGTCGCTGGCATCACCCTGGAGTATCTGCATAACCTGCGAAGGGGTTGTGCCAGTGCTTCCTATACAACTGTTAAGAAGCAGAAATGCCACGAGCAGCGCCGCCAATACGACATAGCTGATCCACACTCGTTTCCAACGCATAATTTTAATCCACCTTTTTACTGTAAACGGTATAGATATTCAAGATCCCCTGGTTCGTTTTCTGTCAGGATAGTGTGAATCTCAGGATCATCTGTCCCAGAGCCATGCTTTCTTGGAACATATTTTGTCCTGTACACCAAACATCTCCGTTTTGCACAGCTTTAAAATCCGTCAACAACTCACTTTTCTCCAGCAGTTGTTCCAAATCTTTCAATTCGCCATCAATTGTACTGTTGTATATAAGTACATCGGCGTCCTTTGCGGCGGCATAAAAACTCTCCATATCCATATTCATGGTTGAAAGCGCATTTCCGGTATCTGTTAGATCCTGAAGGGCATAGATCCCTCCGGCCATACGAATCATCTCGGATATATAGTCACCGCTCTTATGCACGTTGACTGTTCCAGTAGAGTTGATGTAAAAAAGGCCACAGTTTTGTCCGTCGACGGCTGTTTCAGTATAGGTTCTAATGCGGCGGTGGCTTGTGAAAAAATTTGCTCGGCTTCGTCCTCTCGACCGAGCAGTACACCGTAAAGTTTGATCCACTCCATGCGCCCGAGGGGTGTGCTTCATAGCTGGAGCGTTCCACCAAAACAGGTATGCCCAGCCTCTCAAGTTGCTCTTTAATCTCTGGCGTATGATATATCATAGTAGACTCCACGGCAAGATTACAGCCTTCGGAGAGAATACGCTCATAATCGGGAGCGTTGTATTTTCCGGCATAGAGCATCTTACCGTTCTCGATGGCCTGTTTGGCCTCTGGAATATACCAGCCATCGGCGTCGGTACCAGAGAGACGGACGCAGTCCAAACTGTCCAGAGCACGAAAGAGGTCCATGGCTGAGGTGGCGACAAGGTAGATATTATCCAGAGGTTGCTGCAAAAGCACAATATTCTCATCCAAGTCTCCTGGCGGCGTTATCCCCTCTGGTACAACCAAGTAACGGTCATTGGCAATCGTGACAAGCCTGCATCCGTTGGCATACTTATCCACGGAAAATTGCGTGGCGTATGTAAGCTCCATAGGAGATACTGGTTCTGCCACACTTTCAGACGCAGTTGTGTCCGTGTTGCATCCGGAAAGCAGTAACAGCATACTCAAAGCGGCCAATAGAAGCGCCGCCAGGCAGCGCGGGCATCTCATTGCGTGACCTCCTCTAAGCTGCCGGAATCAAATGTCAACGTATAATCAATCTCGTGTGGAACGCTCATGGCAACGGTGTTGGCCGTGACGGACAAAAGGGGTGTCAAAGGAAGCTACGGGAATCTCAAAAACAGAGTTTCCCTCATCGTTGACTGGAAGGTACTTCTGGTTCTCCACCTTCATGTAGTCGTAGTATGGGCTGCTCCATTCAACGGTGGCGTATACGGAGCCGTTATCCACATGCAACGTTGCAGGACTTTCAACAGTAGCCCTGCCGGAACCGCCTTCCAGTAGGACGGAACAGGTATAGACGCCGTCAGCCAGGGCAAGCGGCTCAGAAGGATCTTCCAAAGGCCGAGGGGTGGAAACACTGACTTTGTGGTCATACCACGTTCCCTTCGTGCCCAGGATGGCAAGATCAAAGGTTTCATCTAACGCGGAGACAGGGACATCGAAACCGTATACCTCTTCACGGATCCCATCGGAATAGGTCACGGTGTCTATTGTAGGTTCCAGCCACATAGCCTCCGTTTGCTGCGCCTCTTCAGCCGTTCCTGGGGGAAGAGATGAACAATGTTTTTGGAAACAAGACTAATGTGGATGGACATGGCCCCGTCTTGAACAGTCAGCGTGCCCCGGCCCTCGCAAGCTTCGTTCACGCGGAACATGCTGCTGTCGGTATTGAACTCGGCAGAATAGACACCGTCAGCCAAGGCAGAGGTTTCAACAGATTCTGTGGCGCCGAGGTGTTTTCTGGCCTGGCACTACCGCATCCGGCGAGCACTGCAAAGGCCAAGAGCATGGGGATCAAGCGAAAAAGTGCTTTCTGCATAAAAAATTCCTCCTTGCATACTATTTAAAAATCAATAGGCCGCCGTGGCGGCGACTATGTCGCTACGGCGGCCTATGTGAGGAGGCGACTTATCCGTTTAGACTGTCAATGGCAAACCCGGCATGACTGACGTACAGCTGCTGAATTTCAGCAATGCTGCCGAGGCCAGAAATTTGAGTGTCAACGCGCGCAAAGCCTGCTTTGCGGAAAACAAGCTCTTCCAGGAATCGGTGTCGTCTCCAGCCATGTCATTGTTGGCGTGATCTCCGGCCACCACCATCAGCGGACGCAACACAACCTTAGTGTAACCGGCGGCCTGAACGGCTTCGATCACAGCTTCCGCGGAAGTTTTCCTCGGGTTCACCCTCTACGGTGCCAATGAAAACATTGTCGTAGCCAAGATTATCCATCTGCGTCTGCATCTGGCTATAGCTTACCTTGGCTACGTGGGCAGTCCCGTGTCCAAGAAATACAAATGCAGTTCCGTCTGCGGCGGCAAAGATCCAGGCTTTCATAACCGGCATCGGTCACGGGCGCGGTGGTAACCGCCTTTGCCACAAGTTCCTTGTCGGCGTTGATAATACTGGCATCGTTGCCCACCTCACCAAGCAGAGGCTCGGCTACCGCCATGGTCTCAAATCGGTCACGGTATTTCGTTGACCGTTTCCATCATTTCATCATATTCTGCGCCATGCATCAGGTGTGTAGGCTGGATGACGAGGTTTTTCACCCGTTCGTTACTGCACGTTCCAGAGCCTGCTCCATGTTGTCGATGCACTCGCCATCGCGGGCTTGAATATGGTTAATGATAATCTGCGACGTAAAAGCACGCCGGACAGACCAGTCAGGATAAGCCTTTTGCAAGGCATCCTCAATGCCCTTTATATCCTCGACACGGCTGTCGTTGTAGGATGTGCCAAAACTGACCACGAGAATTTCGTTCTCTCCGATCTCATCAGCGTTGCGGGCATCATCGCGGGAGGCGTCGCCGGTATCAAGTCCGAAGTAGTCGGGACTGGCATTTTCACCGGAGACGAGAGCTTTTTGACCGTCTGTCAGTGCGTCCCAAGCCTCTCTGGCCGCAGTGCACTGCGCATCGGTGTCTTCGGTGCGTTGCTGGACATAGATGGCATCAATCAGGGCCTGCGACATTGTCTGCCGTCGCTGATCTGCGTTGGCAGTTTCATTCTGCGCACCGGATGAACTGGTATCTTCGGAATCTCCGTTGCCGCAGACCCACCAGTGTTGTGCTAAGAAGAGCAATTGCCAGAAAGATCGCTGTTAATTTTTTGCAATTCATGATATCCTCCTTTCTTTCTTGGCCTCCATAGAGGCTACAGTATTTTCGGCTGAACACCGTGGCGGCAGAAAACAGGTACGAAAAACAAACACGTCCCCATTTGTCAGGCGAGTGGATAGAGGAAAACTGCATATCTTCGTCAAAAAGGAGCCTTTCCTTACGAGGAAAGACTCCTGGGCAACAAAAAATAAAAGCCTCTAAGCGGCTTGCCTTCGGTACGACCAAGTCCTCGTGATCTGGGGGCATCTCTGCTCCCTGTACCAATGAACGGCAGGTTTCCTGGCTGATGGATTTACAAAGTATGCCGCCTTCCCGATTGCTCAGTGACTGCGCTTCTGCGCATGGCAAACTTCTCCCCAATCACAGTGACGAGATCGTACAGGATTTGCACCTGTTTCCCTTTTTAACCCCTGCCTTCGCACATATACTGCAACGCAGGGGCACCGTCCATTTTACATTCTGCTAAGGTGAGTATAGCAAATTCGGCGTGGATTGACAAGAGCGTTTCAAAATTTTATAATAAAAGAATCAATTCAATATCTCGTGCGCAGTGCTTTCCGCCTGGCTTCAGCTGGGATGGGGAAAGAGAATAGGGGAATCAGGTGAGAGTCCTGAGCGATCCGGTCACTGTAATTCGGCAAGTACGACCCACAAATGCCATTGCTTCTTGCGAGAAGGCGCGGGCCGTTGGGGAAATCCCGCCGTTCAGCCAGGAGACCTGCGCGCACGGTTTGAGACAGGGTGTTTCGAAGAAAGCAGCCTGGTCGAGTGCCCATGGCTGTGGGGCTCGCCCTGTGGTACGTTGGACTTTTGGGGGGCAAATTTGACCGTGCTTTCTTCAGAAAGCACGGTTTTTGAATAAAGTGGAGGCAGACATGGCCTTTGAACATTACATACAGAATGGTGCGCGCAAGCTGCGCTGTGGGTATACCACTGGAACCTGCGCGGCCCTGGTTGCGGCCGGAGCCGGAACAACTCTTGACTGGTCAGGCACCGGAGCGTGTCAGTCTGGTAACGCCAAAAGGTTGGCAGGTAGAGGCTGAGCTACTCCACACCGCGCTTGTCGGCGGTGTCTCAACGGCGCCGTGGCCAAGGATGCCGGAGATGACGTAGACGTGACAAATGGTATGCTAGTATTTGCAGATGTCTGCCTTTCTCGACATCCTGGTATCCGTATAGATGGCGGCGAGGAATCGGCCGTGTGACAAAGCCGGGGCTGGATCAACCTGTAGGCGCGGCGGCAATAAACAGTGTACCCAGGCGTATGATCACGGAACAGGTGTCTTTGGTATGTGAAGAGGCGGAGTATTCCGGTGGCCTGCAAGTCATTATCCGGAGTTCCTGGAGGGCGAGAACTGTCCCGACGCACCTTTAACCCGCAACTGGGTATAGAGGGTGGGCTGTCCATCCTGGGCAGCAGTGGAGTGGTAGAACCCATGAGCAACCAAGCTCTTGTTGATACCATAACGCTCTCTATCCGCCAGGCTCGCGCCGAGGGGGCAACCTGCCTTATTCTTGTGCCAGGAAATTATGGGCTGCATTTTATACAGGAGCACGGGTTTGACCGACGGGCGCCCATCGTTAAGTGCGCAAACTTTATTGGGGATGCGCTGGATGCGGCTGGGGCCGAGGGATTCTCCTCTGTGTTGTTGGTGGGTCATGTGGGAAAGCTGGTCAAACTCGCCGGAGGCGTCATGAATACACACAGCCGATATGCCGACTGCCGCACGGAGATCTTCTGTGCCCATGCGGCAGTTTGCGGTGCAGATACGGCACTGTGCCGGGCGTTGATGGACGCAGCGTCCAGTGATGGTTGCATAGAACTTCTCGATACGGCCGGGTTGCGCGGGGCCGTGATGAGCGGGATACTAGCTTCTATTGATCAGCACATGAAACATCGGGTTGCCGGAAAATATTGCGTAGGCGCGGTTTTGTTTTCTAACCGCTATGGTCTGCTTGGGTACACGCCTACGGCCGCAGATATCATGAAGACTTGGGAGTGAGAAAATGGTACATTTTGTAGGGGGGCGGGACCGGGGGCGCCGGATCTTATCACGATGCGTGGCGCACATCTGTTGCGCAATGCTGGGACAGTTGTCTATGCCGGGAGCCTTGTGAATCCGGCCTTGCTGAGTCTGTGCCCAGACGGTCGCACGGTTTATAATAGCGCAGAAATGACGTTAGAACAGGTGGTCGATGTTCTGGTGCAAGCGGAAGGAGAAGGGAAATCTCCGGTGCGGCTACATACTGGCGACCCAAGCCTATACGGTGCCATACGGAACAAATGGATGCGTTGGATGCATTGAACGTACCCTACGATGTGATTCCGGGTGTTTCCAGCCTGTGCGGCGGCGGCAGCTCTGCCAGGGGGAATACACTCTGCCGGGTATAACGCAATCGGTTATTATCACCCGAATGGCCGGGCGCACATCGGTACCCCAGCAGGAAAGCGTAGCCAATTTGGCCGAGCACGGCTGTTCCATGGTTGTGTTTTTGTCCGCTGGGATGCTGCCGGAACTGCAATCTGCGTTGTTGAAGGGCGCCTACACTGCCGAAACCCCCGCGCGCTGATCTACAAGGCAAGCTGGCCAGAGGAACGCATCTGCCGCTGTACGCTTGGTACTCTGGCCCAAACGGGACATTTGGCAGGGATTACAAAGACGGCGCTGGTGCTAGTAGGCGAGTTTTTTTGCGCATGGAACCTGCGCCGCGAAGCAGGCTGTATGATGCAAGTTTTTCCACGGAATATCGAGAGGCCGAACCATGAATTGTAGCGAGGATTTTGGCAGTGGAAATATTGAGTTGATTGCCTTTACCAGCCAAGGCTTTGCGCTCGCCCAGAGGTTGGCTGAAATGCTGGGAGGAACGGCTTCGCGCTGTGGGGGAATCAGAATCACTGGCTGTTTGGACAGCGCGTTGTTTTGGCTCAGCGCGGGCGCTGGTTTTTGTAGGTGCCGTGGGGATTGCGGTGCGGGCTGTGGCATCGCATATAAAAAACAAGGCATCGGACCCAGCCGTAGTGGCAGTGGACGAGTGTGCCCATTTCGCCGTACCCATACTGTCTGGCCATCTCGGTGGGGCTAACGATCTGGCCAGGCGAATTTCAGAGCACATAGACGCGATACCGGTTGTAACCACTGCCACTGACGTGAATGGAGTATTTGCCGTGGACGAGTGGGCAAAAGGCAAAACTGTGTAATTCCTGATCCCGGGAAGATAAAATCTATTTCAGCTCGTCTGCTCGCTGGCGGGACTGTGACGCCGCGCACGCTTTGGCCGGTACTGGGAAATCCGCCATCGGGCGTCGTAGTGGCGCAGGCGGATGGTGAGTATGACTTTGCACTTACGATCAAACGCAAAGGGCGAGACGTACTTCGGATTGTTCCGCGCATCGCTGTGCTGGGAGTTGGCTGCAAAGAGGGGACATCCGGGAGGCAATAGAGGAGGCGTTCAGCGCTCTGCTGGCTAAGAGCAGCCTATACGAACAAGCGGTTTACAAAAGTATGCGGATCGACCGAAAGGAACGGGAGCCGGGCCTCTTGGACTTCTGTCGGGAACGTGATTTGCCGTTCGTCACCTTTACACCGCAAGAGCTGCAGCAGGCAGGGGGGTAACTTCACGCCATCCGCCTTCGTGCGCCGCATTACCGGCGTGGACAATGTTTGTGAGCGCGCCGCAGTCCTTGGGCGACGGTGGGAAACTATATGTGAAAAAAGGCAGCTGGTAACGGTGTAACTCTGGCACTGGCGCTTTCTCATTTTGCGCCAAACTGGAGTTGGCGCTGAAAGACGAAGGAGAGATATGATGAAAGCGGGCAAAGTAACGCTAGTCGGTATCGGGCCTGGCAGGGCCGGTGGCATGACTGCCGATGCGCTCCAAGCGATGGAAGAGGCCGATGTGCTATGTGGCTACACGGTATATATTGATTTGGTGCGGGAGATGTTTCCGGAAAAAGCGTTCTATGTGACTTCCATGACCAAGGAACGGAACGTTGCCGTTGGGCGTTAGAGACCGCCTACTCTGGGCAGAGTGTAGCGCTGGTATGCGCTGGTGATGCTGGAGTTTATGGAATGGCAGGGTTGTTGCTCTCTATGGCTTCTGAAGAAGAGAACCGGCCAGACATACGGATAGAAACCGTGCCTGGAGTGACGGCAAAGCAACTGCTGGGGCGGCAATACTTGGTGCACCGCTGATGAACGACTTTTTGCGTTATTTCCTCTCCGACCGATTAACACCTTGGAGCGTTATTGCATTGCGATTGCGCGCTGCGGCACAGGGTGACTTCGTCATTTGTCTATATAATCCTGCCAGCCGTGGCCGTCCAAAGCACTTGCACAGGGCCTGCAAGATACTGTTGGAGGCTGGGAAGAAGCCGGAGACGATATGCGGCTGGGTGAGGAACATCGGCCGCAATGGGCAGGATAGTGGCATCCTGACACTGGAACAGCTGCTATCTTTCCCGGCGGATATGTTCACTACCGTATATATCGGCAAAGCAATTCCACGCGTGTGACCAACGGCCACATAGTTACGCACAGAGGCTACCATACAGAGAAATCCAGACCTTGCAAAGAGTAATAAGGGGACGTCTGATGAAACTGCTTATTTTGGCGGAACCTTCGAAGGGCGGCGACTTGCCGCCGACGCCGTAGCAATGGGTGCTTGTCGCACAGTCAGTGTTGCCACTGAACTTGGGGCCGAAGAACTGACCGGGATATGTGAACTTGTAGTAGAGGTGGGCCGGCTCGAGGTCCCAGCTATGACGGAATTGGCCGAAAGCGGACCTCTGCATAGATGCAACCCACCCCTATGCCGTGCGGGCCTCTGCCAATATCCGTCAGGCTTGCCGTGCAGCCGGTGTGCCGCTGGCCCGCGTCACCCGTCAGGGTAGCGAACTCAACGGCGCTGTGGTGATGCCAGACTGTACCACTCTTTGCGGCGTTTTTGGCCGGGACAGAGGGGAATATTCTGTTGACCACGGGGACAAAGGAACTTGCCTTTGCGTTTTCTGGCTTGGATCGGCATCGCCTCTACGTTCGTGTCCTACCGATGCACGAGAGTATTTTCTCTCTGTGAAGCAGCGGGGATCGCCCATAGCCACATCATAGCCATGCAGGGTCCGTTCAGTCAGAAACTGAATGAGGCGATCCTTTTACAGTACGGCATAGATTGGTTGGTGACGAAGGATGGCGGAGGCCCAGGGGATTTTCCCAAAAACGTTTGGCGCGCGGACAGCGTGGGTGCGCGTCTCGTGGTGATATGCCGCCCGGACGATACCGACGGATGTACTGTGGAGGAGATCCGAACGCAAATCGCCCAGCCGCTGGATCAGGAAAAAAGGGGAAGCAATCGTGAATGTGACACTGTTGGGCATGGGCTGTGGGACCGAAGCGCTGACCATCGAGGCCAGAAACGCTCTGATGCAAGCCGGACTAATCGTAGGTGCGCAACGGTTGCTGGACACCTTACCAGAGGACTGTTCGGGGAAACGAGTTGCTGCGGTAGCATCTGCGGATATTGTAAACTGTATTGTTAAAGAAAACTGTAAGGAAGTCTGTATTGTTTTCAGCGGAGACAGTGGATTTTATTCTGGTGCTCGTGGAGTCTTACCGCGGCTCAGCGGGCATACTATACGTATGCTTCCAGGCATATCCTGCGTGCAGGCGCTGGTCGGCGGCACTGAGCCGCCCATGGCAGAATTGGCGTTTGGCATCAGCGCATGGGACGTTTTGTGATCCTGTGGCTGAACTTATGCAAGGGGCCCCTGTCCTTTTCTTGACTGGTGGCCCAGATGGTCCGGCCACGCTGTGTCGTGCCATCGATGAGGCCGGACTAGGTGAGCTTTCTGTAACCGTTGGCGAGGATCTGGGATTTCCTACCCAGAAGTTGACCTTTGGAACAGCGCGGGAATTTTCATCACAGAAATTCTCTCCCCTAAATGTTCTTTTGGCGGAAGCGGTTCCTATGCCGCCGAGGCGTGCACCCGGCTGGCCGGATGCGTGGTTCCGGCAGGAAGAACGTGTGCCGCTCACGAAATGCGAGGTGCGGGCTGCTGTGCTTTCGAACTTGGCGGTCAACCCAGAGATGGTCTGCTGGGACATCGGAGCCGGTACTGGCAGTGTTGGGATCGAGATGGCGGCACTGTGCCGGGAAGTCTGGGCTGTGGAGCAGAGTGCTGAAGCGCTTGCTCTGCTTCACCGAAACCGAAAAAACTTGCACGCCTACAATCTTCATATCATTGGGGGCACCGCCCCGAACGTTCTTTCCAAACTACCCGCTCCGAATGCTGTCTTTATAGGAGGCAGTGGGGGACACATGGAGGAAATTCTGCAGGCGGTTTATGCGGCGAATTCCTCGGCGAAGGTCTGTGTTTCAGCGATACGTTTTTCTACTTTGTACACGGCATATGAGACAATGCGCAGGCTGGGGTATGAGGTATCTGTCACACAGTTATGTATCAACCATAGCCATGACCTTGGGGAGAGCCCATGCCGCGGGCGCAAAACCCCATTTTTCTCATCCTTGGTGAACGGGAGGAACCGTGTGCGACAATTGATGTTAGCGGCGCTGCATAGTGGCGCAGGAAAAACCGTTGTAACGTGTGCTCTGCTTACTGTTTTACGCCGGCGAGGTATGCAGGTACGGGCGTTCAAGTGTGGCCCGGACTATATTGATCCGATGTTTCACAGCCGGGTATTGGGAGTGCCCAGTCGGAATATAGACCCTCTTTCTACAGGGGAAAGCAGGCGTCCGTGCGGCGTTTAAGGCCGCAGACGGCGATATAGCCATCGTAGAAGGCGCGATGGGTTTTTACGATGGTGTGGCCGGTACTGAAATTGCCAGTGCTTGGGCCGTGGCGGAGGCGCGGATATCCCAGTGGTGCTGGTGCTGCGCCCGCAGGGCGCAAAGACTGACGCTTGCCGCGCGCTGTGTGGCATACAGCAGTTTCGCCCTCGCAGCCATATTGCTGGGGTGTTGCTCAACGACTGCAAGGCATCACTGGCGGAATATCTCTCTCCAATTTTGCAGAGAGAAACCGGTTTGCCAGTGCTTGGGTACTTGCCCCATTGTGCAGAAGCTGAACTCCCCAGCCGGCATCTTGGACTTTGGACGCCCGAAGAGATCAGCAACCTGCGGGAACGCAATGAAACTTTGGCTACGCGCATGGAGGGACGCGTCGATATACAGACACTGCTCTCTCTGGCCAACGGGGCCCCAAGGGATACGAATCTCTCTTCGGTTTCTGCTGTTGTCCCGCGTCTGCCGCATTGCCGTAGCACGGGACGAGGCTTTCTGCTTCTACTATGAGGACAACCTTGACGCCCTTCGCATGAACGGTGCAGAACTTGTATTTTTCAGTCCGATGCGGGACGCTGCGCTGCCAGTGAACTGTGGTGGAGTATACTTGGGTGGAGGATATCCGGAATTGTATCTTCCGGAACTGTCTGCCAACGAGAGGATGCGTACCGAACTTTGCTTGGCTGTACTGCGCGGGATGCCCACGGTGGCTGAATGTGGAGGGTTCCTCTATTTGCAATCGGCAATGCGTGCCGAGGACGGGCGCCGCTGGGAACTGGTTGGCGTATTCCCAGGAGAGGGATTTCCTACTGGAGGACTCCGGCGTTTCGGATACCTGACGTTGACTGCCGAGACAGACAGTTTGCTATTTAAAAAGGCGAGTGCTGCCCTGCCCACGAATTTCACTATTGGGATTGCAATGCGAACGGGAAAGATTTTTCTGCGAAAAAATGGAACGGGAGCCCTTGGCGCTGTGGGTTTGCCGGACCGAAGCTGTATGCGGCCTTTTCACATCTGCATTTCGGGGAGGACTCCCATTGGCACGGCGCTTCGTAGACGCGGCTGCGGAGTATCTTTGCACGCGGCGTGAGAAAGGGATGTTGCGCAACATGACAAAAGATACCCGTCATGAGGCAGAGAGGAAATTGCTCCAGCTGATAGAATCCATCTCCCCACCAGATGCTCTTTGCCGCGGCAGATGCGGCGCGAATGCGTTGGGATAGCCGGGCAAAGCCGTTAGGAAGTTTAGGCGAACTTGAGACGGATATCACCCGCATTGCGGCCCTAACGGGCAACCCCATGCCAAAACTTGTTCCACGAAGTTTGCTGGTATTTTGTGCAGACAACGGGGTGGTGGTTCAAGGAATCAGTCAGAGTGGACCGGAAGTGACTGCCGCCGTGGCCCGCGCATTGGGCGAAGGACACAGTACCGTCTGCCACATGGGTGCCATTGCCCAGTGCCGTGTGGTACCGGTGGATATCGGGATGCGGTTGTTTGATCACGGCCGGTTCCCGGTGTGGTAAACCGGTGCATACGCCGCAGTACAGCAGATTGTTCTCAGGGGCCAGCGATGAGCCGTCTCGAGTGCATACAAGCAATTTTGTCCGGGGCCGAGTTGGCCATGGAGCAGGCGAGCGCCGGAGATCGGTCGCTGTGTACAGGAGAGATGGGCATAGGTAACACGACAACGGCAACGGCTGTTGCCTGTGCGCTACTAAACCGTGGCCCCTAATGAGTTGACAGGCCGGGGGCTGGACTCTCTGACGCTGGCCTGGACCGTAAGATTCGGACCATTGAAGCTTCCCTGAAGCGAAATAACCCGGACCCGGCCGACATAGTGGACGTATTGAGTAAAGTTGGTGGATTAGACATTGCGGCCATGTGCGGGACTTTCCTGGGTGCGCGGCTTCCCGTGTGCCAGTTGTTATAGACGGTTGCATTAGTGCGGCGGCGCGTTGTGCGCTGTGCGCATGGCTCCACATGCCAAAGCTGCAATGTTGGCCAGCCACTGTTCAGCAGAACCTATGGCCGGCGCTTTGATGGATGCGTTAGGACTGTATCCGGTCATCAGCGCTGGACTGCGGCTCGGGGAAGGAAGCGGCGCGGTGGCGTTGTTGCCGTTACTTGATATGGCTCTGTCTGTGTATCGTGACGGCGATGGTTTTGGAGAGTTAGGGATAGCGCCTTATGCGCCACAGTAACAGTACAAAGGAGAAGTCGCAACGTGTTACAGCTTGTGATTGGCGGGGCGGGCAGCGGCAAGAGTACATTTGCCGAAGACCTGGCGAGCCACGCCCCGGGAGCAAAGATATACATTGCTACCATGCGGCCTTCCGATGAGGAATGCCGCAGGCGAATCGCCCGGCATCAAAGGATGCGTTCTGGTAAGGGCTTTGATACGCTGGAGCGCTATACAGATCTATCGGGTATAGCATCTCTTGTTCCGTTTGGGGCGAGCGTATTACTCGAGTGCCTCAGCAATCTGACTGCCAACGAACTTTATGACACCGACGGCGGTGGAACACAGGCGGTGCTGGACGGAGTGCTCGCATTGCTGCCCCGTTGCAGTTGCCTGACCGTTGTCACGAACGAAGTGTTTAGCGGAGGAACCGAGTACAAGGGGGATACCCTCAATTATATACGGTCGTTGGCGGCACTGAACCGTGCGCTGGCGGTTCGTGCCGACCGCGTGATTGAGGTAGTGTGCGGACTTCCCTGCTTTTTTGAAGGGAGGCAGCTATGGTTTTGATTGAAACCATCGTGGTTGCCTTCTCAATGTTCAGCGCCCTGCCCATGCCGCATGTGGAGTGGAATGCGAAAAATATGCGCTTTTCCCTGTGTGCGTTCCCCCTGGTAGGAGTGGTCATCGGCCTAGCAGGGAGTGTGTGGTGGGCGATCTGCGGCTGGTTCAGTTTGCCTAGCGTGTTGCGCGGTGTAGGGCTATGCCTGCTTCCGGTTGGAATAACGGGGGGCATTCATCTCGACGGTTATGCAGATACCTGTGATGCCCTGGCAAGCCATGCACCTTTGGAAAAGAAACAGGAAATTCTTAAGGATGCGCACCTTGGAACTTTCGCCGTTATCCATTTATGCGGGTATTTCCTGGCGTCTTTTTGCGTTGTGGTCCACGTTGCTGGAGTGGAACGCTACAGTCATTATTGCTTCCTTCTGCCTTTCCAGAACGCTCTCTGGTTTAGCGATTACCTGTTTTCCCCTGGCGCGAGATACGGGACTTGCGCATACCTTTGCTGAAGCCGCGGATAAAAAAACCGTCAAAAAGATATTGTTGGTGATGGCGCGTTTTTTGCCTGCGTTTTAGCGATATGCGGGAAAGGGTGGATGATGCTGGTATTTGTCGTTACCTTTGCGTATTACCATCGCATGGCACGAAAGCAATTCGGAGGACTGTCCGGTGATTTGGCAGGTTGGTTTGTTCAAACCACAGAACTTTGGGCGCTTATTGCTCTGATCGCAGTTCAATATGGAGGGAAGATACTATGATGTTTATTACCGGCCCGATGTTTTCGGGAAAGAAAACCTGGGTGTGTGAGTCTTTTTGGGCCTCTCGCGTCAGGAACTGACTGCTCGCGCAGTGTGGGATGTTCAGGAATTGGCGGCGACAGCAGATGATCTTGAGATGTTATGCGATGATCTGTGTCAGTTTGACATCGTCATTGCCACAGAAGTCGGCGGAGGAATCGTGCCTGTAGATGCGGCCGCGGCGTGCAGCTCGAGAGGCCGCAGGTAGCCTGGCCTGTTTGTTGGCGGCAAGAGCTGAAACTGTGGTAAGAATCTGCTGTGTGGGGCTGCCTCAACTTCTCAAAGGAACTCTTCCATGCTGATCTATCTACTGCGCCACGGAGAGACGGTTTATAACACCGAGAGACGCTATCAGGGGAGTTCTGATATACCACTCTCAGACTGCGGGCGAGCTGCTTTGTGCCCGGCAGATTTTTGCGTGCCCGTGGTGTATTCCTCCCCCTGATCCGTGCGTTTGAGAGTGCGCGGATCATCTTCCCTACAGCTCGGGTGGAGCGTGTACCAGCTCTAAGAGAGATGGATTTCGGGCGGTTTGAAGGACACACCTATCTTGAACTGAAACATGATCCAGAATACTGCACTTGGGTGAATGGCGGCTGTAAAGCTGCCTGCCCAGGAAGCAGGGAGGATCGTGCGGCATTCATCCATCGCAGTTGCGTTGCCTTTTGCAATTTGATGGAGCGTGCACTTTCTCGCGGGGAGGAAACACTGGTAATTATGGCTCATGGCGGCACCCAAATGGCTGTGCTTTCAAGCTATGTTTTTCCCAGACGGGATTACTTTGAAGGGCAGTCTGGCAGAGGAGGCGGTTTTATACTGGACGCTTCCCATTGGACAAGCAAACGGGAACTGGCACTTGTGAAAGAAACCTATTATTGCAGAGGGTGAGGGCGTGGATCATATTTTGGCTGCTATGTTGGGCGGCTTTTTGCTGGATCTGCTGTTGGGCGACCCGGTTTGGGTGCCGTGGCCACATCCAGTGGTAGTAATGGGGCGTTGCGTAAACGGGCTTGAAGTTATGCTGCGGGAAAATTTTTCCAGCGACACATTCAGGAGAACTTGCAGCTGGTTGTGTGTTGGCGGGGATCCTTCCTCTGGGGACCGTTTTGCTGTGTTGGGGCGTTTTATACCTGGCGGAGTTGGTTTCTCCTTGGGTGAGCCTGGGCTTGGAGATACTGCTCTGCTGGCAGGCGTTGGCTATGAAGGATTTACGCATGGAAAGCGAGCGGGTGTACCATGCCCTGGAGACGGGGGACGTTGGAGGAGGCGCGTACGGCTGTGGGGCGCATTGTGGGAAGAGATACGGCAAAACTTTCACGCGACGGTGTGACACGTGCGGCGGTGGAAACTGTAGCAGAAAATTTCTCTGACGGTGTGTCTGCGCCGTTATGTTTTATGATGCTTGGCGGCGCTCCCTTGCACTATGCTACAAGGCAATCAACACGATGGACAGCATGGTGGGTTATAAGAACGAAGCATACCGTTACTTTGGCCGGGCAGCAGCGAAACTCGATGATGCCGCCAATTATCTTCCGTCGCGTTTATCGGCACTGCTACTGATCATCGCTGCGGCATTGAGGAAACAAGACGGCAGGAATGCCTGGCGCATTTGGCGACGGGACCGGCGGTGCCATGCCAGCCCCAACTCGGCTCAGTGTGAAGCGGCCATGGCCGGAGCGCTCCATGTGCAGCTGGCAGGGCCGGCATACTATTTCGGGAAACTGTACAACAAACCGACGATCGGTGACAGTGTCCGCCCCTATCGAACCAAAGGATATCACGCGAGCCAACCGTATGATGTATACTGCTGGATTTTTGTGCGTAACGCTCTTGGCAGGAGTGAGAGTTCTATTCCTTGGAATATAAGTAGGAGAAAGTACGATGGAACATTTCATGCATGGCGGCGATTGGGCTGGATATTTCAACGAATATGGAAAACCGCCAATGGACTTTTCGGCCAGTGTCAGCCCGCTTGGACTGCCCGAGTCCGTTCAAATTGCGGTTTCAGAGGCGCTGGTACTGGCGGGGAGATATCCAGATCCCTTTGCCGTGAACTGCGTGCGGCACTCGAACGGCACCACGATGTGCCAAAAGGAGTATATCCTATGCGGCAACGGAGCAGCAGATCTTATATACCGTCTCGTTCTTTGCATTAAGGCCGAGGCAGGCTGTGATAACTGCCCCTACTTTTTCGGAATACAAGCGGGCGTTAGATATGTATGGTTGCCAGGTAACAGAATATCCTCTGGAAAAAGAGTCCGACTTCGCTCTGAGTCCTGAGTTCCTGAATGCGATAGAGCCTGGCGTAGAACTGGTGTTCCTCTGTGAGCCCAACAACCCCACTGGGATCTCGACTGCCCCTGAACTGTTGCGGCGTATACTCACCTGTTGTGAAGCTGTAGGGGCCCAGCTGGTTGTTGATGAATGTTTCCATGAATTTCTGCTGATCCGGGCGCTTATACTCTGTTGCCGTTGCTGAAGACACATCCCGCCTGACGGTTCTGCGGGCATTCACAAAGTCGTATGGTATGCCCGGCTTGAGACTTGGTTATGCACTGTGTTCAAACACTAAGTTGTTGGAAAATATGCTGTGTGCAGGGCCGCCCTGGGCCGTGTCTTCCCCTGCGCAAGCTGCTGGACTGGGCTGCACTTGAGGATGAAGATTACAGCCGAGACCTGCGCGCCCTAGTCCTCGTGCGGCGACCCCGTTTGCGTCAGGCGTTGATGGCATTGGGCCTGTATGTGGTGCCAGGGCAGGCCAATTACCTGTTGTTTTTCTGCAGCGATACCACGCTGGATTTGAAACTGCGTGACCGGGGCATCCTGATACGTAACTGCACTGATTTCCACGGTTTGGGTTCTGGATGGTACCGAATAGCTGTGCGTGGGGAGGCTGACAATAACCGGCTGATCGAAGAGATGGGGAAGGTGATTGCAGATGGCTAAGTGTATCATGGTGCAGGGAACCATGTCTGGGGCAGGAAAAAGCTTACTGGTAACGGCGCTTTGCCGCATTTTTTAAGCAAGACGGATGGCGTGTTGCTCCGTTTAAGAGCCAAAACATGGCATTGAACAGCTTGCGTCACCCGTGATGGGCTGGAAATGGGCCGTGCGCAAGCTGTACAGGCAGAGGCGCAGGACTCGAAGCGGACGTGCGGATGAACCCCATATTGCTTAAACCCACAAGCGATATGGGCGACCAACTCATCGTAAACGGTGAAGTGCGTGGGACGTACCAAGCATCTGAATACTTCAGCATGAAACGAGAGCTTATTCCAGAGATTCTCTCTGCTTACCATAGCCTTGCCGCTGAGAACGACATTATCGTTATTGAAGGGGCGGGAAGCCCAGCGGAAATCAACCTGAAGGAAAATGATATCGTCAACATGGGGTTGGCGACCATGGTCGATGCGCCAGTATTGCTGGTAGGAGACATAGACAGAGGCGGTGTGTTTGCACAACTCTACGGTACCATAGCGCTACTTGAGCCAGAGGAAAGAGCACGCATCGTGGGTACCGTTATCAACAAGTTTCGAGGAGACGCATCTCTACTTAAGCCAGGAGTTGATCAGCTTGAAATGCTGACTGGGGTACCCAATCTGGGGGTCATACCATATACTGAGGCACAAATAGACGATGAAGACAGTCTGTCTCCACGTTTTTACCGTGCGGCAGGAAGGCCGTATGCTGGACATCGCTGTGATTCGGCTACCACGTATATCAAATTTTACGGATTTTGCCCCGCTGGATAAGCACCCAGGAATACGTGTGCGTTATGTGAAAAATATCCCTGAATTGGGCGGGCCCGATCTTATCGTTCTTCCGGGGACCAAGAGCACCATGTCAGATCTTGTGTGGTTGCGAGAGAGCGGTTTGGAGGCGACAATACTACGCAAGGCAAGAGATGGAACGCCTGTGCTGGGTATTTGCGGTGGATATCAGATGTTGGGCTTGTCGCTTGAAGATCCTTATGGTGTTGAGATGGGCGGCCAAATGCGAGGGATAGGGCTTTTGCCAGTGCATACGGTGTTTTCTCCATTAAAAGAGCGCCGTCGTGTAGAAGCTTATGCAAGAGCTCCATTCAAAAGCGCACGGATGGAAGGCTATGAAATCCATATGGGGCATACTGACAACAGCAACGTTGCGCCTTTTTGCCAGATAAAAGACGGTAGTAGAGACGGCGCAGTGAAAGGTGCGGTGTTCGGAACATATCTCCACGGCCTGTTCGACACTGGCGAGCTCACTATCCAGTTGGCAGAGTGGTTGGCCGGTCGGCGCGGACTTTCTTTGCCGAAGGCGAGAGTGGGCTCATACAAAGCCTTTAAACAAGAACAGTACAATCTAATAGCGGATATAATACGGCGCAATTTGGATATGAACGCCTTGCACCATGCAATGCGAGTTGCTCAAGTTACTACAGGGGAATGGCATGAAATCAAAGGGCCTGCTACATCTCTATTGGGGAAGCGGAAAAGGAAAAACCTCGGCGGCTGTGGGCCTGGCCGTGCGCGCTCTTGGCTGTGGAAACCGGGTGGTTTTTGTACAGTTTCTGAAAAAATGGGACAAGCCATGAGCTGGCGCCGCTACGGCAACTTGGTGCAGAAATTTTTTGGGGCAAGACGGTTGAAAAGTTTACCTTTGAGATGAGTGAAGCGGAAAAAGCTGCACTAAAAATAGAACAAACAGAAATGTTACGGTGCGCACTTCTGAAGCCCTGTGATCTGATGATTCTTGACGAGGCCTGTGCAAAGCATGGCAGTTGAACATGGTGGATCAAGACCCCCTGCGCCGGGCTGTCATGGGACGGTGCGAAGACTGCGAACTGGTTCTTACAGGGCGTGACCCGGCAGAGTGGATGTTCAAAGCAGCAGACTACTGTACGGAGATGCGTTGTCTCTGCCATCCATATGCAAAAGGAATCCCGGCGAGAGAGGGGATAGAATATTGACAACGAAACACGTTCTCCCTGCGGACATCGAACGCACGAGTATGCAAATGATTGATGACGAGCTTTCTAAACGAGGAATCGTCCTGTCTACGGAAAACGCAGCTGTTGTAAAGCGTGTCATACATACTACGGCGGATTTTGATTATGCGGAAACGCCGCGGTTCACACCCGGTGCCGTTTCCGGTGGGCTTTCCGCGTTGTCGGCCGGAACGGCGATTGTCACTGATACGAACATGGCGTTGGCTGGAATCAGTAAACCGGCAATGCGCAAACTTGGAGGGGCGGCTTACTGCTTCATGGCAGACCGTGACGTTGCTGAATTTGCTGCAAAACGCGAGACCACACGAGCAGCGGCATCGATGTTTCTTGCCGCCAGTCGTTATCCAAATGCGGTTTATGCTGTGGGAATGCACCTACAGCTCTGCTGGAACTCTGTGCGCAGATGCAGGCTGGACTACGGCCAGCACTGATCATTGGTGTGCCGGTAGGATTTGTGAATGTGGAGGAAAGCAAGCTTCGCTTACTTGACCTTTGCCTGAAAAAATGGAACTCCCGCTATTATTTCTCTGGGGCGTAAAGGAGGAAGCAACGTAGCTCTTTGCGATTTGCAATGCGCCGCTGTACGCGGCCTCCGGTACTTTGGATCCTACTTCCAGAGGATGGCGTGGGTGACGAACTTTTGATGTGACCGATTTCTGTGGCAATTAAGGACAGGTTCAAATACAACCGAGGACTTTTTACCGTAAAAGCGAAAAAGATTCCAACAAGAATTTTGTGCTCTATGAATAGGTTTTTCAGAAAGGTGCATTCTGCGCCCGGGTACATTATACTCGGTCGCGCAGTGCTGTTTTGCGCTGTTTTCGTCAAGGCAAATTACAATAGGAAGCGCAGGGGAATAAGGATATAATATAAACAGAAGCGTTCTGAACAAGAACACAAGGGAAAAGATACTTTCTTTTCTTCAAAACAGCGGGGTTGCACCTGCGAAAAACCAGTTGTATCGCGGTCAATTCCATGCAAAACAACGCGCTCAAAAACATCAATCTTTATTTGTCACTACTTTCTTTTGGCAGTCTTTCAATCACACGCACAAAAGCGCCCTGGTGCTCTTCTGTCAGCGCAAAACTGTTTTCAAGGCCTGCCGTGATATAAATATCGCCTTCGGTTGTTACGAAGACAGCCTCAAAATCGTTACTTTTCTGCCAGAGTGCGGCGGCCTTCTCCAGGCCCATCACAAATAGAGCGGTGGAAAGCCCGTCGCATACCAGGCCATCGTCACCAACAACCGTGACGGAGAGCAGGCCGCTGTCCGCCGGACGGCCGGTAGACGGGTCCATGATATGCCAGTAGGTCTGGCCGTCCTGCTCAAAATACCGCTCATAGCCGCCGGAGGTAACTACGGCTTGATCCTGGATGGAAAGAACAATCATAGGGGTACCGCCGTTGGGGTCCTTGACAGCAATCTTCCATGGAGTGCCGTCCGGCTTGCAACCAACCGTCTGAACATTGCCGCCCAAGTTGAGCAATGCGGAATCCACGCCGTTTTCCCGCAGATATTGAGCGGTCTGGTCGCTGGCAAAACCCTTGGCAACGCTGCCCAGGTCAATTTTCATGTCATCTGGAACAGACACGACACCGGTTTCATCGTTATACTGGATCTTTGTGTAATCCACATGGTCCAGCAGCTCCCCAATGGCGTCTTCCCCCGGCACCTGATAGCCCCGTGGTAAAGCCCCAAGCCCGCACGACCGGATAAATTGAAATATCCAAAGCGCCGCCGGTACGGCGGCACATGGCAAGCGCAGACTGCATCAACTCCCCAGCAGAGCCTGTCAGCGCACCTTCGCCGATCTGATTGATGGCATAGACCTCGCTGTTCTCATCCGTGACGGAAACTGCGTCTTCCAGGTCGGAAATCAATGCTTCCGCCCCTGCCAGCGCCGATTCGTCTCCGTATATGGTGAAGTCCATGACTGTGTCCATGGCAAAAAAAGAAGTTGTCTGAGGCTGGTCGGTACCAGCGCCTGTGCAGCCGGCGAGCATACATAGAGCCAGAAAAACAAGGAACCAAAACCGCCTCATAGCCCGGCCTCCTCACACAGTATAAAGTCATTCCCCTAAAACGGAAATCTCCATTGACAAATCCCCCCCTGAGTGTGTATATTTTTGTTCTTGGCGGTTAGCCTTTGCTAACCGCTGGTGTTAAAAGACGCCCGCAGGATGTTTTTCTTCGCACGATGGTTAGCTGCGCCTAACTTTTGCGCAAACAAAATCGTCCCATGCAGGACGGCTTATATTATAACACGGAAAGGAGGCGGTTTTCAACGCGCAATTTCCAGTGAATGGTTTGAATCTATTTTTCTGCCTATAAGAAAGGCGGCAAACAGTAAAGGAGGCTGAATGATGAAGAAAATTCTTCGCAAATTGGGGGCATTCTTTTTGTCGGCGGCTATGCTCGCTTCACTGGCTGTCAATGCGGCGGCTGTGGATGCAGATGCAAATCCGCCGGAGGAAGTAAGGTATGCGGTAAGCACCAACGCTTATTCCGGAGCTATTGGACTGGAGTTTGGCGAGGACTACGCTGATTGGATCAATGCCATTATCGGTGTAGAGGTCAATGGTACGAAATATAACAATGGCAATGATTCCTTTTTCCCCTACCGAACCATATTGAAGGCCGGAGTTTCCCTGTCGGGATACTATAGTAGTTATGCGGGAATTGAACTCTCCGGAGTGGAGGTTTCTCCCGCCACAGTTGTGATTTCTGCTGACGGTTATTCTGACCTGACCGTGGAACTGACAACGGACGGCAACGGCGGCTATACCGCAGAAATCAAGGACAGCGGCGATGGCGGCGAAACCGGAGGGGGGACAGTGGTTCCGCAGACGGAAGGAAGTTCCTCCCACGGACTTTACTGCCGGTTCAGATTTCGGTTATGATTTCAAACTGACTTTTTCATCAAGTGATAAGGCTTGGCTAAACAGCATTACGAATGTCAGTGTAGGCGGCAAGGATTGGACGAGGGCAAACTATTCCAATTCGGTATGGAACAACGAAAAATATTATGTTTGTGCGGGTGAGTACAACTCTTACTATGTGTTGATCGGCGAGGATTTTCTAGAAAATCCAGCCATCTGCGTTATCTCCGCAGATGGCTATAACGATCTGACACTCAAATTAAATAAAGAGAATCACACTGCGGAAGTGGTGAATGGAGCGACTAAGCCGGAAGAAGTGTACTCCATTACAGTGAAAAAAGCTGAACACGGAACTGTAACTGCCTCCTCTGAGACAGCCAAAGAGGGAGAGGTCATCACCGTAACAGTCCAGCCGGACACCGGCTATGAGCTGGATACGCTGACCGTAACGCAGAGTGATGAAGCAGTAGACACTGAAAGCGTCGATAATGGGTACACATTTGTGATGCCTGCGGGAGATGTGACGGTGTCGGCTGTGTTCCAGGCCGCTGAATCTTCTGGTGAGTTGCTCCCGCCCGCGACAGTGACGGCAAAATATAACTATTCTTTACTTTCTACGAGTACTGTGTACCTGGACTTCGGTCAGGATGCAGACACCCAGACCTGGTTGAATAAAATTGCCCGGGTTAGCGTTGATGGAGAAGTTTACAAACAGACGACATCCCTGGTCATGGAGAGTAACGCGTGGACTGTTGGTACGGACATGAATAGTGGGACGATGCCGATGGTTCTTCAGATCACAGAGGATTTCACCGCCCCCGCCACGGTTGTGATTTCCGCTGAGGGTTACAAGGACCTGACAGTGAACCTCACGAAGACCGGCACGGCGGCGATGCTCAGTATCTTTGCTGAGATCGGGAATGGCGGCAAAGACAGAACCCGATCCTAAACCTGGGACGGAAATTTCACTCGACCAAATCAAAATTGCGGATGATGGTGGAATCATGCCCGCATACCACTGGTATTTTACGTTTAAAGATGCATCGGGTTATATTCTGCTATCACCTCTGTGTCGGTGAATGGCATGCCTTGGGAAGCGAAAAATCTTGGACCTTCCTCTGGCGGCGCATACTATCCGGATGCAGAAAATGGCCGTCTGGTATTTGCAATCACTAATTATAGCAGCTCTGGACCGGATACCCTGAAGAGCGGCGATGTGATCACAATCAAAGCGACTGGCTATCAAGATCTGGAATTCAAGTTTGTGCTTGACCAGAAGGGAGAGAATCCCTCTGTGGAGGAAAACGACGGCCAGGGAGATCACTATCGGCTTCACGTGAAGCTGGTGGGCTCTTTCGAGGGCGCCATCGTAGACCAGGAGGACTATGACGGCGTTTCCGGCGCGACCGGCGGGTCTTCCACCAATCAAAACAGCAATGTCACCGTCTACGGGGCGCTGATGGAAAAAAAGGAACGGAGCCCGGCGAAGATGACTGGGCCGAACTGGATCACTACTCCTCGGATATCGACATTGATGGAAGCAAGTGTTCCGTTTCCATTGTCCCGGACACAGAGAATGGGACGCCTGAAACCAGCGAAAGCGGTATGGAAGGCGTCTACATGCCGATCAGCGGCGCCCTGACTCTGAGCGGTACGCCGAAAGATCCGGGCAGCTATCTGATCTCCATCACTGTGGCTGACAATCAAGGGCGCACGGCCACCAGCAACGCCCTGCCCTTCCGGATCTATACCGGAGAGGAGACTCTGGCGGAACGGTGCAGCTGAAGAACCTGACGCAGACGCAGGACGGCAAGTATATGTGGGACATCATGGAGCCCTGGGCCATTCGGAACTTCGGCAGCAACGTCGCCGGGGAGGAGAACAGCGTCCGGGTCCCCCAGGAGGTGAAAGCCTGGTATGGCTCCCACACCAGCGGTACGTATGGTTATCTAGGCTATGACATCCCCTGGGATGATGTGGTGGCGGACAAGATTCCCCAGACGCTCTATATTCCCAGCGGCTGCGATCTGACCTTCGTAAACATGGAGATCCTCAGCGGCGTTCGTATTGTTGTGGAAAACGGCGGCAAGCTGACGCTTCAGGACTCCGTGGTGCAGGGCATCATTGAGGTCGAGGACGGCGGGACCTTCTCCATGAATTATAACGGCTATGGCGGCGAGGGCGAATTTTTGACCGGTTCCTCTCTCTGCGGACAACTGCGTCTGGAGGACGGGGCCATTCTGGAAAACGCCGCCATCTATTCCCACATCAACTATCTGGCCAACGGCGATTTGACAGACCGCACCAGCAATGAACCCGTGGTGGTCGCCACCGGAAATGTGACGGTCCGGGGTCAAGTATTTATTCAAGGTGATGAAGCAGGAGACAACAATATTGGACAAACGGGCCTGCGAGTGCAAAACGGGACACTGACGGTAGAGGACGGCGCTGTGCTGGTCGTCTATGGCGGCGACGCAACCGTACAGTTTTTTCGCCACCAGCGGCACCGCGATCCAGCTGGACAACGGAACCATCACCGGAGGCGGCAAGGTGGTGGCTGTTGCCGGAAAAGCATTCTGGGGCAGCTGGCGGTATCGCTGTATCCGGAAATGGCGCAATCTCCACTGCTGAAGCATTCCTGCAGGGCGCAACAGCGCATAATACATGGTCTGACACGGAAGCCGGCAAGGCTGTCAGCGGGAATATTTCCGTCACCAGTCCCAGCCGCCATGTGAAAGATGGTACGGTCATTGAAACCCTGGAGTCCGATCCTTTAGAGGAACTTTACTGGAAGAGCGGTATTGAGCCCATGCCTCCGTTGGAGAAGTTTTTGACGAAAGCCGCCGTTTCGATCGTGGCTAGCACCTCTTCACTCCGCGGCGGCGGCATGGTGACCCTGACGGTGAACAACGCTGAAGGCGATGTATCTGTAAAACAGACGGACGACAAAGGCGGCACGGAAAAATTCTGACCGCTGGGGCAGACGGTGCCTTTTTCGGTAAACCTGCCGAATCAGACAGCTACCTATACATTCACCGCGACCGCAGAGAACGGGACCGCGCAGTGCACCGTGTCCGTGACGCGCAAGAGCAGCGGCGGTTCCTCCATCACGACCACCACCGAAAAGAACGAGGATGGAAGTATAACCACAACGGTCACGAACAAGAAGACCGGTACCGTCACCAAAACCACGAAATATGAGGACGGCTCCACCCTGGTGGTGAAGAGCGAGGCGGACGGCACTGTGACCACCACGGAAACCCGTGCGGACAACGTTACGATCAGAACTGTGGATGAGCCTGGCAAGGATGTGGAAGTTACCGTTACCCTCCCCCAGGACGTGGATGAGACCGTTGTGACGGTCCCCATTGATGCAGACTACGGTATGGTGGCTGTGGATGCGGATACCGGAGAGATCGTCAGTCTGTCGGTCCCCACTGAGGATGGGCTGATGGTAAACGTGGACGGGACCATGAACTTAGTCATCGTAGATAACGCCAAGGACTTCAAGGATACGAACGGACACTGGGCGGAGGACGCCATTGATTTTGCGGTCGCCCATGAGTTCTTTGCAGGTGTGACTGAGGACACGTTTGCGCCTGACAGCCTGATGACCCGCGCCATGCTGGTCACGGTTCTGGCCCGGTTTGACGGACAGGATACCACTGGTGGGAGCGTCTGGTATGAAACGGCTATGACCTGGGCCAAGGAAAACGGCATCTCCGATGGCAAAGCAATCCTAACGGCCAGATCACACGGGAACAGCTTGCGGCGATGCTGTATCGGTATGCAGCCTCCAAGGGCTATGACACGGACCTGGACAGCGTGGAGATCCAGAACTTTGCCGACTATGATGATATCTCCGAATATGCGGAAGAAGCTCTGGTTTGGGCTGTGGATGCCGGAATTATGAGAGGGACCAGCAAAGAACACATTGTCCCCCGGTGGAAGCGCTACCCGCGCTCAGGTAGCAACGATTCTCATGCGGTTTTGCGAGTATATCGTGGAGCAGTGAGAATGTTTTTGCCCAGAAATCATAATGAAACGTTTTGAAAGCCCTGAAAGGTAAAAGTATATAGATAGACTTTGGGATGCCCAAAGGCGGGCGGCGTAGTGTGCTTCTACATTACGCCGCCCTTATAGCGTATAAAGGAGACCACTTTGCCGCATGAAGATGGGCAAACACAGCAACGTGGCCGGGCACATCGAACCTGACCTCGTTATTCGTTTTTGGGAGGCCTCCACCTGTTTGCAGAGCGCGATATGCTTCTGGAGCTCTGCCTCACTTTTTGAGAGTAAAGGAAGATAAGGTTGAAACATTGTAATCTAAGCAGCATTCCGAAAAAGGACACACAAAGCCAAGCCCCCTAAAAGCGGGCGAAAATTGAAGTTGAGCTTAAAATTTAAGTGGGAGGTGGAACTGTTACCAGATAGCCCTGCCGCTGAAGGATGAAGATGGCTCCTTCCACGGAGACTTCCCGGTGTGCAGGTGGGCGGTCATCCTTGCGGTAAAGTTCAGAATTGTACGGTTCATTTTTCTTGAGCATATTGTATATAGCTGTTAGAAGTATCCTGGCAATAGCGATGATTGCTTTCTTGTGACCCCAGCGTTTCTTGAGAGAAAGGTAACGGTTACGGACTTATGGAAATTGCTTGCACGAATAGCACAGAGCGCACACTGCACCAGCACGGGCTTGATATAGGCGCCAGCTCGGCTGATCCTGGTGGTTTTTTCTTCTTACCAGCGCTCTCGTTGTTCTGAGGTGTAAACCCGGCCCAGGAGTAAAGATGCTTCGAGGTGCTTTAGGATATATGCCGAGGGCCATTTTGCACGAAGTGTTCTTCTCGTTACAATGATAAGCAGTGTGCCAGGTTGAAGTCGGAGAAACGGGAACTGTTCGAGCAGTGCCACACCCGGGAATTGATCCTCTATGACGCGGCGGCCCGGTATTTGAAAGAACTGAATGCCAGCGGCGAAGAAATTACCCCGAAGGAATGGCGGCGTGAGATCAACCTGCTGACCGCCCAGAAGCAGGTGAACAGCATCGACATGAAGGCCATACGGGAGGAACTGAAAGCCGTTGAACGGTTCCGCAAGGCCGCCGACCAACTGGCCCGCCAGGAACGGGATAAGCTCCGCGACCGGAGGACGGAACGGCAAAAGAGTACGACACTTGCCGGCTCCTTTTAGGTACGTTACGTTTCACGACACCTCTTGCACACAGAAAAACCGCCGTACAGGTTTTCCCCCATACGGCGGCAAAGACTCTCATTTATCGAACAGGTCGCTGTGCGACCCGGTACGGGCAAGCGTCAGCACCAGCACATCATCCTCGATACGGTAAATAAGCAGCCAGTCCGGGAGAATGTGACATTCCCGATGGCCCACCCAATCGCCGGTCAGCTCATGGTCTTTGTTTTTTCTCTGGCAGTTTTTCGCCCCGTGACAAGGCCCGGATGATGTCATCCAGCAGGCCGATGTCCATGTGGCGCTTCATCGACAGCTTGTAGTCCTTTTTGAACTTTGTTGTCCAAACAATGTCGCGCTTCATCTTTTCAGCTCCCGGAGGGCTTCTTCCACATCGGAGTAGTGCTTCACGCTGGGATCACGCGCAATCCGTTCCGCCTCCAACATGGCGGCAATGGTTTTTGTTGGGCTGTTCCAGCCTGACTTCAAAGGAAAGCCACCGGCGCGGAGCGACTGACGCAGAAAGACATTGATCGCTGTGGTAAGGTTCACGCCTAATTCGTTGTAAAGCGTTTCACACTGCCTTTTTGATGTCGCTGTCCATACGGACGCTGAAATTTGTCGTGTTAGCCATTGTATCATCCTCTTTCAAGTTTATTGCACTTATAGTATATGCCATTTGCAACGCAAAATCAACTCAATAGCCTTGAAATTCACAAAAATTAAGAAGGAACCGCCTATGACTACTGCGCACTATCTTGTGACCGTCCACCTAAATATCAACCTGCACCCTTGCCCTGTTGCATCTGAACCAACCGACGCGCCCATTGGCCCGAAACCAGAGGCCCAGGGCGCGGCGGGTGTGGGAAGTGCCAGCATGAAGAAAAGCAAGCCTGAACCCATCCCCGTCATGGACTACCGCCAGTACCGCAGAGCGCGGCGGCTGGTACATGAGTGCTGCAACTACGACGGCGGCAACTGTATCGCGCTGGATGATGGAGAGGAATGTGTCTGCGTCCAGGCCATTTCCTACTCCCTGTTGTGCCGGACGCATGAAGCATATCAAGGCCGCCCAGCGCAAGCGCAAACAGAGGGCTAAGTGTCACGCTTTAGGGGCCGAAAACCCCTTTGTAAATCAAGGCTTTTTTTCGAGGGTGTCGGCAGGGGCCTGATACATTTATCCTCTGCCCCCAAAACGGCCCTCTAAATGCGTACAGAAGCCCAAAAACGAACCCCAAGCCTGCAAAAAAAAAATCAAGCCCCTAAGAGGACTTGACAGAAAAAATTGCATAGAGGGAGTTGGTAAAAATGGGCAACACAAAAAGGCCGCCGCCCAGCGCCGACCAGAGAAGTCAGGAATAGATTATTGACGTTTCGGCAACCCAGTGGAATCCATATCCACAGGAGGCAAGCCATCCAGCGTAGAGAGATACTCCATGACCTTGCCGTAGTAACGGCGGAGGAACTTGTTGGCCCCGGCAGTCATGTAGACGTAGTAAGGCTTTCCTTCCGCACGCTTGCGGTCCAAAAACTGGAATACAGGCTCGTCCGCCGGCGCCTTCTGTAAGTAGCAGGTCATCACATTGAACAACGCCTTGCGCAAATACAGGGAACCGCGTTTGGAGGCTTTGTTGCTGCGGACGTTCTTCGCCCCGGACTGGTTGGGCATGGGGGCGACTCCTGCAAAGGCCACCAGGGATTGTTTCCGCTCGAACCGGCGCACATCCCCAATCTCCGCCATGAGCTGAGGACCCAGGAAGTCTCCCACGCCGTACATTCCCATCACCACGGGGTATTCCGGCAGCTGAGAGGCCAGGTGGTCCATCTCAGCCCGGTAGGTCTCCACAGACTTGGAAATGGTGGTGAGTTGGTTGGCAGCTTCCTGTACCAGCACCCTGGCTAGGTCGTTCTTGGGGACCAGCATTACCACGGATTTGGCAAGGTCATAGATCTTCTGCGCGGTGCTCTGCCTGAAATTATAGCCGTGGCGCTTGCACCATTTGCGGTAGCGTTCCGTAAAGGCGACCAAGCTGTGTTTTCGAACGCAGTCAGCGTGCCAGAAGTCATGAGCAAAGTCCACCCACTTTGGGTTCCGTCGCTTCAGACCGGACTGTCAAAGCACTTGCGGACGCCGGGGAAGGACTGCTCCAGCAGGGCGATTAGGTTGTTGGCAGTGGCAGTTTTCTGTTTGGAGGCCAGATGGAACTGGCGGTTGAGGGTTTTCAAGTCATAACGAACCCTGCTCATAGGGAGTATAATCCCGCAAATCAGCCCAGTTATCAAGCGCGTACCGGGCGATTTTCACAGCGTCCGCTTTGTCTGTTTTGACACGACGCAGAGAATTGCCGCCATACTCCTTAATGAGCAGTGGGCTGACAGCACTGACAAAGAAACCAGCTTCATGCAGCACATTGGCTACTGCTTCGTAGTAGCGCCCGGTGTGCTCCATGACCACGCGGGTTTCCCCTTCAATGGCTTTCAACTGCTGGACTAGACTGGCAAGGCCCTTGGCGGTGTGACTGACCTCAAAGGGCACGCGCGCACTACTTCACCAAAAGGCCGCAAAGACTGCTACAGTGCTCTTTCGGCGGGAAATATCAATACCTGCTGCGTTCACCTTCAACACGCCCAGAATCAATTTGCAATGAACGAAGGCCACCTTTTCCCATTGCCGATTCCATCTGTTTGCTGACACGAACGCTCGGGCTCAACCTGCACAAATCGAACGCTGCGAACGGGAGGATGGCTGACTGACTTTGAAACGGACGTGTATGTCCTTGGAGGGATAGGTCAGACCATCACCTCTCCATTCTACAGCTTAGGCAACGAGATGTCTCTTGCCTATGGCTGGTCGCCATATTTCTTGGGACAAATTTATTGTAACAGGAGGAGCCTATGTCAGATAATCGAAAATATTACTACCTGAAACTCAAAGAGAACTACTTTGACGATGACTCTATCGTACTGCTGGAAAGTATGCAAGACGGTGTTCTGTACTCCAACATTCTGCTCAAACTGTATCTTAAATCTCTGAAACACGGCGGGCGGCTCCAGCTTGACGAGAATATCCCCTACACGGCGCAGATGATCGCCACCATTACCCGCCAGCAGATCGGCACTGTGGAGAGGGCCTTGCAATTCCTGAAGCTGGGCCTTGTGGAAGTGCTGGACAGCGGTACTTTTTTACATGAGCAATACCGAACTGCTGATCGGCCAGTCCTCTACCGAGGCCGAGAGAAAGCGGGCGGCGAGGCTTTAAAACAAGGCTCTTTCTGTGCCCCGGACAAAAGTTTGTCGTGTGCACTCTTTTGACTGTGAGCGTAGATCTCTAGATCCTTCACTACCTACCAGCACATCAGGGTCCGCCACCCATAGTACCGCACCCGGCTGGCAAGCAACACTCACAGTTGAGGTTACAGGTATGGGCTACATGGAGGCACAGAGACTTCGATCGGTATGACTTTGGAAAGGTCCGCCGGTTCGCCCATTTGATTAGAGTAGACACGTTGATTCCGATGGACTTGGCAACTTGGGCCTGGGTGAGTTCCGCATTTACTCTTGCGGCCTTTAAAAAAAAATTTTCATTTTCGTCACCTCCTTTTCTGATTACAGTATATTTGAGTTTAACTCAAATTTTCACAAAAATATCTTGCCCTTTATTGAGTTTTAATGTATAGTGTGGGCGAGGGAGGTGAGAACCTTGTCCAGTGAAGAGATCCGGAAAAACTTCTCCAAAAATTTGAACTATCTTATAAATCGAGAAAACTGACACAACGAGAAGTTGCGGTGCGCTAGGTGTGTCTATTTCCTCTATTTCCTTATGGGTAAAGGGAAAAACGATACCGAGAATGGACAAGATTGATAAGATTGCGGAACTTTTTGGAGTCCAGAGATCCGATCTGTTGGAAAAACGGGACAGAAGAGAAAAGAGGCTTTGTTCCTCTCGACTTTACAAAGCTGAAACGGATTCCGATTTTAGGCAGGATTGCCGCTGGTGTTCCGATTTATGCAGAGCAAAAACATTGAGGGTTACACCTATACGGACCTGAATGGTGGACATGAGTATTTTGGTCTGCGGATCCATGGGGATAGTATGGATGCCGCTGGGATCAAGGACGGTTATGTCGTGATTGTTCGCCGGCAAGACATTGTGGACAATGGACAAATTGCGGTTTGCTTGATCGACGGACAGGACGCTACACTGAAACGGTTTTCCCAGGAGGGGAACATTGTGACACTGATGCCGCAAAGCACCAACCCGGAACATAAGCCATTTGTGTTCGACATTACAAAGACCCAGGTGAAGATCCTGGGCCTGGTGGTGCGGGCAGAGTTTTCGCTGGTGTGAGGGGGTGAGGGATTGAAAAAGCTTGTGTTGCTACTTTTGGCTGTAATGGCGTTTTCCGCTGGGTGTGGAAATAGAGCCTCAAGCCAGGATATATCACCTGTTCCGGTCAGCAGTGACTATGAACAGGGATATGAGGAAGGGCTGGAAGATGCCAAGGAAAAACTGGAAGATGAGGAGCGCGGGAATATGAAGAGCATGGTGTAGACATTGAATCCATTGCTCCCGGCGCCTTAGATGAAGCCTATGGAGAAGGGTATGATCAGGGCTATGTTGATGGGTATTTGGATGCCATCAACGGAGAGGAGCCCATTTTCGAGATTGACTATTGAGAAATAAAAAGTGCCCGCCCATTAGTGCCGGGACATAGAGATGAAGGGAGGAAGCGGCGATAGGAAACGGGAAACTAGTTCCAGTAGGAAACTATGTTGAGCGATTCAATGAGCTAACAGGCCAGAACATTCCCTGCTGGATAATCTATCAGTCGGAAGGGCTTAGAGTCCACGTACAGAAGCGCCACCCATCGGGAATGGGGAACCTTCCCCTCGTTCCGGACGTGATCGCCGCTCCTGATTATATTGGAAAACACCCGTCGGAGCAAAATAGCATTGAACTGGTGAAAGAGGTAGAAAAGAATGTGATGGTTTGCGTGAAGCTGGATAGGAGTAATCATTACCTGTTTGTGGCAAGTGTGTTTGAAATCAGTGATGGGAAGTTGCGCAACCGTATTCATAGCGGAAGGTTAAAAAGTATTGACAATCTCCAAAATGCGTGGTTAAATGAAGTTGTAAAAGCATAGAATGTTATTGGGTATTGAGGTCGGAAATGGCTCCCCCGACGCTCCTCATGGAGGAACCTGAGATGCAGGATACGCCGCCCTGCCAATATCAGAGCACAGGCATACAACTTCGGTTGTGTGCCTGTATTTTTGGGTACAAAAAGTGCCCGCCCTCTGTGTTGGCGCACAGAGAACGGGCAAAGGGGTTACAGTAAGTTTGCGGAAGCCTACTGTACCCCCTACTATAACATACAGTAGGAGGAAAATGCAATGATAAAGCGGAAAGATGGACGGTGGCAGGAACAGATTACTCTGCAGGGAATGAAAAACCAAAGTATTTCTACGGGAAAACGCAGAAAGAGGTGAAACAGAAGATGGCGGCCTGGCAAAAGGACCAGGTGGGCGGTCGGACGTTTGTGGCCTGCGCGGATGACTGGGACCGGGAACACACGGAACAGGTGGAGTACAACACCTCCGTCATGTATCGGGCACCACCGCGCCGGGCAAAGGAACACTTTGCAGGGCGGAAGATCCAGGACATTGGGCCGGATGAAATTGACGCCTACATAAATCACATAGCGGGACAAGGGTATAGCCGCCGTGGTGTGCAGGTGTACCTGGACATGTTCCGGATGATCTGGAATTTCTCCATTGTTCGGGGATGGGCGAAAAGCAATCCCTGTGGGCCAGTAAAGCTGCCTGCCGGGTTGAGTGATGGAGAACGGAGTGCCCCTACAGAAGAACAGCAGGAAAAGGTCAAGCAAGGTCTGGAGAAAGAGAATGGCTTATTTGCCTATATGCTTTGCTCTATACCGGTCTGCGGCGCGGGGAGCTATTGGCACTTCGCTGGGAGGACATCGACCGGAAGAAAAAGGTGATCCATGTGACAAAATCCGTTTGCTTTGTGGGCGGAAAGCCTATGATTAAGCTACCGAAGAGCAAGGCGGGACGGCGTGACGTGGTTCTGCTGGACGCGCTGGAAAAGGTTCTTCCTGATGGAGGAAGTGGGTACCTATTTGGCGGTAACGCGCCTTGGTTAAAGAGCCAGACAGAAAGAAATTGGTTGGAATGGTGCAAGGCTGCGGGGCTGGCCCATGAGTTGGTGACCGTGGCGGTAGACCCCCAAAACCCAAAAGAAGAAAACGCGGCGGAAGTGGCGGCCAGACATCACCGCGCACCAGCTCCGTCACGCATTTGCTACTATGCTATACGACGCCAACATTGACGAGATGGATACCAAAGAACTGATGGGACACAGTTCCATTCAGGTGACGAGGGACGTCTATACCCACATCCGGCAGAGCCGGAGAGAGAAGACGGCGGAGAAGCTGAATGCGTTTTTGGGTCAAAATTCTGTCAAAGTCGGCGGAGACGTTGGGGCGTAAGGGATTTTATATTCTTTGGAAGAAAGCCGGGGAAAAAGAACACCAGGGCTCCGCCCTGGACCAGGTTTGATAGCCGCTCGTTCCCACTCGCTGGTTTTTGTGGTGGTTGTTTCTGATGCGGTCGAGGGACTATTTCGTCCGATATCCTAACACCGATTTGGGACGCATTTTCCGGAAAAATATGCTGAAAAAGCATTTTATGAAAGAAAGTCTCCAAATCAGGGGTACATACAGGGGCACCGTAATAGCCTATCGACCGGAACAATGTGGCACCCAACGCCAAAACGAGCGAGCGAGTAGCGAGCGGGCCCTAAACCAGGGGGGCGGGGGTCATCCCCCGCGACTTCTTGCGTCCGGGCTTTCTCTAGAGAAAGCCTGGATCCCCGCCCGGGACCGGGCGGGAACCACCTCGCAGGTTCTAACCTGCGCTGGTTCTGGAAGGAACCACCCACCGTCCCAACACCCCCGCCTGGCCCTCCCCCGGCCAGGCCGCCCCCCTTTCGGGGGGCTTTTTTCTGGAATGCCGCCCCTTCCCCCGAAGAAAAAGGGAGGAGGGCAAATGCTGGGGAAAGGTCCCAACTTTCCCCATCCAGCCTTTGACAGCCTTTTTCCGCCACAGACCGGTATAATCGGAGCACACCTTTCGAAAATCGATCTGTAGGAGGGATCACCATGGCAACGAAAGAACGGGCCGGGGGCGGCTGCTCCGCTTTCCCCGGCGGGACCAGGTTAACGTCTCCCCGGCGGGCCTTTTAGGCCTGGCGGAGGCGGGGTGGGATTCTCTTGGGCGCCGTGCTGGCCGGGGCGGAGATCTTTGGCCTCTATGCCCCTTCGGGGTGGGGTGGCGGCGGTGGCGCCGGCGGGGTCGGGCCTCAGTGGGTTCTGCACCCTGGCGGGGACCTGCCTGGGCTACCTGTGCCTGGAGGGCTGACCGACGGCATGCGCTACGCGGCCTCTGCCATTCTAACCTATTCCGTGGCCTTCGCCTTTTATGACACCAAGGCCTACCGCCGGGTGTGGTTCATGCCCGCCATCGCCATCTTTGCTGTGCGCCCTGACGGGGATCGTCACCCGAGGGGGCCAGGGGTGGCACGGGGAGGACATGGTGTACTTTGTCACGGAGGTCCTGTTCACCGGGGTGGCGGCCTATGGCTACCGGGTGGTGTTCACCCAGTGGCCGGAGACTTTGGACGGCCTGCACGCCCTCTCGCCCCGGCAGACCATCGGCCTGCTGTTGCTGGGGAGTACGCGCTCATGTCCCTGGCCCGGGTGGAGATTTTGGCCACCTTCTCCCTGGGCCGCCTGGTGGCGGCGGTGGGCATCCTGTGGGCGGCCCGGCGGGGGGTGACCGGCGGAGGCCTGCTGGGGGCCTGCGCCGGGGTGGCCCTGGACCTGGCCTCGGGGGAGCAGCCCTATTACAGCCTGGTCTTCACCCTGGCCGGCCTGCTCTGCGGCCTGTGCCGGGACCGCAGGAAGGGATGGGCGGCCTTGGTCTACGTGTTGGCCTGCTCCGTGGCAGTGCTGTGGAGCTGGGACGGCGGCCGCCACATGGGCCTGCCCCTGGAGGCGCTGGTGGGGGCCATCCTCTTCCTGGTGCTTCCCTCCGCCTGCCCCAGGGGCATCCGCCCCCCATGCCCGCCCAGAACCCAGACTGGGAGGCCGGCCGCCAGGCCCTCTCCCGGAAGGTGGAGGAGATGGCCGGGGCCTTCCACACCCTCTACGGCAGCGTGAAGGAGACCCTCCGTCCAGAGGATCGAAACACGGAAAACCCGGCGGAGATCTTCACCCGGGCCGCCGACAAGGTGTGCGCCCGGTGCGTCCTGGGGACACCTGCTGGCAAAAGGAGTACCAGGACACCCGGGCCGCCCTCAACGACGCCACCCAGCCCATGCTGGCCCGGGGCCGGGCCCTGGCCACGGATTTTTTCCGGGACCTTCAGCAACCGGTGCGTCCACTTCCCGGAGTTTTTGGGGGAGGTGAACCGCCAGCTCACGGCCTTCCTGCGGCGGCGGCAGGCGTTGCGGCGGACCTTGAAACCCGCTCCGCCCCTGTGCGCCCAGTATGCCCGGCTGGACAAGCTCCTGCGCACCGCCTCGGCGGAGCTGGCCGCAGGCCTCACCCCTGACCTGCCCCGGCAGGAGAAGCTGGAAGGCTTCCTGCGGAGCATGAACCTGGCCGGCGGGGTGGTCTACTACGACAAGGAAGGGCACCTCCGGGTGGAGGTGCCCGCCTCGGAGGAACTGAAAACCGGGCAGCCCGCCAGGAACTCTCCGAGGTCCTGGGGACCCACCTCCGGGAGTGGGGAGGCGGCAGGGGACAGGCTGTGCTTTGCCCAGGCGGAACCCTTCCGGGCCCTGGCCAGCCTGGCCAGGGGCCCCCCGGCAGGGGAGAAGGTCAGCGGGGACACCGGCCTGTGGTTCCGCCGGGAGGACGGGCAGCTCTTCCTCCTCCTGTGCGACGGCATGGGTTCCGGCCCGGGGGCCAAGCAGGAGAGCGCCCGGGCGGCCAAGCTGCTGGAGAACTTCCTCCGGGCGGGGATGGCTGCCCAGGAGGCGGTGGAGACCGTCTCCTCCGCCTTGGCCCTCCGGGGGGGAGGCCGGGGAAGCACCACCATCGACCTGCTGTCGGTGGACCTGTTCACCGGCAAGTGCGCCGTCCACAAGCAGGGGGGCGGCCCCCACCTACGTCCGCCGGGATAAGCGCATCCAGTGCGCCGTGGGGGCCTCCCTGCCGGCGGGCATCGTCACTGGAGAGCAGGCCAAGCCCGACGTCCACCGCTTCCGGGGCGCCGAGGGAGACTGGATCGTCATGGTCACCGACGGCATCCTCTGCGGCCGGGATGACCAGTGGATCCGGGATCTGCTGGCCAGCTACCAGGGGGACAGCCCCAGCGACCTGGCCCAGCGGATCCTCCGCCAGAGCCAGGACCTGTGCCAGGGGGAGGACGACGGCACTGTGCTGGCGGTGCACCTGGAGCGCAGCCGGGATCCGATGGGGTGAGCTTCTTCGTCCCATCACAACCCATGCCCCGTCCGGGCAGTCTTGGGAAAACCAGGGCTGCCCGGACGGGGATTCTTGTGGGCCGGAGGGGGTTCCCTCTGGCATTTTTTTGCCTTCTGTGCTATAGTATCCTCGACTGGTTTCCACACCCGGTCCAACCGGCGGGGGGAGAGGCTCCCCTCCGCCGCTGTGCGGTTCGCGCGCCGTACTCTAAATACCAAAATGGAGGCAAAGACACATGCGCTCAAAAACCTATCTGTTGGCCCTCAACGGGGTGATTGCCGCGGCCTACGCCGCCCTCACCCTGGTGGCTGCCGCCCTGAACCTGGCCTATGGCCCTGTGCAGTTCCGGTTCTCAGAGGCCCTCACCGTGTTGCCCTTCCTGTTCCCCGGCACCTGGCCGGGGGGTTTTCGTGGGTGCCTGGTGGCAAACCTGCTCAGCCCCCTACGGCCCCTGGACGTGGTCCTGGGCTCGGCCGGCACCTTGGTGGCCGCCCTGCTGACCCAGAAGGCCCCGAAGACCTGGCTGGCCCCCCTCCCTCCGGTGGTGTGCGGTATGGTACTCCTGGGCGGGATGCTGGCCTGGTATGAGGTGGGCTTTTCCGACCAGTTCCTCCCCCTCTTCGCGACCAATGCGCTGTGGGTGGGCATCGGCCAGGCGGTGTCCTGCTATGGGTTGGGGCTGCCCCTCTTTGCGGGCTCTGCGGAAGGTCTCCTACTTCCGCCGCTTTATCCCGGAAGACCGCCGGGGCCTTCGGCCTGCGGCCTGAATCGAAAAAAACAGCCGCTTCCCCAGCGCGAGGGAAGCGGCTGCTCTTATCCTTGGCCGCGTTTTTCCAAGGCCCGTATCACCCGGTCCAGGGTGTGCTCCACATCCTGGCCGCCGCAGTCGATGGTGAGGTGGGCGTACTGCTCGTAGAGGGGCACCCGCTCCTCATAGAGCATCCGCAGGGTCTGGCCGGGGCGGAGGACCACCCCCCGGCGTTTCAGGCTGCCAGCCGCTTGGCCAGGGCCCGGTAGCCCAGCTTCAGGTAGACCACGGTGCCCAGTTCCCCGCAGGTGAGCCATGGCCTGGGAGCGGTAGACCACGCTCCCGCCGGTGGCCACCACGGTGCGGTGGGCTTGGAGATGGGCGCACACCTCCCCCTCCAGGTCCAGGAACCCCTCAATGCCCCGGTCGGCGATGAGGTCCCGGAGGAGGGCCCCCTCCTGCTCCTGGATGACCAGGTCCGTGTCCAGAAAGGTCATGCCCAGGGTTTTGGCCAGCAGAACCCCCAGGGTGCTTTTTGCCCACCCCGGGCATGCCGATGAGAATGATGTTGTCCATGGCGACGCTCCTTGTCTGTCTATATGGAGTCTGTCTGAGTATACCACTGGCGGGCTCAAAGGGAAGGGGGGAAACTGCCGCCGCCCAACCACCAGAGCAGGGAGGCCCCTGCGCCCCCTGCCAGGGCGGCCAGGGCGGGCACCCACGCCCGCCGCCACCGGGCCCAGGGGAGGTGCGCGGCAGATAGGCGTCGGCCACCGCCTGGGCCTGCTTGAGCACCTGCTCCTCCGGGGATCGGGGATTCGGCCTCCTCCCCAAAGCAGAAAGATGGCCTGTTCAAAGTACTTCTGGTCTGGGGCGCGGACCACCACCACCCGGCGGGTGACCCCTTTACCATGGTTACCACTCCTTTCCGTTTCCCCAGTATGGACGGAAAGGGCGGGGTTTATACCAGGCGGGACCTTACCCCAGCAGGTCGGGGTGGTACACCTGGGTCTGGCGGTGGCGGAGGTAGTTGAGGAAGTCGTCTTGGGCGGTGGTGTCCGCCAGGTCGATGTCTGCCAGGAGCAGGGCCTCGCTCCCGCGGGTCGGCCTGGGCCAAAATCTTCCCAGTGGGGTGGAAGGCCCCGCTCTGGCCGCAGTAGTGGAACCGCTTTTCCGTGCCCACATAGTTGCAGTAGAGGGTGTAGATCCGGTTCTCCATGGCCCGGGTGTGCATGTAGACGAAGTGGTAGTCCTCATAGGGGTCATGTTGGCCGCCCCCATGCAGATGAGCTTGGCCCCGTCCAGGCCAGGGAGCGGGCGGTCTCTGGGAACTCCCCGTCGTAGCACACCAGAAGGCCCATCCGGCCGAAGGAGGTGTCAAAGGCCCGGAGGGTGGGGCCGGGGTCGAACATCTTCTCCTCCCCACCGAAGAAGTGGGTTTTCCCTGGACGCCGGCCACGGAACCGTCCCGGTCGATCATCACCAGGGGCGTTGTAGGGCTTGCCGCCGGGGTGGGCCACAGGCAGGCCCACCACCAGGCCCAGGGAGAGGGCGCGGGCCTTTTCCCGCGGCACGAGGAGGGAGGGGCCGTCAGGCACCGGCTCGGCCAGTTCCTCCAACCGATCCCGGATGAGGTAGCCGGTGAGGAACATCTCCGGCAACACCAGGAGGAGGCGCCCTGGCATGGGCGGCCTCCATGGCCCGCAGGGCCCAGGTGAGGTTGGCCTCCTTGTCGTAGGGAGGGATGTTGTTTGCCAAATGGCAGCGGTGAAGGGGTTCATGGGGATTCTCCTTTCCAATTCCAGTGGGGTGGGGGCCTGCCGGATTGGCAGGTGGTCTTGGTTTGGACCGGCGCAGGGTGGGCCCTGCGACGTGGGTTTCCGCCCGACTCCGGGCGGGAGCCCGGCTTTCTCCGGAGCAAGCCGGAGGAAAAGCGCCGGGGCGTTGCCCCTGGACCCCCTTTTTTATGGCCCGCTCGTTCTCACTCGCTCGTTTTGGCGTGGTGGGGCGCGCAGGGCGGTCGTGGGGCTGTTTCGGGGCCCATGTACGTGCCCTGATTTGGAAACTTTCTTTCGCAAAGATGCTTTCCAGCATATTTTCCCTCGAAAATGCGTCCCAAATCGGTTTTAGGATATCGGTAGTAATAGCCCCTTGAACGGATCAGAGGCAACCGACCCAAAAACCAGCGAGTGGGAACGAGCGGCTATAAAAATGGGGTCCAGGGGCTTTGCCTGGTGTTCTTTCCCCCGACTTTCTCCAAAGAAAGTCAGGCTCCCCGCCGGAGTCGGCGGGGAACCCACGTTGCAGGGCCCACCCTGCAACGGTTCCAACGGAACTACCTATCGATGACAGAGGGCCCAGCCCCCGCGTATCACGGTCCCAGGATAAAAAAGACGCGCCGGGATGCGGCGCGTCTTTGGGATGACTGCAATTAGTCGGTCACGTAGGGCAAAGCAGAGCGATCTGACGGGCGCGCTTGATGGCCTCGGTCAGCTGACGCTGATGCATCGCGCAGGTACCGGTGGTTCTGCGGGGCAGGATCTTCGAACGCTCGGAGATGAAGCGGCGCAGCTTGGCGGCGTCCTTATAGTCGATGTGCTCGACCTTGTCGACGCAGAAAGTACACACCTTACGGCGCTTACGGCCGCGGGGCCGTTCTCTATCCATAGCCATGAGAGCAAACCTCCTTATATAGAGTAAGAATCAAAGTGGTCTGAGGGACCTCTCGAAGAGAGAGGCTCAGAAGGGCAGCTCGCCGTCGTCGTCGGTGAGGTCAGCGAACTGATCCACCATAGGGGCGGCCGGGTAGCCGCCGCCGGAGACAGGGGCAGCGCGCTGTCAGCCGGGGCGCCATAGCCCCCGGTTGGGCTGGGGGGCACCGTAGCCTGCGCCTTCGCTGTCCCGGCGGGAGTCGCCGAAGTAGACGTTGTCGGCCACCACTTCCGTGGCGTAGCGGCGGTTGCCGTCCCGGTCGGTGTAATCGCGGGTCTGGGTTTCCCCTCCACGATGGCCAGCCGGCCCTTGGTGAGGAAGCGGGAGACGAACTCTGCCGTCTGCCGCCAGGCCACGATGTTGATGAAATCCGCCTTGCGCTCGCCGGTTTCCCGGTCTTAAAGTCCCGGTCCACGGCCAAGCGGAAGGAAGCAACGGCGATGCCGTTCTGGGTGTGGCGGAGTTCCGGGTCGGCCACCAGCCGGCCCTGTAAAAAGATCTTGTTCAGCAAGCTGGGTTCCCCCTTACTCGTCCTTGCAGACGATCATGGAGCGCATGACCCCTTCGGTGATCTTCAGCACGCGGTCCAGCTCAGCGGGGAGCGCGGGGGTGGGTGAAGGTCATCAGGACGTAGTGGCCCTCGTTGAGATCGTTGATGGGATAGGCCAGACGGCGCTTGCCCCAATCGTCGATGGCGGCCACGGTACCCTGGGTCTCCACCAGCGCCTTGAACTTCTCGATCATGGCGGCGATGGCCTCCTCCCCCAGGGCGGGGTCCAGGATGTAGACCACTTCGTAGTTTGCATTTACCTTTGCCATAGTTTCTTGCACCTCCTTATGGACATTTGGCCGGCAGTCCCTCTTTGCCGGCAAGGATATGCCTGCGGATAGACAGGCTATATTATTATACTGGAAATCCGGGGTTTGTCAAGGGGATTTGGCGGATTTTCGGGCTTATGGCAGGGTGCACCGGTACAGCCCGTGGCGGTTGCAGTAGGCGTAGACCCACTTCATCCGGCGCAGCTTCAGCCGGGTTTCGGGTTCCCTTCGGGGTAGAGCTTGATCAGCTGGACCCCTTCGTCGGACACCCCGGCCAGGAAGGAGATGAAGTGCCCTTTTTCATGGGGTGGTTCAGGGTGACGTAGACCTCGTCCTCCACCGGCTCCACGGTGATGGCATGGTCTTCGTCGGGGGCCTCGGGTTCCAGCAGGGGGCAGGGTGAGGCCCGCAGCAGCTGAGCACCGCCGCCCCGGTGCTGTGGATGATGTTGCCGCAGATGGGGCAGACGTACCACTTGGCCCGGAGCAGGTTGCCGGTGCGGTTGGCGTTGGTGACGCAGTCCCCGGAGAGCAGCTCCATGACGGAGATGTCCAGGGCCTGGGCCAGGGGCTCGATGAGAGTGATGTCGGGGTAGCCTTTGGCGTCTCCCACTTGGGACGGCTTTGTCGCTGACCTGGAGCCGGGCGGCCAGCTGGGCCTGGGTGAGGCCTTTCCGCTCCCGCAGCCCCTTTGATGACGGTTCCTGTGACGTATGGATTCATGGTTTTCTCCTCCTTTTGCCCCCGTATCTTACCATGGGACAGGGGAAAAAAGGCCACCTACGGGGCGTAGAGTGGCGGGATAGGGGAGCACCTTTTGGGTGGGAAAATCCCTTGGCATATTCTTCTTCCAAAGGGGGAACACTTCCCCTGAGGTGACCAACTATAGGAAGTCAAGTCATTTGCGAAGAAATTTTTAGTGACGAAAAAAGGGCGCAGGAAACCAAGCCCTCCAAAGGAGGACGGAAAAAGAAAAGAAGCATCTTAGTGGATCATGGTCGGATCATAACGGATATTTTTAGTTTGCAATGTGTAAATGACCCGCAGAAGTTTTTTTGGCAACATGGGTCAATGCCACACGATGAGGTTTGCCCTCTGATCTTTTCTTGGCGTAATACGCGGCAAAAACTGGTTCATTGGAGATGAGAGGCAAGCAACAGTTCATGAGGGCGTACCGAAGCCTGGATGAGCCGTGTTTGACCATATGTCCGGTATACTCAGATTGCCCGGATTGAAAATAACCTGGTTCCAGACCTGCAAAGGCAAGCATTTTGGAAGGATTCTGAAATTTGCTGAAGTCTCCAAACTCAGAGAGAATCATGGCGGCAGAGAGCTCTCCAACACCGGGAATGGATAAACAGGGTGGATCGATTCCCCGAACACACTCTTTAATTTGAGCGTCCAATTCATCCACCTTGGAGTCCAACTGGGAGTAAAGCTCCAGAAGGATATTCATCTGATCCAGGAGATAATCGCTTTGAGTTCCAACAGTGTTTTTTGCCAAGGCTTTGAGCTGGGTGAAATTACTCAGAGTGAATCTGCCACGGGAAAGTTTGCGCAGGGCTTCATAAGAGCGTGCGTTCATGTTGGCGATCCGTTCCGGTGTCTGGTAGTGTGCAAGGATGTACAGGGCTGTGACAGAAAACTTGTCTTTAAAGAAGGGTTTGAACTCAGGAAACAGTTTATCCAAGACGTTGGTAAGCTCCACCAGTTGTCTGCTGCGCTGACGAACCAAACTATTGCGAAATCTTGTGAGTGACTTTAGCTTATCCAAGTGGTAGAATGAGGACGGATAGGGCTTGTACTCTACCGTCATCACATACTGGGCGATGCTGAGCGCGTCAATGGAGTCGGTTTTCGTATTTCTGAGGGATTTCTTTGCGAACGAATCTGGAAACCAGAAGCGGATTGAACTCCATAAAAGGTGAAGCCGTTGGATTCAAGGAACTGCTTCAGATTTTGCCCATAGTGGCCGGTAGATTCAAGCCCCTATCTTCTTTTCACCTTCCAGACTGTCCAGCGGCGCCTTGAATGCGAAAAGCCCTCCCGGTCATTGGAAAAAAGACCATGAGGGCATAACGGTATCACAGAGTTCATCAATGATGGCGCAGTCGTGTTTGAACTTAGAGATGTCGATTCCTACAAAGTACATGGATTTCCTCCTTTGTTTAGATTAGCACTGCTGGTCTCCACAGATGGCTTGTCCATGTATTCACGCAAATAAAAACGTCAAGCGTTAACCAACTAATCACCAATACAGGCAAGCCACTGTGGTCTGAGTCACCTCAAAACAGTCTTGCTGTGAGAATATAGGGACAGATCTACAGTGCCTGACCTGATTATACTGCAGGTAGCTACTCCTGCTGTATAACCAATTTTCGAGGAAAGGAGAATTAATAAAACCACCCCTTTCGAGATGGTTTTATTATACGTGATAGCCATGGATTTAAACCGTTTGACCAATGAGGCCTACAACGCCTATGTCAAGGGCAAGGCCAAACCCTCCCCCATGGGGGAAGAACCTGGTGGGCCTTCCTGGTGGGGGGGGATCTGCCTGGTGGGCCAGGCCCTGCTGGACGGGTATGCCAGCCTCGGCCTGGACCTGACCCAGGCCAAGACGGCGGTGTCCATCACCCTGATCTTTGTCACCGCCCTGCTCACAGGCATCGGGGTGTTTGACCGCTTTGCCAAGCACGCCGGGGCGGGGACCCTGGTGCCCATCACCGGGTTTGCCAACGCGGTGGTGGCCCCGGCCATGGAGTTTAAGCAGGAGGGGATGATCACCGGCACCGCCGCCAAGCTCTTCACCGTGGCCGGCCCGGTGCTGGTCTACGGCATCTCCGCCAGCGTGGTGTATGGGGTGGTGCTGTATATCGCACAGCGGGTAGGGGGTAGTGATTACCCGGCCAAGGGCCCCAAGTTCATTCTAGTATAATCCCCTGGCAGAGCCAGGGGATTATACTTTTCAGCCGCAGGGGGCCGTTACATCCGCCGCACCGCGTCGGTGGCCAGGGCCGACCGCTCGCACTCCTCGGCGGAGAGGGGTGACCTGGAAGCACAGGGGCTTCCCTTCATGGTCTCGGCGGCGTAGCTCAGGCCGTTGGTGCGCGCGTCCAGCAAGGGGTTGTCGATCTGGTTGGGGTCCCCAGGAGGATGATCTTGGTGCCCATCCCCGCCCGGGTGATGATGCCCTTGGCCTGCTTGGGGGTGAGGTTCTGGGCCTCGTCGATGATGAGGTAGGTTTTGGTCACCGACCGGCCCCGGATGAAGTTCAGCGCCTGGGCGCTGATCAGGTCCCGGGCGAAGAGCTCCTCAATCTTCCCCGACAGGCTTCGCTCGTCGGCGAAGCGCTCGTCCTCGTTCTGGTCCACCAGGAGCTCCAGGTTGTCGATCACCGGCCGGAGGAGGGGGGCGATCTTCTCCCCCTCGTCCCCGGGGAGGAAGCCGATGTCGTCGTCAAAGTGGACGTTGGGCCGGCTGATGAGGATGCGGCGGTAGGCCGGCGTCTCGGTTTCCAGCAGGGCGTGGAGGCCCACCGCCAGGGCGTAAAAGGTCTTGGCGGTGCCCGCCATGCCCTTGACGATGACCAGGGGGGCCTCCTCCGCCCCGGTCATCAGGGCCTCCTGGAGGAAGTACTGCCCCACGTTCCGGGGGGAGATGCCATAGGGCTTTTTTTTTTTATAGGCCAGGGGGACGATTTTCTTCCCGTCAAAACGGCCGAGCTGGGTCTTCTTGCTGGACTGGTCGGCCCGGAGGATGACGAACTGGTTGCACACCAGGTCCACGGGCTTCTTCTCCCCCAGCTCGTCGGTCTGATACACATCCTCTGGGTCGATGGCCTTCTTTGGGAAGGCCTCAAACTTCTTTTCGGAGACGAACACCTGGCACCGGCCGGTGTACTGGTCGGCGCTCACCGGGGCCTGCTCGGAGGTGAAGTCCTCTGCCGGCAGCCCCAGGATCTGGGCCTTGATCCGCAGGAGGATGTTCTTGGTCACCAGCACCACCTGGCTTTGGCTGGCCCGGAGGGCCTGCACACCTGCAGGATCCGCCGGTGGTTGGGGTAGCCGGGAAACTCTGTGGGGAGGGGACGTCCACGCAGTTGGTCTCCACCCGCAGCCAGCCGCCGTTGGGCAGGGGCACGCCGGAGAGGAGATTGCCCTGGGCCCGGAGGGCCTCCAGCCGGCGGATGGACTGGCGGGCGTTGGTGCCCTGCTCGCCCTCGGCGCCTTTCAGGGGCGTCCAACTCCTCCAGGACCGCGATGGGGAGGACGATCTGGTTGTCCTCAAAGGCCTCTAAGGCGTAGGGGGGTCTGGAGGAGGACGCTGGTGTCCAGTACATAGGTTTTTTTCCATGGTGGGATGCCTGCCTTTCCAAGATCAGAGGGGATGATGCTTCCACCCCCATTGTAAAAGACCTGGCACCCCCTTCCATCTGATTTTGGTGAAATTTTGGGAAATCCCTGTGTGGCTCCCCTGGCCCTCAGACCACCATGCCCACGGCGCAGAGGGCCAGCACCGCCCCCATGGCGTAGTTGAAGGGCCGGTAGTGCTTGGTGAGGAAGGCCTGGAACAGCCCTCCCGCCGCGGCCCAGGTCATAAACCCGGCGGTGCCCACCAAGGTCAGCAGGAGAGGCTGTACCACCATGGTGCCAGCGCCCCCGGCGGGAAAGACGTAGCCGGTGTAGATGGTGATGGCGTAAAAGATGATTTTCACGTTCACAAACTGCAGCAGGAACCCCTTCCAGAAGGAGGCCTTCCGGCTCTCCTCCCCGGCGGGTTTGCTCCGGGCCACGTGGATGGCCAGCCAGAGGATGTACCCTGCCCCTACATACCGCAGGGCCTGGGCGAGGGCGGGCAGGGCCTGGTTGAGCTGGTAGCAGCCCAGGGCGCACACCACCATGACGCAGAAAAAAGCCTGCAATGATCCCCAACAAGGTGTTTTTGCCCCGGGCCCAGCCGTTCTGGCTGACGGTGTGCAGGGCCAGCACGTTGTTGGGCCCCCGGGGTGAAGCTGGTCACCAGGGCGTAGGGGAGATAGGATACAAAAATCGAAGATAACACTTGCCAAACGCCTCCTTTTCTGGTAGTCTACTCCCAAAGAATGATGAAATCAAATTGAAAGATTTAATAAAGAAATTCAATTTTATTGAATGGAGTGGGGACGATGGATCTCAAGTACCTCAACACCTTCCGTACCATTGTGGAGGAGGGCAGCTTCTCCCGGGCGGCGGAGCGCCTGAACTACACCCAGTCCACCATCACCTTTCAGATGGGGCAGCTGGAGGGGGGAGCTCTCCGCCCAGCTGTTTGAAAAGGTGGGGCGGCGGATGGTCTCAGCCAGGCGGGGCCAGCGGTGCCGCCCTATGTGGACCAGGTGCTGGACGCGGTGGACCAGATGCGTTTTTTCCAGGAGGACCTGGCCCAGTGCCGGGGGACATTACCATCGGAGTGGCGGAGACCTTGCTGTGCTACCGCCTGCCCCCGGTGCTGAAGGCCTTTCACCGGCAGGTCCCGGGGGCGCGGCTCTTCCTCCGGTCCATGAACTGCTACGACATTCGGGACGGCCTGCTGGCCGGGGAATTGGACGTGGGGCTCTTTTACCAGGAGATCGGGGGCTGGGGGACCAGCTGACCACCTACCCCTGGGGCAGTGCCCTGTGGTCCTGGTGGCCGCCCCGGGGGTGCAGGCCCTCTGCCCGGACTTTACCGCCCCGGCCAGCGCCTGCCGGTGCCTCTGCTGACCAACGAGCCCAACAGCATCTTCCGCCAGCAGTTTGAGGGCTACCTCCGGGAGAAGGACATCCGGATGGACCACACCATTCAGCTGGGCAGCATCCCCACCATCCAGCGCCTGGTGGAAAATGAGGTGGGGGGTGACCTTCCTGCCCCGGTTCGCCGTGGAGGAGGCGCTGGCCGACGGCCGGCTGGTGGAGCTTCCCGTGGACATGGCGGCCCCCACCCTCTCCCCCGGTGTGCGCCCACCACAAGGGAAGTGGGTCAGCCCCCTGCTCCAGTGCTTTTTGGACCTGGTCACCCAGACTCCGCTGCTGTGAAAGAGCCATCCCCGGGACACTCGTCCCGGGGGATGGTCTTTTCATGGGGGGAATCTCATTTGAACTTCACAGCGGTGCCGTAGGCGATGACCTCTGCGGCCCCTGCATGACGGTGGAGGAGGCGTACCGGATGTTCACCACCCCGTCTGCCCCCAGGGCTTCGGCCTCGCCTACCATGCGTTTGGTGGCCAGGGCCGGGCCTCGTTCATCATGTCGGTGTAGGCCTTCAGTTCGCCGCCCACCAGGGTTTTGAACCCCTGGGAGATGTCCCGCCCGATGTTTTTGGATTGGATGGTACTGCCCTGGACCAGGCCAAGGGTCTCCAGCTCTTTGCCGGAGATGTAATCAGTATTGACTAAGATCATCTTCTTCTCCTCCATTGATTTCACGAATTCTTGACCGAGCCGCCCCGATCAGGAACAGGGCAGCGGCCAGCAGCAGGGCGGCCAGGATCCAAAAGAGGGGGTGCCCCCAAAGGTGTGCCAGGCCCATGCCACCCCGGCGCCCTGGAGCGCCAAGGGGACCAGCACAACCAGCACAGAGAGCCAAACGCCCACTTTTTTTCCACGGTGAGAGGCCATGGTGCGCCCTCCTTTCCCATTACTCGATGTCCAGTTCCGGCGGGACGTCAATCTCGTCGGAGACGTATTTCCCGTTTTTCTTCCGCTGGCGGACGCACTCGGTGAGCAGATACTCAATCTGCCCGTTGACGGAGCGGAAATCGTCCTCCGCCCAAGCGGCGATGGCGGCGTACAGCTTGGCGGAGAGGCGAAGGGGAATCTGCTTTTTCGCGTCCTTTTTTACTCTCAGCCATGGCGGCACCTCCCGGGGATCAGTAGAGGCTGCCGGTGTTCACCACAGGCTGGGCTTCGTGGTTGCCGCAGAGGACCACCAGAAGGTTGGAGACCATAGCGGCCTTCCGCTCCTCATCCAGTTCTACCACACCGCTCTGGTTGAGCCGTTCCAGGGCCATCTCCACGGTGCCCACAGCCCTTCCACGATCATCTTCCGGGCGTCGATGATGGCGGAGGCCTGCCGCCGCTGGAGCATGGTCGCGGCGATCTCCGAGGCATAGGCCAGGTGGGTGATGCGGACCTGGAGGATCTCTAAACCGGCCTCCTGGACCTTGGACTGGAGCTCTTCCCGGATCCGGGCGGCCACCACTTCGCTGGAGCCGCGGAGGCTCTCCTCGTCGGGGGTGGACGTCTCCGCAGGCCTCCGCCCCCGGGGGCGATGTCGTAGGGGTAGAGGCGGACGATGTTCCGCAGGGCGCCGTCGCACTGGAGGGAGAGGAACTCCTTGTAGTTGTCCACGTCGAAAACCGCCTTCACCGTGTCCACCACCCGCCAGGTGACGGCGATGCCGATCTCGATGGGGTTGCCCAGGCAGTCGTTGATCTTCTGGCGGGCGTTGTTGAGGGTCCTGCTCTTCAGGGAGATCTTCTTGCTCACGGCCTCCTTTGGGCAGGCCGGTGGAAGACCCCTGCCAGGGCCGCCAGGACGCCGCCCCTTTGGCGGACTCAATGTCCGGGCTCTGGTTCATCTGGGTTTTGGCGGCGGGGTTCACGGCCACGCAGAAGGGGTTCACGAAGTAGAAGCCCTCCCCCTTCAGCGTGCCGATGTACCTGCCGAAGAGGGTCAGCACCAGGGCCTCCTGAGGGGCCAGCACCTTCAGCCCCAGAAAGAAGATCCAGCCCAGGCAGAGGTAGACGATGCACACCACCATGGGGGCCACCATGGCTTCCATGGCGAAGAGGATGGTGCCGATCACCGCCAGGACATACAGGGCCAGGGTCAGCAGAAGCACGAGCATGCCGTGTTTCTTGTTGGTAAGGATGGTTTCTGTCATAGGAATCTCCCCCTAACGTTCTATTTGATATCAAAATAATATCATATAGAATCGGAGGCGTCAAGGGGAAACTGGCGTATTTTCAGGGGCAGCCCACCGGAAGGAACAGGAAACAGCCCACCAAGGACAACACCAGCGCCGTCCCGGAAGGAACCCACGGCACGAAGGCAAACAGGGTGGTGCACAGCGAAAGGAAGAACGAGGGGAGAGACGACGGCATAACAGCACTCCTTCCAGGAAATAATTGATATCCAAATGGATATCACCAGCCCATGTTAGCATTGGTTGGGATTACTGTCAAGATATCCAAATGGATATCAATGGAGGGAGCCATGGGATATTACCGACGGATCCGCGACCTGCGGGAGGACCACGACCTGACCCAGCGGCAGCTGGCTGCCAAGCTGGGTATGACCCAAACCCAATACTTCCGTTATGAGCAGGGGGTACCGGGACGTCCCCAGTGACATTTTGATTGCCCTGGCCGACCTCTACCAGACCTCCACCGACTATATTCTGGGGCGCACCGACGACCCCCGGTTTTTCGGCGGAAGCCGCCGGTAGGGAAAATGGCGACGGACGAAAGTTTCCTTGCCAAGGATGGAAGGATATGGTATACTACAAAAGGAGTAAAATCGAAGGTTAAGGGGATAGCTACCTTGAAAACAGCCATTGTGACGGACACCAACAGCAAAGCATTACCCCTCAAGAGGCCAAAGAGATGGGCATTTACCTCATTCCCATGCCCTTTTTTATCGACGGCGAAACCTATCTGGAGGGGGGAAACCCACCCACGAGACCTTTTTCCACCTGCTGAAAGCGGGGGCAAAGGTGAGCACTTCCCAGCCGTCTCCCGAGACGATCACCTCTCTATGGGACCGGCTGCTTTGCAGACCTATGACCGGGTGTCGCATTTTCCCATGTCCTCCGGCCTCAGCGGTTCCTGCGAAACCGCCAAGGCCCTGGCCCAGGACTACGACGGCCGGGTTCTGGTGGTGGATGACCATCGGATCACCCTCACCCCTGGCCCGGTCCATCCGCAACGCCGTGTCCCTGCTGGACCAGGGGAAGACCGCCGAGGAAGTCAAAGCCATCTTGGAGGGGGAGCGGGACGCCTCCAGCATCTACGTGGCGGTGAGCACCTTGGAGTACCTGCGGAAAAGCGGCCGGGTTACCGCCGCTGGGGCCGCCATGGCCACCATCCTCCATATTAAGCCGGTCCTCCAGATCCAGGGGGTAAGCTGGACGCCTATCGAAAGGTTCGGGGAATGCTCCACGCCAAGAAAACCATGATCGCGGCCCTCCGCCACGATTTGGCCACCCGCTTTTCCGGGATGCGAATGGCGGTTTACTCCGGCTACTCCGGCAGTGACCGTACCGTAGGCGACACTTGGCACGACGAGGTCCAGGCGGCCTTCCAGAGTACAAGGTGCCCCCTCTGTCTCCCTGCCTCTGAGCATCTGCCGCCACACCGGCGAGGGTGCGGTGGGCCTGGGCTGCGCAAAGGTGTGGTAACCGAAGGCCGAAAACATCGGATAGAAGGGAAAGGAACGTGTTTTTCCAACACGTTCCTTTTTTTCATGGGGAAAGGGTTTCATGAAAACTTAAGAAATTCTCTAGCCTTTCTTTATTTTTCCTCTCTATAATAAGTCGCATAGAAGAGGAGGCAGGGCCCATGCATCAACGACGCAAGTTAACCCCTCTGTCTGGTGGCCGGGGTGCTGGTTTTGGCAGTGTCCGCCGCGGCGGCCTTTGGCAGTGTCAATGGATATGACCGCTATAAGCAGGCCGTCAAGCAGCCTGCTGACCCAAGAGGAAAACCTCACCCTCCAGGCGCAGGTCAACCTGGCGATGGACGGGGCGGAAGTCTTTGCCTGGCAGGGCACCTACGCCAAGGACGGGGCGGACAGTGCCAGAACCAGCTGTACCCACTCCGGGGGAGGGGGAGGCCTACCGGGAGTTTTCCACCGTGCGGGATGGGATGCGCACCCAGTTTGTGGAGGACAGCCGCCTCTATACCCAAACCCCTGCGGTGCAGACCGGTTGGGCCGACTCCCTGCTGGGCATCCAAGCCGACGACGAGATGACCCAGCGCATGGTGGACTTTGCCGAAATGGCCCTAGACCTTACGGTGGGGGCCTGAAGAATAATGGTCCAGCTGGCCCAGGAAGCGGGGCAAACTTGTTACCAGATCAATGTGTCCCAGATTCAGTTCCCCAGTCTGTTTAACGCGGGCCTGTCCGTCCTGGCCTACCATATGATGGGGCAACCAGACCCAAGCTATTTGGAGTATGAGGACTACTATGGCCTCTTCTTTGCCCAGTACCAGGCCGCCACTGGGGTGGCGGTTCCCCAGGACGTGCAGGAACGCTATGCCCACGGGGACATTACCACCGCTTGGTACGAGGCCAACCAGGACCTGCTGACCGGTTTGGACACCTTTGCCAGCACCTGGTCTGCCCAGTATGACCAGTGGAAGGACACGCACCGAGGGGTCCTCTATGTGGCGGCAGACGGTGCTGCCCAAACGTACAACACGGTGGCAGAGTTCCTGGCCGCCCACCCGGAACGGAAGTTCTCCTACCTGGAATACTACCTGGCGGGGGATGTGGCAGTGGATACGGTGGCCAACCTCTTTTCCCTGGACCAGGACGGCCGCTTGACCGGCAGTCAGGTGGAGGTTACCCTTACCAGCACCGATGAGGCGGGAACCCGCCACACCTTCCAGGCCTCTCTGGATCTGACCTTTGACCAATACGGGACCACTTCTGTCCCTCCCCTGGATGTGGGGGGACGGGAGCTGCGGACCTGATTCCCATTCTCTCTCTCGGCTTGTCTTTGCGCAAGCCGGCACCGTTCCCCGGGCTGCTCCTGTCCCCGGGGGAACGGTGTTTTTCTCCGCGGCTGGGGAACCCCCGGGGGGAGGATTTCCGCTTTTTAATGAAATTTTAATGGATTCCCTATTCTTTTTCAGAGATCTACGGTATAATAGCAACCAGTAAAGAAACCGGTTCGTTCCGGTTCTCCATGGAAAAAGGAAAAGAAAGCTCCACGCAAGCTGCATTGTTTTTGAAAAGGAGGAACTATGATGAGAAAACGCAATCGACTGCTGGTCTGCCTGGCGGCCGGGGTGCTGATCCTGGCGGTGTCTGCCACAGCGGCCTTTGGCAGTGTCAACGGTTACACCAAGTATAAGGAGGCGCTGAAGTCCCTGGCGCTGGAGACGGACAATTTCACGGCCACGGGCACCATGCAGGTCAACTATGATGGGAAAGAGATCGCCAGCCTCCAGCAGGATTTTGCCATGGAGGGGCAGAACGTCTATTCCCATTCCGTTTCCAAGGACGCCTCCGGCCAGATGGAGACGTATGACACCCTGCTGGACGGGGTGCGCACGGAGTTCAATATGAACGACAAGTACTATTACCAGGTGGATTATGGAACCAACCAGGACACAACCCTGGCCTCCAACCTGCTGGGCATCGACACCGACGATGAGATGGCCAACCGCATGGTGAACTTTGTGGAGATCGCCGCCGACACGGTGGTGGGCGAGCTGAAGAACAACTTCGTCCAGGTGGGCAAGGAGAATGGGGTCACCCAGTATCAGATTGAGATCGCCCAGAACCAGGTGCCCTCCCTGGTGAACGCCGGGCTCTCCCTCTTTGCCTACAGTGTGGACGCTTCCAACCGGGAGAACTACACGGTGAACTTTGCCGATTACTCCGCCACGGTCATCCACAACTACGAGTCTACCACCGGCGAGACCCTGCCGGAGGAGTTTAAGGACGGCTATAGCAACGGCTATGACGACGCTTGGTATGAGACCTACGGCGACCTGCTGGACAAGGTGGAGGAGGTCAACGCCACCAACTGGGAGGATAAGTACTACAACGTCCTGAACGAGCAGGGCGGCGGTATCGTCTATGTGAACACGGACGGCTCCTACGACTACTATGCCGACTATGACGCCTTCGCGGCGCCCACCCCGAAGCGGTGGGGGACAGCCTGAGTCCTACGTGGGCCAGGACCTGAACCTGGAGAAGGTGCTGTGCACCTTCGGCGTGGACGACCAGGGCCGCCTCACCGACAACCACATTGAGGTGACCTTCCAGACCACCGAAAAGGACGGCGGCAGCCACACCCTGGTGCTCACCGGGGATGTGACCCTCACCAACTACGGCACCACCACCATCCAGCCCCTGGATGTGGGGGACCAGACCCCTGATCACCTACTAACCAGACCCCTCACATGATGCGGCAGGGAGCACCCCGGAGGCCTGTGGCCTTCGGGGTCCTGCCGCCCTTCGCGGGTCTTTGGGACCCCTGTGGAAAGGAGTACAACCCTTGGACACTGTACTGACCTTGGATCATTTCTCCAAGATTTACCCCAACGGCCGGGGTGCCCGGAACATCACCTTCTCCGTGGAACGGGGGCAGGTGGTGGGGGCTGCTGGGCCCCAACGGTTCGGGGAAGACCACCATCATGAAGTCCATCACCGGCCTGGCCCAGCCCTCGGAGGGGACCATCACCGTCTTCGGCGCCAATGTGGCCCACCGGGAGCAGGCCTTGGCCAAGGTGGGCTCCCTCATTGAACAGCCGGCGCTGTATGAACATCTCACGGCCCAGGACCACCTGCGCATGGCCGCCCGGTACTACCGGGACGTGGACCAGGCCAGGATGGACCGGGTGCTGGAGATCGTGGGCCTGGCCCCCTACAAAAGGAGCCTTTGGCAAGTTCTCCCTGGGCATGAAGCAGCGGATGGGCCTGGCTCTGGCCCTCCTCTCCCAGCCGGAACTGATGATTTTGGACGAGCCAACCAACGGCCTGGACATTGAGGCCACCGTGGAGGTCCGGGAGATCATCCTCCGCCTGGCCAAGGAGAAGGGGGTCACCTTCCTGGTGGCCAGCCACCTGGCCTCAGAGATTGAGAAAATGTGCGACAAAGTGCTGGTGCTCCACGAGGGGAGATGCTCTCCTTCGACACCAAGGAGGAGGCCCTGCGCCTGCACCCCTCCCTGGAGGACTATTTTTTGGCCAAGGTGCGGGACAAGAAGGGCACCGTCATCCTGTGAGCCGGGGGCAGGGCCCTGGGACAGGCCGGTGTTTGGCTGAGCGTGGTAAGGAGGATGTGGATGGAAACGTTTTTGTCCAGTTTAAGCAATGAGCTGTTCAAGCTCCGCAGACGGAAGAAGTACCTGGTGTTTCTCATTCTGGGGTGCGCCATCTGCGTGATCAGCGCCCTGCGGGTGCTTTTTTGGTCAACTATCTCACCGATGGAAGTGTGGATCCCGCGGCGGTGCTGGGGGGCTCATGTCCTCCAACCTCACCTTTATCCTGCTGATCTTCCTCCCCCTCATGGCGGTGATGGCGGCCAGCGACCTGTTTGTGGCGGAGCAGGCGGACCACACCATCCGTTTTTCCCTCATGCGCCCGGTGGGAAAGGGAAGCTCTTCTTCTCCAAGGCCCTGGCGGTGTTTGTGCTGTGCGCCTTTGACCTGGCGGTGATGTACCTGGTGACCACCCTGGCCCAGGTGGGCCTGGGCAGGGGGGCACCGAAGGGGTGCTCACCAGTCTGGGGGCCTGCCTGCTGGACCTGATTCCCCTGGCGGTGCTCATCCTGTTCTTCTGCCTGGTCAACCAGGTTGGCCGGGGGTCGGGGCTCACGGTCTTTGCTGTGCGTGGTGTGTTACATCGGTCTGCTGGTGTTGGGGACCTACCTCCCCGCGGTGGGGGGGCTGGTGTTCACCGGGTATCTCCGGTGGCACAACCTGTGGATCGGCATCACCCTCCCCTTCTTCTCCCTGCTGCCCCGGATTGGGGCTGCTGGCGGGGTACGGGCTGGTGTTCGGTTTGCGGCGGGTACTGGCTCTTTGACCGGAAAGAGGCCTGAGTAACCTCGTACATTGCAGAGAAAGGGGGCGGGCGACATGCCCAAGAAGACCACATTGCGCCAGCAGTTTCTCCGGGCCGGTCTGCTGATGCTGGTGCTGTCGCTGGTGTTGGGCCTGGGGGTCATCATCGCGGTGATGGTGGTGTTCTGCCAAAGAGTTCCCGACGGGGAGAAATTTTTGGCGGAGAGCCTGGCCTTCCTCTTTGGGAAGGAGACCATGGGCCCCAGCGGCATGGTGCCCTACCTGGTGCTGGCCGGGGTGGTGCTCTGCCTGCTGGTGGCGGGGTGTGCATCCTGGTGACCCACCGGCTCACCGGGCGGATCACCGCCACCCTGAAAAACCCTGCGCCGGGCGGCAGACAACCTGCGGGACGGGGAGCTGGACTTTCAAATCCTCTCCTGCGAGCTGCGGGAGCTGGATGAGCTCAGCCAGTCCCTGGAGAGCGTCCGCCAGCGCCTGAAGGCCACCGCCGTGGCGGGAGGCCGGCGCCCAGGAGGAGCGGGGGCTGCTGATGGCCAACCTCTCCCACGACCTGCGCACCCCCATTACCGCCATCAAGGGGTATGTGGAGGGATCCAGGACGGCATTGCTAACACCCCGGAAAAGCAGCGCCACTACCTGGACATCATCTATAACAAGTCCCTGGTGATGGAAAAGTTGGTGCGGAACATGTCCGACTTTTTCCGAGTACGAGCTGGGGCGGATGCAATACCATTTTGAGTACGTGGACATGGGCCCCTTCCTCCGGGATCTGGGGAGGAGTACCAGGAGGATGCCCGGCAGAACGGCATGACCTTCTCCAGCCAGATCCCCCAGGGGCGGTACATCGTCACCGCCGACCGGGGAAAGCTGAAGCGGGTGCTGGACAACCTCATCTCCAACGCGGTGAAGTATGGCCGCCCCGGCGGCGCCATTGCCCTGTCTGCGGAGGAGTATGAAAAGGGCCTGGTGATCCAGGTTTCCGACAACAGGAAGGGCATCAGCCCCCAGGCCCTGAGCCATGTGTTTGACAGTTTCTTCCGGGCGGACACCGCCCGCACCAGTTCCGTGCTTGGCGGCGGCCTGGGGCTGGCCATCTGCCGGAGCATTGTGGAAAGCCACCACGGAAAAATCTGGCTCACCAGCGAGGAGGGAGAGGGACCCGGGCCTTTCTGTACCTCCCCCCCACAGAAGGAGGAAGGGGTGTTACGATGAAGATTTTAATCATTGAGGACGACCAGAGCGTGGCCGAGCTGGAGCAGGACTACCTGGAGATCAACGGCGGCTTCCAGTGCGACCTGCACACCGACGGGACCCAGGGCCTCCAGGCGGCCCTCACCGAGGACTATGCCCTGGTGATTGTGGATGTGATGCTCCCGGGCCTCAGCGGCTTTGAGATCTGCCGCCGCCTCCGGGAGGAGAAGGACACCCCCGTCATCATCATCTCCGCCCTGGCTGACGACATTGACAAGGTCCGGGGCCTGGGCCTGGGGGCGGATGACTACATGACCAAGCCCTTCTCCCCCAGCGAGCTGGTGGCCCGGGTGAAGGGCCACATCCAGCGGTACCAGCGCCTGGTGGGCAGCCGGGAAAAGCCCCGGCCGGAGATTTTGAAGGTCCGGGGCCTGGAGATCGACCGGGAGAGCCGGCGGGTGTGGGTCAACGGCAAGGAGGGCAACATGACCAGCAAGGAGTACGACCTCCTCCTCTTCCTGGCCGAGCACCCGGACACGGTCTTTTCAAGGACCGGCTCTTCGACCATGTGTGGGGATGGATGCCTATGGGGATGTGTCCACCATCACCGTTCACATCAAGCACATCCGGGATAAAATTGAGCTCAACCCCGACCGCACCCAGTACATCGAAACCGTCTGGGGCGTGGGCTACCGCTTTCGGGGATAAGCGCGGAGCCCCTGCCGCGGAAAACATCGAGATGCTGAGACCACCGTTTGGCTCCTGGCCAGGCGGTGGTCTCTTTGGAAACGGAGAAAAACACAGCGCCCCCAGGCCCAATGGGCCTGGGGGCGTGGTTGATCCAGGGCAAAAAGACAGGGGGGAGAGGGTGGAAAGGAAGGATATCAAGACAGAAAAGAGGGTGCCCTGTCCCAGCGGCGGGGGGTGTCGAAAAAAAGGTTTCCGGAGGAGGATACACTCCTTTGCGTTGAAATAATACCTCAAATCGGCTGCAAAATCAAGAGGGAAAGACAGAAAATATCGAAAAGAACGGGGAAAAATGAATGAGAGGAAAAAAACTTTGCAGAATTGCTGGGCCGTCAGGAAACGCAAGGCCCCTTTGCCGTCGGGGGCGGCAGGGGAGAAGCCGGGGCCCTGGCCGGTGACGGCGTCGGCCAGGGCCTTCCTTCTTCCCCGGCATACAGAACAGGGAACCCACCTTGGACTCCGAGCCAAGGTGGGTTTCCCCGACAAAGGGACAGAAAAGGGTGTAAAAAAAGGAAAAGGGGAGGAAACAGGGGCCTCAGCCCCCGGCAGGGTGGCGACAGACCTGCACCCGGGGCGGCACAGCGGCCCGCTGGCTGATGCAAAGCAGCAGGTACTGGTGCTGGGGAGAGAGCTCCGCCAGCGGCTCCTCCCGCCCCTGGTAGACCAGGGAGAAGGAGAGGTCCACGCCCTTTGCCGCGGCCAGAGTCTGCAGGGCGTGGAGGAAGGCGGCGCCTTTCCGGGTGAGGGAGACCCCCAGGTACTGCCGGACAAAACCGGGGTCTCTGCCAGTTCGGGTGGATGCCGTCCACCAGAAGGTAGTCCGGGGTCTGGTATCCTGCCGGGGGAGGCGGCAGCCTAAGACGGCCTGTCGGGGGCGCGACCAGCGGCTTTCTGTTCCCCCGTTAGGAGGGCAAGAAGGCGGCTGGCGGAGGTGGTAAGGGCGGTTCTTGGGTTGGATGCGTTCATGGTATTCACCTCCGATAATGCAATGATACACCAACTTACTTGCAAAATCAAGAGGAAAACCCCAAGAATTACAGAAAAAATGAATTACGTGAAAAAGTTTCATGCAAAAAAAAGAGGGCCGGCAAACGAGCCGGCCCTCTTGGCGGAAGTCTCAAGAAGGTGCTGATGGGCAGATCCGGGTCCTCCCCGGTCTTTTCCACCTGCTGGATTTGGACGTAGTAAGCGAAGGTGTCGCTGACTTGGATCTTCACCCGGTCTCCCACCTTGTGGCCCAGCAGGGCCTTGCCCACAGGGGGACTCCTTGCTGATAAGCCCTTTCAGGGCGTCCTGCCGCAGGGTGGTCACCAGCTGGATGGTCTCCTGGGTGCCGTCGTCCTCCACCAGGAAGGTGACCTTGTCGAAGAGGGCGATCCCTCCTCCTGGGAGGTCCCGTCGATGACCACCGCGGTTTTGATCATGTTTTGGAGGTAGCGGATGCGGCTGTCGTTGCGGTTCTTCTCCCGCTTGGCCGCCTTGTACTCAAAGTTTTCACTGAGGTCGCCGAAGGAACGGGCCACCTTCACCTCCTCAATGAGCTGGGGACGGAGGACTTGGATCCGGTGCTGGAGCTCCTCTTTCATCTTGTCGATGTCCACTTGGGTCAGTTCGTCGTGCATAAACAGTCGCCTCTTTTGAAAAAATCGGGAAGTCAGAGAAATTTGGGGGGGGGCAAGTCTGGGGGCCCCTCGGCGGCCAGCAGGGCGCGGATGGACTGCTTCCCGCCAGCAAACATCAGCTTGGAGGTGCCGTGGGCCAGGAGTTTCCCCTCCGCCGTTTTCACCGTGGCCTCCGCCAAACAGATGGACCGGCCGGCCCGGATGACCCGGCCTTCCGCCACCAGCGTTCCCGCCCGGGCCATGCCCAGGTTGGTGACGGACAGGGCCAAGGAGGTGTACCCCTGGTCCCCGGCCATGTCGCAGTAGGCCGCCCAGTAGGCCGCCGTGTCAATGAGGGAGGAGTAGGCGCCCCCGTGAATCTTTGCCGAAGGCGTTGCCGTGGCGGGCGTAGGAGGGGGAGGGTCAGCCGGCAGTAGCCTGGCTCCATGGCCTCAAAACGCATTCCGAGGAGGGAGAAGTAGGGCGCCTGGGTGAGCAGGTCCATGAGGGCTTGGGTGTGTTGGGGGTTGACGGTGCGGGCCATGGGACGGCCTCCTTTCTCACGAGTCCCTGCCAGTCCAGGGGATGCCAGGGGGATGCTATCCCATTCAGTATAGCACGCCCCGCCTGTGGGAACAAGGGAGGGACCAGATTTTCTCCCGCCCCTTGACAGGGGGCGGGGATCTGCTATCCTCCATACATACCAAAAGAATGTAAAGGAGGGAGCCCATGGCCCGCAACAAGCACCCCGAGGTGACGGAGGAGCGGATCTTAGACGTGGCCCAGCAGCTCTTCCTGGAAAAGGGGTATGAGAACACCACCATCCAGGACATCGTCGACGAGCTGGGCGGGCTGACCAAGGGGCGGTGTACCACCACTTCAAGTCCAAAGAGGAAATCATGGATGCGGTGGGCGACAGGATGTTCCTGGAAAACAACCCCTTCGAGGCCGTCCAGGGCCGCACCGACCTGAACGCCCTGGAAAAAGCTCCGGGAGGCCATCCGCCTGAACCAGAGCGACCAGACACGCACCCGCTGGACGGTGCAGGCCATCCCCCTCACCTACAGCCCCCGGATCCTGATGGGGATGATCGAGGCCAACCGGCGCATCCTCACCCCCTACTACCAGGCGCCGCTGGAGGAGGGAACCGGGACGGCTCCCTCCGCACCGACTATCCCCGGGAACTGGCGGAGCTCCTCCCCCTCCTCACCAGCCTGTGGCTGCTTGCCCTCGGTGTTCCCCCGCCACCAAGGGGGAGATGAAGCGAAAGTTCCAGTTTCTAGGGGAGATGCTGGCGGCGATGGGGTCCCCCTCTTCGACGAGAGCATCCAGAAAGTGGTGGACCAGTTCTTCGACCAGATCCCGGAGGACCTCGCCCCCAGACGCCAAAATAAGATTGCCGCAACGGCAATTTTATTTTCCGCCAATACATTCATTCGGTAGGTATGAAAAGAAAAAGGAGGGATCCCATGAAACCGATGTGGAACAACCGAAACCTGCGCCTGCTGGTCCTGGGCCAGGCCAGCTCCCTGGTGGGGAATTACACCTTGAAGTTTGCGCTGTCCATGTACATCCTGGAGGCGACGGGGTCTGCGGCCCTCTTTGCCACCTTCCTGTCGGTGGCCATGGTGCCCACGATTGTCCTGTCGCCCTTTGGGGGATCCTGGCCGACCGGGGGACCGACGGAGGATCATGGTCACCCTGGACGCCTGCGCGGGGCTGGCGGTGCCGCTGGCCGCCCTGACCCTGCCTCTGGGCCACGCCCTGGGTGTCATCGGCGCCCTATTGGTGGTGCTGTCCGTGTTGGGGGCCTTTGAGTCCCCCACCGTCCAGGCCTGCGTGCCCCAGATGCTGGAAGGGGAGGACCTGGTCCGGGGCAACGCGGTGGTGGCCCAGGTCCAGGCGGTGGCCTCTCTGGCGACGCCCTTTCTGGGCAGCGTGCTCTATGCCGCTGGGGGGCTGGTCCCGGTGCTCTGGGGGCGGCGGGGCTGCTTTTTGGTCACCGCCCTGCTGGAGTGCTTCCTCCAACTGCCCCCGCTGGCCCCGGTGGAGGGGCTGGGGTTCGGGAAGTGCTGAAGCAGGACCTGGCGGCCAGCGGGCGGTTCCTCTGGCGGGAGGAGCCGGGGATGTTAAAGCTGCTCCCTCCTGGCTGCCCTGGTGAGCTTCTTCCTGGCGGGGGATCCTGGTGGTGGGGTTTCCCTTCCTGGTGCGCACTGTGCTGGGCCTCTCCGCCACCCACTACGGCGGGGCGGAGAGTGCCCTGGGGGTGGCGGCGGTGCTGGGGAGCCTCTGGGTGGGCCTGCTGGCCGGGAAGCTGCGGCCGGTCCATCTGGGGCGGGCCATTGGGGCCGTTGGCCTGTGCCTGCTCCCGGTGGGGCTGGCCTTCCTCTACCCCTGGGGACCTTGGGGCGGTATGGGGTGCTGGTGGCGGGGTTCTGCCTGTGCCAGTTTGGGTGCGGCTTCTTCTCCACCTATGCTATCGCCGCCATCCAGGGGCGGACCCCGGCGGGTCTCATGGGGAAGGTGATGTCCTGTGTGTACACCCTCTCCCTCTGCGCCCAGCCCCTGGGGCAGCTGGTGTATGGGGCCCTGTTTGACCGGTTTGCCGGCCAGGTGTTCTGGGTGCTCCTCCCCACGGCTTTGGTGGTGTGTGCCGTGGGTTTGGCCACCCGGGGCTTCTTCCAGCGGTGGGAGGGAAAGACACCGGCAGAGAGATAAAAGCAAAATTTGTCCGCTAAAATGCAATATATAATTGACATAATGGAAGATATCGTGTATACTCTCCCTGTCAGAAGCCGAAGACGGCGGAGGAGGTGCCCGTGAAGAACAAGAAACTGAAACTGGCCCGGCTGGAGCGGGACATGAGCCAAGCCGACCTGGCCCAGGCGGTGGGGGTCACCCGCCAGACCATCGGCCTCATCGAGTCCGGCAACTATAACCCCACCTTAAAGCTCTGTGTGGCCATCTGCCAGGCCCTAGGCAAAACCTTAAACGACCTGTTTTGGGAGGAGGAGACAACATGAAACACACCATCGAAGACGAACGCACCTGCGGCCTGAAACGCCAGGTCCGGGGGAGGCCTACCTGCTCACCGCGGCCCTGCTTTGCTGGTGTCCCTGTTCTGGAAGACCTACGGCCTGGGGCTGCCGGTGACGGCCTGCCTCACGGAGCTGGTGGTCCTGCTGGTGGGGGTGGTCTACCTGGCGGTGCGGAGCACCTTGGTAGCTACGAGTTTGTGGACCCCAGCAAGGCCGTCCGGCGGTCGCGGGCCCCTGGCGGTGGTGGCCATCAGCGCGGTGGTGGCGGTGGCCAACGCCGTCCGCAACTGGAATACCTACGGCGACCGGTACACCGGCCTGCTGGACGGCCACTTCCTGGCGGTGCCGGTGGTGACCTTCCTGGCCTGCGGGGTGCTGCTCTCCCTGGCCTTTTCGTCCTGGGCCGGGCCAGCGGCCGCCGGGCAGAAGCGGCTGGAACGGCAGATGGAGGACGAGGACGAGTAACCGCAAAACACCCCGGTGCCGGAGGACTTCCGTCCCACGGCGGCCCGGGGTATTGTGGTTTAGGGGGCTCAGGGCCCGAGCATTTCGGCGCCGAAGGCATCCAGTTGGGCCTGCAAACTGGCGCCCTGGTCGCCGTAGCGGGACTGCAGATCGGCGGGGTGGCATCGCCGATCCAGGTCCACAGCCGCTCCCCATCCCGAATGGTCCAGAGGAAGGCGCAGTAGGGCTGGCTGGGACTGTTCCCTGGGGTGAGCCAGGTGGCCCCGTCTATGGTTTCGGCGGCCATGCCCTGGTCCAGCAGGGGGCCAGGTTTCCCTCCCCTGGAGGCGGTAGTCCATGCGGTAGACCACGACGCCGTCGGTGTCGGAGGCCTCCTGGGTGACCACGGGGGTCAGGGCGGTGAGTTCCGCCTGGGTGATGGCACCGTCGTCGCCGGCCTCTGCCAGCGTCTTTTGGAATTCTCAATCCGCTGTGTCAGGAAGGACTGGACGTACTCCAGCACCTCTTGAGGGACTTCCTCAGAGAAGGTAGATGTGATAGAAACCCCGTTGTGGTGCTGGGCGAACACCTCCCAGGCAAAGGTGGCGACATGGTCCTCGAAGGTGCCTTCCAGGCCGTGGTTGCCGTAGTCAAAGGCCAGGGAATCGCTGTTGGTTCTGGAGACCAACTGCCAGGTGGTCTCTCCGTCCTTCTCCTCCCAGTAGAAAGCGTAGTAGGGCTGGCCGGCACTGGTCCATTCCGTAAGCCACATCCCGCCAGTGGGAGAGGGCTCGGCTTGGGCCCCGCCGGCCAACAGATAAGCGGGCCCATTCCGCACATGGAGGCGATATTCCACGCGGTAGACTGCCACCCCGGCATCGCCGGTGGAGACCTCAATGGGAACGGGGGTCAGGCCGGTGAGCTTGGCCTCGGTGACGTATCCGCCTTCTGCCCCATCTTCGTTGTATCCAGCGGCGATATCAGCGATCGCATTTTCCGTCAGGGCTGCCACGGCCTCCGGCACCTCGCCGTCAAACTCCCGCTGGATGGGGACGGCGCCGCTGGGGCGCCGCCGGGGAAGGTGCACCCCGCGGCGACAGCGACCAGCGCCAGCACGGCGACAGTGATACCGGCCTTCCGGCGGGTGCGCTGGGCGATGCGGGTGATCCGCTCCCGGAGGGCCCGGGGGCGCCGGCCATGGTGGTGGCGGCGGTGAAGCGGTGGGAGGGTTTTCCACAGGTCAGGCGGAGCAGGGTGCGGGCGTAGGCCCCCCTCTCCCCTTCGCCCAGGGGTGCGGATGGTGGCCTCGTCGCAGGCGCGGCCTGGGTGACGTAGACGGGGCGGCGGGTCCCCGCCACCTCTACCGGCTGGCGGGACCGCCGGAGCTGCCGGGCAAAGCGGAGGTTGGACCCGGCCAACCACAGGGCGACCGCGCCATCCCCACCAGCCAGAGCAGGGTGAGCCCTTGGTCCAGGGGAGAGGGTGGGCAGCCCTTGCCCCTCCTCTCCAGGGGAGACGGGGACGGTGGTGGCCGGCGCTCCGGGGGGTGGCCGGCGCTGGGTCGGCGGTCGGCGGTCTGAATATGGACACTTTCAGTAGCGGGGTTGCAAGAAAGTATGGCATTCCATACGCCAAATGCTTGACGCAGATCAAGGCAGCTCAGATTCCTGTTCCTCCCTCCGGCTACTGGACCAAAATCAATTTCGGAAAACAAGTGGAACAGATTCCCCTTCCGGGCGATGGAGATGCAATCGTTACGCTGCAAAAAGATAATTTTCAGAAGCCCAATATAGCCAAGAGTGAACAAGTGGTTCAAAACCACCTCTCTGCGAGAGAGAACGGAATCGGTGTCGCCTAATGCGCCCGTTCCTATGGATCCGATTCCGCAATCGGCCGCTGAGGAAGCAACCAATCAAGCGCCACCGGAGACAGTTCAAAGATTCGGGCAGACCTATAATGTGTATAATCGGGAAACGCTTTATCAAGAAGTTTGGAATATGCCTGTGACAGAGGTGGCGAAGCGATATAAAGTCTCTGATGTTACCATTCATAAAGTCTGCAAGTCGCTGAATATCCCAACCCCGCCCCCAGGCTATTGGGCAAAATTGCGTGCTGGAAAGCCAGTAAAGAAAACGCCTCTTCCACCTGGTGGAGAATCAAAAAAGATGGGAGTGCAGACCGGAGCAGGGATTCCAAATCGCAGTAATGAAATGACAGTTCCCCTGGAGTTTTTGCCGGAAGAAGAACGACAAGTGGTATTGAATGTAGCGGCGCAGATTTTGCTGACTCAAGAAAACGAAAGAATGCGGCCTGAAATTGTAGCCCATCGGAAAAAGATTGCCGAGTGGAACAAGCGGAAACGCCAGCAGGAGCGGGAATTTGGCGCAGGCTGGAATCGGGGAAGAAATCGGGGAACCTGCGCCTCCCTTTGCGGAAGGGGTTTCAGAAGAGCAACAGTCCCGTGTGTTCCGGTTGATTGATGCACTGGCAAAGGCCATGACCCCGCTTGGGTGGGAATTGACGGCTGACCTAGAATTTGCAATGGGTCAGGATTCCGTCACGCTCATGTTCTCTGAGTCACCGCAATACGAAGAGGAAAGGAAAAAAACACTCCTGGGCCAGCAAACCACAAATTCGAAAGTACGATGCTGCTTACAATGGCCGTTTAGGCGTATCTATCAATGGAGCAAGAACATTCC
>VOFC01006697.1_pt1 | contig 122391 bp, 212 predicted proteins | sample 5384161 | NCBI WGS metagenome assembly VOFC01 (sample SAMN12384722, study PRJNA508395) | human gut metagenome | isolation source: healthy gut B | host: Homo sapiens
GTATGTTTGATAAATATGAAGATTTTAAAAAGAGGTATATGTCCTTACAAAAATCGATTTGAATTATTATAAGGAAAAACAAATGCGTCGCCGAATAGACGCAATTGCAACGAAGAATGGCTGTAGCAACTATGAGGAGTACGTTAAAATCCTCAAATAAGATAAAGAAAAATTTGAGCAGTTTGTTAATTTCCTTACGATCAATGTTTCTGAATTTTATCGAAATCCAGATCAGTGGAAACTGATGGATGAAAAGGTTATTCCAAAATTATTAAAGGAACAGGGAAGAAGACTTAAAATATGGAGTGCTGCCTGCTCAACAGGTGATGAACCATATTCACTTGCTATGGCGTTTTCTAAACATGTACCACTTGCGGATATACAGATTCTTGCAACAGACATTGATAAGCAGGTAATTGCGCATGCCCAGGTAGGATTGTATAACGAAAAAAGTATTGCTGGAGTTCCGGCAGATTTAAAAAAGAAATATTTTAAGAAAGTGGGAAATTCTTATCAGATTGCAGATGAGATTAAACGATGTGTAACGTTTCGTGAACATAATCTTCTGAAAGACACTTATCCGCAGGGCTTTGATTTGATTTTTATGCAGAAACGTCGTAATTTATTTTACGGACGAAGCGAAAAATATGATTTATAAAAAATTTCTATCAGTCACTCAAAAAGCATGGCGTATTGTTTATTGGAAGTACCGAACAGATTACAAATTATCGTGAACTGGGATTTGATCGATTGAGCAGTTTTTATTTTGAAAAAGGTGAATAGAATAAAGCATCTTTGCTTGCAACATTATTTGATGTGTGCAGACAGAGATGCTTTTTTGGCATTTTTTAAAAATTATTTTTTGGCTTCAAACATATATTTTAATATATGGTCAACATAACGACGCAGCATGACATCGGAAGAACAGAAGTCCTCAGTTAATTCAAAGTAACTGATTTTGTCATTATATTCCCTTCGAAATTCTGGCTGCATAACGCTGCTGTATTGAGGCAGGAAAGTGCTTGTTTTTCGATTGTAGCAATTGTATGCGCGCGCATTTTCCCGATATTGACGATCAACATAGGAGGCAACGCTTTTGTGGATTGCTAAATCTTCTTCCGGAAGGTAATAGTAGTCTTTGTAATTCGGATAGAAGTAGTGAAGCTCTCCTTCGTAAATCGGAACACGGATGGATGTACGCGTCGGGCTGATCATAAGACTGAAGTCATTCAGCTTATGCGAAATGCGACGGGGAACCGGATAGTCATTCCGCATTGTGATGATAAGTTCATTTCCGGTTGTTCCGTTGAATGCATGATAAGCATCCACGCGGGTGGAGAGAATGGTATACTGCCCATTAAATATTTCTGTATAAGATAATACAGAAAGGAGATCAATCATTCCAATGACATCTTCGTAATTGTGAAGCAGTAAAAGTTGTAAAGCTTCCTCGGATGGCTGCTTGACATAAGCATGGTAGACATTGATTAATTCGCCACCGGATTGCGTGTCGTTTCTTGACAGCTTCAAAAATGCCTCGATTGTTTTCTGTTTGTAATTTGGAAGTTTTAATAAAAACTTCAACTTGGAAACAGATTTGAAAATGTCGAGATAATTAAAACCTTTGAAATTCTCCTGTAATCCGTATGTGTCACATTTGGCTTTTAGGTACGGTATATCAAAACCGATACCATTAAAAGAAATGATAGTATCATATTGACATAAAATTTCTAAAAATGCGCACAGTACAGCTTCCTCCTCAGCAGGATTTTCAGCAAAAATTGATCAATGTAAATGTATTTATCACATCGACGGGCGCAGCCAATCATGTAAAGAGAAGAACTGTTTGGTGAGAATCCAGTTGTCTCGATATCAAAAAAAATAGAATGTGTATCAAACAACTGGTCTGTTAAATTGTCCTGTTTGATATATAATTCTTCTTTTGTTTTTTTCATAAACCTCTCCTTATCGCTATATGTAATATTTTATCACATTTTGAATTGCGCGTCACGTTTTGTTGTATCAAAAAGAATACATAATATTCCGAAAAAAATAAAAAATGGATTCTTTTTGGGGTAAAAAGTGCTATAATTTACTTGATAATGTGTCATAAACTATAGTGTTTTGACAAATATGTAGAGGAAAGAGGGCACAAAAATGGGTTTGAAAACATTTAAAGGCGGCGTTCATCCTTATGAGGGAAAAAGAACTCGCAAAGGATGCACCAATCAAAGAAGTTCTACCCAAAGGTGAACTGGTATATCCGTTATCGCAGCATATTGGAGCACCGGCAACACCAATCGTAGCGGTAGGAGACACAGTGCTGAAGGGACAGAAGATTGCAGAAGCGGGCGGCTTCGTATCTGCACCAATTTATTCATCTGTATCTGGTACAGTAAAGAAAAATTGAACCGCGGCGTGTTGCTGTAGGTGATATGGTCAACTCAATCGTAATTGAAAGCGATGGTGAATTTAATGAAGTCACTTATAACGCAGTTGATGATGTAACATCTCTGTCAAAGGAAGAAATCATCAACAAAGTCAAAGAGGCTGGTGTTGTAGGAATGGGTGGAGCAGGATTCCCAACCCACGTAAAATTATCTCCGAAGGAACCGGAAAAAATCGACTATATTATTGCCAACTGTGCAGAGTGTGAACCATATCTGACTGCTGATTATCGTAGAATGATGGAGACACCGGAGCAGCTCGTTGCAGGAATGAAGATCATTCTTCAGCTGTTTGACAAAGCAAAGGGCGTATTTGGCGTTGAAAATAATAAGCCGGACGCAATTGCAAAGTTGAAGGAACTTGTGAAAGATGAGCCGCGTATGGAAGTGTGCGAATTGATGACAAAAGTATCCGCAAGGTGGTGAGCGACAGCTCATTTATGCAGTGACAGGCCGCGCCATCAATTCCAAAATGCTTCCGGCAGATGCAGGATGTATCGTGGATAATGTGGAGACCATCATTGCTGTTTATAATGCAGTGAAGAATGGAATCCCTGTAATGAAACGTGTAGCAACTATCACGGGCGATGCGATTGCCAATCCTTCGAACTTCCTGTATAGCATGGGTACCACCATATGAGCAGCTGGTAGATGCTGCCGGTGGATTTAAAGAGCAGCCGGAGAAAATTATTTCCGGTGGACCAATGATGGGCTTTTCCATGTTCGGATTAGATGTGCCGACAACCAAGACTTCTTCTTCCCTTCTTTGCCTTGGTAAAGATGCAGTGGCAGAATTTGAGCCTTTGGCATGTATCAACTGCGGCCGCTGTGTGGAAGCATGCCCGGAAAATCTGATTCCATCTCGACTTGCCAAATTTGGTAATAACGGATTGATGGCAGAGTTTGAAAAATGGCACGGACTTGAATGCATTGAATGTGGCAGTTGCAGCTATGTATGTCCTTCCAGACGACAGGTAGCGCAGTCTGTTAAAACGATGAAAAAAAGTTAGTGCTTGCTGAAAAGAAAAAAAATAAATAAAAGAAAGAGGTGGACTATTGTGAGTGATTATATCATGTATCATCATCACCACACGTTCGAGCCAAAGATACAACAAGCAGAGTGATGCTGTATGTACTTATTGCATTACTGCTTCCAACAAGTTTGTTTGGTATATATAACTTTGGATACAAAGCATTGGTATTAATTTTGGTTACCATTGCCAGCTGTATGGCTTCGGAATGGATCTTTGACAAGATTGTACACAAGAAAAACAGCCTTACCGATCTGAGTGCGGTCGTTACTGGTTTACTTTTAGCATTGAACTTTCCGGTAAATCTCCCATGGTGGGAAGAAGTTATCGGAGGTGTTTTCGCAATCGTAATTGTAAAAATGCTGTTTGGCGGTCTGGGACAGAATTTCATGAACCCGGCCCTTGGCGGACGTTGTTTTTTTGATCGCATTTGCAGCAGATATGACAAACTTCAGCTGCAAACAGTATGACATATTCTGGAGCAACTCCACTTGGCATGATAAGAAATGGGGACTTTCCTCTGTAAATCTTATGGATATGCTGACTGGAAAGATTCCTGGAACCATCGGAGAGACTTCCGTGATCGCAATCTTAATTGGTGCAATTATTTTGATCCTTCTTGGCGTGATCAATTTAAGAATACCAGCTTCTTACATCATTACATTTGCAATCTTTATGTTTATCTTTGGCGCACAGAGATTTGATATTACATACGTGGTTGCCCAGCTTTGCGGTGGTGGTCTAATGCTTGGTGCATTCTTTATGGCAACCGACTATGTAACATCACCGATCACACCGAAGGGACAGATTTTTTTTGGTATCTGCTGTGGATTACTGACTGGTATTTTCCGTTCTTTGGAGCAAACGCAGAAGGTGTATCCTTCGCAATTATCTTAAGCAACCTTCTTGTACCATTGATTGAAAAGTAACAATACCAAAGAGCATTTGGAGTAGTAAAGGAGGCAAAGCAGCATGAATAAGAAGATTGTACATGACGCGTTGATTTTGACCGCCTTTACACGTGGTGATCGGTGTGATTTTAGGTGCTGTATACGGCATTACTAAGAACCAATTGATAAGGCAAATGAGCAGACAAAGAAAGAGGCCTATCAAAGGCAGTATTTAAGATGCAGATGCATTTAATCGAAAAAGAGTATGATGCAGATGAGGCTGACAAATTAGTCGCAGAATGCAGGTTATGATGAAATTGATGGTGTGGAAGAAGCCATTGACAAAGATGGCAATGTATTAGGCTATGTGATTACTGTAACAGCTAAAGACGGAAGCCAGGGTTAATATCAAATTTTCTGTTGCCATAAAGAATGATGGAACCGTAACCGGCTATTCGGTTCCAAGTATGTCAGAGACACCTGGACTTGGAGACAAGGCAAAGACAGAAGATTTCTCCAAACAGTATAAGAATAAGAATGTAGACAGTTTACAGTTGTAAAAAGAAACCATCATCCGATAACGAGATTGAAGCAATTTCCGGTGCAACCATTACATCAAAAGCAATGACCAATGGTGTAAATGCCTGCATTACATACTTCCAGAATGAATTGGAAGGAGGCGCTGAATAATGAATAAGTATTTAGAACGCGTATATAACGGATTGATTAAAGAAAATCCTACCTTTGTATTGATGCTTGGTATGTGTCCGACACTGGCAGTAACCACATCAGCAATGAATGCACTGGGAATGGGATTATCTACAACAGTGGTATTGATTTTCTCTAACCTGTTGATTTCCTTATTCCGTAAAGCAATTCCAAATGGTGTCAGAATGCCGGCATACATTGTTATCGTAGCATCTTTGGTAACCATTGTAGAATTTATTATGAAGGCTTATACACCGGCACTGGCTAAACAGCTTGGTGTATATATCCCTCTTATTGTTGTTAACTGTATTATCCTTGGACGAGCAGAAAGCTATGCATCTAAAAATCCACCTGTATTGTCTATCTTAGACGGTGTTGGTATGGGACTTGGATTTACCTTCGGATTAACCTGTATCGGTATTGTCCGTGAGATTTTAGGCGCAGGACAGTTGTTTGGATTCCAGATTCTTTCACTGAAATGGTATACACCAATCAATATCTTTGTTATGGCACCGGGTGCATTCTTGGTACTGGCATTCTTAGTTGCTTTAATGAGTATTGTTCGTCAGAAGATGGAAGCAAAAGGCAAACCACTGGCAGAGCCTGCCGGCTGTATCAGTGGAGACTGTGCCGGATGCAGCATGTCTGCAACCTGCAGCGAAAAAGAGAAGAAAGCTGCAGATGCAGAGGAAAAAAGTGAATAGGAGGAATATGACAGATGCAGACATTATTATTGATTGCAATTGGTTCAGCCATTGTAAATAACGTAGTATTAAGCCAGTTCCTTGGTATCTGTCCTTTCTTGGGTGTATCAAAGAAAACAGAGACCGCTGCTGGAATGGGTGGAGCCGTTATCTTTGTCATAACGATATCCTCCTTTGTTACCTCATTGATTTATAAGTTTATACTGATTCCGACGGGAACACAGTATTTACAGACTATTGTATTTATCCTTGTAATCGCAGCGCTGGTACAGTTTGTAGAAATGTTCTTAAAGAAATCCATGCCTGCTCTTTATAAGAGCCTTGGAGTGTATCTCCCTTTGATTACAACCAACTGTGCAGTATTAGGTGTAGCACTTACCAACGTAACCAAAGAGTATGGTATCTTAGAGGGCGTTGTAAACGGTTTTGCAACCGCATTTGGATTCTTTATTGCTATTACAATTATGGCAGGAATTCGTGAAAAAATTGAATATAATGACATCCCTAAGACATTCAAAGGTACAGCAATTGTATTGATTACAGCCTGCCTGATGTCCATCGCATTTATGGGATTCTCAGGAATGATTTAGGAGGAAAGAAAAGATGAGTGTACAGGCAATTATTATTGCAGCCGTTATTGTAGGCGGCGTAGGTCTTTTGATTGGATTTTTCCTCGGCGTTTCCGGAGAAAAGTTCAAAGTAGAAGTAGATGAAAGGGAAGAAGCAATTGTTGGTGTTCTTCCTGGAAATAACTGTGGTGGTTGTGGTTATGCCGGATGTTCCGGTCTTGCAGCTGCTATTGTAAAAGGTGATGCCCCGGTCAATGGATGTCCTGTTGGTGGTGCGCCGGTTGCAGCAAAAGTCGGTGAAATCATGGGTGTTGCTGCAGAAGCTTCTGTTAAGAAAGTCGCATTTGTAAAATGTGCAGGAACCTGTGAAAACTGCATGTCCAAAGCATTTGATAGAGCTGGTTCCATATGAAGCAAAGCATCTGGTACAGTGCAGTTCCAAGGATAAAGGCAAAGACGTTATGAAAGCCTGCTCCGTAGGTTGTATTGGCTGTCATCTCTGTGAGAAGAACTGTCCATCAGATGCCATTCATGTAATTGACAACGTGGCATACATTGATCAGGAGAAATGTACCGGATGTGGCATTTGTGCCGAGAAATGTCCGAAGAAGATTGGCTTTTTGCACACCGATACTGTAAGTATCCCCATTTTCTTTTTTTCCTAAAGTGAGAACATTTCCTCCGAGATTGATGATACCTTCCGAGATTCCTTCTTTCTGTAAATAGGCTTTCATCTGATCTGCAATGTAGCCCTTGGCGATACCACCCAAATCGAGTTTGGCCTGTGGGTCCAAAATACGGACATCATTTCCTTTGATTTCAATATTCTTGTAGTTGACGTGAGAGAGGGCTTCTGCAATTTCATCTTTGGATGGAAGAACGGATGCATCGACTTCGTTGTCTTCACTTTTGGCATTTTCTGCAATGAAAGAAATATTCCACAAATCCGATAATCCACCGATTGTAATATCAAATTTCCCGTTGCTGAGGTCTCCGTAAGATATGCTTCGGCTTTTATCAGCGTGAGTGTTTCGTCACTGACGGTCACATAAGAACCTTTTGCCACATTGATTTTGGAAATTTCACTGTCTTCGATAGTGTTTGACAGTAGATGTTCGTAGCGGTCAGCAAGCGAGAAACACTCATCGATATAGCTTTCGTCCGAAGTTCCATAGAGAGTAACGTTAATGACAGTATCAAAATAGAAAACCGGTCTTGGAGACTTTTTGTTCTTCTGCCTGGCATCCCTGCAAGGATGGTATGAACACTCCACAGAGCAGAAGCAAGGCAAAAAAAGCGCAGACATTTCATATGTAGTTTCATAATGATTATCCTTTCTGTTTTATAACTATTCCAAACATCATAGTTAGTCTTTCAAAAAACATATCTATGATAGCGCATATTGATAGTGGGAACAAGATAAGAAATGAAGAATATCGTGCAAATTGTTACAATTTATATTATAATGGGTTAGGTGTAAATTATAAATAATTATAAAAATAAACAAAGGTATCTGAACATAAGATGAGCAAATTATATTTTATTGTAAATACGAATGCAAAAAACGGGAAATGCAAATCAGGTATGGAGACAGGTATATGATTTTCTCAGGCAGAAACATATCCCATATGAAGCTTATGAAACAAAATATGTGGGACATGCAATGGTTCTTGCAAGAGAATTGTCAAAAAGCAGGAGAAAGCAGTGTATTTGATTGCTGTGGGTGGCGATGGCACCGTCAACGAGGTCCTCAATGGAATTACAGACTTTCAAAAAGTCCGGCTTGGTGTGATCGCCAGTGGATCAGGGAATGACTTTGGAAAAGGTATGGGAATTCCAACAGACCCGATTGTGTGCATGAGACAGATTTTAAAGTGTATTCGACAGGGGAAAATCATGGAATTCCGATAAAGAAAAACCGATCTTGGACAGGTGACCTGGGAGAATGGAAAGAAGCACCGGATCTTTGGAATCAGTGCAGGCGTAGGCCTCGATGCAATTGTCTGTAAGAAAGCACTGCATTCAAACTGCAAAAAGTTTTTTGAACAGGATTCATCTCGGAAAGCTTACCTACCTCGTATTGACAGTACAGTCGCTTTTTACGATGGATACTGCAGAGGCAGTTGTAGAATGTGGCGATAACCATAAAATTTACCGATTACATAAAACAATCTTTGCGGTGGCTATGAATCTTCAGGCAGAGGGCGGTGGAATTCCGATGGCACCGCATGCTTCCTGTACAGACGGAATGCTTTCGTTAAGCAGTGCACATGGGATTCCAAAAGCGATTACCTTTTTTTGCCTACCGTTTTTAGTAGCTGCAAAACATGAAAAAATCAGGGGATTTACTACAATTGAGTCTCCGGTGATTCGCGTGCATACCAGTAAGCCGGTCGTGCTTCATGCGGATGGGGAATACTGTGGAGATGTTAGAAATGTAGAATTTACCTGCCTTTCCGAAAAATTACAGCTTTTGAAATAAATATAACTGTGCATTTCCTTTTTTGTATTTTATGCAAAGATATGGTAGAGTATAACGAGGTTGAATAATGTGAATGAAATGGCTGATGTTCAAGAGAGGATATGAAAATGAGTAATAAATCAAAATATAAGAGAGTTGTGATAAAAATTGGTTCCTCATCCCTGACACATTCGGAGACGGGGAAGCTGAATTTTGTTAAGATTGAGCATCTGGTTCGGGAACTGAGTGACCTGCATAATCAGGGAATTGACGTTTGTCTGGTAAGTTCCGGTGCGATTGCAGTGGGCGGGCGGCTATGGGAATCAAAGAACGTCCGTCAGATATTTCGACGAAACAGGCATGTGCTGCGGTTGGTCAGGCGAAGCTGATGATGGTGTATCAGAAGCTTTTTGCAGAATACAATCAGACTGCAGGTCAGGTACTTATGACAAAGAATACCATGGTAAATCCGGTATCCCGGGAAAATGCCAAAAATACTTTTGATGAATTGTTCCATTTGCGTGTGATTCCGGTTGTAAATGAAAATGATACGGTTACTACTTATGAAATGCAGTTCGGTGATAATGATACACTGTCTGCACTTGTGGCATCCATTGTTGGGGCGGATCTGCTGATTTTGCTTTCGGATATTGATGGCCTTTACACGGATGATCCGCATAACAATCCCGATGCAAAACTTCTCGATGTCGTGGATTCTATCGATGAACAGATTTATGAGATGGCAAAGGATTCTACAGGAAGTAATGTGGGAACCGGTGGTATGGCTACGAAACTTGCGGCAGCGAAGATTGCAACGTTCTCCGGTACGGATATGATTATCGCTAATGGAAAAGACGTAAGAATTTTACAGGATATCTTTCAGGATGATTATGTGGGAACGCTGTTTACCGCAAATGAGAATCCGAATTTTAATGTTGCAACATATGTTATGGAGACAATAGGATAATGAATCAGGAAAAAATTGAAAGAATTAATGCGTTATATCGCAAATCAAAAGCAGAAGGACTGACAGAAGAGGAAAAGAAAGAGCAGGATCTTTTTACGAAAAGAGTATATTGCTTCTGTAAAAAGTAATCTTCGAAATCAGTTAAATAACATTGATGTGATCAATGAAAAGGGCAAAGTGGAGAATCTTGGAGAAAAATATGGAAACAAAGGCGCAACTTCGTAAACGAATGAAGGCAATCAGGGATGGAATCTCTCCCATATTGCGTCAAAGAAAAAACGAACAGATCATGAATGCTTTGCTTAGAGAGGATTGGTATGCGGATGCCAAAATTATATGTGTGTATGCAGCAATCGCAAGCGAAGTGGATCTGTGTAACTTTTTTGTCAGAGAGCATGGAACGATAGCAAAAAGCTATACTTTCCGAAAGTCTTTGGAGAAGAGATGGAGTTCTATGAAGTCGATGATTTTACCTGTTTAAAAGAAGGATGTTTTCATGTCATGGAGCCGGATCTGGAAAATTACGATCTGAAAAAGTACGAAGATCAGACAGAACCGGTACATATACTTGTACCGGGAGTTGCTTTTTTTTCAGAAGTCGGTTGCCGGCTTGGATACGGGAAAGGCTATTATGACAGATATCTGTCAATGCATCCGTCACTCATACCAATCGGAATCTGTTATTCGGAACAAAGAGAGCCGGAGATTCCAACAGATATTTATGATATGCGGATGACAAAATTAATTACAGATGAGCAGTAAAGAGGGTTATATAATAGGAGGATTATAATGAATCTGGAAGTATTATGTAAGACAGCACATGATGATAGAATTAAAGTGGGTATGCTGGATACCGATGTAAAAAGAATGAAACACTGCGCAGGGCAGCGGACAAAATTCTTTCCCATGAGGAAGAAATTCTCGCAGCGAATGCAGTGGATGTTACGAATGGAAAAGAGCGCAATATGCCGGCAGGTCTTTTGGACCGCCTGACGTTAAATCATGACCGATTGGAGGGTATGGCAGATGGACTTCGCCAGATTGCTAAATTAGATGATCCGATCGGAGAAGTTCTTTCCATGAAAAAGCGTCCAAATGGTCTGATCATAGGCAAGCGTCGTGTGCCAATCGGTGTTATTGGCATTATTTTTTGAGGCACGCCCGAACGTTACATCCGATGCGTTTGGTTTATGCTTTAAGGCTGGAAACTGCGCAATTTTAAAAAGGCGGCAGTGATGCAATTCATTCCAATATCGCGATTGTTTCTGCAATGCAGGAGGCACTTGATGAAATGAATATTCCAAAAGGCACATTAAGTTTGATTGAAGCTACCGATCATGAGACCACGAATGAGTTCATGAAAATGAAACAGTATGTGGACCTGTTGATTCCAAGGGGGGGCAGTGGTCTTATCCAGACCGTCGTAAATAATGCTACGATTCCTGTGATTGAAACAGGAACCGGAAACTGTCATGTGTATGTAGACGAGTATGCCGATCTGGATATGGCAGTCGATATTATCCGCAATGCAAAGACACAGCGTATCGGTGTGTGCAATGCCTGCGAGTCTATTGTGGTACATCGTGCTGTGGCAAAAAGAATTTTTGCCAAAACTGTATGCGGCATTAAAAGAGTATGATGTGCAGATGAGCGGAGATGATGCTGCTGTAGAATATTTAGGAACAGAGAAACCTCTGGTTACAAAGGCAACTGAGGAAGACTGGGGAAAAAGAATATCTGGATTATATTTTGTCAGTGAAAATTGTAGACAGCCTTGAAGAAGCAATTGCCCACATTAACAAATACAATACTTCCCATTCGGAGGCTATTGTTACCAGAGATTATGATATTGCACAGAAATTCTTAGAGGAAGTGGATTCTGCATGTGTTTATGTAAATGCATCCACACGTTTTACCGACGGATTTGAGTTTGGCTTTGGGGCAGAAATCGGAATCAGTACCCAGAAACTTCACGCGAGAGGACCGATGGGCTTAGAAGCGTTGACCAGCTATAAATACATTATTTATGGCAATGGCCAGATTCGCCCATAATAAAAAAGATAGACGAGGATAACATGAGAGATTTAGAACAGAATACACTGACTGGAGCAGAAGAAACAAAACTTCAGTATGATTACATTGAAAAGGCAAAATCTTATATAAAAGAAAAAGAGGAACGGCTCGGACGTAACTTACCTGTTGCGTGAAAACGTTTGGCTGTCAGATGAACGCGAGAGATTCGGAAAAATTGGTTGGAATTCTTACGGATATCGGATATGTTGAGACAGAGGATGAGCATGCAGATTTTGTCATCTATAATACCTGTACGGTAAGGGAAAATGCCAATAACAAAGTCTATGGACGTCTTGGCTATTTATCCAATTACAAAAAAGAAAAATCCGGAGATGATGATCGCACTTTGTGGCTGTATGATGCAGGAGCCTACCGTTGTTGAGAAAATCCGAAAGTCTTATCGTTTTGTAAACCTTATTTTTGGAACACATAATATCTATAAGTTTGCAGAATTGTTGTGCCGTAGCATGGAATCTAACTCCATGATTGTTGACATATGGAAAGATACGGACAAAATCGTAGAAGATTTACCAATCAAGCGTAAATTCTCGTTTAAATCCGGAGTCAACATTATGTTCGGATGTAATAATTTCTGCAGTTATTGTATCGTTCCGTATGTACGTGGACGTGAGCGCAGCCGTGAGCCAAAAGACATCATCCGCGAGATTGAAGGTCTGGTTGCAGACGGTGTGTGTGAAGTTATGCTTTTGGGACAGAACGTAAATTCTTATGGAAAGAATCTGGATACACCGGTCACGTTTGCAGAATTACTGCGGGAAGTAAATAAGATTGAGGGATTAAAACGAATCCGTTTCATGACTTCACATCCGAAGGATTTGTCAGATGATCTGATTCTTGCGATGAAAGAGTGTGACAAAGTCTGCAAGCATATGCATCTGCCTTTACAGTCGGGAAGTTCACGTATTTTAAAAATCATGAATCGTCATTATGATAAGGAACAGTATCTGGAAATTGTCCGCAAACTTCGTGAAGCAATACCGGATATTGCTCTGACGACCGATATTATCGTCGGCTTTCCGGGAGAGACAGAAGAAGATTTTATGGAGACACTGGATGTTGTAAAACAGGTAGAGTATGACAGTGCATTTACTTTTATTTACTCCAAACGAACAGGAACGCCTGCTGCAGCTATGGAGAATCAAGTGGATCCGGCAGAGGTGAAAGCACATTTTGATATGTTACTGAAGGAAGTGCAGGCAATCAGCACAAGAAAAGCAATGGAACTGGAAGGAAAAACGGTCGAGGTTCTGGCAGAAGAACAAAATGAGCAAGATGCCTCTCTGATTACCGGACGTCTTTCTAATAATGCGGTTGTGCATTTCCCAGGAGATACCAGTATGATTGGTAATCTGTATATGGTAAAACTTGTAGAATGCAAGGGATTCTATTATATTGGAGAAGTTGTAGCCGATGCATAGAAAATTTGGCAGAAATGACGTGATTTTAATTGTATGTCTGATTTTACTGTGTCTTGTTGCCTACGGTGGCGTACATCTGTTTGGTGCAAAAAAGGAAACGAAGTTACCATTACAAGGGATGGACAAGTGTATGGAACCTATGCGCTCAATGAGAATCAGACGATAGAAATTACAGACAAGGATGGTAAGGTTACGAACACCCTGGTGATTGCGGATGGAAAGGCGGATATGAAGGATGCAGACTGTCCGGATTGCCTGTGTGTCAAGCAGAAAGCAATTTCCAGACAGAATGAGAATATTGTCTGTCTGCCAAATAAAATTGTGGTCACAGTGACAGAATCTGATGCGAAGGGAGTGGATGGATTTGCACAATAAGAAAGACAATCGCATCCGCAAAACTGCGTTTATGGGTCTTTTTCTGGCACTTGCCATGATCTGCAGCTATATCGAGACGCTGATTCCATTTTCAGTTGGAATCCCGGGCATAAAACTGGGGCTTGCCAATATTGCCGTGGTGCTTATGCTGTATTCTGTTGGAACAAAAGAAGCGTTGCTTGTTTCGTTGCTTCGCATTGTGCTGGTGGGAATATTGTTTGGAAATGCATTCAGTATTCTTTATTCATTAAGTGGCGGAATACTGAGTTTTCTTGTGATGTTTCTTATGAAAAAAAACAGACAAATTCAGTTGTGTTTCGGTTAGTATCACAGGTGGAATCAGCCATAATATCGGGCAGATTATCGTTGCTGCATGGATTGTAAACAGCTACAATGTGTTCTTTTATGTGCCTGTACTTCTGTTTGCAGGTCTGGTGACAGGACTTTTGATTGGCGTGATTGCAAAAGAAGTGATTGTGCGATTAAAGAATATAACATTATAAGTATAAAGAGGAAAATTATGTACGCATACATAAAAGGTGAACTTGCTGAAATAAACACAGATCATATCGTTATCGAAGCGGGCGGAATCGGATATCAGGTGTTCATTTCATTACAGACGTTTGATTATCTGCCATCGGTTGGCGAGAATCTTAAAATATACACTTACTTATATCTGCGGGAAGATGCCATGATTCTGTATGGTTTTCTGACAAAAGATGACCTGGAACTGTTCAAGCTTTTGATATCGGTCAGCGGAATTGGTCCAAAAGGAGGTCTGGCTATTTTATCGACGCTCGAAGCGGATGATTTGCGCTTTGCCATTTTATCCGGAGATGCCAAGGCGATTTCAAAAGCACCGGGTGTGGGTGGAAAGACTGCGCAGCGTGTGATTCTGGAACTGAAGGACAAATTAAGCCTTGAAGATGCTTTTGAGGCAAAAAAACCGAACATGTACAGAAAAATGCGGCTGCTGCAGGTGGCAGTGTGAAAAATGATGCGGTTATGGCGCTTACTGCATTGGGCTATTCTTCGACGGAGAGTCTCAAAGCGGTTTCGGCGGTAGAGATTACAGAAGATATGGATGTGGAAGAAGTGCTCAAAGCAGCATTGAAGCATTTGTCGTTATTTTAGATCGTGATAGAAATTAGATGGGAAGATAGGTTGTTATGGCAAAACGAGTGATTTCCACGCAGATGCAGGAAGAAGATATAAAGATTGAAACTTCTCTTCGTCCGCAAACGCTGGAGGATTATATCGGACAGGAAAAAATCAAAGACAGTATGAAAGTCTATATTGATGCGCAAAAGCACGTGGTGAAGCTTTGGACCATGTTCTGTTTTATGGACCGCCAGGACTTGGAAAAACAACGCTTGCAGGAATTATAGCCAACGAAATGGGATCGCATCTGAAAGTGACTTCCGGACCTGCAATTGCCAAACCGGGTGAGATGGCAGCGATTTTAAATAATCTTGCAGATGGGGATATTTTGTTTGTTGACGAGATCCATCGTTTGAACCGGCAGGTGGAAGAGGTGCTGTATCCGGCGATGGAAGACTATGCGATTGATGTAATGATTGGAAAAGGCGAATCGGCAAGATCTATCCGTCTTGATCTCCCGAAATTTACACTGGTGGGTGCCACAACACGTGCAGGTATGTTGTCTGCACCGCTGCGTGACCGATTTGGTGTTGTCAGTCATATGGAGTACTATACGGTGGATGAACTGAAGACAATCATTTTGCAGTCGGCCCATGTGTTAAACGTTGAAATTGACGACAAAGGTGCATACGAACTTGCACGCAGATCCAGAGGAACCCCGCGACTGGCGAACCGGTTGTTAAAACGTGTCAGGGATTTTGCGGAAGTCAAGTACGATGGCAGAATCACATATGAAGTTGCGGCATTTGCATTGGATTTGCTTGAGGTCGATAAGATGGGATTGGATCAGAACGACCGCAATATCATTCTTACCATTATCGATAAATTTGACGGAGGACCGGTCGGCCTGGATACGCTTGCAGCTTCCATCGGGGAGGATTCCGGAACGATTGAGGATGTGTATGAACCGTATCTCGTGAAAAATAATTTTATTAACCGTACCCCAAAGGGAAGAGTCGCTACGTCCTTTGCCTATGAGCATTTCGGACGGACGCAAAATGCGTGATAGCGGTTGCATTTCCATGGGAGTAAGCTTATAATACAAGAGTGATGTTCGGAAAACGGGAGGAAAAAAGATGGCAGCTAAGACGAGTGCAGAAGTAGTAATTGACGGAAAAGTATATACATTGAGCGGCTATGAAGGAGAGGAATATCTTCAGAAGGTGGCAGCTTATATCAACAATAAAATCAGCGAGTTCGATGGTATAGAAGATTACCGGCATATTCCTCTTAATATGAAAAATACATTGATTCAGTTGAATATTGCAGATGATTATTTTAAAGCAAAAGCACAGGTCGAAAAATTAGAGCGTGATTTGGAGAACAAAGAGAAGGAACTTTATGATTTAAAGCATGATCTCATTTCTAATCAGGTAAAAACAGAGAGTGCAGAGACTTCGGTCAAGGAGCTTGAAGCCAAAAACAAAGAGCTTCTTTTTGAATAAAGCAAGACTTGAAGCAGCACTGGAAGATAAGCTTCTGGATGGAAAAAAGGATAATCATGCCAAGGATTCATCCAAGAATAATCAAAAATAGAACAAGCATATAGAACTGTCGTTGATGCGGCAGTTTTTCTTTTTTTACAGAATCATACCATATTTAAATAAAATTTAATAATGGTTTAATGAATGAACGGGAAATTTATAGTATAATAAAGAACATGAGTGAAAAAATGACGCAGATGAATGATAGGAAAAATAATAATGTGAATACAGACAATAGAGAAAACGTGCGTGGATTCGAATTGCTTGCGCCGGCAGGATCTTTGGAGATTTTTAAGGCAGTTATTGCTGCAGGTGCAGATGCGGTATATGTTGGTGGTGATTTGTTTGGTGCCCGTGCATATGCGAACAATTTTTCGGAAGAAGAACTTCTTGAGGCAATTGATTATGCACATTTGTTTGGAAGAAAAGTATATTTGACAGTTAATACGCTTTTAAAGAATGCGGAACTTACCAGAAAACTTTATGATTATATTCTGCCTTTTTATCGGAGAGGACTCGATGCTGTGCTGGTGCAGGATATGGGAGTGTTTTCTTTTATCCGTGAATATTTCCCGGATCTTCCAATCCACACAAGTACGCAGATGACCATTACCGGCGTGGAAGGCGCTCGAATACTGCAAAGTCTTGGGGCTGAGAAGAATCGTGATGGCGCGTGAAGTTTCTTTATCGGAGATGAAAGAAATTTACGATCAGACAGGTGTGGAACTGGAAGCGTTTGTACATGGTGCGCTTTGTTACTGTTACTCGGGACAGTGCCTGTTTAGCAGTATGCTTGGCGGACGAAGCGGAAACAGAGGGCGGTGTGCGCAGCCCTGCCGTCTTGCATATTCCGTTTTGGATGAAAATCATAATACCTATGCGAAAAAAGAAAGCTTTGTATTGAGCCTGAAAGACATGTGCGGTATTGAAGATTTGAATAAACTATGGGAAGCCGGTGTATACTCTCTTAAGATTGAAGGGCGTATGAAGCAGGCACCGTATGCAGCCGGCATTGTTTCCTTTTATCGAAAATATATTGATCGTTTTCTGGCACAGAAGAAGAAAGAAAACGTTCCGGTTGAAAAAGCAGGATATGCAGGATATTCTGGCATTAGGCAATCGATGCGGTTTTACGGATGCGTACTACAGCTTAAGCAGAACGGACCGGATATGGTTACTTTTGTGAAGCCAAGCTATGAAAAAACGAAACAGGGACTTCAGGAAAAGATTATAGAAACCTATGTGACCAATCCTAAAAAAGTTCCGGTAACAGGAGTCGTTTCGCTTTCGGTTGGAAAACCAGCCTCCTATGAACTGACGTATCATGGGGAGACTTTCCGTACAGAGGGCATGGGAGTGATGGAAGCACAAAAGAAGCCATTGAATGAGGCTGATGTTGCGCAGCGTATGGCAAAAACCGGGGATACATTTTTTGAAGTTACCGATTTGAAAGTGCATTTGGGAGAAAACGTATTTTTACCAAATGGCGCATTGAACCAGTTGCGAAGAGACGCTTTTTTCCATGTTACAGGAGAAAATGTTAGAACCGTATTATCGCTGCTCGGAAAAAGCAATGGGAGATGAAAAGTCAAAAAACTTAAATGGACACAGAAATGTAGAAAATGAACCGACGATAGTTTGTCTGACCGAAAAAAGAGAACTTCTTTCTGTATTACTGAAAAAAGAATTTGTATCTGCAATTTATCTGGATTTTGCCGCCTATGAAAGAACGCATTTTATGGATGAACTTGCAGAGGATGTTGCAAAGATAAAGAAAGCAAAGAAACAGGCATTTTTGCTATGCCGAGAATTTTCCGGAATGAGATTGCAGATTGGTTTGTGTCTCTTGCAAACGACTTACAGAATCTGCAGCTGGATGGCATTCTGGTTCGTGGTTACGAAGAACTGGCTTATTGCAGACAATATCTGCCGGAATGTAAAATGATTACGGATCAGAATGTATATACGTACAATGATCGGGCACAGCAATTTTTCGCAGAGGCAGGTGTATGGGTGAATACCGTTCCAATTGAACTGAATCGCGGTGAGATTATGCATCGTGATAATCAAAGAAGTGAAATGATTGTTTATGGATATTATCCGCTTATGACAAGTGCACAGTGCGTGCATAAAAATACGAAAGCCTGTGACAAATGTCCGACAATCACTTATTTAAAAGACCGTTATCAGGCACAGTTCCCGGTGAAAAATTATTGCAGTGCCTGCTACAATGTGGTGTATAATTCGCTTCCTGTGATGCTGTTTTCTAATATACGTGAACTGCAGAAAGCGGGACTTCGGACATTTCGCCTGGATTTCACAATGGAGTCCGAAAAGATGACAGGAAATGTAATGAATCTTCTGGAAGAGTTTTTATATGAAGATCGCAGACAGTATCCGGAACAGTGGAAGGAACATTATACCAACGGGCATTATAAAAGAGGAGTAGAGTAGGATGGTTCATTTAATTGTACAGGCATCGAAATATATTATGATCCTGTTGTTTATGATATACACCTATGAATGTTTTCATGTATTTCGTTTTAATGACGATGAAGAAAGGCAAAATCATATATACCATGTGCAAAGAATATTGCTTTTTACGATTCATTTTGATGCGTTTCTGGTTTTATATCTGACATCGGAAGATAAACAGATGATCGCATTCTATCTGATGCAGGTCGTGCTATTGGGTGCAATCATCCTCTCGTATCATTTGTTTTACAAACATGCGTCGGAACTTGTGCTGAACAATATGTGTATGTTGATTTGCATTGGCTTTATCATATTGACGAGATTGTCTTTTGAAAAAGCATTTCGACAGTTTATTTTTGTGGGAGCCGGATTTTTTATCGCTTTACTTATCCCGCTGATTTTACAGAATATGTCGGTTTTCCGAAAAATGACGTGGATCTATGCAGTGGTTGGAATCGGGGCACTGCTTGTCGTTGCGGTGGCAGGACAGACGAGTTATGGAGCAAAATTGTCACTTTCGATTGGTGGAATCTCAATTCAGCCATCCGAATTTGTAAAGATACTGTTTGTTTTGTTTATTGCATCGATGCTGTATAAGAAACAGGATTTTCATCAAGTGATGATCACAAGTGTCATTTCAGCATTTTTTGTGCTTGCGTTAGTGGCATCTAAGGATCTGGGTGGTGCATTATTGTACTTCTTTACTTATCTAGTGATGGTTTATGTTGCAACCCGCAAATTTACATACTTCGGTGCAGGAATCCTGGCAATGAGCCTTGCGGCGGTGATCGGATACAAAATCTTTTCACATGTGCAGACACGTGTGCTTGCGTGGTCCGATCCGCTTCGTGTAATTGACAATGAAGGTTATCAGATTTGTCAGTCGTTGTTTGCGATAGGAACAGGAGGGTGGTTTGGACTCGGACTCAATCAGGGAATGCCGAATAAGATTCCGGTAGTTTCGAAGGATTTTATTTTTGCAGCAATCTCAGAAGAAATGGGTGGTGTTTTTGCACTGTGCCTGATTATGGTATGTGTCAGTTGCTTTTTTTATGATAATGAATGTGGCAATGAAGTTGCGGGATAATTTTTTTACCGGCTTGCGGCTGTCGGGCTTGGAACACTGTATGCGCTTCAGATATTTCTGACAATCGGTGGAGTGATCAAATTTATTCCTTCGACTGGTGTGACACTTCCGCTGGTAAGTTATGGAGGAAGTTCCCTTCTTTCTACGTTGATTGTCTTTGGAATCATTCAGGGACTGTATATTATGCAGTTTGATGACCGGGTGCAAAAAAAAGGAACAAAGGAAAAAAGGAGGCAGCACATATGGAAAAGCACAAAAACAAAAAGCAGCAAGTGCGCGTAAGAAATAAAGAGTTTCAGGTAATTGCCTATCTGTTCCTTGGCCTTTTTCTTGCTATGATTGCATATTTTGTATATTTTCAGGTATATAAAAGTGAATCCTTTATCAACAGCCCGTACAATTCGCTTCAGGATCTGTTCTCTGAGCGTGTGGTAAGAGGAGATATTTTATCTGCAGATGGTCAGACACTGGCAACGACAAAAGTGGACAGTGCGGGAAATGAAACAAGAAGCTATCCGTACGGACGTGTATTTGCGCATTCTGTGGGATATGCGGTAAATGGCAAAGCAGGATTGGAAAATCAGGAGAATTTTTCGTTGCTACGGTCACATGAATTCTTCCTTACGCAAATCAAAAATGATATCGCGGGAACAAAAAGCCAGGGAGATAATGTAGTAACCACGCTTGACGCACAGATCCAGCAATGTGCATATGATGCACTTGGCAGTTATGATGGTGCGGTGATTGTTATGGAGCCGGCTACCGGAAAAATTATTACCATGGTATCCAAACCGGATTATGATCCAAACACGATCAAAAAGGACTGGGATACAGTAAATGGTGAGGGGAGCACTGTTTTGTATAATCGTGCCACACAGGGAAAATATGCACCTGGATCTGTATTTAAGATTTTTACAACGCTTGAATATTTCCGGGGAAAATCCAAAAGCATATAGCACTTATACATTTAACTGTAATGGGGAATTGACTGTAGACGGACAGACGATTCACTGTGCTGGAAATAGACATCATGGACAGGAAGATCTGCAGTCATCGTTTGCAAATTCCTGCAATTCTTCCTTTGCAAACATTTCATTATCATTAGATCGGAGTAAGTTTCAGAGCACATGTGATTCCATGCTTTTTAATAAGGCTCTTCCGATTGCTTTTGAATCTTCAAAAGTAGCTTTACTCTTTCTAAAGACGATAATTCAGCAATGGTAATGGAAACTGGAATCGGCCAGGGAAAAACGATGGTATCTCCTCTTCATATGGTCATGGTTGCAAGCGCAATCGATCATGATGGAGTGCTGATGACACCTTATCTGGTGGACAGGGTGGAAAGTGCATCGGGAGATGAAGTAGAAAAAAAAAATGAGCCAAAAGAAATACGGAAGTCTTATGACAGAAAAGGAAGCAGGACTGCTGCAGGAATATATGCGCACAGTGGTTACCAGCGGAACGGGAGCAAAACTTTCGGGACAATCCTATGAAGCTTCCGGAAAGACTGGTACAGCACAGGTTTCAGATTCATCAGACCAGACAAATGCCTGGTTTGTCGGATATGCAAAAAAGGACGGATACAAAGATATTGCGGTTGCGGTAGTGGTAGAAGACAGCGGTGCCGGAAGTACGTATGCGGTTCCGATTGCCAAGAAGATATTTGACGTATATTTTAACAAATGATATACTTTGGACAAGTATATTTATGTCAGCTGTATTGGCATGACAGAACACAACACAGGAGGGATTGCGATGATAGAGGCAACGAGCTGTGGTGGTGTGGTAATCTTTCGTGGAAAAATTTTGCTTTTGTACAAAAAAATTACAGAAACAGATACGAAGGCTGGGTACTTCCGAAGGGAACGGTAGAACCCGGTGAGGAATATAAGGATACTGCAATCCGTGAAGTCAAAGAAGAAACCGGAGCGACAGCAACAATTATTCAGTATGTAGGCAAAAGCCAATATTCATTTACAGTTCCGGGAGATACCGTGGAGAAAGAGGTACACTGGTATCTTATGATGGGCGAAAGTTATTATAGCAAGCCGCAGAGGGAAGAGTATTTTGTGGATTCAGGTTTTTATAAGTATCATGAGGCATATCATCTGCTTAAATTTTCAAACGAAAAGCAGATATTGGAAAAAAGCCTACAATGAATATCTGGATTTAAAAAAGCAATTTGTGGGGAACACACAAATATTATTAAGTAGCAGGAAGGACATGCATGAAGTGGTATCGTAACCTTTACGTCAGCAATTCTATCGGGGATAAAGCCAATCGAATAAAGTGGAAGATCAACCATAATGCAGGAACGATTTCGGTATATGTCATTGCATTTGCGAGCAACAGCCAGAATCTTTTAGATATTATTCCGGCCTGGGAACTGATGCAGAAATCTTATCCGAAGAAACAGATGAAAATTATAGGACTTGCAAAGGGCTATGAAGATGCACTTGAACTTGTCCGGACAATCATAGATGAAACATACCAGAATACGGGAGATGTGGATGTCTGGAAATATCTGAAAGAAGAACGGAGGCGGATGGCATGACGGTCGTACTCCTGATTCTTAAGATCATTGGAATTATATTGGCAGCGTTGCTGGGAACCGTAGTACTTGGAATTCTTCTTGTGCTATTTTGTCCGTTCCGTTATCGGATTTGGGGAAGCTACCATGAGAAGCCGGATATTTCGATTCGGGTTGCCTGGCTGATGTGTATTTTTCAGTTCCGGATGGATATTACAGATACACAGCAGATGTATCTGCGGATTTTTGGATTTCGCAAAAACCTTTCTCGGGTCGAGAAAGAGGCAGAAACAGATGCATTTGGCGAGAAAACAGAGAAAGAGAATGATGCCTCTGGACAATTTGAAGATACAGAAGATGCAATAGAGACGAAATCATCGGGTGTATCCTCTAAATCACCGGAAAAGAAAATTTCCATAAGTCAAAAAGCGAAAAGGTTATGGGAAAAAATGAAAGATATCTGTAAAAAGATGAAAAGAGCTCTTTCGAATATCAAAGAAACGGCTGCAAAAATAAAAAAACTGTATATGGATCCGCAGAATAAACGGGCATTTACAAAATTAAAACAGTCGGCAGTAAAGCTTTTTCGTGTGCTTCATCCCAAAAAGTTCCGATTACAATTGAAATATTCCACTGGTTCACCCGATACGACAGGGCAGTTACTTGGTGTGATTGCAATGTTTCCAATCGGATATCGGAATGGGTGGAACATTGTTCCGGATTTTACTGCGGATGCATTTTATGCGGATGCGGAGTTTGATGTGCGTGGGCGAGTTTTGGGGATAAGCCTTATAAAGCTTGCTTGTGCGATAATTCTTGATAAGAATTGTAAAAGATTATATAATAAAGTTACATCGATTTTCAAATAATATAGTTAAAAATGGAAAAGAGAGAAGGATAGGAGGATTTTTCTATGGCAGATAACAGCTTTAACAATACAGTAGAATCATTATTTAAAGGAATGGACAGTTTTATTACTACAAAGACCGTTGTTGGAGATGCGATTCACATCGGAGATACCATAATCTTACCACTGGTGGATGTATCATTCGGTGTCGCGGCTGGTGCTTTTTCGCAGGAAAAGAAAAATAACGGTGCCGGTGGTATGGGTGGAAAAATTAATCCAAGTGCTGTGCTTGTTATTCAGAACGGACAGACAAAACTTGTGAATATCAAAAATCAGGATGGCATGACAAAAATTTTGGATATGGTTCCGGATATTGTTAATAAATTTACTTCGGGAAAAGGAAATGAAGATCTGACTTTTGATGATATTGTAGATGCGGCAGATGACGCAGAAAAATGAAGAAAAAATAATATAATCATATAGTATTTTTTTACAAAAGAGGCATATATTATAAATAATATATGCTTTTTTTTGGTGGGAAAAATGAAACGAATCTGGGGATATACATTGTTCTGGTTTGCCATGGGAATGCTGCTTATGTATATCATAGGAGGAGGGTGCATAGGAATCCTTCTGATTGCGGGAAGCCTTTTGCTTTCCTATCTATTATTTTCCTGCAGGTAAGAGAGGATCTTTTTTGCTTTGTGAGTGGGAACATGCAGTTTTGATAATAAGATAAAAAAAGAACCATCGCATTGCGATGGTCCTTAAACAGCTTACTAAGCTCTCTCAACTTTTCCGGATCTCAAACAGGAAGCACATACATATAATTTTCTAGGTGTTCCGTTAACTTTGCAGCTAACACGTTTGATGTTTGATTTCCAAACTCTGTTGGATCTTCTATGAGAATGGCTGACATTATTTCCGTAATGTACGCCTTTTCCACAAACTGCACAATTTGCCATGGTATTGCACCTCCTTGCATTTCATTAAACTTGTCTTTTTCAAGTTCACAACAAATGTATTCTATCAGATTCGCTTTTTTTAAATGCAAGGAAAAATTATAAAAAAATGAAATATATTTACAATTGGCTCAAAAATGGTTATAATACATGGTGTATTATGGATGAAAGCCATGAACAGATTCGTTCATGTTTTGATACCTAAATAAAGATACGTATTTGGAGGTATGTATATGAAGGGACAGATGGACACCCAATATGGGAAAATTTTAATTGATGAAGATGTCATCGCTACCTATGCAGGTTCTGTCGCAGTAGAATGCTTTGGAATTGTAGGTATGGCAGCCGTTAATATGAAAGACGGACTGGTAAAACTTTTGAAGCGTGATTATCTTACACACGGACTCAGTGTGTTGATCGAAGATGAGAACCAGATTACCATCGATTTTCATGTGATCATTGCATATGGTGTTAGTATTGCTACGGTTTCCGATAACCTGATTGAGACCGTTAAATATAAGGTAGAGTCATTTACCGGTATGAAAATCAATAAGATCAATATCTACGTCGAAGGCGTACGAGTGATTGATTAAGGAGGATACAAAATTGGAAATCACAAGCATTAATACTGAGATACTGTCCAAAATGTTCCTGGCAGGAGCAAAAAATCTGGACGCAAAAAAGAGTGGATCAACGAACTGAATGTATTCCCGGTTCCAGATGGAGATACCGGATCAAATAGGTCTATGACCATTATGTCTGCAGCAAGAGAGGTAAGCAATCTGACAAACCCTTCTATGAAGGAGCTTTCTAAGGCGATTTCTTCTGGTTCTCTTCGTGGTGCAAGAGGCAATTCGGGCGTTATTTTATCCCAGCTGTTTCGTGGCTTCTGCAAGGTGATTGCCGGATATGACGAAGTGGATGTGACTGTTTTATGTGACGCTTTCCAGAAAGCGGTAGAGACTGCATACAAGGCAGTTATGAAGCCGAAGGAAGGAACTATTCTTACTGTTGCAAAAAGGAGCAGCAGATAAAGCTTTGGAGCTAGCAGAAGAGACAGATGATCTTGTTTACTTCTGTGATGAAATTATCAAGCATGCAGATTATGTGCTGAGCCAGACTCCGGAGATGCTGCCTGTTTTAAAACAGGCTGGCGTTGTGGATTCCGGCGGACAGGGTCTGATGCAGGTGCTCAAAGGTGCATACGATGCACTTCTTGGCAAAGAAGTTGATTACGAAATCGAAGATGCCGGAAACGGATCAGGTGTGGTAAAGATTTCAGCTGAGACAGAAAAAAGAAATCAAGTTTGGATATTGTACGGAATTTATCATTGTACTGAATCGCCCGTTATCTGAGCAGGAAGAACATGGGTATAAGGCTTATCTGGAATCAATTGGTGATTCTATCGTGGTTGTTGCGGACGATGAGATCGTAAAGACTCACGTACATACCAACGATCCGGGTCTTGCAATTCAAAAGGCTTTAACACATGGTTCTTTGAGCAAGATTAAGATTGACAATATGCGTGAGGAACATCAGGAAAAACTGATCAAAGATGCTGAAAAACTTGCTGAGAAACAGAAAGAAGAGGAGAAAGTTGCGCCAAAAGCAGACGAGCCACGCAAAGACATGGGATTTATCTCTGTGTCAATCGGAGAAGGAATGAACGAGATTTTCCGCGGACTTGGTGTCGATTATATTATCGAGGGCGGACAGACAATGAACCCGAGTACGGAAGATATGCTGAGCGCAATTGATCATGTGAATGCGGATCACATTTTTATTCTTCCAAATAATAAAAATATTATTATGGCAGCAAATCAGGCAGCGAGCCTTGTGGAAGATAAGAAGATTATTGTTATTCCAACCAAGACAATTCCACAGGGTATTGTGGCTATGGTAAATTATATTCCAGATTACTCTGCTGAGGAAAACAAAGAGACAATGCTTTCTGAGATTGACAATGTAAAGACCGGTCAGGTTACTTATGCTGTCCGCGATACGGAAATCGACGGAAAAGTAATTAAGCAGAATGATTTCATGGGAATTGGTGATAAGGAAATTCTTTCGGTAGGAACTGATTTGAAAGCGACAACGCTTGAAATGATTGATGCGATGGTAGACGAGGATTCTGCTATTGTAAGCATTTATTATGGTACAGAGTCTAACGAGAAAGATGCAGAAGCAATCGGTGCTGTTATTGGCGCAAAGTATCCGGATGTTGAGGTTGAGATCAACAATGGCGGTCAGCCGATTTACTACTATGTAATTTCTGTAGAATAAGAATAGGATTATTAATATGGATCAAAATTCAGCGATTACTGCGATTAAGGGGATTGGTGAAAAGACAAAAGATTCATTTGCAAAGATGGGAGTATACACCGTTGGTGATATACTCCTTCGTTTTCCCCGGACTTATATAAAATACCCATCGGCCCAGCCGATCAATGAGATTTTTTCACTCACGGAAGAACGCCATGCGATTGCAGCAAAAATACAGACAGCCCCTGTTGTGAAAAATGGACGCCGAATGCAGATTACACTGCTTACTATTGGAGACAGTAGACACAAGATGCAGTTGATCTGGTATCGCATGCCATATATAAAAAATAATTTACAGAGAAATCATTATTATGTGTTTTATGGCAAAGTGAGCGTCCGTGATGGAAAATATGTGATGGAACAGCCGGTAATTTATACACCGGAAGCATATCAGGGGATGGAAGGTCGGCTGCTGCCGGTCTATACTTTGACAACTGGTATTACAAATAATCTGATGACCAAGACGATTCGACAGGCGCTTGATGATGAGGCATTGCTTTTGGATTATATTCCGAAAGAAATCCGTCATCAGTACCAACTGTGCGAATATAATTATGCAATTAAAGAAATACATTTTCCAGATGAGATGGATTCACTGATTGAAGCAAGACGAAGACTGGTCTTTGATGAATTTTTTGATTTCATTCTGGGTATGCAATATCAGAAAGAGCGGAAAAATCGTGAAGAGAATGCATTTGATTTTAAAGATGATCAATTTATATGGAATCTGATGAAACAGCTTCCGTATGATCTGACTGGTGCACAGAAACGGACACTTGAGGAGATTGTGGCGAATATACAAGGACCATATGTAATGCAGCGCCTGATACAGGGCGATGTGGGTTCCGGCAAGACGGTTATAGCATTTCTTGCAATGGCCTGGGCGGCAGAGAGCGGGTATCAGTCTGCAATTATGGCACCGACAGAAGTTCTTGCAAGACAGCATTATGAAACTTTTTGCTCATGGTGCGAGAATTTTCATCTGGAGTATCCGGTCGTGCTCCTAACAGGTTCAATGACGACGAAAGAAAAACGTCTGGCATATGAGAAACTGGAGCAAATGCCCAATGCCATGATTATTGGCACCCATGCCTTGATACAGGAAAAGGCAGTTTTTACCAATCTTGCACTTGTAATTACAGACGAGCAGCACCGGTTTGGTGTAAAACAAAGAGATGTGTTTGCAGACAAAGGAAATCATCCCCACATTCTGGTGATGTCGGCGACACCGATTCCACGGACGCTTGCAATTATTATTTATGGCGATATGGATATTTCTGTGATTGATGAAGTGCCGGCAAAACGTTTGCCAATAAAAAAATTGTGTGGTAAATACCGGATATCGGCCGAAAGCCTACGAATTTATTGCAGAGCAGATTAAGCTTGAACATCAGGCGTACATTATCTGCCCTCTTGTAGAAGCGAGTGAATCTATGGAGGGAGAAAATGTAACAGATTATGCCAGACAGCTTGCGGGACAGTTCTCCGATGATGTCAAAATCGGTGTCCTGCATGGAAAAATGAAAAACGATAAAAAGAATGCTGTTATGGAGCAATTTGCAAAAAAATGAAATTCAGATCCTTGTTTCTACGACGGTTGTGGAAGTTGGAGTGAATGTGCCGAATGCGACCGTTATGTTGATTGAAAATGCAGATCGATTCGGACTTGCCCAATTGCATCAGCTGCGAGGTCGTGTGGGAAGAGGCGATGCACAGTCTTATTGCATTATGGTGAATGCGTCTTCTTCTAAAAAACGCAAAGAGACGATTGGAAATTCTAAATAAATCAAATGACGGATTTTTTATTGCCAATGAGGATTTAAAAATGCGTGGACCAGGAGATTTCTTTGGTATTCGTCAAAGCGGGGATTTTGCGTTTGAGCTTGCAGATATTTATCAGGATGCGTCGGAATTGAAACAGGCTTCTGAGGCAGTGGCGGAAATATTGAACAAGGATCCGGATCTGGAACTGGAAGAACATAAATTACTTCGTTTGCGTATGAAACGTTTTATGGAAGAACAGATTGGAAAGATGAATTTATAGAACATACAAAGGGGCACCCGTTATGGGTGCCCGAAAAGACATGAATTTTTCTTTTGTACATTGCCTGCTTACTGACCGTTTTTTTCGGCCATCTGCCGTTCTTGTGCTTCAATCATTTTTTTGACCATATATCCGCCTACGGAACCATTCTGTTTTGCGGTCAGGTTTCCGTTGTATCCGTTGCTAAGTGGAACTCCAAGTTCATCAGCAACTTCATACTTAAAACGTTCTAATGATTTTTTGTACTTCTGTTTGCCATGATGTTTTCCTCCTTTGCGTGTGTACTTTTTTTGTGGTACATTGGTAGTATGTGCAGAGGAAAAGGACATATGCTGGTAAGTTTGGGTGCCTTTTACAAAGCTTGGAAAAAAAAAAAATTTTTACTCAATAAGCTTCAGATGACTGATATCCGGATGAATTGTCAGTGAGTAATTCGTATAATACACAACAAATCCCGGAGCACTTCCGGCAGGCTTTTTACATTCTTTTTTTGCAAATAATCAATTTCTATTTTGTCGCTGTCTCGCCCTTTGGAATAAAAGCCGGCAAGCATTCCGGCCTCTTCGAATACACGATCCGGCATTTCTTCTCCTTTTGATTTTACGATAACATGAGAACCAGGCATTCCTTTTGCATGGAACCACCAGTCGTTTCCGGTTGCAAACTTGAAAGTGAGTTCATCGTTCTGGTAATTATTTTTCCCAACATAAATATCATATCCATCCGAAGAGAGATAATGAAACGGTTTGCTTTTGATTTTTTTTTTTTTTCCGCTACGATTTTTTTGATAAATCCATATTCTGTCAATTCCTGCTTAATCTGTACAAGATCGTCTGCGGAGAGGGCGATATCCAAAGAGTTCTGGATCGATTCAAGATGGTCGATTTCGGCTTTGGTTTCCTGAAGAAGTTTATCAAGAGCTTCTGCAGTTCGCTTTAATTTTCCATAACGGTCAAAAAACTTTTGTGAATTTTCCTGCGGTGAGAGAGTAGGATCCAACGGAATGCGGATTTCCTTATTGTTATCATAGAAATTCGGGGCAAGAAGTTCCTTTGCACCTTCTTCAAGATTGTATCCGTATACATTGATTAACTCACCATACAATTTATATTTTTCCTTTTTTCAGAGTCTTTTAACTGTTTTTGTTGTAACTGATACTTTTTCTGATTACGTTCAAGTGCTGTTGTGACAATGCGGCGCAGATCTGCAGATTTCTGTCGTATGCGGCTGTATATATTTTTTTCAGCATAATAAACTTCCAGAACACGGGAAATACTGTCAAAAGATTCGGTTTCATAATCCTGATATAAAGTAAGTTCAACGGCGGAAAATTCAATCGGTTCCCGGCCTTTACGAACGATTACCGGATGATAGTGTTTGTTACGGATTTCATCAAAGAACCATGCAATATGATTGCAAAGATGCAAAATCTGATCTTCTGAGTAGGATGCCAGCGGCTGTTCTCCGTCGAGCCCTGCACGATATGCGATTTCAGATGCAATCAATGGGCTTACACCTGTAAAAGTAGAATAGATTGCCTTCATGACAGTCAGTGGTTTCCCTGCAATCGCATCGTGAATCTGTGCTGCATCCATGGTTAACGGGTTGAATTTGTTGTCCTGTGTACCCGGAATAAAATATGGTTTTCCAGGTAAAACTTCACGCACGGAACTGACAGCGGAAGAAATTCGTTTGATGCTGTCGATGATGGTGCCATCTTCATCACAGAAAATAATATTGGAATATTTTCCCATTAATTCAACAATTAAAGTCTTATGGCATAAGTCACCCATTTCGTTCAGATGCTCAATTTCCATATTGATGATACGTTCCATATGTGGCTGATAAATACGAGTGATGCGTCCGTTAGCCACATGTTTGCGCAGTACCATGCAAAAAGTTGGAGCGGTAAGCGGACTTGGTTTGTTTTCACTTGTTAAATATAAAAATGGAAGAGATGCACTTGCGGAAATGGATACCCGGAACTGTCCATTGGAACCTTTACAGGTTAAGAGCAGCTCGTCGGTTTCCGGCTGCGCGATTTTGCTGATTTTTGCATTTAATATTGTCTGGTTCAGTTCGTGAACGAGACCAGATATAACGATTCCATCAAAAGCCATAGTTGCCTCCTGTTGTAATTTATAGCGATTGTTTATATTATAGTATGAAAATAAAGAAAAATCCAATGAATATTTGACGAATCAGAAAAATAGCATTATAATACATTTATCTATGCATAAACTATGCATTTTTACAGGAGAAAGCCAATGATCAAAAAAGTATGACCGGATTTGGAAGATGTGAATTTACAGATGAAAAACGTAAATTTACCGTCGAACTTAAATCCGTAAATCATCGCTATCTTGATGTTAATATTAAGATGCCGAAAAAACTGAATTTTTCGAGAGTTCGATTCGTGCACTGTTGAAAGAGTATATTGAACGTGGTAAAGTAGATGTCTATATCACGTATGAAGATTATACGGAAGATAATTATGCGTTAAAGTATAATTCAGCTCTGGCTGCACAGTATCTGGATTATTTAAACAGAATGGCCGAAGAATTTGGCCTTGAAAATGATATCAGGGTCAGCAATCTGTCGCGATATCCGGATGTTCTGGTTATGGAAGAACAGGATGTGGACGAAAAGGAATTGTGGGATGGACTGGAACGTGCCTTGCGCGGTGCATGCGAGCAGTTTGTGGCAAGCCGTATCAAAGAGGGCGAAAGTCTGAAAGTTGATCTCATAGACAAGCTGGATCATATGATTTCTTATGTCGATTTTATTGAGAAACGTTCTCCACAGATTATGGAAGAATATCGCAAAAGGCTTGAGGATAAAATTAAAGAGATTCTTGGAGATCGACAGATGGACGATGGACGCATCGCAACCGAAGTTACTATTTATGCGGATAAGGTTTGTGTAGACGAAGAAACCGTGCGTTTGCGGAGCCATATCAATACAACAAAAGACACTTTGCTGGAAGGTGGTTCAATCGGGCGCAAGCTTGATTTTATCGCGCAGGAGATGAACCGTGAAGCAAACACGATTCTTTCCAAGGCAAACAATATAGAAATTTCAGATACAGGAATCAATTTAAAAACCAGCATTGAAAAAGTGCGGGGAACAGATTCAAAATATTGAATAGAGGAAGTTACAGATGGAAAACAAAGGCAAGTTAGTTGTTATTTCCGGCTTTTCCGGAGCCGGAAAAGGAACTCTTATGAAGGCTTTGATGAAGGAATACGGTGATTCGTATGCGTTGTCTGTGTCGGCGACGACAAGAAATCGAGACCGGGCGAAATGGACGGGGTGGATTATTTCTTTGTCACTAAAGATAAATTTGAACAGATGATAGCGGAAGATGCGCTGATTGAGTATGCACAGTATGTTGGAAATTATTATGGAACTCCAAAGGTATATGTGCAGCAACAGTTAGATCTTGGCAAAAATGTAATCCTTGAAATCGAGATACAGGGCGCTTTAAAAATCAAAGAAAAATTTCCGGATACGGTTTTAATGTTTGTGACAGCACCAAATGCCAACGAATTAAAAAATCGTCTTGTAGGACGTGGTACAGAGACCCCGGAAGTGATTGCAGCACGGCTATCCCGCGCATGTGAGGAATCCATGGGAATGGAAAAATATGATTATTTAGTGATAAACGATACGATTGAGAATGGCATTTCCCTGATTGATCGTCTTATCTGTGATGAGAGGTCTGGAAATAAGGAAAACAATCGCGCACATCGTGTATCTGCTAATATAGATTTTATTAATAAAATGAGAGAAGAGCTTTCAGGCTTTTCGAAAGGAGAATGAATATGATACATCCATCATTCGTAGAATTAATGAAAGTTGTTAACGACGGTATAGAAATCGGTGAGGAGCCAGTAGTAAACAGCCGTTATTCCATCGTTCTTGCTACTGCTAAGCGTGCAAGACAGATCATTGCTGGTGCAGAACCACTGATTGATAATCCAAAATGTAATAAACCGCTTTCTATTGCTGTAGAAGAATTATATCGCGGTGCAGTTAAAATCCAGTCTGAGGACGAAGAAAATAATTAAAAAGAAAGTAAGAGGGGAGTGACAATGGTCATTCCCTTTTTTCAAGTGAGAGGTACTATGAAATTATTATTTATTTCACTTGGGTGTGATAAAAACCTTGTAGATTCTGAATACATGATAGGCATGTTGACGAATCATGGCATTGAATTGACGGATGATGAGACAGCAGCGGACATCATAATTGTTAATAGTTGCTGTTTTATTGGTGACGCAAAAGAGGAAAGTATTAACACAATACTTGAGATGGCACAACAGAAGAAGACGGGCAAATGCCGCTCTCTAATTGTTACGGGCTGTCTGACACAACGTTATCAGGAAGAAGTAAAAAGGAAATCCCGGAAGTGGATGCTATCCTTGGAACGAATTCTTATGATTCTATCTGGGAGGCTGTTGAAGAAACTTTAGATGACAAATTCTATGAGAATTTCCACACATTGACAGGACTTCCGCATGTGAATACAAAACGTACGATTACGACAGGCGGACATTTTGCTTATTTAAAAATTGCAGAGGGATGCAACAAAAATTGTACGTATTGCGTGATTCCGTCGGTTCGTGGACGTTATCGCAGTGTGCCATTGGAAGAATTGGTTACATCTGCAAAGGAACTGGTTGCCGGTGGGGTAAAAGAACTGATTCTTGTTGCACAGGAGACTACATTATATGGAGTAGATCTGTATGGAGAAAAAAGTCTACACAAGCTGCTGGATGCGTTGAATGAGATTCCAGGATTGTTCTGGATTCGTATTATGTATTGTTATCCGGAAGAAATTTATGAGGAACTGATCAATGCAATGATTCGCGACAAGAAAGTGTGCCATTATCTGGATATGCCGATTCAACATTGCAACGACAGTATTTTGCAACGCATGGGACGCAAAACAAATAAAAAAGGAACTGACTGCAAGAATTGATCATTTGCGGGAACGGATTCCGGATATCACTTTGCGAACCACTCTGATTTGTGGTTTTCCGGGCGAAACCCAGCAGATGCATGAGGAACTGATGCAATTTGTAAATGATATGGAATTTGACCGTCTTGGCGCATTTACTTATTCTGCTGAAGAAGGAACTCCTGCAGCGGAAATGCCGGATCAGATTGATGAAGAACAGAAGGATGACTGGCAGGCAGATGTCATGGAACTTCAGGAAGAAGTGATTTTTGATAAAAAATGATTCCATGAAAGGAACAGAACTCTATGCATTTATTGAAGGGAAAGTTGCAGATGAAAATGCATATGTAGGACGCACTTACCGTGATGCACCAAATGTAGACGGCTATATTTTTATTAATACGGATGAAGAACTTATGACCGGCGACATTGTAAAAGTTCGTGTTACCGGTGCTTATGAATAGGATCTGATAGGAGAAATAATATGAATTTACCAAATAAACTGACGCTTTTTCGTGTTGTATTGATTCCATTTTTTGTATTCTTTTTTATTAGCTCCATATTTTGAGGGATATGGAAACTATATTGCAGTTGCAATTTTTATTGTGGCAAGTATTACGGATTTTCTTGATGGAAAAATCGCCAGAAAGTATAATCTTGTTACTAACTTCGGAAAATTTATGGATCCCCTCGCAGATAAACTTCTTGTATGCTCTGCATTGATCTGCCTGATTCAGCTGGAACTGATTCCGGCGTGGGTTGTAATCATTATCATTGCACGTGAGTTTATTATTAGCGGATTCAGACTTGTTGCATCAGATAATGGCGTTGTTATTGCTGCAAGCTACTGGGGCAAGTTCAAGACTGCTTTCCAGATGCTGACGGTAATTGTTCTTATTTTAAATATTCCGAATAAAGTATTTACAATACTTGGAACTGTATTGATTTATGTATCACTTGCACTTACTGTTATTTCGCTGATTGACTATATTGCAAAAAATAAAGATGTGCTGAAGGATCAAAAGTAATATGACAGTATATGATTTGCTAAATAAATATCAGATGACAGTTACGACGGCAGAAAGCTGTACGGGCGGGCTGGTGGCTTCCGGACTGGTGGACATTGCAGGAATTTCTGCTTTCTTTTAAGGAAGGCTATGTAACTTACGCACCGGAAGCAAAGGAAAGAATCCTTGGTGTACCAAAAGAAGTGATTGAGCAGTATGGCGTGGTAAGTGAAGAGACTGCAGCAAAATGGCCGAGGGCGCAGCAAGAACTGCAGATGCCGATACTGCAATTGCTACGACAGGAGTTGCGGGGCCGGACGGAGGAACAAAACGGACACCGGTTGGAACCGTCTGCTTTGGTTGTTTTGTTAAAAACAGGACATACACTGTGTGCAGGCATTTTGAAGGAAATCGTGCACAGGTGAGACAGCAGGCTGCTGAATTTGCACTTGCTTATTTGAAAGAATGTATTCAGACATTTGAAAAAGGCTGTGAAATGGAGAAAAAAGTATGAGAATTATAGCTGGTACAGCAAGAAGTCTTCCGTTGAAGACCATTGAGGGTATGAATACCCGCCCTACAAGCGACAAAATTAAAGAGACATTATTTAATATGCTGCAGATTGATGTGCCGGGATGTTATTTTCTGGATCTGTTTGCTGGCAGTGGACAAATCGGATTAGAAGCTTTGAGCCGTGGTGCTGCATACAGCGTTTTTATAGAAAATAACCGTAAAGCGGCAAAGTGTATTGAAGATAACATTATATTTACAAAATTTGATAAAGTTTCAAAACTTCTTACGACAGATGTGATCAGCGGACTTCATAATCTCGAAGGAAAATATACATTTGATATTATTTTTATGGATCCTCCTTATCGCCAGGGACTGGAAGAAGATGTTTTACGCTTCCTTTCAAAGTCAGACATACTTAAACCGGATACAAAGATTATTGTCGAGGCATCTCTGGATACGGATTTTTCCTATTTAGATGAACTCGGTTTCAATGTTTTGAAGTTTAAAAATATAAAACGAATATGCATGTATTCATACAAAAGAGATAGGAGATTTGACATAATATTATGAAAAGGGCAATCTATCCGGGAAGTTTTGATCCCGTAACATTTGGACATATGGATATCATTACACGGTCGGCTCAGATTGTAGATGAACTGATCGTTGGAGTCCTGAATAACAGTGCAAAAAACTCGTTGTTTTCTTTAGAAGAACGTGTTAGTATGATTAAAGAGATGACGAAGGACATGCCGAATGTAAAAGTGGCATCTTTTGATGGTTTGCTGGTTGATTTTATGAACGAAATTGATGCTACAATCATTGTTCGTGGATTGCGGGCTGTTACTGATTTTGAATATGAGTTACAGATCGCACAGGCAAATCATGTACAGGATTCTAAGATTGAAACGATCTTCCTGACAACAGATCTTAGATATTCCTATTTGAGTTCGACAATTGTAAAGGAATTTGCTTCCTACGGTGGAGATATTTCGAACTTCGTTCCGGAGTGTTTCATTGATAGAATATATGAAAAATACCAGATTAAAAAGGAGATTTTTAATTATGAGCAGCAAGATGGAACAGATTATCGAAGAAATTGAAGAATATATTGATGGATGTAAGTTTCAGCCATTATCAAACACAAAAATTATTGTAAATAAAGAAGAACTTGAAGAATTAATCGGAGAATTGCGTGCAAAGACTCCGGAAGAAATTAAACGGTATCAAAAATTATCAGCAATAAAGAGGCAATTCTTGCAGATGCACAGGCGAAAGCTGATCAGATTATTGCACAGGCACAAGTGCAGACAACAGAGCTCGTTAGTGAGCATCAGATTATGCAACAGGCCTATGCGCAGGCGAACGAAGTTGTTATGATTGCGACAAAGCAGGCCCAGGAAATTCTTGACAATGCCACAAATGAAGCAAACGAAATTCGTATGGGCGCAATGGGATATGCCGATGATCAGCTGCGCAGTATAGAAGATGTATTAACAAATTCTATTGAAACGTCAAAGGCCCGTACAGAAAGCCTGGTCAGCTCATTACAAGGATTTCTTGATGTTGTGACACAGAATCGTTTGCAATTATTCCCGGCGGATGAAGAACAAAGCGAACAGGATAAGGGAAAATCTGAGACTGAGAATACTATACCGGAGGTATCAAAAGCAACTGAAGAACCAGAAATCACTAATATTTCTCTTTCAGATGATGAGCCTGAGGAATAGTAAGGGGGCAATCGCCATGATGGCGGCGATAAGCAAAAAGTTTCATTTTCAAATATTGCTTTATTGACAGGTTACTTACGCTAAGCAAAGAAGCTGTCTGGAACAGACCGGATATTCCGTTCAAAGCCAGAAATAGTACCGTCAACAGATATTTTTGAAAATGATTACAGGAAAACTGGCTGAGCGCAGAGATTCCATTCGTTACTTCCAGACAACCGGTAAGGACGAGCTTTGGAAAGGAACTTCCGTAAGGAATGCTTTGTGCGATTTCAGCAAAAATCGAAAACATCATAATATAACCACATATTTTTATTAATGTTTCGAATCCGTTTATGATACCGGCGTCAACGATTTGCATATTCAATTGAAATCTTGATGCTTTTTTTTTTCATGTACAAAGCGTTCTGGTTTTATAAAAGACAATAAAGCAAGGCATATGCAAAGAGGTATGCCATACAACAACAGGAAAAATGGAACAACTGAAGAAAAGTGCAGCTGATTGACGAGGACCGAAGTAACGAACACCGGGCTGAGATTGTTGGTAAAGCATGCAAGAATCTGCGCTCTTTTTTTGACGATTCGATGATGTTCATATAAATCTGCGGAAAGCTTGCTCCCAATTGGAAAACCGAAGAGAAACCCGCAGAAAATGACATACCATTCTTCTGGTTGAATGCGAAGAAAACTATGTTTTTTTTCGTGAGCAGGATGCGAAAAATAAATTGGAATGTAGAACAATATAAGAAATAACAGAAAAAGGGAGCAGGGTTGGAAGAATTTGTTCAAACCACAGTGTAAGTCCCTGCGGGATGCCATGAGAGCATTTTGAGGATAAATAAGAAAGTATAAAATCATAATAATAAGTAGAGAGATACAACTTAATTTTTTTCATACTATAATTTATGACATTTAGGAGGTAACTATGATGAAATTAGAAAATTTATATCCAGAACGTGTTTTTTATTACTTTGAAAAACTTACAGAGATTCCACACGGATCTAGAAACACAAAGCAGATCAGCGATTATCTGGTTTCTTTTGCAAAGGAACATGAACTGAAATATTATCAGGATGAATCAAACAATGTGATTATTGTAAAGAAGCTACTGCGGGATATGAAAACGCAGACACAATTATTATTCAGGGTCATATGGATATGGTCTGTGAAAAGGAAAACGGTTGCAATATTGATTTTACAAAAGATAGTCTGGATATTTTTATAGATGGTGATTTCGTGAAAGCAAAAGGAACAACACTTGGCGGGGATGATGGTATTGCCGTAGCATATGCGCTTGCAATTTTGGAATCCAAAGAAATCGCGCATCCAAAGCTTGAAGTGATTATCACAGTTGATGAGGAGATTGGAATGCTTGGAGCAGCAGATATCGATCTTTCTATGATTACCGGACATAAAATGCTGAATATAGACAGTGAAGAAGAAGGACATTTTCTTACTGGATGTGCTGGAGGTATGTCATTACATTCAAATATTCCGGTACAGAGAACTTTGCAAAAAAAGGACAAAAATTTAATCTGAAAATTACAGGTTTGGAAGGCGGACATTCTGGAGCAGAGATTGACAAAGAACACGGAAATGCAAATATTATCATGGGAAGAGTGTTGAAAGGGATTTTTTGACCGTACACCATTTGGAATCATTTCGCTTGCAGGAGGACTTAAAGATAATGAAATTCCAAGAGAATGTATAAGTGACATTCTGGTACCTGCTGAGAAGGTTGGTGCTGTAAAAAGAGTATGTAAATGAAATGGACGGTATCCTGAAAAATGAGTTTATGAGTTCGGATCCGGCAGTAACTGTTGTTTTGACCGAGGAGGGAGAAGCAGAAGAACAGATCCTGGATTTTGGTTCTGTTAATCGTGTAATTTTCTATCTTCGTACAGTGCCAAACGGCATCCAGAATATGAGTCAGGTTATGCATGGTCTGGTAGAAACTTCTTTGAATTTAGGAATTATGGAACTTTTCGAGGATCATCTGCATACTGTATCATCTGTCCGAAGCAGTGTCGGAACACGCAGGACAGAGTTGTGTGAGCGTGTAGATACCGTTGTTGAGATGGTTGGTGGCGAGACAGAGATTGAGGGAGCTTATCCGGCCTGGGAATATCGCAAAGATTCTGAACTTCGCATGCAGATTGCAAAAGTATATGAAGAGCTTTATCACACAGAACCTGTATTTGAGACGATTCATGCAGGACTGGAATGTGGATTATTATCTCAGAAAATAAAAGATCTCGATTGCGTAGCATTCGGACCGGATATTTTTGATATTCATACACCAAAGGAGCGCTTGAGTATTTCATCAACTGCACGTGTCTGGGATATGCTGGTTGCCTTTTTAAAAGAAGCAAAATAAAAATTGTGAGGAAGCTATGATTCGGTTGGATAAATTTCTTGCAGAAGCAGGTGTCGGAACAAGGACAGAAGTTAAGAAATTGATTAAGGCAAAAAAGGTTACGGTTGATGGAGTGACTGTTACCCGGCCAGAACAGAAGGTAAACACTACGGATGCCGTAAGCGTTGCCGGGAAAGAAATTGTTTACGAGAAATATTCTTATTATCTGTTTCATAAACCGGCCGGATGTGTAACGGCGCGGCAGGATTCCATGCATAAGACGGTATTGGATTATTTTCCGGAAGAGCTGCAAAGAAATTTATCTCCGGTTGGACGGTTAGATAAAGATACGGAAGGGCTACTACTTCTGACAAATGATGGTGCATTTAATCATTATCTGATGAGTCCGGCAAATCATGTGACGAAAACATATTATGCAGTTCTTGATCAGAAAGTGCCGGAAACTGCAGTTAACCTGTTTGCTGAAGGCGTTGACATCGGAGATGATAAAAAACACTTCCGGCAGAACTTCACATTTTGCCTACAAAGTCAGATGAAGAAAAAACAACCCAATATGCCGCAGAGTTAACAATCTGTGAAGGACGTTTTCATCAGGTGAAGCGTATGTTTGCGGCTGTTGGCTGCAAGGTTGTTTATCTGAAACGCATTCGCATGGGAAGTCTCACCTTGACTGATTTGAAAAAAGGCGCTTATCGGAAATTGTCACAGGAAGAAATCAACCGGTTAAAAGAGGAAAAAGGATAGAGAGGTTTTACATGTACGAAGGATATTTACCAATTTCAAAACAGGATATGATCGACCGGGGTATTGAACCTGGATTTTGTTTATGTATGTGGTGACGCTTATGTAGATCATCCGTCCTTCGGACATGCAATCATTGCGCGTTTGCTCGAAGCTCATGGTTATTCGGTCGGAATTATTTCACAGCCGGACTGGAAGGATGACAGTTCTATTTCCATTTTGGGTGTGCCAAGGCTTGGATTTCTTGTGTCAGCAGGAAATATGGATTCCATGGTAAACCATTATTCCGTTTCCAAAAAAGAGAAGAAATTCAGATTCGTATACACCAGGTGGTGTTATGGGAAAACGGCCGGATTATGCGACGGTGGTTTATTGCAATCTGATTCGCCATACGTATAAGACGGTACCGATTATTATTGGCGGTATCGAGGCTAGTCTTCGCAGACTTGCCCACTATGATTACTGGTCCAACAAATTAAAACGTTCGATACTTCTTGATTCCGGTGCGGATCTCATTTCCTATGGAATGGGAGAACGAAGCATTATTGAGATTGCGGATGCATTAAACGCCGGGATTGCGGTAAAAGATATCACCTTCATAGAAGGAACAGTCTATAAGACAAAAAATCGTGATATTATTTATGATGCCATTGAACTTCCAGATTATGATGAAATAAAAAGAAAATAAACGTTCATTTGCACAGAGTTTTTACATACAGTACAGCAATACCGATCCGTTTTCCGGCAAGCGTTTGTTTGAACCATATGGTGGAACAACCTATGTTGTCCAGAATCCCACCGGCCAAGCCACTGAGTCAGACTGAGATGGACGAAGTATATGCGCTTCCATATATGCGCAATTATCATCCGTCCTATGAAGCGGCAGGTGGCGTACCGGCCATCCGGGAAATTAAATTTTCCCTGATCAGCAACCGTGGCTGCTATGGTGGCTGCAGTTTCTGCGCGCTGACTTTCCATCAGGGAAGAATTATCCAGACGAGAAGCCACGAGTCGATTATAGAGGAAGCAAAGTTAATTACACAGGAACCGGATTTTAAGGGATATATTCATGATGTCGGAGGTCCGACTGCGAATTTCCGTGCGCCAGCGTGCAGACAAGCAAATGACAAAAGGTGCCTGTCCAACCAAGCAGTGTTTGTTTCCAACACCTTGTAAGAACCTTGAAGTAGACCATAAGGATTATATTGAACTGCTTCGAAAATTGCGTGAACTTCCTAAGGTAAAAAGGTATTCATCCGTTCAGGTATCCGTTTCGATTATCTGATCTATGATAATGACCGCACCTTTTTACGCGAACTCTGTGAGCACCATGTCAGTGGACAGTTAAAGGTTGCACCGGAGCATATCAGTAATACCGTTTTGCAGAAACTTGGAAAGCCAAGTGTAGAAGTTTATAACAGCTTTCGTAAAGGCTTACAAAGAGATGAATAAGAAACTCGGAAAGGAACAGTATCTCGTACCATATCTGATGTCTTCTCATCCGGGATCCACTTTAAAAGAAGCAATTGAACTTGCAGAATATTTGCGGGATCTTGGCTATATGCCGGAACAGGTACAGGATTTTTCTATCCAACACCATCTACGATTTCCACCTGTATGTATTACACCGGACTGGATCCAAGGACCATGGAACCTGTTTATGTTGCAACAAATCCACATGAGAAGGCAACGCAGCGCGCATTGATCCAGTATCGCAATCCGAAAAATTATGATCTGGTCTATGAGGCTCTTATGAAAGCGGGAAGACAGGATTTGATCGGATTTGATAAAAATTGTCTGATTCGTCCGCGAAAGTTCGGATCCAAAGCAGGAGGGCATCCACATAAGGGAGAGTCGGTAAAAGCAGGTGCAAACAGTAATCGTACTTATAAAGGAAAACATATAGCGGATAGTCGCAGTGCAGCCGGTAAGAACAAGAAAACCGTAAAAAAAGAAAACCATTCGCAATATTCATAAAAAAGAAATAGAAATAAATAAGGAAAGCATAGGATTTTATGAGAGAATTTATCATTGGTTCGAATGAGGGCCAGCAACGTTTGGATAAGTATTTAAAAACTTTTGCCAAATGCTTCAACAGGCTTCTTATATAAGATGATGAGAAAAAGAATATTACCTGTAACGGAAAAAAAGTTACAGGGAAAGAATCACTGAAAAAAGGAGATATCATTCGGGTATTTTTCAGTGAAGAAACACTCACAAAATTTATGGGATGCAAAAGCATTACAGCAGGAATATGAAATGCTTCAGGAATTACCGATGAAAGGACTTAAAGTTATTTATGAAGATGAGGATATCCTGATTGCAGATAAACCTTATAATATGCTTTCCCAGAAAGCAAGGGAAAATGATGTATCTGCCAATGAATACCTGCTTGGATATCTGATTCGCACGCATTCTCTTCAATTGGAAGATTTTGAAGCTTTTCGTCCGTCTGTTTGTAATCGGTTGGATCGAAACACGACAGGGTTACTTTTTGATGGGCAAGTCTCTCAAAGGCCTACAGACACTTTCCGAAGGATTAAGGGAACGTACCATCCATAAATATTATCGCGCGATTGTTGGGGAAGTCCACAAATCCGAGCATCTGATTGGATATTTGACCAAAAATGAAAAGGACAATATGGTAACGGTAACGGATAAACAGACCGAAGACTCATCGAGAATTGAGACTGCATATGAACCGGTGAAGGTGAATGCGGGCAAGACATTGTTAGAAATTCATCTGATCACAGGAAAGACACATCAGATTCGTGCACATTTAGCATCAATCGGACATCCTATCATCGGAGACATGAAGTACGGGGATAAAAAGGTAAATCAGGAAAATTATGAAGAACATAAAGTGACACATCAGCTTCTTCATGCATATCGAATGGAATTTCCGGATGGTAGAATTTTTTGTGCACCGGTTCCGGATATATTTGTGAAACTTGGCTTTTTAAAAGAGGGGCAAAATACCTTTTTGACCCTCATATCATAAACATAGAATATAGAATGAGGAAAATGATATGCCGACATGGAATTCAAAGAGGCCTTCGAGGCTCGACACTTGAAGATTTACTGAATCGAACAAATGAAAAATACTTAGAACATGATCTTGCACTCATTCAAAAATACCGACCCCAATTACGCCAATCAACATTGACAAAGCGTCAAGGCATATCACGTTAGCTTATTTTGAACAGAAGAGTACCGTCGATTATATTGGAGCGGTACAGGGAATCCCCATTTGCTTTGATGCAAAAGAGTGTAATACAGATACATTTCCACTCGCAAATATTCATGAACATCAGGTGGCCTTTATGAAGGCTTTTGAGAAACAGGAAGGCGTTGCCTTTATTCTGATTTCTTTTACACATCGGGATGAATTCTATTATCTGCGGTTTGCAGAACTTATGAAATACTGGGAGAGGTCCCAAGAGGGCGGACGGAAAAGTTTTCGATATGAGGAACTGGATGAAGATTATTTTCTTCCGAAAATATCGGGCATATTAGTTCCGTATTTGAATATACTGCAAAAAGGACCTTGCGTCGAGGGATTGACATTTCTATGTTTTTCCCATATAATAGCAATGTTTTTATGTGGTATCGAATTATCACGTTAACACTTTAACAAAATAAAGTACACAGTAAAGGAACAAATTATGACAGATCAAATGTTACATACACCGGATGGAGTCCGGGATATTTATAATGGAGAATGCAAACAGAAATTATTGTTGCAGGATCGACTGCATGCGGTTTTGACAAAATACGGTTATCGTGATATTCAGACACCTACCTTTGAATTTTTCAATATTTTCAGTAAAGAAATCGGTACAACTCCTTCCAAGGATCTATACAAGTTTTTTGACAAAGATGGAAATACGCTTGTACTGCGTCCGGATTTTACACCTTCCGTTGCCAGAAGTGCCGCAAAATATTATGCGGAAGACGATATGCCGGTAAAGCTTTGCTATATGGGCAATACATTTATCAATTCTTCTTCTTACCAGGGAAGATTAAAAGAAACAACACAATGTGGTGTCGAACTGATTGGAGATGGAAGTGTCTGTGCAGATGCAGAGATTCTTGCAATGGTAGTCGACTCCTTACGTGCCAGTGGATTAAAAAGAATTTCAGATTTCTGTTGGACATGCCCGCTTTTTCCATGGACTCATTGAGGCTGCCGGTTTAGGAGAAGAGGCAGAGGAAGAGTTGCGTGAACTTTTAAATAACAAGAATTTCTTTGGCGTTGAGGAATTTGTAGAAACATTAAATTTAGATGCAAATTTGAAAAATTATTTACCATGCTGGGCAGTTTTGAAACACAGGTAGAAGAACTTGCAGAGGCGAAAGATCTTGCGGCAGATTATCCGGTAATTCTTTCTGCAATTGCGGATCTTGAAAAATTAGGTGAGTACTTGAAACTCTATGGTATTGAGAAGTATATTTCGTTTGAACTTGGTATCATCAGCAAGTATCATTATTATACCGGTATTATCTTTGCCGGATATACATTTGGAACTGGTGAGCCAATTGTAAAAGGTGGTCGTTATGATAAACTTCTTACTTATTTTGGAAAGAAAGCACCATCTATTGGATTTGGTATCGTAGTGGATCAGTTGATGGCTGCACTTAGTCGTCAGAAAATTCAGCTTGCTGTAGAGGATCATACGACATTGCTTGTGTTTACGGAAGAAAAGATTCAGCAGGCAATCGCTCGTGCGCAGCAATTGCGCGGGGATGGAAATGATGTTACAATGATTCCTTTTGCAACAGCACATACAAGAGAAGATTATGAAAACTACGCACAAAAGAACCACATTTCAAACGTGGAATTTATGGGTGGAGACGCATAATGGAAGATAAAAGATACCTGACGTTTGCTTTGGGAAAAGGACGTCTTGCAAAAAAAACATTGGAATTATTTGAAAAAATCGGAATTACATGCGAAGAGATCAAGGACCCTGATACAAGAAAGCTGATTTTTGTGAATGAGGAGTTAAAACTCCGTTTTTTCCTTGCGAAGGGACCGGATGTACCTACATATGTGGAATATGGAGCCGCAGATATCGGAATTGTCGGCAAAGATACGATTTTAGAAGAGGCACGTAATATATATGAAGTTTTAGATCTTGGATTTGGAAAATGCAGAATGTGTATCTGTGGCCCGGAAAGCGCAAGAGATCTGTTACAGCATCATGAACAGATCCGCGTGGCTACAAAGTATCCGCGGATCGCAAAGGATTATTTTTACAACAAAAAACATCAGACCGTGGAAATTATTAAATTAAATGGTTCTATCGAACTTGCTCCAATTGTCGGACTTTCTGAAGTGATTTGTGATATTGTAGAGACTGGAACAACATTAAGGGAAAATGGATTGACTGTTTTGGAAGAAGTATGTCCATTGTCAGCACGTGTTGTCGTGAACCAGGTAAGTATGAAAATGGAAAATGAAAGAATCACCAAACTGATTCGTGATTTAAAGACGGTAATTTAGAAAACTACAGGGAGGCACATTATGAGAATTCTTAAACTTACACCAGAGACACAGAATGATATTCTGCAGAACTTATTAAAAAAGAAGCCCAAATAATTACGGAGAATTTGAGGGCCGTGTAAATGCAATCATCGAAGAAGTTCGTAAGAACCGTGATCAGGCAATTTTTTCTTATACAAAGCAGTTTGATGGTGCAGATATCAACGCAGACAATATTCTGGTCACAGAGGCAGAAATCCAAGAGGCTTATGAGCAGGTAGATGAAACATTGCTTTCTGTTATTCGTAAATCTCTTGTCAATATTAAAAAGTATCATGAAAAACAGATGCAGAACTCATGGTTTACATCAGAAGATGGCATTATTCTGGGACAGAAAGTAACTGCACTGGCAACGGTAGGTGTATATGTACCTGGTGGAAAAGCAGTATATCCATCCTCTGTACTTATGAATGTATTGCCGGCTTAAAAAGTTGCGGGTGTTGATCGAATTGTCATGTGTACACCTCCTGGAAAAGATGGAAAAGTATATGCATCCACGCTGGTTGCTGCAAAAGAAGCCGGTGTTGATGAAATTTATAAAGTCGGCGGCGCTCAGGCAATCGCAGCTATGGCATTCGGAACAGAGAGTGTTCCAAAGGTAGACAAGATTGTTGGACCAGGAAATATTTATGTAGCACTTGCAAAAAAAAAGCAGTATTTGGTTATGTAAGTATTGATTCCATTGCTGGTCCGAGTGAAATTCTTGTTCTTGCAGATGAGACTGCAAATCCTCGTTATATTGCAGCAGATCTTCTTTCTCAGGCAGAACATGATGAGATGGCATCTGCTATTTTAATTACTACAAGTTTAAAGCTTGCAGAAGAAGTATCCACAGAAGTAGATGGATTTGTAGAAGTTCTTTCCAGAAAAGAAATTATTCAGAAATCATTAGACAATTATGGTTATATTTTAGTTGCTGATACTATGGATGAAGCGATTGCAACTGTAAACGAAATTGCTTCCGAGCATATGGAGATTGTCACAGCTGATCCATTCCATGTTATGACAAAGATTCGTAATGCAGGTGCAATCTTTATCGGAGAGTATTCTTCCGAACCACTTGGAGATTATTTTGCAGGTCCAAACCATGTCCTTCCGACAAATGGTACCGCGAAATTCTTCTCTGCATTATCTGTAGATGATTTTATTAAGAAATCCAGCATTATCTCATATTCAAGAGAAGCGTTAGAGAAGGTACATACCGATATCGAACAGTTCGCAGAGTGCGAAAAACTTACCGCACATGCGAATTCAATTCGTGTTCGTTTTGAATAGGACCAAAAAAGATTCAATACATATCATAAAGAGGGTATCAGATTATGGCAGATAGAATTGCAAAATTACAGCGAAAGACAAAAAGAGACGGATATTGCAGTAACGTTAAATATTGACGGAACCGGTAAATCACAGATTCAGACAGGCATAGGTTTTTTGATCATATGCTGGAAGGATTTTCCAAACATGGATTTTTTGATTTGAATTTATCCTGTGATGGCGATTTGATCGTAGACAGTCATCATACCATTGAAGACAGTGGCATTGTACTCGGAAATGCAATCCGCGAAGCAATTGGAGATAAAAAGCGGTATTCGGCGTTTTGGAAGCTGTATTTTACCAATGGATGAATCACTAGTACTGTGTGCCGTTGATTTGTCCGGTCGTCCGTATCTGGTTTTTGATGGTGAATTTACAACAGAACGTATCGGACAGATGGATACCGAAATGATAAAAGAGTTTTTCTATGCAGTATCTTATTCTGCAGGTATGAATCTGCACATTAAAGTATTAAGCCCTGGAAACAATCATCATATGGCGGAAGCAATGTTTAAATCTTTTGCCCGCGCTTTGGATGAGGCAACCACCATGGACCCACGTATTCAGGGAATTTTGTCCACGAAAGGAAGTTTATAATAAATGGAACAAAAAAACATTGTCGCAACGCTCTATTTAAAAGAGGGAAAAGCGGTACGCTCTATGACCGATTTTACACCAGTAGATGATGTGTATCAGCTTTGCCAGCTATACAACGACAGTGGAATTGACAAGATTATTATCTTTGATTTGTCCACCAGTGATGATGAGCATGAAAAGAATATTAATACAATAAAAAATATCAATCGCAATATCGAGATTAAGGTTTGCGCAGGCGGAAATATCAATCGTCTTGAAGATGTAAAAAACTTCTTTATGCAGGATGTCTGCAGGTCATCTTCAATGCGAGTAAACCATCAAGTGTTGGACTTGCGAAAGAAGCGAGCGAACGTTTTGGCAAAGATCGTATTTTGGTTTCGGTCAATAATGTCGATTTTATTTTCAAAAATCAACAGAGTATTGAAGATACATTCCACGAGGTTCTTGTGCTCAATGCAGATATTCTGGACGCTTTGGAAAATCTGACAAATGTTCCTTATGTCGTTAATTTATCCGAGTATAATTATGAGGAAATTGTTCGATTATTGAAGCGCGAAAAAATTCGTGGTATTGCAGGAACTTTTATCAATAATTCAACCACCGATATCATGAAGTTGAAATCTTCGCTGTCTGGAGAGGGCATCAAGATGGATAATTTTGCACCGGATCTGCACTGGTCGGATCTGAAACTGAATTCCGATGGAATGGTTCCGGTCATTGTTCAGGATTATCGCACGGACGAAGTGCTTATGCTTGCATATATGAATGAGGAAGCCTTTAATACGACAATTCATATTGGAAAGATGACATATTACAGCCGCAGTCGGCAGGAACTTTGGACGAAAGGTCTTACTTCCGGCCATATCCAATATGTAAAATCCTTGACGGCAGACTGTGATTTTGATACCATTCTTGCGAAAGTGTCGCAGGTAGGTGCTGCATGCCATACCGGAAGCTATTCCTGCTTTTTTAATAATATTGTACGCAAAGAATACGTAGAAAAGAACCCTTTGAAAGTATTGGAATGTGTTTACGATGTTATCAAAGAACGCCGCGAGAATCCCAAAGAAGGTTCTTATACAAAAGAGCTTTTTGATAAAGGTATCGACATTTGAAAAAAGTAGGGGAAGAGGCGACAGAAATTATTATTGCAGCTAAGAATCCGGTTTCGGAAGAAATCAAATATGAAATTTCGGACTTCTTATATCATTGCATGATTCTTATGGTAGAAAAGGGTGTTACCTGGGAAGAGATTGCAAATGAGCTTGCGCAGCGTTAGCACGACACAAAATTATAAATTTAGATTTGAGGTATATCATGAGAAAACTAGCTTTGAGTGATGAAATTCTGATGCAGATCGAGAAGCCGGCGAGATATATTGGGAATGAGTTAAACTCTGTAATTAAAGACACATCGCAGATTCGTTTTGCTATGTGTTTCCCTGATGTATACGAGATCGGTATGTCCCATCTGGGTATTCAGATTCTGTACGATATGTTTAACCGGAGAGAAGATACCTGGTGTGAACGTGTATATTCACCTTGGCCGGATCTGCACAAGATTATGAAAGAACAGAATATTCCGTTGTTCGGTTTGGAGTCCCAGGAGCCGATTAAAGATTTTGATTTTGTCGCAATGACACTTCAGTATGAAATGTGTTATACGAACATTTTACAGATTCTTGATCTGGCACAGATTCCACTGTATGCCAAAGAAAGAAAAAATGATGATCCAATTATAATAGCGGGCGGACCATGCACTTATAATCCAGAGCCGATTGCAGACTTTTTTGATTGTTTTTATATTGGAGAGGGCGAAACACAGTATGATGCATTTTTTAGATCTGTATAAGCAGATGAAGGAAGGCAACTATTCCCGTCAGGAATTTTTGCATGAAGCAGCTAAAATCGAAGGAATTTATGTACCATCGCTGTATGAGGTGTCTTATAAGGAAGATGGCACGATTGCTGCATTTACTCCAAAATACGATGACATTCCAACAACGATAAAGAAACAGGTGGATATGGATCTTACCGGATCTGTTTATCCAGAGAAGCCAATTGTTCCGTTTATTAAAGCAACACAGGATCGTATTGTTTTGGAAATACAAAGAGGATGTATCAGAGGCTGCCGTTTCTGTCAGGCTGGTATGATCTATCGCCCGAATCGTGAGAAAAATGTGGAAAGACTTAAAGAACTGGCACAAAAAATGATCGCATCGACAGGACATGAGGAGATCTCCTTAAGTTCTTTGAGTTCTTCCGATTACTCACAGTTAGAGGAACTGATCAATTTCCTGATTGATGAATGTGATAAAAAGAATATCAATATTTCACTTCCTTCACTTAGAATTGACGCTTTTTCTCTTGATATCATGCAGAAGGTACAGGACATTAAAAAGAGCAGCCTTACTTTTGCACCGGAAGCGGGTTCGCAACGCCTGCGCAATGTAATTAACAAAGGTCTTACGGTGGAAGATATCTTAGGCGGTGCAGGACAGGCGTTTGAAGGCGGCTGGAATAAAGTAAAGTTATATTTTATGCTCGGACTTCCAACAGAGACCAGAGAGGATATGCGTGCGATACCGGAACTCGCCAATCAGATTGCAGGCATTATATTATGATATTGTTCCAAAGGAAAAACGAAACGGTAAATGCCAGATTACGATCAGTACATCCTTTTTTTGTTCCGAAACCATTTACACCATTCCAGTGGGCATCCATGCTCGATCCTGGAGATTATCTTGGACGTGCGAAGATTGTCAATGACCATGTAAAGGAACAGCTCAATCATAAAAGTATCATCGTTACAACTGGCATGAAGCGGATGTTACCGTTTTAGAAGGGAGTTCTTGCCCGTGGAGACCGGCGTTTATCATCTGCAATTCATTATGTTTATGAACATGGTGGAATTTTCGATGCATGGTCAGACTTTTTCAATTATGATTTATGGCTTGAGGCATTCCGTAAATGTGATATTGATATTGATTTTTATACCAAACGTGTACGCAGTGAAGACGAAATTTTCCCATGGGATTTTATTGATGTAGGTGTTACAAAACATTCATGCTTCGTGAATGGAAGACGGTGCCTCAGCGAAACGGTTACACCAAACTGTCGTATGCGTTGTTCCGGATGTGGAGCAAAACAATTTGGAGGAGGTGTCTGCTTTGAAAATAAGAATTAAATTCCGATAAATGGTGTGCATGAAATTTATCGGACACCTTGATATGATGCGCTATTTTCAGAAAGCAGATACGCCGCGCAAATATTGATATCTGCTATTCCGAGGGATTTTCCCCGCATCAGATTATGTCTTTTGCGGCTCCGCTGGGAGTTGGAATTACAAGCGATGGTGAATATTTTGATATAGAGGTAAACAGTTCACTTTCTTCCAAAGAAATATAAAGCGTTCAACCAAACGATGGTTGATGAAATGTGGAAGTGACCTCTTATGTAAAATTACCGGACAAAGCAAAGACCGCCATGTCGATTGTAGCTGCTGCTGATTATCGTCTCTCATTCAAAGATGAATATGAAAGCTCATACAGCGTGCAGGAATGGAAAGATATTGTAGATCGTGAATTTACATCGAAAGATAGCTTTACAATTATAAAAAAGACAAAGAAAAAGTGAGCGTGAAGTGGATTTAAAACCATTGGTATATCAGTTATCCGTGGAAGAAGTGGATGCCAAACCGGCTTTTTTTTCATTCAGGTATCGACTGGAAGTGTTGATAATATCAAGCCGGAACTTGTGCTTGCTTCCATCTATGAGCGCTGCGGACTTACTTATGATGCCAATGCAATTCAGATTCACCGCATCGAAGTATATGCAAAAGATGAACAGGAATCAATTCATTCCACTGTGTGAAATGGGAGAGGAAATTTTATAGAGAATGCATCGTCTGGCAATTACACGCATTGAAAAAAAATCATAAGAATTATATCGCATATATTTTACTCGATGAGAACCGGAAGATTTGTGATCTGCAGGTTTTTGAACCGGAGGAAGAGACTCTGCTCAATAATATCTACGTTGGTTATGTAGAAAAAGTAGTGCCTAATATTCAGGCTGCTTTTGTACGGATTGCAAACGGGCAAAAGATATCTTCCGTTAAAGATTTGCGTGCTCCTGTTTTTAAGCCCACATAAGCAGTCCGAAAAAAACAGATTTCGGAAGGGGATGAGCTTCTTGTTCAGGTGACGCGTGACGCCGTGAAAACAAAGGATGCCGTTGTCAGTACCAAGCTGGTGCTGCATGGACATTATTGCTTTTTATCCAGTGAGAACACGACACTTGGAGTTTCAAAAAAATAGGCAGGAACAAACAAGGAAATGATTGCACTTGCAAATGTATATTTAAGAATCATGAGACAGAAGGCTATGGACTTGTGTTTCGAACAAATGCACAAAACGTTTCGGAAGAAGATTAAAACAGGATATCTTTTATGTACAGCAATGTTTTGCAACTATAAAAACAACAGGCAGACATGGAACAACCGGAAATCTTATCTACCGCAATAGAAGGATATATGACGAAAAACTAAAAACACAGGATCTTGCAGAAATTGAAGAATATATATACAGATCAGGATCTCTACGAGAGAAATTAGGCAGTATCTGCCAAATTTAAAAGAGCAGGGATTTTGGTAAAATATGATGACTCTGCAGTAAGTCTGGCTACGTTATACCATATCCATGGGAAATGCTCGATGAACTACTTGGACAAAAGGTCTGGCTTGCTTCTGGCGCGAATATTATTATCGAAACATTGGAAACGTTAACGGTTGTTGATTAAACAGTGGCAAAAACCAGTCGGGATCATTAAATGGAACCAGAAATTTCGTCAACATTCGAAACATCTCCGGTATGATCATTATCGATTTTATTAATATGAATCGAAAGAGGTCCTTTGATTCAGTTCGTAAAACAGGAACTGAAAAAGACCATTCCGTACCCAGTTTTGTTGATATAACAAAATTGGGATTGATCATCAAAAATTGTATAAATCATTGAAAAATCCTGAAAGAAACATATAAAATATTTGACAAATGTCTTAGTTGACGAATAAGTAGAGTTGTGATATGCTATACACTAGTATGCCGCACAGTGAGGTTTAAGTTTTATAAAAAGGCACCAAAACTGGCGAGTAATGATAATAGGAGGTGCCATATGTACGCAATTATAGCAACAGGTGGTAAACAGTACAAAGTATCCGAAGGCGATATCATTACCATTGAAAAGCTTGGTGTTGAAGCTGGTGAGAAAGTAACTTTTGATCAGGTATTAGCAGTTTCTGACAACGGAATGAAAGTTGGAGCAGACGTAGCTAACGCAACTGTAGAAGCTTCTGTAGTGAAAGAAGGCAGAGCGAAAAAAGTTATCGTTTACAAGTATAAGAGAAAAACCGGTTATCACAAGAAGAACGGCCACAGACAGGCGTTTACACAGGTTAAGATCGAAAAAATTAATGCGTAATCGATAGGAAGATTGTTATGACTAAGATAACGATTTTTCGAAACCAGAAACAAGAGTATCTTGCTTTTTCCTGTGTCGGACATGCTGAATATGCAGATGCCGGAGAGGATATTGTATGTGCAGGAATTTCGGTTCTTGTGATTAATACAATCAATGCCCTTGGAATGTTCACAAAAGAACAGTTCAAGACCAATCAGGATGAAGAGACCGGATTGATTTCCGTATCTTTTGAGCAGCCGGCAGGACATGATGCAAAGTTACTTTTGGACACAATGGTTTTAGGCTTACAGGGAATACAAAACAATTATGGAAATGATTACATCATTTTAAACTTCAAGGAGGTGTAGAACATGTTGAATATGAACCTTCAGTTTTTTGCTCATAAAAAGGGAGTTGGTTCTACTAAGAACGGTAGAGATTCTGAATCCAAGAGATTAGGTGCAAAAAGAGCAGACGGACAGTTCGTTAAGGCTGGTAACATTTTATACAGACAGCGTGGAACAAAGAATTCATCCAGGCGTTAATGTTGGTATCGGCGGAGATTCTATTTGTGTTAAAAAACAGGAGAATTATTATGTTTGCAGATCGTGCAAAAAGTTATTATAAAATCAGGCAGAGGCGGGGACGGTCACGTATCCTTCCGACGCGAAAAATATGTGCCAAACGGTGGACCGGATGGTGGAGATGGCGGCAAAGGCGGAGATGTTATCTTTGTTGTAGATGAAGGAATTAATACACTCAGTGATTACCGTCACCGCAGAAAATTTGCCGCAGAGCCTGGACAGGAAGGCGGAAAGAAGAACTGCCACGGGAAAAACGGAGCAGATTTAATCTTAAAAGTTCCGGAAGGAACTGTTATCATGGATGCAGAATCCGGTAAAGTAATTGCTGATATGTCCGGTGAAAACCGTCGTCAGGTTGTCTTAAGAGGCGGACGCGGTGGACAGGGAAATCAGCATTATGCCACAGCAACTATGCAGGCTCCGAAATATGCACAGCCGGGACAGGATGCCATTGAGATCGAGGTACAGCTGGAACTTAAGGTGATTGCGGATGTTGGACTTGTTGGATTCCCGAATGTCGGAAAATCAACGCTTTTATCCCGCGTGACCAATGCACAGCCTAAAATCGCCAATTATCATTTTACAACGCTTCAACCAAATTTAGGTGTGGTAGATTTAGAAGATGGTGATGGTTTTGTTATTGCCGATATTCCGGGACTCATCGAGGGAGCATCGGATGGCGTTGGCCTTGGACATGAATTTTTACGTCATATTGAACGTACAAAAGTAATTATTCATATTGTGGATGCTGCCGGTACGGAAGGACGCGATCCAATCGCTGATATTAAGGCAATCGATAAGGAACTTGAAGCGTATAATCCTGACCTTTTGAAAAAACCACAGGTCATTGCAGCAAATAAAATTGATTCCATCTACGGTGATGAAAATGAAATAATTGCCGCTTTGCGTAATGAATTTGAAAAAGACGGTATTCGTGTTTTCCCGATTTCAGCTGTCAGTGGCCAGGGTGTAAGAGAGCTTTTTGTTTCATGTAAGAGAGCTTCTTGCAAAATGTCCGAAAGAAACCTTTGTATACGAACAGGAATTTGATCCGGCATTGCAATTCTTCAAAGACGAACCATATACAATCACACGTGCAGACGATGGTGCATTTGTTGTGGAAGGCCCTAAGATTGAAAAAATGCTCGGATATACAAATTTGGAATCTGAAAAAGGATATCTTTTTCTTTCAGAAATTTCTGCGTGAGCAAGGCATCATAGAGGAACTTGAAAAACAGGGAATCGAAGATGGCGATACGGTAAGAATGTATTACAACGAATTTGATTACTATAAATAAATAGGAGGAGAATCTATGAACAGCAAGCAACGCGCATATCTTGGAAGTCTTGCAAGTACAATGGATCCGATTTTTCAGATTGGAAAGGCATCTTTAACGCCGGAAATTATCGAAGCTTTGGATGCAGCACTTGAAAAGAGAGAGTTGATCAAAGTGTCTGTTTTGAAGAATTGTATTGATGATCCAAAGGAAATTGCCAGTGTGATTGGGGAAGAGAACCCATTCTACTGTTGTAAAAGTGATTGGAAAGAAAATGATTTTCTATCGCAAAGCAAAGAAAAATCCCAAAATTAAATTACCTCAGTAAGATTATGAAGGTAGGAATTTTAGGTGGATCATTTGATCCTATTCACAATGGACATATTCATATGGCAGTAGCGCCTACCAGACCTTTGGTCTGGATCAGGTGTGGTTGATTCCGGCTGGACATTCACCGAATAAAGATGAAGAGAAAATGACATCTGGAGAATACCGCTATGAAATGTGTCAGATTGCAACAAAGACCGACAACAAATTATATGTCAGCCGTATGGAATTGGATTGTCCGGAGAGAAGTTATACTTACCGGACGTTAGAAAAACTGGTGGAACAATATCCGGAAAATGAGTTTTATTTTATCATGGGCGGTGATTCTCTGGATTATCTTGAGACCTGGAAACATCCGGAGATTATTACAGCATTAGCAATTATTCTGGTTGTGCCACGTTATCCGTTTGAACCAGAAGTGTTAAATGCAAAGATTGACCGGTTAAAAGAGCTTTTTGCATGCGATATCCGGTTGATTCCATGTCCGGAATATCCGATTTCATCTACCGCAATCAGACAAAGTCTTGCAGAGGGAAAACCATTGGAGAAAGATTTCCCAATTGGTGTCCTTGCTTATATCAGAGACAAAAAATTATATACGGTTTGATTGGAGCAATAAAAATGGAAATGCAGGAAATTCGAAAAAATTTAAAGAAAGATTTAGACAAATATCGTTATGAACATACTAAAGGAGTTATGTATACTGCGGGATGTCTTGCGATGGCGAACAATTATGATGTTGAAAAAGCCATGCTTGCAGGACTTTTACATGACTGTGCAAAATGTCATTCGACGGAAGAAAAGATTGCATTGTGTGAACGGCATGATATTCTGATTTCGAAAGTCGAAATGGAAAATCCGGGATTATTACATGCGAAGGCAGGAATGGCTCTTGCGGAAGAAAAATGATATCCATGATCCAGAGATTTTGCATGCTATAAAAGTTCATACGACAGGTGAGCCGGATATGAACATGCTCGACAAAATTGTCTATATTGCAGATTACATTGAACCATTACGAAAAGAAGCCCCTCATCTGGCAGAAATTCGCCAGATTGCATTTGCAGATCTGAACCAGGGGGTAGCGGAGATTCTTTATGATACTCTACATTATCTCAGCGGGCGAAAAGGTTCTGTTGATCCAACAACACAGCTGACGTATGAATTTTACAAACCATATGGAAAGGAGCAGCCATGGAAACATTAGATATTGTTAAGACTGCAGTTGCCGCATTAGAAGATAAGAAGGCTGAAGATATTACCGTAATTGATATCACAGGTGTTTCTTCGATTGCAGATTATTTTATTATTGCAAATGGTACCAATCAGAATCAGTTGACTGCAATGCAGGATGCTGTTGATGAAGCAATGTACAAAGCTGGTCTGCATGCAAAGCAGATTGAGGAAATAACCAGTCTACCTGGATTTTAATGGACTATCAGGATATTATTGTTCATTTATTCTCAAAAGAAGATCGTTTATTCTATGATCTAGAGAGAATCTGGAAAGATGGAAAAGTTATTGAACTGTAAATATTCAGAATAAAAAAGGATTGCAATTTGAGAAAACCTCATTTGCAATCCTTTTATTATGCTACTATTTCCAAAAGCGGAAGACACCGAATACTTTACCAACGATCTTGCAGTCTGGAACAATAATCGGATCCATTGTATCGTTTTCCGGCTGCAGACGAATATGTCCGTCTTCTTTATAGAAAGTTTTTACTGTAGCAGAATCGTCGATCAGAGCAACAACAATATCACCATTGTGAACATTATCACATTTTTCAACAAGGATGTTGTCACCGTCAAAAATACCAGCATTAATCATACTTTCCCCTTTACTTTCAACATAAAGGATTCGGCGTTCGGCATGAATTCTGTAGGAATCGGAAAGTATGATTCTATATTTTCTACTGCCAGGAGCGGCTGGCCTGCAGCAACCTGTCCGATCAGAGGCACATTTGCGAACTCGCGTCGCGTAAGATTGAAATTATCATCTACGATTTCAATCGCACGTGGCTTGGTAGGGTCACGTCTGATATATCCATTCTTCTCTAATGTCTCTAAATGGGAATGAACAGAAGAAGTAGATTTAAGGTTCACTGCTTCACAAATATCACGAACAGTAGGAGGATATCCTCTGTTTAAAATTTCTTTCTTAATATATTCAAGGATTTCTCTTTGCTTGTCTGTAATACGGCCATAACTCATCCTGTATACCTCCAATGTAGTTGTTTTCATAATAATATAGATTAAGTTTAGCATACCCTGTTATAAAAAGCAAACATATATTCGAAAAATTCACGTTTTTTCTATTGACAAACAAATGTTCGCGTATTATATTATGAATACAGAAAGAGAACATTTGTTCTTGTAGTGAGATTTTATGGAGGGATAAGTTATGAAGAGAACATATAATGATAAGATATCTTTGAAAGCAAACGAAAGTCTTGCAAGAAGAGCCCAGAAGGTACAAATGGAAAAGAGACTGATTGTTGTTATAGGTATTATTGTAATTTCACTTGGCATCCTTTTTAGGAAGTAGTATCAGTGCTTTTGCCAGCGCTCGTGAAAAGGCACGGATTCATAAATATTATACGAGTATTCAGTTGAGACAGGGAGATTCTTTATGGGAACTTGCAGGCGAATATGCATCAACAGATCAAAGTGAGCAGGAATTTATTGACGAAGTGTGTGAAGTGAATGGAATCAGTGAGTCGAACATATTACATAGTGGCCAGTATTTGGTTGTTCCATATTATTCTGATGTAGAACAATAATGGTATTAGGGATAAGCATATAAGAATCTTTAAATAAAAGGTATGATTGAAAAAAAAGACGGCATTGCTTTATAATAATTTCAGGAGTGAAATTATATGTTAAAGTTATTTTATGTTATTTTTATGAATTTGCATCGAACCCCATATATTATTCCACTTATGCGTAACCGGGCAAATCATCCGGAACGCTATACGGTCGAACAGAGATATGCACTTGTTCGTCATACCATCTATTTGATGAACAGAACCGGCAAGATTACGACGAAAGCTTTCGGTTTAGAAAATCTCCCAAAAGAAGGCGGTTATTTAATGTGCCCGAATCACCAGGGAAAGTATGATGTGTTGGGAATTATGTATACGCATAAGCAGCCATGTTCCTTTGTTATGGATAAATTCAAGTCTCACACGATACTTGTAAGGGAGTTTTGTGATCTTGTTCAGGCGAAACGATTAGAAAAGGACAATCCTCGGCAGGGAATCACCATTATTAATCAGGTTGCCAAAGAAGTTGGCGAAGGAAAGAAATATATTCTTTTTCCGGAGGGCGGTTATAAGTTTAACAATAAAAACAAGGTCTGTGATTTTAAAGCAGGAAGTTTTAAGATTGCGCTCAAATCCAAAGCCCCAATTGTTCCAATTGCTTTGATCGATTCCTATAAAGTTTTCAACAGTTTTCATGTAGGACCGATTACGACTTATGCATATTATCTTGAACCTATAACTTATGCGGAATATAAAGATATGAAAACGCAGGAGATTGCGGCTTTGGTAAAAGCCGGATAGAAGAAAAAGATTGCAGAAGTATCTGCAATCTAATCTTCTCTTAAGTGAACATATTCTGCTGCTTTACGCCGTCTGTCATCTTCGAGAGCGGCGTAATGCTTTTTCGTGGTATTTACATCTTTATGGCCTAAGACATCAGCCACCAGGTAAATATCCCCGGTAGCCTTATAGAGAGAAGTGCCATATGTACTTCTTAACTTATGTGGTGTAATATTTTTAATATTGGTAACCAGTTTGGAATACTTTTTAACCAGATTTTCTACTGCCCGAACCGTAATGCGTCGGTTTTGCATGGATAAAAAAGACGGCATCTTCATGTCCGGCAACTGTAGTAATACCTTGTCGTTCTTCTAAATAATCACATAGTGCAGCACACACTTCATCACCGAAGTATACAACGACTTCTGCACCACCTTTTCGATGTACTTTAATTCCGTTATTTTTAAAATCAATATCATCTAAATTCAGACCAACGCATTCGGAAACACGAATTCCAGTGCCAAGCATAAGCGATAAAAGCGCCAAATCGCGTTTTTTTTGTACGTTCGTGATACATTTGCTGTCTCTTACTCAAACTCTCGCCAGATTCAACTTCATCAAGGAGCTGGGCCACTTCATCAACATCCAGCCGGATAATGTTCTTGTCATGAATTTTTGGAAGACTCACTTTGACAGCAGGGTTATTATCGATCATTTCGTGTTTATAACAATACTTGTAAAAGGAGCGAAGAGAGGAGAGCTTTCTTTTTAAGCCTCGCTCATCATTGCTATGGGCAACGCCGTCTTTTTCTCATAGATTTTGAGATAAGACAGGTATTCTTCGATATCGGTTGCCTTCAGTTCTTCTAATATATGAATCGGTATTTCTTTAATTTTCATTTTTTACAAATGGGATTGTTTTCATGAAGAAATTCAAAGAAACAATTAAGATCATACGCATATGCAAGACGCGTCCTGGAAGCTGTGGTAGGTTCGATTCCAATAAAAAACTGTTTACAGTAAGGGGAAGTTCATCCAGTATTTCACGCAGATGCAGCTGGTTTTTCATATTTACTTCTTCATAATATGCTTTATTTTTTGCCATAATATTTCCATCCTTCTATATTTCCGGTTGTAATTGCATGAAACAATCTTTTTTTTTGCTCCCGGATTTTCTAAATTAATCTGTCGAACCAATTGTTTGATATATTCCCGGTGTGTCGAACCGTCTGCAGGACATGGATTTTTGACAATTGGTAATTGATATTTATTTTTAAAGCCAATCACATCCGCTTCCAATACGTACATAAGCGGACGAATAACTGTTAAGTCGCAACGATCCAGATGTGATACTGGTGGAAAGCATAAAAGCGACCTTCGTAAATCATAGAAAGAAACATGGTTTCTATGATATCATCCTTATGATGCGCATAAGCAACTTTGTTACATCCAAGTTCCTTTACCGCATTGTTTAAGGCTCCTTTACGCATTTTGGCACAAAGGGAGCATGGAGAGGATTCTTTTCGTTCATCAAAAACAATCTCACCTATCTGTGTATGAATAATATGATATTCAACCTGAAAATCTTCACAAAGTTTCTGAATAGGTTCAAGAGAAAATCCTTTAAAGCCAAGATCAACGGTAACTGCAACAATTTCAAATGGAACAGGGTAGAAGTGACGCAGTCCTGCTAATGCATAGAGCAATGTAATGGAATCTTTTCCACCGGAAATTCCTATTGCAATTCGGTCATTTGCGTGAATCATATCATAATCTTCTATTGCCTGTCGCACCTGGCTGTAAAGCTGTTGCAATTTCATTTCGTTGTGCCTCCATTAGTTCTCATTATATAATATTTCCACGTAATAATCCAGTACAACCCATTGCTGAACATGAGGAAACGTTATATACTGAAAACTACAGATGTCAAGGATATGACATAAACATGAAATATGAATAATTTTAGAAGGGATATTGCATTTATATATGAATAACATAAAGTTACAGCAAGATCTTTGCAATGTGATCCGGCAGACTATAACTACAAGTTTGAATTTTAAATACTATTATGAAGAAAGATTAACGAAGAATTATCAAGGATAGTGAAAGATGTGGAAAGTAAAACAAATTTTTGATGGCGAGTATGGATGCGAAGAACGTCTTCCGAGTGAAAAAATGAAATGCCTGGTTACGATTGAAGATGAACAGGGCAATGTAAAATCCTTTACTGCAGAAGACGAATGGCTTACAAACAATCATATCGATGAAGGTTCTATAATTGAAGAAGGAGAATTGAAAAAATGAAATTTGTAATACAACGTGTAACAAAAGCAAAATGTGAAGTGAATCATGAAATCACTGGCGCAATCGAACAAGGTTTCTGCGTCTTGATAGGTGTTGCAGAGACGGACAATGAACAAATTGCTGACAAAATGATTAAAAAGTTATTAGGCATGCGTATTTTTAGTGATGAAAATGGAAAGACAAATTTATCGATAACTGATGTAAATGGTTCCTTGCTTTTGATTTCACAGTTTACATTATATGCAAATTGTCGCAAAGGAAATCGCCCGTCTTTTATAGAAGCTGGAAATCCAACTTTGGCAAATCAGTTATATGAATATATTATCGAACAATGCAAAAAAGAAATACCTAATGTACAAACAGGAATTTTTGGCGCAGATATGCAGATCAGTCTGATAAATGATGGACCATTTACAATTGTGTTGGATTCAGAAATGCTGGCATAGAAACCTTTAATATAAAATCGGGGGATTTTGGTACACCCAAAGAAAGAATGAGCGACCAGCCAAGAAAAAGCGTTTCCTGCGTAAAATACAAGCCCTAGAGGTGTACGCGGTAGCCTGTTAAGGGTCAGTGCCTAACTATTCGCAAAATCCGTGTTTTACGAATAGTTATTAGCTTTTGCAAGTCCTATGTTAGCACCGCGCGTACAATCTGGCAAGGACTTTTTTATTGATGAGGGTCATCTTTAGGAATAATGCACAGATTTATAGGTTATGATCCTAGCTGCATTTTAGGCAGAATTAACAACAAAATACGTTAGTGAGTCGAACTCCGAATTAAGACACCGAAAGGTGTCTATTTTATTGCCGAGAGAAGAAAATGGATAAGGCGCGCAGTCTTTTCATTGTATCACATGGATTCGAGACCAGCCAAACCGCGGTTATCGGATGCCTATATGTTATACGCGGTTTTCTCCCCCTACGGGGCTACGGGTCTTGATTCCATGTGCCATGCCCGGGGTGTATGAAGCGCGCTTCGCTTCGTACATCGAACTTATTGTTTATTTTGAAAGGAGAAAACTTATGAACATTGACTACACAGAACAACTTAAGAAAGCAATCGGGTCACATATCAAAGCCGGATATAAAGAAAAATACGCGCAGAACAAATGGACACATTATGACAGCGCAATGGCATTATGGAGCTTCGGTGCAAATACAAAATTACTAACTATCAAAGAAGCACACGGTATCTACGTACAGATTTTAAATTTTGAGCAAACAATCAACTAGGAGGTACAGAGATATGAGCAAGAACGAAATCAAAAGAGGTTTAAACTACACAACTAAAGATTTAAGTACACGTAAAACAGTATCTACTAAAATTCTAAAAGAATTATTTTCAGATGAAATCAAAAGATTGTGTTACAGAATGCAGGAATGTAAACCAGAATACATTACACAGAATCGAGAAAACGCAGATGCGTTGTTATCTTTCGCATACATAAATTTAAACTTATACAACGACAAAGAGTTCCAATATCTAAATGCCAAAATAACACAATATTCACTCGGACTTGTTAGAGGTAATAACAATGATTAAATACAATGTATATGAACGTATCATTCTTTCTGGATGTGAGCCACTTAACACGTGGCAAGCATCCTTTTTATGTAAAGCAGATGCTGAATCTTATGTCAAATCTCAAAATCACATTAACTCAATTCGTAAACCACAAATCAGCAAGTACTACTACATTCATTCTGAATGTACAATTTAAGAGGGCGAAAGCCCCTTTTTTTTATGCGCATATTATCACCAATCATCATCAGAGCCAACAAGGTTATAAAGATAATCGAAATCACTAGAATTAAACACAGTACTATCATTTCCATTTTTTACACAATGAACAGAATCAGTATATTCATCATAGTAAACACAGTTTTTTAACTTTGCTTCATCATCTTGCCATTTTGTAAACAAGACAAAGCACCCAAGACCGCAAATTAGCAAAAGACCAAACCAAACCGAAGCCCAATCAAAGCCATTTTGTGGTTTTTCATAATGATGATGTTTACAAGTCTGGCACGGGTCAACACTACTACTCTCATAATTATCTTGTTTATTATACTCTCTCCAATTTTGTTCCATAAACATACCCCCTATAATAAGACTATTATAAGGGGCATGATGTACTTTTGTCAATTGCGCGTTGGGTGGCAGTGTGCGCGCGCAAGCTTACCGCGCAACACTGCACACTTATTTGTTCATCTTCTTGTAATGTCGCTTGAGCCTATGTGACATATGACCGATATTGTCATTGTTTGGATTAATTTCCCCACGCATAGCAAGGATTTCTTCCGGTGTCATCATATCATTTTCATCAACCGACTTTTTCAGTTTATCGACACAGGCTAAGGTGTTATAACTGTTATAGTCAAAGTCTCTGACAAAAAATCCGGTTCTTCTACGTGGTTTGACCATTGTAGGGTCAGACGCATACTCGATTTCATCAGCATCATAAACAGATTGTACCATAAACCGCCATATTTTCTTACAATTGATACAGTTTTGAGTGACAGAACGCATCAGAGCATCAGTCAGCTTGATTTTTGGCTACTGTACAAGAATGAAATATGATAATGTCTGCTTGTTAGCAGAGTATTCAAGAATATTGGGTCAATATTCGTTTTGAAACTTCTGCTATTCAACTGAACACTTGCCTCATCCAAAAGAACAATAACCACAGTACGCGTATTCTCTTTATCATCAATCTTTTTTGTTATTGTAAGCACAAGCAACTACTTGCGAAAGGCTTTGCAACGGCTCATAAGGACATGATTTCAAATCGACATTTGAGATAATATGTATCTTCTGGAGAACGAATCTCTTTCTACCTCTATCCCACACTTTTTTATTATTGTACCGCTTGAAAAAGCAATGTTACATAATGAACGATAGACAAAGTCTTTCCGCCACCAAAATGCGCACAATAGCAATTCAATACACCAGCAGTATATTCGTTATACTGTTTGTGTTTGAAATAGAAATATAAATCACGGACACCATAGTAAATTGTTTTAACCGGATGCAATGCAATCAGCCGAGCAATTACCGAGTACCAGAGCAGAAAACCTATACCAATCAGCACAAGTATTGTCATTTCTTCATACCCCTAACAGACCGCACGCAACCGCAAACAGTTCAAGCCCCATACACATAACAACAAGCCGGACAACAGCCGGAGCGTCAAGCGTTGTACTACCTTGTAAGATTAAATCAACGACAGCATCCATATATTACACCCCCTTCAACGTATTTTTTTTCGCCAACCGCGGAAACATGCCATAACAAATGTAATTATCGTAAACACAAGAATCAAATGTACATCATTAGCAATGGATAACAACGTATCATTATCCGCTGGATCCGAAACTAACGTTTCCGAACCAGCTTGTGTACTTTCTACCACTTCCGTACCGTTGTTAGTTTCTTCTAAACTTTCAGTACCAGAATCAACAATTTCAGTATTCTGTAAATATTCTTCCGGACTATATACAATACTTTCCTTTTTAATCTCCGACACAATTTAACACCTCTCAATCACTAAACCTCTTAAAAATGCAATCACAGCACCAGCAAGTATAGCCCACAGAATAACAGCACCAACGCTGATTTTATAACCGCCTAGCGTGAACGTAACGTTAGCCACTTGCGTTAATATCTTACCTACAGCTTTAAATACACTATCCATCTAAATACACCACCCCGATTCCAACCCAATACACCAATCTAAGAAAGATTTCATACATTGTTTCCATAGTTACCCCCTTATTGCTTTTATAATCATAAGCGCAATTAGCAGAACAAAACCAAAAGCAATAAACGTTGTCACCCAATCCGGCAGAAAAGTGAATAACTTACCGATAGCTTTCGGTACATTTCCGACTTGATTCATAAATCCCTTAATATTGGATGTATCGAGACCACTATCAGACTCAGGGTCTTTTCTACCCCAGTTTGAGGAATTTTCGCGGTCATCCTTAGCAGCATCATCATCAATAAAAAGTATCACGACCACCATTATTAATATCGTCCTTTTTTTATTATCAGTAATCCATACACCGTCATTGTCAAAATGACCGTCACCATTGCCAGACACAACACCGTCAAGAGAAAAATCTACATAGGACCAACCGCCAGAGTGCCAAGAGTTATCATTTTCATCGGGAATGACTGTTAAAGAATCCGTACATAAAACCCTAAAATAAACACGGTAATTATGACCAACATAGAAGTCGTTATGCCATTCTTTTGCAGTTTTTGGAAGTAATTCATCAATCTTATCGAAACTTAAAACGTATTCAAGCTTATCAGCTTGAATAGTTTTTGGAAATAGTAGGATTCTCCAAAAGTTTTAAACTTTTCTTTAACCTCGTTATCCTCTTCAATCTTCTTACTAGTAAAGTTATTTTTTTTACATAATAAGAGTTCATGTGCTTATAAATAACACAACGCGATTCAACTTTAGCTTCAATATAAGTTCGTGCATATTTATTCTTCGTGAGACTAAATCCCGTATCAGTTTTCGACTTCCACTTAAAAACTTGATATGAAGACACGGCATCCGTATCGCGATTTTCTGGAAGGACATCCTGCCCTTTTTGATTGTTCAAAATTAAATGACCGATTTTTTTATCTTCGAAAGGTCTATCCGCTGTACCATTCGGAATTGCATCCGTGTCCACTCCATCTTCGCCAATAACAGTAAATGACGTAGGAAGTGTACCGATAATATACTCACAGATACGCTTTTCGCTATCCTCAGTAACGAACTCTTTCGAACCAAAACAAATACCTTTTTTACTCCAATACCATAATCTAAATTAGATAATTTACTATCATACCAAACAAAATAATATTTCTTTCCCCTTGCTTCAAAGCTACCGGAATGGCACTTGTTTTCGCTTGTATTCATAAGAATGGAACCACCATCCGTTGTAGCAGAATATTTGTAATAAGTATAAGAATCCGTAAGAGGGGATGTTGAAATAACAGCATCACAAAATTCTTTCTTTTCAGGATTCCAAAACGATACAGTATCAGCACCAGCACAAGAAGGATTCCATTTAAAAAGTTGAAAAGAACCATCCATCTTATTATCATCAATCCGGAAATCATAATCAGGTAATTCTACTGTCTCATCTGCATAAGCAACTGATTTTGGCAATACACCAACGATTGATACTGCCATGGTCACCAGCATGAGAAAGCTGGTCATGCGCTTTTTATTTTTAATTTCTTCATATTGTCTACCTCACTAAAAAAAGGGCTAGGAACTATAATTCCCAGCCCCCTAGGGTTGATTGCTCTTTACTAGTGTTTAAGACGGTGTACAATACCGATTGCAATACCAACTACACCGGATGCAAAGAACACAAGCAAGATCTGGTTATTTGTTACAGTAGTGATTACTGTACTTACAACACCCATGATGCTAGAAACGGCTTCTGTAATCGTTCCGCCAGCACCTTCAACTGCCATTGCCGCTAATGCCATACACAATTACCTCTCTTTCTTCTTTTTTCTTTTTAATTTATTGTTATATCGGCAACATACGCTTTGCCGGAATAACCACATCCGTAGGAAACAGAAATATTTTTACCAATATGTGACTCATTCACTTTGTCGGCTACATCCTCGAAAAGGAAAATTTTGTCGCAAGTATCACCAGCAACTTTTCCGTTTCCTTTTTCAGTTACAAATAAAATCTTTCCATGTTTCTTCTGCATTTCAACAAATCCGATTAACTTCATAATTTTTACCTCTTTTCTTTCTCTAACATTTCATTTACGCTACAATGATTATCACGCATAAAGTAACAGTCTTCACACCCTTTATACAAACCGCATCCATTACACGTAGGTATATAATCATATCTCTGGGGATGTTCTCTGCAGTCAGCTATAGGACAACTGCCATCTATACAAGACAATCCGCAATAATCACTACACCTTTTGACCTTGACCATGTTTATTCTCTTTTTCTTTCTTCACATTCACGACTCTTCTACATGTTTTGTTAAGTCAGCATATTACGCATGTATCTTTATAGTGGCACTTCCACTTTTCATCCAATGCGCGATTTTCCATATCGCATCCGAACGTATAATACATACATGTCTGCTGTAATACACAAGTGAATTGATTACATTCACGCATAGGCAAGCTCAATCAAATTCTTCTTGTGCTTTTCCAGAATTGCACGCAATTCCGGTTCCACAACTGCATTGAAATAAAGTTTTTGTGGCATTGACGCAAACCCACAAGAAAACTGTACATGCATGATACATGGATTCTCACTTTCTGTTTCAATGTCGATACTACGTTTTTCTTCATTCTTCATTCTCTTTTTCCTCGCTTTCTTCTTGATAGTATCTATAAGTAACGGATTGATGTTCTCCGGTTACTTCCTTTTCGTGTACCAGCGTTAAACCGATAGAGTTCTCAATTGTTTGTAAGAAGTCCGCATATTCATACGCTTCTACGATAAATCCTTTTTCTTCCGGTTCTGGTATATTACGGCTTCTGTAATACCGCTTTTTCCAAAAGTACTTTCGCACAAATCTTTCGTGAGGTACTTTGTTATATAGGTTGCGACCTTATGTTTATCCTTGACCTTTGTTGCAGTTGAGTAACCGAACCGCCAGCCGGATAAATTATATATGGTCGGATAATTTGCATTTTCAGTTGAACGGATATATGACTTCTTTCCAATAGCGACACGACCGCTATCCGTCAGCTTCATATCTCCAATGTCACAAATCACACCATGAATATGCCATGCACCATCTTTGTGCTGTTCCGGTACAAACAGATATTTAATTTCTGAAGCATGCAATCTCCTTTGGTTCATAAACCATACGTTCGCCTTGCTCATACAAATATCAAAGTCGTATCTATCGACTTTCGCACCGTCAAAAGTTAGGGTAATGAAATACTCCCAATTCGCTTGACGAGAGTACTTATAAATATTTTGTTTTGTACGGTTGAGCGAATTTCTTGCACTTCGTTCGGATTCTTCAAAAGTTGGAAGTCTTTCCATTTCATCCGTGAAAGGATTGTATTCCTTTTGGGATTCTCTTTTCTTCGGTTTTTTGTAAACAGGCTCGATAGTGGTTTCTCCGGTATAGATTGCATTTACCGGACTACTATACTTTCGAATTTCAACAGAACCATTCGCGTATTGAATTATCCGGAAATTATATGCACCATCCATAACCAATCAACCAACCCTAAAACAAAGATTTTTCAAAAAATATTCTAATGTGTTGCCATTGTCAAGTAAGGCAACACGCGCTACATTGTGACAGTCAGCCGATTATTCCTGATGATTTTGTGATTGCGCTTTGTGTACCATTCCTACACCCCTATCTTGTCTCCGGCATCAGAGAGGATTGGAGGGGTTTTACTCTCCGAGCCGGTGACGTTCTTTCCCCTTGCCCGAAATCCCAAGGGGGAAAGAAGGAACCAACACGACTTGGGTAGTGTTGGAATGAAAAGGTGCAAGCCTATCATTCTACGAAACTCCGCCACCAGCACAGCGACAAGCCGATAAACAAAGGGAACAAACAAAGGAGAGCGAAATTTTGTAAGGTTTCGGCAAGCCACTACCATGGCGGATATTTCCAAATAAAAAACGCGCAACCAAGTGGCTACGCGTAAATATATCAAAACGATATAATAAAAAATGCGCAACCAAATCGGCTACGCAAAAGCTAATATTAATTTTTCAATTATCGCGCGAAGTAGTATCATAACTACCGCTGGCGCTTTCGTAAAACAGCTTATTTATCAAATAGTTACACGGACGCGCTCATATCGGGATAATTGAGTTCGCACTGTATAACTACCACTCCGCTTACGCTTCGTTTTCGATAAACCGCGGAATGTTTTACGAATAGTTACTCCAAAAAAAAACTATACTCAACGCCGCGCGCACACCTCGGACGCCAAAAGACATTCTTACAACATTACAAAACAAAAGATTTAGAAAAAGAAATGCAAAAACCGCTTGATAACACTTGATTTCTGCATTTCTTTTTAAACATCTTTATTATTTATTCTTTTTATTTTCCTGCATTTTTTTCACGATAAGCCAGAATAATATCAACGCATTGTTCCGGTGTTATTTTACTGGTATTCAATGTCAAATCGTAGCTACGTGAATCTCCCCATTTCTTGCTGGTATAGTAATTGTAGTAGCTGGCACGCTGTTTGTCCTTTTTCTGAATCAAATCTTTTGCCTTGTTCTCCGTCACGTCGTTTCGTTTGCTTACAGTCTTGATTCGATCCTCAATATCTGCATGTATAAATACATTCAGGCAGTCTGGATTGGATGCTAGTGCATAATCTGCACACCGACCTACGATAACGCAGGATTCGCGTTCTGCAATCTTTTTGATTGTGTCAAACTGTGCAAGGAAAACCTTGTGGTTTAACGGCATATCCAAAAATGGTGCCGAAGAAAATGTGCCTCCTGAATATGTATCCATTACCAGTGAATATAAAAAACTGTTTGTAGGTTTTTCATCATGATTTTCAAAAATTTCTTCACAAAAACCAGAATCTTTTGCAGCTTGCGCCAAAAGATTCTTATCGTATAATTTTACTCCAAGTCGTTCGGCCAACAGACGTCCGACTTCATAACCTGCACTTCCAAATTCTCTTCCAATTGTATAAATTTGATTTCCCATAGCAAATTACCTCCAAGCCTTACTTAAACAATTGGTTCATATGTATTCATGTGTTATATGATGTATGAACTTTTTTGTTATATTTGTATATATTATACAACAATTATCACTTAGATTGCAATATTGATAGTAATTTTTTGAAATATTCTGGCAAAGGAGCTGAAAACTCCATGTATTCACCAGTTTTTGGATGTATAAAACCGATTGTTTGTGCGTGTAATGTCTGTCCTTGCAAATTTTTAAAGGCTGATCGATTACTTGAATACAGGGCATCAGCAAGCAAAGGATGCCCGATACTTGCCATATGCACACGTATTTGATGTGTACGTCCCGTTTCAAGTTTAAATTGCATATACGTATAATTTCCAAAGCGTTCAAGCACTTTGTAATGCGTAATAGCTGGGTTTCCGTTTTTCTCGTTAATAGCCATTTTTTACGCTCGATGGGATGCCTACCAATCGGACCTTCAATGGTTCCTTCATCATCTTTTACATTTCCACACACAATTCCTACATAAATTCGATTGACCGAATGTTCCTTGATCTGTTGCGCAATATCTACATGTGCCTCATCATTTTTACACACAATCAAAGATCCTGTAGTGTCCATATCAATACGATGCACAATTCCAGGACGGATCTCGCCGTTAATTCCACTCAGGGAATCTTTACAATGATACATAATTGCATTTACTAGGGTACCGGTATAATGACCAGCGGATGGATGTACAACCATTCCTTTCGGTTTGTTGACAATTAAAAGATCTTGATCTTCGTATAAAATATCCAAAGGGATATCTTCCGGAACAATCGTCGTTTCCACGGCATCTGGTATTTCAATTTTTACCAGATCATCCGTATGTACCGGAAAACTCGCTTTCTGATTTTGATCATTAACCCATACTTTTTGATTTTTAATTAGTTTCTGAAAAAAAGCGCGGGAGAAATCTGGATAAATCGTACTTAAAAAATTTATCCAGACGCTCTCCCTCCTGTTCAAACTGTACTTCAAAAAGATTCTGTTTGCATGAGAAACTACTTCTCCTTCTGTTCGTTTGCCTGTTTTGATTTTGATGGAAAAATTACATTGTAATCTTCGTCCTTATAAATGAAAAAAGACAGCAATAATTAAAGCAATTGCGGCTACTGTCACATAGATATCAGCCACATTAAAAATAGGAAAATTAATCAGGCTGAAATAAAAGAAGTCAATGACATAATTATGTACGATTCGATCTATAAGATTTCCCAATGCCCCACAAAAAATCCGATAAGAATAAGATTCATAAACATATAATGTCTGTTCCATGGGATTCTACGGTATAAAATAACAATCACAATAAGAACAACCAAAGTAATGACTACAAAAAATATCATCTTGCACATCAAAAAGGCAGACGGATTATTCTCAAAATAAGAGAATCGAAAGATGCGCTGTATGATGGAAACCAGATCTAAACTAAATGCTGCACTTTGATTCTCCAGGTATTTAAATTCAAAAACTCCATCAATAAGGAGAAAAAGATGGCTGGCCTTTGAGATTTACTGCAACGAGATATTTTGTAATCTGATCCAGTCCGATCAGAATAAAAGATAATACAGTACTGAAAAGCATTATTTTTCCAGACTTATAATTTACTTTATTATTATTTGAACTCATAAAAAATCCTCTTACATATTTTATAATAAAATAATCGATAACTGACAGAATCTGTGCCAGATTTTTATTCATACATCAAAAAGCGTACACGAAGCTTTTCCCTTTTTTACTGAGGGCGTGATTGGTTTCAAAAACAAATCTCCCTTTACCTCGTACAGAAACAATGCTTCCACTTTCACAGGACTGATTGCAGTTTGTGATACATTTACCGTTAATAAAAACTTTTTCGGACATTAGATATGTCGCAGCTTCAGAACGAGAAAAATGATATGCTTTGGCTATAATGCAATCAATTCGGTTGGATGCAATCATATCAGTTTGCTCACGAAAAGTTGGTTCAATAGAAAAATCTGCTCCTGGAATCATGACTGATAATTTCATTGTAGTATGGCGTATCTGTCGGAGATTTTCCATAATAAAGGTGTGGATCATCTCTTCGCAAAAAAAATATAATACACATCGGATTGACAGATAATATCACCAATTTTGCCACGATCAATACCAAGATGCATGAGTGCGCCCAGAACATCTCTGTGTGTTAGCTTTTCTGCATATTTTGGATATTGTGGGTGCGCTTCTATGCAGATAATTGGAAACTCCCATTCATAACAAAGAGCATCAGGAATGAATGCTATCATCTGACGCTCCGCTCCATCATACCCTCCAAAAAGCTTTACCTGCGTGAATAATTCTTTCTGAATGGTATGATAAATATTTTGTTCATTTAAATTCAAAAATGTACTAAAGGTTACAATACCCTTTCTGTCAGCCTGCTTTGACAAATCAATCAGACGTTTCTTACATAATTCCTGCTCATTCATGCGTTATACCGTTAAATCCGGAATATCAAAAGATTCCACAATATTCTGAATATCTCCGGAAATATCTACACCGCTTGGTGTAGCCAAAAAAAGATATATGTTGAAATTTTTTGGAGATTTCCTTGCATTGCATAAGTGGCTCCAGATATGAAATCTATAATTCTCTGAGCAATATCGACACTCAGACCTTCCATATTGATTACTACTGTTCTACCGTTCAATAATGTATCTGTAATTTCTCTCTCATCGTCAATTGAATTTGGTTTAATAACACATACTTCCATACCTTGCTGCCCCTGTTTTCTGTTTTTTTGAAATTGGTGTAATCTTATTCTGCTGCTTTGGCCGCTTTTCGGTTACTTCAAAATTTGTTTCTGTATGTTGCTGTTCTGCTTTGCGTTCTTTGCGGGAAGGACGTTTTTCTTTTTACTTCTTCCTGATAATCGTCTTCGTCAAAATCATAATCATCATTATCGAACTCATAATCATCATCGTTTAAACGCATGATATCTAAAAATTTATCAATAACACTCATTCTTCTTTATAACCTACCTTAAATATGATATTGTCTTTCACCAAAGATTCCAGTCCCCACACGGACAAGTGTCGCTCCTTCTTCAATTGCGACCATATAATCTCCGGTCATGCCCATCGAAAGGACATCCATATCTACATTATCTATGTTTTCCTGTTTGATGTCAACAGATAATTGCCGAATCCCCTTAAAGTATGGGCGATTGTCCTCAGGATTTTCAACATATGGTGCAATTGTCATAAGTCCTCTGATATGAACATGCTGCATTTGTGCAACCTCACGAACTAACGCAATGGTTTCTTCTTTATGAATACCAAATTTGCTTTCTTCTTCTGCAATATTTACCTCAATCAGTATAGGGACAATTACATTGTTTTTTGCCGCCTGTTTTTCAATTTCTTTTGCAAGATGCAGACTGTCAACAGAATGGATTAATGCAGTTTTTCCTACAATGTATTTTACTTTATTTGTCTGTAAATGTCCAATCATATGCCAATGGATATCTTTTGGCAAAATTTCCATTTTTTCACACATTTCCTGTACTTTATTTTCACCAAATTCGCGTATATTCTGGTCATAAACGGTCTGTAGCATATCTACAGGTTTTGTTTTGCTGACAGCAATCAGCGTGACTTCACTGCGATCTCTTCCAGCTTTTTGACAAGCAGCTGCAATATTGTCCTCTACCTTTTTTAAGTTTTCACATAAAAATTCATTCATTTCTATTACCTGCCTTTTCTATTATTTTATCACTAACTGATTTTCTTTCACTTTGCTTCCATCCAAAGCAATATGATCATACAATGAAATTCCGTAAGTTGTCTTAGTTTCAATGATTGCATAATCTTCATTTTTAGTCAGAATATTGATTTGTTTGAAGACCGCATATCCTTTATTTATATTATACACTCCAGTCAGTTTGTCAACATCGTTGCCAATTGTATATGTTTTGGTAGAATCTGTTTTTGCAATCACATCTCCAGCCGTAACAAATTCATCGTCAATATAATAATTATCATCTTTCTCATAATAAATTGTAGGTGTAACAAGATTAACGGACTTTTTGTCACCCTTTTTTTTTTCTTCGACTAATAGACATGGCGCATTTGAATCTCCACCAGTGGTAAAATATTCTTTGGGAACTGTATAAAATTCTTTACTGGTAATGGAAGACGTTGGAATTTTTAGTCCGGTATCTTCTGACAACACCAGCTCTACATCCACAAATCGGTCATTCACATAACGAACCATTGCTGTTTTTAAGGAAAGATTCAAATAATAAGTCCCATCTTTCTTTACTAATGTATATGGAACTGTTAAAGAATAATCATCTTTACAGAAACGAATCTTGATATAAGGATTGTCTTCATCAAGCTGCTTAATCATATCATCATTTATCGGAAGAATAATATTCCATGATTCACTGTTGATTCTTTTGTAAGCAGGATCGTTGGAAGCAACTTTTGCATTTGAAGAAAGTGTTTTCTTACTATAAGTATCTGTAAAATTATTGCTTGTAAAAGTTATCAGTAGTCACATTTTCATATCCATCTGTATAATATACAATAACTCCTGGCTTTTCCGATTTCTTTTTTATAAAAGGTTTTATTAGCTTCTGCAGAATCAACTACATCGACCAAAGAAGCAAGTGCATTTACACTTAATGTCTGTGAAATTTGTGCATCCATTTCATTTTTAAAATTATATACTGAAGAAAAAGCATTTGGATCATAAGAATTTCGAAATGCATCAATTTCACTGGAAATATTGGACAATACCTGAGTATTTAGTGACGATCCATCCTCAGAAGCAGTGGTAATCTGTTTGGAAATATCACCTGTTGTGTCAATCGAATAAATGACATCATTAACGGATGCTTTTGATGCGTTTTTCATATAATAATTAATATATCCACTTTGTCCTGCATAAACAATGGTTTCATCACGAATAATTAATCCCTGATAAACATGATTTGTTGCGATAGTTCCCTGTCCAACTTCATATTCAGCGATTGGGCTGGATGTCAGATAGGAAAAAACATTAAAAACAACATAAATAATAATAATTAAAAAAATCACAACTCCGATATTAAGATTATGACTGCGACTCATTTTAACTACATTCTGTCTCTTTGCCAAGTAATTCACCTCATTTTTCGTACTCCTTCTATCTTACCATTTCTATACTTCAAATACAATATTCTGGCAATTGTATATTTTTCATATTTTTGGAAATACTAAATAATGAATTAAGATATGAGGAGGTAAAACACATGAAATGGCTTGATAACACACTTCTTACATTGGCAATTATCGGATGTGTTGTATGGGGACTGATTGGCTTTTTTTCAATTTAATCTGGTGTCGTTTCTGTTTGGAAATGGTACATGGTTGACACGTATCATCTATGCACTTGTCGGACTAAGCGGACTTTACATCATTAGCTTCTATGGCAGAATCCGTTCTACATTAGATGATTAAAAAAGAGGGTTGCATAGCAACCCTCACATTCTACATTTTTATAAAGATTTGATTACCTTTGCTTTTTGCACATTCCGGTAAATCTGCTTTATTTTTTGATACACTTAAAATAAAACGAACTTTGTATTTTTCGCTGATGATATCCAATTTTTCCATTGATTTTACAATATCTGCATCTGAATCAATCGATGCAATTGTTAAGAAGCTGTCTAAATACATCTCTTCCAAATCATGATCCTGTGATACAATTCCACAGATAAATCCTAAAAATTCATCACAGTTTGTAACTGGATAGTCAATTACGTTGATTAAACGAACTTTATTGTTCAATTCATACATATGTTTTTGACTTTTATCTAAGTAAACAACATTTCCAGCTGCTGTTGCAACAGAACTATTTACCTTATCCAGTAATACTTTTGTTTTTCCTTTTCCCTTTTCTCCACATATGATTTCAATCATGGCACATCCTCCTGGCAATTATAATATTGTAAAATTACATAAAAAATTGTTATCTGTTGATATAATTATAGTCTATATGCACATGAAATACAATCACTATTTCGCAAAGGTTGAAAGAATCTCATTCATAAGCGTATACATGGAAGAACGTGAGTCTCCCTTTATATACAATACTGATAATATCCTGGCCCTTTTTATTCTGGGAATAAAGAACAAGACAATATCCAGCGGCATTTGTCGTACCTGTCTTTCCGCCGATCACCGTTATTCCATCCGGAGATTGTGTCTCTCCCTTAAGATACTGATTGGTATTTGTCCATGTCTTAGAAACCGTGTTTCCATTGGCATCCGCATAAGAGACATCAATGGAATCTGTCTTTATGATATCTACAAAATTCTGAAGTTTTATCGCTTCCTGAAAAATCAGATACATATCATATACAGATGTATAATGTTTCTCATCTGGTAATCCATTCGCATTAACAAAATGACTTTTTGTCGCACCAAGGGCCTTTGCTTCTTTATTCATCACTTTAGCAAATTTCTCCACAGAACCTGAATAATATTCCGCAAGGACATTTGCTGCATCATTACCACTTACAAGCATCAGACCATACAGCAGATCACGAACCGTCAACTGATCCCCCGCCTGTACACCGCAAAGAGAAGAACCTGCCAGATTGGAAACAGCTTCTGAACTAACGGTTACTTTATCATCTAAATTTCCATATTTAATAATAATATATGCTGTTAAAATTTTTTTGTGGTACTTGCCGGGTACAATTTTTCGAATAGATTCTGACTGTATAAAACTTCTTTTGTATCAACGTTAAACACACCGGCACTTTCTGCCAGGTTTGAATCAACTTTATCCGTTCCATAATTAACATCATCCGTTACGCATAAGTTTTTCGCAAATAATTGACTTGCTGATGCAGTTGAAGAAGACTCATACAAAGAATATGGATTTTCAATGGTTTCTTTCTGAAATCCACATCCCGTCATAAAAATAGCTGCTATGCATAAAATACATAGCAGTTTTGTTTTGAAATTTTTATTTGTACATTTCACGCCAATCCAAATCTCCTCTGTCCAATGATTTAATTAAAAGTTCTGCAGTGGCAAGATTTGTTGCCAGCGGAATATTGTGTTCGTCACAAAGTCGTACAATACTGTTAACATCCGGCTCATGTGACTTTGGCTTTAACGGATCACGTAAAAAAATAACCAGATCAATCTCATTGTGTTCAATCTGCGCTCCGAGCTGCTGAGAGCCTCCAAGATGCCCTGCCAGATATTTATGTATCTGCAGATTGGCAACCTCTTCGATCAGGCGGCCGGTTGTACCAGTTGCGAAAAGTTCATTTTTGCTAATATACCTCGATAGGCAATGCAAAAGTTCTGCATAAGTTTCTTTTTTTGAATCATGTGCTACAAGTCCTATATTCATTGAAGCTACCCTCCCCTAATATTTTTTCGGTTGTAATCCTACATTCAATACAAACCCCATTCCCATATATAACGTCACCAGAGATGTTAATCCATAACTGACAAATGGAAGTGGAATACCAGTATTCGGCATAAGTCCAGTGGCTACAAAAATATTAAAGATGCTCTGAAATCCAACCAGAGCTGCCATACCACAACAAATCAGTCGGCCAGACATATCTTTTGCTTTCCTTCCTATCAAAATGCATTCAATCACAATAAAGAGTAACAAAAGGATAATGATGATTGTTCCGACAAATCCTAACTCTTCTCCTGCTACCGCAAAAATAAAATCCGTCTGCGGCTCAATAATATAATTTGCATTTTTCATGGATGTTGCAACAGAATTGTTCAATCCTTTGCCCCACAACTGTCCAGAACCAATCGCCATAATTGAATTCTGCTGCTGTGCAGCTTTATCTGACCATCTTCCATCTGTAGGGTAAAGCCAGGCCATAATTCGACCAAAACGATAATCACTGTTGCTACTGTTTTGTGCCATACGAATAATCATAGTAATTCCTATGATTCCAATCGGAATGCTAATGCCAATTACTGTTAATACTATTTTATAACTTAATCCCGCAATAAACAAGAGGCTAATAAAAATTAATGCAGCTGCAATTGTTGTTGAGGTATCAGGCTGTTTTAAAATTAGTACTAATGGTACAGAAACGAGTGCAAAAGAAATAATGAGTGTCTTAATATTGTTTATATGATCCTGATGTTTTCCAAAAAATATGAAAACACCAGAATAATTACAATCTTTGCAAGCTCAGAAGGCTGAAATCGGATTCCGGCAATGGAGATCCATCGCTGTGCACCACCTGTAGTTGATCCGAAAAGCTGAACTCCTACCAGCAAACCAATAATTCCAAAATAATACAGAGGTGCAAGTCGGAGTAAAACGGAATAATCCATCAGTGATATGACTGTCACGATCAGTCCTAAAACTAATCCAACAATCTGCATTTTCTGCACAGAATGTTTGGCACTTCCTATGATAAGAATTCCTATGATATTCAATATTGCAATGTAAATAACCAATTGAAAATGGTAATTTCGAAGTTTGTATTGTTTTTAACATCTTATGCTCTTTTCTTATTTTGCTTTTAAAATCACTTTTATCTCATAGTTTTCGGCAGATACATCATAATATCTGGAAATAATATCGGATATTTCTTTTTTCATTCTTTCCATAAGGTTGGGAGAATTTTCCATCTGCCCGGATTCGATCATAAACTTTAAACGTTCTTTGGCAATGCTGCCGGTCATTTCTGTACTATGCCTCATTTCCACATTCCTTTCCTGAAGAATGATGCAGTATACCGCGCTTGGTGCACGGATCTTCCGCATTTAAGTCGACCGGAATAATCCGCGGACTGTCCAACAATCGTGCTGCATTCATAAATGATCTTGCAGATTTTGAATGCAAAGATAAAACGGGAACACCCTTTGTTCTGGCTGATAATTACTTTATCATCAACCGGAATAACACCAATACTTTTCATCCCCAGAATTTCTTCAATATCTTTTTGTGAGAGCATATCATGCTTTCGTACCATTCTTGAATTGTAGGAATTGATAAGCAGATCTACCTGTGAAAGCCGTTGGCTTTCCAAAAGGTATAATACCCGTCCTGCATCACGTACCGCAGATATATGTGGTGTTGTAACTACCAATGCCCGGTCTGCGGCAGAGACTGCAAAATGAAACCCATCATCAATCCCCGCCGGACAGTCTATCAGGCAATAATCAAATTCCTGCTTCAAATGAGAAATCAAGGTATAAAGTTTACTTTCATAATCCCGAATCTTTTTGCAGCGAAGTGCTGCCGGTATCATATATAGATTCGGATACCGCTTGTCCTTAATCAACGCCTGTTTTAAACGACACTGATTTTCCAGAAGATCAATCAGATTATACTGTACCTGATCTTCCATTCCCATTACAACGTCCAAATTTCGAAGTCCCATGTCAGTATCTAACATAACGACTTTTTTATCTAACCGTGAAAGTCCTGCGCCGATATTTGCAATCGTTGTAGTCTTGCCAACACCGCCTTTTCCTGAAGTGAATACAATTGCTTCACCCATGAAACAAACCTCCTGTTAGTATTTAGTTTTATCTATGTGACTAATCGGCAACGGAATTACCCGTATGGCCGCTGGCACCGGATGCTTTCTTTTCTTTTAGATCACTCATTTTTGTTTCCCCATAATAGTAAGAAATGACATTTCTGGCTGCAGTAGCTGCATTATGAGAACTGTAACCGTTTGCAATACGTACTGCAATTGTGATCTCCGGATCATCATAAGGTGCATATCCGATAAACAATCCATGGTTGGCATGTCCGGTCTGCTGGGCCGTACCTGTTTTACCAGCTACTGGAATATCAAATCCCTGGAAACGGTCCATAGTAGTTACTACTTCACGCATGCCGGAATGAATGGCATCCCACTGAGTGCTTGTGAGCGTTCCGGAAATATCTTCATAATCCGGCTTGTATTGTTCTATGGTCTTGCCATCAACATCAACAATTTTGTTCATCAACTGGTAATTATATTTTTTCCAGATGCAACAGCTGTCACATAACGTGAAAGAGCAACCGTAGTAATATTATTATCACTTTGTCCAATCGCAGCCATTACAGGAAACTCAGTTGCTATTTTAGACTGATTTTCTACAATTTCGAGACCTGTTTTTTCATCTAACCCGTAAATATGTGCATACTTTTGGATAAGAGATATACCATTCGCATCGCTATAAGTTCCGGTTTTCTTCTGTGCGAGACGATTTCCTACTGTATAGAAAAACACATTACATGAATCACGAATAGCTTCGGATACATTATCAAGTCCATGACTTCCCGGATAAATCCAGCATTTTGGTTTATTTTCGATGTCATTATAAATTCCAGTACAGCGGATTTGGTCTGAAACGGTAATTACATTTTCTGCCAGTCCTGCTGTTGCAGATACAAGCTTAAACGTAGAACCCGGTGCTGTGCGCTGTTGTGTTGCATAATTATACAGAGGCATCGATTTATCATTCTGCAAAGCGTTAAAATAATCTGCATCTACACCATTTGCCATTTTATTATTATCATATCCCGGATAACTTACCATTGCACGAATCTCACCCGTTTTTTCATCTGTCACGATGCAGGAACCGGTACATGGCTCTAATGCCAGCTGTGCAGGCGTAATCTCGATATTATTGATTTTCTGCATAAGAAATGAGCTCGGTGATAACGATCCATTTTTTAATTTATTAATGGTAGCATCATCATAATCAAGCACACCCTGATCAAACAAAAGCAGACAAAGCTGGCGAGGACTGATTTCTCCACGGTCAATCATATACTGATAGATAATTTTAGAAAACTCCGTATCTTTTTTCACATTGTCCAGAATATAATTGCTAAGAGCATCATAAATTTCTGTAGAATCTGCATATTCCTCATCAACTTCCAGAAGACTGATGTCGATCCAATGCTGATTGATACAATATTTTAAATATTCTTTTGGACTGATCTTCTGATCTTTCCATTGTTTATAGGTGGCATCATTTTCATCAATTTCATCTTTGAGAAGTACATGCTTATCTTTCAGCATCTGTATAATATAAGTAAATTCATCTAACGTCTCATCCGACATTTCTTTTAATGTTTCCGGTGAGGTAGTCAGTTCCTGTTTGATTTTTTTCAGTTTTGTCTTCTGTGTAGACTTGAAACTGTTCAGAACTGTTTTTTCTGTATCGGATGCTTTTTCGATTTAAAATGTTCCGTATCAATAACACTATTACCAATTAGAGCTGTATAAACCTCATTCATGGAAATATTGCCATCTTTAATATTCAAGTATACAACAGCCGCAATTTCATTTTGCAGTGCCAGATATGTTGCTTTTTGTAAGTCTGCATCAATACTCAGATATAAATCATCTCCGGCAACGGAATCTGTATTGCTGATTACTTCGGTAATTCGACCGACATTATCGATGTAGAATTTACTCTCACCATTTTTTCCACGCAGATACGATTCGTAATACTGCTCTAATCCGGCTTTACCAATTGTATCATTTTGCGTATAACTGTCATCCTCGTTTTTGAGATCGTTATATTCCGTTTCCGAAATTCTTCCGGTATAACCAATGATGGAAGAAAAATACTCACTGTAATTATATTTACGGATCATATCTTCATTGACCGAAATACCATTCAGATCATCAATATGTTCGTTGACGTAAGCGACTGTCTTGTCCGACACATTGGTTGCAAATTTTACTTCTTTGTAACGTGCATAGAAATTCCCATCGATTGCATAACGAATAACGACAATTTCATAGGCAATTTTTTGAGAGTATGCATTTGAAATATTATATTTCTTCTCTCCCATCATATAATTCATAATCTGCTCAGCAGTCGCTTTCGCTTCGTCGAACTGATATTCGTCATTATAAGAAAGATCGTCAATATTGCTTTTTCCAAAGATATCTGCACGAAAACGGTCTAACGATGTTCCGGTAACAGTAAAACTGTATGTACCATCTTTGTTTAGCTGGATTTTAAAATCGTTTGTGATGGACTCTCCATTTTCATCCAAAACGCCCAAAATTTCCGCAAGTTCAGAATTAAGAGATTTATTCTTTTCTTTCGTACTGGAATAAGTCGAATTATCAATAATGGATAACGAATATGCCAGTTCGTTATAGGCTAAAAAGTTTGCCATTTTTGTCATATATATTTCCCCTTGCAGCTTCAACAGGACGGGTTTGCTGAATAAGAAGAGAAAAATTTTCCTGATAAGATTTACCATTTACAATTTGTAATGTAAACACACGAATAATAATTGTTACAAATAAAATGATAAATACCGCTGCTAAAACAAATAATCTTGAGCTGAAGAACTTCTTCAAAAACTCTTTAATATCATAACTCAAATTTTGTTGATCTCCTTTTTTTCTCATATGCTTCCAGACTTTGATTAATCTTTAGAAGAATAAAATAAAGAAAAATGGTAATAACCATTGTATAAACAAATTCGGAATGATTATGGAAGAAAAATAATACCAGAATTTAAATTTACTTCTCATTAAAAAACATTACAAAATAAATTACGAGGTTACAGGCAATATCACTTGCTCCAATCATGACCATAGGCAATTTGATATCATCCGGGTAAAAATATTTTTTGAACATACCATTGATGTAACCGATGTACATATAAAGTAAAGCATATACACCAAGATAAAAACCACAAAATATGTCGATAAGCAGACCGCAAAGAAACCGATCCACAATCCTTCTTTCTTACCACGCATCAAACCAAAGGATGCCACAACAATAAGAAGAAGATTTGGCGCAATGTTTGCAAAAGTCAGAGACGGAAATATGGTTGTCTGCAGGAGAAAACATACGGTTACAATTATAAAAAGTACAATTTTTCTACGCATAATCCTCTCCCATTATTCTCCGCTTTGTGTTTGCGTATCTTGTGTATTTTCAGTATCACTTTCTGTTTTGGAGGAAAGATCTCCAGTATTTTTTAGCGTTGTTATAACCAAAACTTCCTGTAAATGCTGAAAATCAACAACTGGTGTAATACTTCCCGACTTCGTAAGGTTATTTGCATTGTCTTCTACATTATAAATATAGCCGATCAGAATGCCCTGTAAATATTTGTCAGAAACATAGGAAGTAACGACAGGATCTCCCTGCTTTACTTTATTTTTTTCGTCACGTAACTCGGTAAAAGGAAGAACTTTGCTTTTTATTCATGGACATCAGGCTTCCGCTAACATTAAAGTTATCTTTTGTTGTAAGAACCATAGCACTGACATTGCTCGAATCATCAATAATACTTCGAACTTTTGCATAATTCGGTCCTACATCTGTAACGATACCAACCAGGCCCTTGCCAGCAATAACGTTCATGCCCTTTGCAATACCCTGCTTCTTTCCTTTATCAATTGTAAAAGTAGAAAACCAGTTGGTTCCATCCATGGCAATAACATTGGCGGCTACCTTGTCATAATCTGCATATTGCTTATCCAAATCTAACAATTCGCGGTAATTGTCAAGTTCATACTGCTCTAATTTTGTTTTGTTTAATTCTACGGTCAGATCATCAACCTGCTTTTGTAACTCTTTGTTTTCCTGAAGAACTTCTCCAAGTGTTTTTAAAATCGTTTGCCTTTGAAGAAATCCATGAACCGGCAGAATTGATCCCCTTTTGCATAGGAATAAATACATATCCGGCTACGGCATTTAATGGTCCCCAGAAATATTAAATACAAGACTAACAAATATTGCCATGATACAGACACCGGAAAGAATCAGTAATAAATATTTACTTGATAAATGTTTCTTTTTTTGTTTCGGTAATTACGACTCTTTTTCATGAAACCCTCTATTTTAAGTTATTATTTTTCATTGAAAATGGAATTCTTTTATACTTGGAATCTGTTGCAATCTTGGAAAGACCGCGTACCGCACTCTCTTCCGGATCATCACAGGTATTTACTTTGATATTTGTGATTTCGGTAAACAACTGATCCAGATTCTGAATTTTTGATCCACCTCCGGTAATATAAATTCCTGCATGAATGATATCTTTTGCCAGTTCTGGTGGAGTTTTTTCCAAAATCAGTTTTACGGAAGAACAGATGGACTCCAGATTTCCTTTGATTGCTTCATAAACAACTTCAGCGCTGATTTCCCGTTCTACCGGAAGACCACTGACAACATCAAGTCCGACAACGACCATTGTCTCTTCTCTTCCTGGTAAAAGCACAACCCAGTTCTTCTTTTAATGACTTCGCAGTCTTTTTGACCAATTACGAGATTAAACTCGCGGCGAATGTAACTAATGATGGATTCATCCAGTCGGTTAGAACCAAAATGCATCAGGTCGCTCAACACAAGACCGCCTAAGGAGATTACGGAAATCTCGATCGTGTCAGCCCCCATATCAACAACCATAACACCGGTAGGCTCATTGATATCAAGACCTAATCCAACAGCGTCAGCAAGTGGTTTCTCACAAAGCAATACATTCTTTGGACGATATTTGCTTTTAAAGAACAACTCGAAGAACGCACGCTTTTCAACATCAGTAATATCGGTTGGTACCGCTACAAGATACTCTGCATTCTTTGTTTTCCCTTTCAGTTTATGTTCAATGTAATCAAAAATCATGGTCTGCAGAAAATTGTAGTCTGCGATCACTCCGGTAGCGACTGGAAACATAACGTTAATCGTCTCCGGCGCTTTCTCGTACATTGCATATGCGTCATCACCATATGCATAAATCTGATTTTTATTAATGACAGCAATCGTATTTTTTTTCCGTAACGATTTTGCCGCTGGATTTGCTGAATACTTTGAAATTACATGTTCCAAAATCAATTGCATAAATATTATTACTCATTGTCCTCTCCCTTTTCTTATGTTGACAACATATGATTTTCATGAAAACTGTAATACCGGTTATCGCCTATGACAATATGATCTGCAAGGGTCATCCCTATCAGACCGGCTCCTTCTGCTATCTGACTGGTCAATTGGATATCTTCCTGACTTGGACGAGGATCTCCGCTTGGATGATTGTGTAAAACAACAATCATTACAGCATTTTTCAGGATGGCTTTGCGAAATAATTCCAATGGAGATACATACGCGTGGCTTAAACTGCCAACGGTAATCAATGCATCGCCAAGAAAATTACATTTTGCATCAAAAAATGCCCCCATAAATACTTCTTCTCTCCGGTGGCGTAATTCTTCCATATAGTAATCTGCAATGGATGCAGGGTTATTCAGGGAAAGCTGATATCCACGGCTTGTTTTGGCAATTCGTTTTGAAAGTTCCGCAATTGCTTTCAGCTGAATTGCTTTCACCGGCCCTATTCCCTTTTGCATAAGCAATTGTTCATAGGATAATTCGTACAGATTCAGTAGGTTTCCCTGACAATTCGACAGAAGATTCCGCGCAAGATCAAGAGAAGTCAGCTCCTTCGTTCCTGTTTTCAGAATGATGGCAAGTAGCTCCGCATCCGAAAGTGCTTCTGCTCCAAGCTGTTGGAACCGTTCGTATGGTCGCTCGGACTCCGGTAAATTTTTTAATGTAATGTGGCTCAATTCGAATCCTTTCTACTCTCCCAGAACCACAAAAATTCATTTTATTTTAGCACACCTCATCGATATTAACAAGGTTACGCTCATAAAGTTTTTGTAAAGACATCAAAATTCCAAGCTTTGCATGATACCAGGTCAGGCCACCCTGAAAATATACTGCATACGGTGGTTTTACCGGACCATCAGCAGATAATTCAATGGAAGAACCCTGAACAAAAGCTCCTGCTGCCATAATAACATCGCTGTCGTAGCCCGGCATTGCCCAAGGCTCCGGTGTTACATAACTGTCTACCGGTGCAGCTGCCTGGATTCCCTCACAGAATGCAATCATCGCATCCCGGTTTCCAAATTCAACGGCCTGAATAATATCATGACGGCTTTCGGTTCCGTTTGGAACTACTTTAAGTCCAAGCTTTTCGTAGATGTTTGCTGCAAAAATGGCACCTTTTAATGCGCCACTTACAACGGTAGGTGCCAGAAACAGACCCTGATAGAATGACTGGATCACGCCAAGCGATGCACCTACTTCTTTACCAAGGCCCGGGGAAGTCAGACGATATGCTGCATTTTCAACACATTCCTTCTTTCCAACGATATAGCCTCCAATCGGAGCAAGTCCACCGCCCGGATTCTTGATCAGAGAACCAACGATCATATCTGCTCCGACCTGAAGCGGTTCGCGGTCCTCAACAAATTCTCCGTAACAGTTGTCAACCATGCAGATCACATCCGGTTTGATTTCTTTTACAAAAGCGATCAGCTGACCGATACGCTCCACGGATAAGGTCGGGCGTGTTGCGTATCCCTTGGAACGCTGAATGGTAACCAGTTTTGTCTTTTCATTGATTGCCTTTTTGATTCCTTCGAAATCAAAAAAGAACCATCTGCAAGCAGATCTACCTGTGAATAGGTAATTCCATACTCTGCAAGGGAACCTTTTGAAGGCCGGATACCAATCACTTCCTCAAGTGTATCATATGGTTTTCCGACCGGGGATAAAAGTTCATCTCCCGGACGAAGGTTTGACATCAGTGCCAGCGCAAGCGCATGTGTTCCACAAGTAATCTGTGGACGGACAAGTGCATCTTCGCCTCCGAAACAGTCTGCGTACACTTTTTCCAATGTATCTCTTCCCATATCATTATACCCATATCCGCTGGATATATTGAAACACTCGGCACTTACTTTGTTTTTCTGCATTGCCGCAATGACCTTCATCTGATTTAATTCAGCATTGCGGTCAATTTCTTCGAAGCGTCCTTTTTAAAGATTCTTCTATTTTTTCTCCAAATTCATATACTTTTTTTCAATTCCAAGTTCTTTATATTTATTTTCTAACTGTTGATTCATCACAGATTCCTTTCTCTGTTAAAATGTGACACATAGCATCTAAAATTGCTGTGTTGTTATATTTGTATTCTTTTTATCGAACCAGATGACATCCTTTTCTCTGCGAAACCAGGTAAGCTGACGCTTCGCAAAGTGACGGGTCTCTCTTTTTATAATATACACGGCTTCCTCCAGTGAATATTCACCATCGAGATATGCAATCATCTCTTTGTATCCAAGCCCCTGCATCGAAACCATGTCTTTGCGGTATCCCATGTCATAAAGTTTTTTTACTTCATCTAACAAACCATTCTCCATCATCAGATCCACACGTTTGTCAATTCTTTCATAAAGATGACTTCGTTCATCCGTCAATACGAAATAGGCAAAGTTATAGGGAGATACTTTTTGATGTTCTGCTTCATTATGGGCAGAAATCGGTGTCTTTGTCAGATGAAAATATTCCAAGGCACGAATCACACGTTTTCTGTTATTTTCATGGATGGTCTCATAAGACACTGGATCAATTTCCCTTAATTTTTCATGTAACGCATGATTGCCATAGATATCGGCATAATCCGTCATCTCCTTGCGAAAAGCACTGTCACTCTCCTGATTGGTAAATGAAACATCATATAACAGTGCTTGAATATAAAAAGCCGGTTCCGCCCGCCACGATTGGAATTTGTCCCTTGGCATATATTTTTTTGCAATGCATCCTCTGCCATCTGCTGAAAACGGACAATGTTAAATTCATCGGATGGCAGTAATTCATCAATCAGATAATGATCAATTCCCTGCATCTCCTGCGGCATAATTTTAGCAGATCCAATGTCCATGTATTTGTATACCTGCATGGAGTCTGCAGAAATGATCGCGCCATTGATCTGTTTTGCAAGCTGGATGGATAAATCTGTTTTTCCCACAGCCGTAGGCCCGGCTAAAATAATAAGTGGTTTCATGTAACAATCCTCTTAAATTTTTTCTCAATTTCATATTTTGACATGGAAATAATGGTCGGTCTGCCATGCGGACAGTTAAACGGATTCTCCAATGTCAGTAACTCCTCAATCAGTGCGTCAATCTCCGGTAAGCTTAATGCATCATTTCCTTTGACAGCTGCTTTGCAGGACATCGTTGCCACTTTTTCAAGTATTAGATCTGGTGTTGCCCGGCCGCTGATATCCGAAAAATCATCCAGCATTTCTATGAAGAGATCTTTCATATCAATGTGAAACAGATTATCCGGAACAGCAGAAATCATGTATTCTCTTCCACCAAAATTTTCAATCTCATATCCGAGTTTTTCAATCTGCGGAAGATATTTTTCCAGCATTTCCTGCTCTTTTTGCGTCCAGAGACAAAACAATTGGAGGACTTATCGTCTGCGAAGTATATTCTTTTTGATTTAAACGCGCCATCGTCCGTTCAAAAAGTACTTTTTCATGAGCCGCATGCTGATCAATGATATAAAGTTTGTCTTCATACTCAATCAGCCAGTATGTTTTAAAAAGCTGACCGATGATCCGGTGTTTTTTCTTTGCATCTTTCGTAAGAAAATCCGAGGATATGGATTCGAGCGTAACCTGCGTAGGATTTTGCATTTGTTGTTGTGCGATTGGCTGCTTGTCTATAACTTTTCCAGGTTCCGCAACCTTATTTATCGGCTGTTCGAATTTTGGATTCGGTTGAACCGCAATCACACCCGGATGCGGGGCAGATGCCATATCAGGTTGCTTTATTACCGGTATAGATGCGGATGATTTTGATAATGCCTGATTCCCGTAAGAAGCTACCGGTTCCTTTACAACTGCGGTGGCTGCACTTCGAATCTCGTTAATTCTTCGTTTTTCAAAAGGCTCCGGGATTGGATCTTTGTACACATGCTCGATCTTCTGCTTCTTTTCTTCGGTTACCGGAACTTCCGGAATCAGTTCCCGATGCGAAAGGACCGCATACAGTGCATCGCATAATTCTTTGTAGATCTCCTGATTATTTCCAAAGCGCAGCTCCATCTTGGTCGGATGTACATTGACATCAAGTGTTTCCCCTTCAAACGTAAAATATAATACGGTAAACGGATATTGATGCTGCATCAGGAAATTTTTGTAAGCCTCTTCAATCGCTTTTGACAGTACGGTGCTTTTGATATAGCGTCCATTGATAAAATAATTTTCATAATTACGGTTTCCACGATTGATCGATGGTTTACCGATAAATCCGGTAAGGGCAAAATAGTCGCATTTGAAATTGACCTCCAAAAGTGATGAGGCAATCTCTCGTCCATAAATATGATAAATTAAATCTTTACGGTTTCCATTGCCGGATGTATGTAGTCTGGTCTGATTATTATTGATATATTTAAAAGAAATATCAGGATGTGACAATGCCAGCTTTTCGAGCATATCACTGATATAGGTTCCCTCTGTCTGCGCTGTTTTTAAGAATTTCCGGCGTGCAGGTGTGTTATAATCCCGCACAAGAAATGTGGTGCCCTCCGGAGCACCGATCTCTTCCTGCGAAATTTCTTTGGATCCTTCAATAAGATACCGGGTTCCGGTAAGTGCATCTGCTGTTTTGGTAATCAGTTCCACTCTGGCAATCGCCGCAATACTGGACAATGCCTCACCGCGGAAGCCAAGGGAATGAATACTGAGCAAATCTTCCACACTTCGGATTTTACTGGTGGAATGACGCAAAAAAGCTAGCGGCACTTCACTGCTTTCAATGCCGCTGCCATTGTCTGTAATACGGATAAAAGAGATACCGCCTTCTTTGATTTCCACCGTAATTGCAGTAGAACCTGCATCGATTGCATTTTCTACCAGCTCTTTCACAACCGAACTCGGACGTTCAATTACTTCACCTGCTGCAATTTTATCAATTGTTTCCTGACTCAATAATGCAATTTTGCTCATATTTTTATGCCCTTTTGTCCTTCCATCCTACCAACGGTTCTTTACTTTGTTCTGCAATTCATATAATTTGTTCAAAGCGTCAAGAGGTGTCATATGTCCGATATCCACTTCACGGAGTTCCTGTATGATATCATCATCTTTTACAGTGTCAAACAGCGACATTTGCGTCAGATCCACTTCATCGAGATGTTCCTTTTTCTTCTTTGTAGTCGTTGCACCTTCCACGGAAATATTTTTTACCGTTTCTGTGATATCGTTTGCCGCAAGCTGATTAACAATTTCTTTTTGCACGGTCAACGACCATATCCGGCAGACCGGCAAGTTTTGCCACCTGGATACCATAACTTTTATCTGCCCCGCCTTTGACAATCTTTCGTAAAAATACGATATCATCGCCTTTTTCTTTTACAGCAATGCAGTAATTGTTAACACTGTTTAACTTTCCTTCAAGTTCCGTCAGCTCATGATAATGTGTCGCAAACAATGTTTTGGCTCCAAGTAATTTGGGATTGCTGATGTATTCTACTACTGCCCATGCAATACTCAATCCATCGAAGGTACTTGTTCCACGACCAATCTCATCGAGAATGAGCAGAGAATTGGATGTCGCATTGCGCAGAATATTTGCGACTTCATTCATCTCTACCATAAAGGTACTCTGACCACTGGCAAGATCATCTGAAGCGCCTACACGTGTGAAGATACGGTCAACGATTCCGATATTAGCAGATTCTGCAGGGACGTAACTTCCAATCTGTGCCATAAGAACAATCAATGCCGTTTGACGCATATAGGTAGATTTACCGGCCATATTCGGTCCGGTTATAATAGATATACGATTGTTATGATTATCCAAGTATGTATCATTATCAATAAACAGATCATTTACGATCATTTTTTCGACAACCGGATGTCTTCCACCTTTGATATCAATAATACCACTCTCATTGATTTTTGGTCTGCAGTAATTATTCTGACTTGCCACCAATGCGAGAGAAACAAATACATCAATCTTTGCAATTGCTTTTTTTGCAGTACGCTGAATACGCTGTACATTCGCAGCAATTTCATCCCTGATCTGACGGAAGAGATCATATTCGAGATTTACCAGACGATCCTGTGAACCAAGAATCGTATCCTCAAGTTCTTTCAGTTCTGGAGTGATATAACGTTCCGCATTCGTAAGTGTCTGCTTTCGCACGTAATAATCCGGGACCATATCCTTGAAAGAATTTGTCACTTCCAGATAATACCCAAATACTTTGTTATATTTGATACGCAGATTTTTTATTCCTGTCTTTTCACGTTCACTTGCCTCTAAATCCGCAAGCCATTTCTTGCCATCTGTCGATGCGCTTCGCAGGCGATCCACCTCTTCGTGATACCCGGTCTTGATAATATCACCGTCACGGACAGAAATCGGTGGTTCATCGTTGATTGACGCAAGAAGCAATGCATATAGATCTTCCAGGCAGTCAAAATCATTGCGGATTTTTTCTGCCAATGCACCGTCAATATCTTTTAAAAGTGTTGCTATCGGTGGCAGCATTTCCAATGAGTTACGAAATGCAATCATGTCCCGGGGATTTGCTGTCTGATAGGTAATTCTTGTAATCAGACGCTCCAGGTCATAAATCGGGTTTAAATATTCCCGTAATTCTTCTCTGGTAATCTCCTGCTCATTTAACTTTGCAATCAGTTCCTGTCTCTCCAAAATTTCTGTTTTATCGATCAGTGGCTGTTCGACATAGGAACGAAGTAGTCTTGCACCCATCGCAGTTTTTGTCTTATCGAGAACCCAAAGGAGAGAACCCCGCTTCTGCTTTTCACGAAGTGTCTCTACAAGTTCAAGATTTCTGCGGCTTGAACTGTCGATAATCATGTACTTTCCAATGGAATATGGGCGAATCTCCAAAATATTGGAGAGGGAATTTTTCTGTGTTTCATACAGATATTTGAGCATAGCACCTGATGCAATCACACCGCTGTCATAATCCTCCAGCCCCAACCCGATCAGGCTTTGTATATGGAAATGCGAAAGCAACGTCTCTTTGCAAGTTCGTCACCAAAATACCAGGAATCCAAAGCAGAAATAGTAATATTCAAACGGTTTTTGATGTCATCGATGTCTACACCACTCATATAAAACGGTTCATTGCATATAATTTCTGAAGGAGCAAAACGGTTTAATTCATCCAGAAGTTTGCGTTCACTGTCAACCTCCGTAACAAAGAAATCACCAGTTGTAACATCCGTTGTAGCAATTCCATATTTATCCGTGAGATAAACAATACACATCAGATAATTATTTTTTCCTTCATCCAGTGACTGCATGTCCGTATTTGTTCCCAGGGGTTACTACACGGATGACTTCACGCTTTACAATTCCTTTTGCAAGCTTTGGATCTTCCACCTGCTCACAGATTGCCACTTTATAACCTTTTGTCACAAGCCTGTTGATATACGAGTCTGCTGCATGAAACGGTACTCCACACATCGGTGCACGCTCTTTGAGGCCGCAGCTTTTTCCGGTTAATGTCAATTCCAGCTCTTTGGAAACAGTTTTTGCATCCTCAAAAAACATCTCATAAAAATCACCGAGACGGTAAAATAAGATACAATCTTTATATTCTTCTTTGGTCTGCAGATAATGCTGCATCATTGGTGTAACTTCTTGCACAATTTTGTCCTTTCTACAATGGTCGGTATTTTTCCATGACAGCAGTGGCAACCTTCAGTCCATCGATTGCTGCTGACATAATTCCTCCTGCGTAACCCGCGCCCTCCCCACACGGATAGATGCCGGTGATCATGCTCTCACAGTGCTCATTTCTTAAAATACGTACAGGTGATGAGGTTCGTGTCTCCATGCCGGATAAAATCGCATCTGCCCGGTCAAATCCGGTGACAATTTTCGCAAAATGCGCCATTCCCTGCATAAAGGACTGCTCCATTTCGTTGGACATCAACCCACGTAAATTAGAAAATACGGTCTGGCCTTTTGTTTCCGATGCATACGCACCATATGCGGAGCTTTCCACATTCTGACAATAATCTCCAAATAACTGCTGTGGAATTTTTCCGTTTCCAAGCATATAGTTTTTGTGTTCGAGCATTCTCTGATATCGCATACCTGCCAATGCATCTTCTCCACCAAAATCATCTTTCGTTACAGAAACAATGATTGCTGAATTTGCATTCGCCGCATTTCGACCGGAATAGCTCATTCCATTGACACAGGTCCTTTCCGGCTCAGAAGACGCGTTTACAACATAACCGCCCGGACACATACAAAATGAATATACGCCACGCCCATTCGGAAAATTCGAGGTAACTTTATACGGCGCTGCCGGAAGCTTCGGTCCGGTCCATTCTCCATACATTGCCTGATCAATCATCTTCTGTGGGTGTTCCACACGAAATCCGACTGCAAAATTCTTTGCTTCCATCGGAATAGCTTTTTGTTCTAACATTTCAAACGTGTCTCTTGCACTGTGCCCCAATGCGAGAATTACAACATCCGTTGGAATGGTTTCTTTTTCTGTGACAATTGCTTTTAGCCGGCCTTTTTCAATTACAAGATCCGTCATCTGGTTTTCAAAAAGGAAAGTTGCACCTTTTGCCTCCAGATAGGTACGCATGTTGGCAATTACTTTGGATAAAATGTCAGTACCTATATGAGGTTTATTGTCATAAAGAATTTCCGAAGGAGCACCAAATTTGACAAATGTACGCAGTACATAGCGGTTTCTTCCCGTAGGATCTTTAACAACCGAATTTAATTTTCCATCGGAAAACGTACCAGCACCACCTTCGCCGAACTGCACATTGGATACCGGAAGCAATCTGCCTGTCTGCCAGAACTGCTCGACGTCTTTCTGGCGCTCCTGGACTTTTTTCCCCCGCTCAAGTACAAGTGGCAGATAACCTGTTTCTGTCAACTGATATGCAGCAAAAAGCCCTGCAGGTCCCGCACCTACAATAACCGGACGAGCCGATAAATTTTCTTTTCCTGCGACAGGAAACTGATATTCACTTTCCGTTACCACAGAGACCGAGGACGGATGAATCTTCTTTTTTACTTTTGATTCATTATGTACGGTTACATGTACCGTATAAACATAAAACAGTTCCGGTTTTTTTTTTCTTGCGTCCAGAGATTTTTTATAATTTCATATGTAAAGGATTCTGTTTTAGGTAAATTTAAAATTTTTCGAATTTTTTTCTCTAACTGTTGTTCGTTTTGCCCAACCGGCAATTTTATTTGATTTATTTTAAGCATTCTGACTCCATTATGATACGGAACATCCGGCTACAAATCCACTGGACCATGCCCATTGCAGATTATAACCACCACAAATTCCATCCACATCAAGAATTTCACCGGCAAAATACAGACCGGATAGTAATCGTGACTCCAGTGTCTTCTCGTCAATTTCTTCTGTGCGGATACCTCCTGTGCATACCTGAGCAAATTCGAAATCCCGAACCTTTTCCAATATCACCTGACAATCATGAATTCCGGCAGACAAACGCTCCATTCTTTCTGATGTAATATTTTCTAACATCTCATTGGGATGGATTCCTGCATATTTTAGAAGAACCGGTATTAATTTTTGATTCAAAAGACCGCTGAGAAGACGGTCTGCTTTCTCTTCTGTTTTGCTTCTTTCCATTCGTAAAGCAAATTCTGTGCATAACATTTCCGAAGATATTTCAGGAAGGAAATCGATTGCTACGGCAACAGTTTTCTTCTCATAAAGCGCACGGACTGCAGGACTGCTGATCTGAAAAACCGGTATACCGGAAATTCCATAATCCGTCAGTTGCAGCTCTCCATGCTCCGTTGTTGCCGTATCCCCATCGATTTTCAATGTCAGGTTTGCATCACATCGTACTCCTGCTCCCTTTGAAAACGGTATTCCTTTTGCATAAACGCCACATAAAGCAGGAAGAACCGGTACAAACCTGTGTCCCAACTCTTTGATCACAGAAAACATAGAACCGTCACTTCCGAGTTTTGACGCAGCCAAAAGCCCTGATGCAACAATCACATTTCTGCAAGTATAAGATGTTTGCACTGTTTTGATTCGAAATCCATACTTATCTGGAAAAAGATCCAAAACCTCCTGTTCCAGATATACAGGAACATGTAAACGATTCAATTCATGATTGAAAGCTTCTACCACGGAAACGGCCTGTCCGGAATTTGGATAATAATATCCGTTTTTTTCTTTTGGCCATATGCCAATCTCATGAAAAAAAAGAAAGTGTGTCTTCTTTGGAAAAACGGTCCAGGACCGATTGTATCAATTGTATATTTCCATGAAAGCGGGATGTATCCATATTGTTATTGGTAAAATTGCATTTTCCATTACCTGTCGCAAGAATTTTCTTTCCTGGTTTATTCATCCGTTCAAGAATTGCTACAGATTTGCCTCTTCTGGCAGCTGTTATTGCAGCCATCATGCCAGAGGCACCGGCCCCAATAACAATGACATCCAGTAGTTTTGTACTTTTTTTTACTCATATGTTAAACTCCTTGAAACCAATAAAGTATTTTAACATATCACAAAAAATCTTTCAATATATCGAAGATTTCCTCAGCTGGAATAGCTTTCCAGAAAATCATACAGATCCGCTTCCGTAAAAAGCCAATTCCATCCTCTGCTTTCTGCTGCATCGATTCAGATAACGATCTGACTGCAATTCCGGTTTCAAAATATATGGTTTTCCCGTCTGAGCAATACACAACAAGTTTCTGATCCTTTGCCCTCACAAGATATGCATAATGAATGTGATCTGTATTTGCGGCAAGTACAGTTTCCGAATCTTCCGTCACTTCCAATGTTCCTGTTTCTTCAGGTATGGATTCTTTTTTGGTATTTGTAAAAGCTAGTATAAGAACTATGACTGCTAGTAAAACAATAATGCAGATACTTATTTTTCGTTTCATTTCATCACCCCAAATAAGTATCTGCATTTTATTCTGGAATATTCATCCAGTTTCATTTTTTATTATAATAGTTACCTAATTTTAGAATATTTACCGTAATAAATGCAGTTTCTTTGCGATGCGAACCAGAAGAGCTCCCTTCGGGAATCTTAAAATTTCTTCTTCGGACAATCCCTTAAATAAAAGCAATGTAACTGCATATACGATGGCCGCAATCATAATTGCAAGTATCGTCGAAATTGCATTTGATTTCAGTAATGCATGGCATCCATGATAGAATAACCATGTGATAATTCCCATAATCACAGAAGAAATTGCCGGAATCACGAATGTCTTGATCACTTCCTGTTTATAGCCACTGTATTTACGAATCGCCATGGAATTCATAACACACATCATCAGCGCAAAAAACATATTGGCAATTACGACTGCATAAATCTTCAAATGGAAGAAAAGCATCAGTATCACCAGAAGAATCACATGTGCAACAAGTGAAATTGCTGCATTGGTTACAGGAATTCTCATGCGGTTAATTCCCTGCAACAGACCATTGGACAATGTAGACATTGCATAAAAGACAACCGCAAATGCGCCAACATACATCATCATTGCTGCCATAGGCGCTGTCTGCGCAGTGCCCGGAAACAGTAACAGGAATATCGGCTCTCTAAGTACTGCAAGCCCAATTGTACACGGAAATGCAGTTACCATAACAAAACGCATAGCTGCGTTAATCTGACTCCGTACACTTTCCATATCGTTTGCCGCAAAGGATGCGGTAAGCGTAGGCACAGAAAGATGCTGCCATTGCCGATGCAATGGAAATCGGTACATTGATTAAAAGCTTATATTTTCCAGAAAAACGCCCCACCAGGTATCTATCTGTACATCACTGTATCCCTGAAGTAATGCAACATTCTTAAATATTCCCTGATCAATGATTCCGCTGATATTGTAAACCGTTGTGCTCAACAAAACAGGGATAATGGTTACAATAAGGATTTTCATGGTATAGGAGAACGAATCCACATGAACATTTCGCTCTTTTTTCGCATTCTTCGCTTGAACACACGCATATAAGCAAAGAAAACAAAAAGTACAAATAATAATCCTGCAACCGCTCCAAGGTTTGTTCCAAGAGTACCACCGGCAGCTCCGTACGCAGCGCCATAATGATCAGGGTCCCCCAACACTGCTCCAATACGTTTTCCATACCCGGTCAGTACATATGCAGCCCAGATACTGATGATTGCATTGACAATCTGTTCAATGATCTGTGAAATAGCACTTGGCATCATGGTTCCCAGTCCCTGAAAGAACCCTCGTAATACTCCAAGAACTGCAACTACAACTAGTGCGGGTCCAAGTATTTTCAAGGCGAATATACTGTATGGTGTTTTCAAAAGCGTAGCTGTAAAAAAATTCAGCACCGAAATAAACAACCAATGCTGCAATTGATCCAACAACTAATGCAAAAGTAAGTGCTCCTTTCAAAACCTGATATGCGGTATTGAATTGACCTTTGGCAACTTTTGCAGATACCGTTTTCGATACTGCAAGAGGTAGACTGTACGATGAAATAATCAATATAACATTGTAAATATCAAATGCACAACTATAGTATCCGTTTCCGATATCTCCAAGAATACTGTTCATCGGAATACGATACACCAGACCAATAATTCTGCTTATAATTGACGCTACTGCAAGGATTGAACCCTGTACAAGAAAATTTGTTCCATTTTTCTTTGATTTACCCATTTTTTAACCTCAACAACCTGAATCTCAGGTGTTTTACTTTTTATTTTTGAAATTCCTCTGCCGTATGATAAATAACATTCTGACTGGCACGGGAGTTCTCTACGATTTCCACCCAGGTTTTACCTGGATTCAGAATAATTTCCTTTCCATTCTCATCATAATACTGAGTTTTAGAACTTGCAGATGCCCGCGTCCAGGTAATATCGATTGCCTTACCATTGGTAATATATTTTCCTGTTCCACCAGACTGATAATTGATATCCAGTGTTCCATTTTTGGAATCCTTTAATGAGCTGGTACAGTTCTGGAGAATAATATTCTTGACGGCAAGCTGTTTGCCCGTTGCGCCATCAACCTGCTTATCTCCAAACTCATAGCGATAATACAGCCCATCTTTTTTATTGTACAAAAACCAGGGCTTCGCGTCAACATAATACATCTTTACAACAGCAGCATCTTCTCCATTTTCTAACATATTTTGAGTTTCTTCTGTTGCGAATTGATAATGTGGCGTGTAATTTTCTGGAAGAGAAGAGGTATAGCCATAATTTTTTAATTGCGGCAGCCAGATCTTTTCCCGTTGTATACAAGTTATGTGGTGCCCTTCGGCTGTTATCACGATAATAATACCCACCCCCTTTTCCTGTAATACCATCCACATTATCAATGAAAGAACTGTTGAGTACATCCATGGCATATTTACTTTCCCCTGCATGGAAATAGACAGCATCAAATTCTTTTTGCAAAATATACGTAGTACAAACGACAGCTTCTTACATTTCCAACTTTTTCGAGAGATTCAAAGTCCTGATAAATCGCCATCATGCGGGTAATGCCACCTTCTACCGGACATTCGTAAATCACATCGGCATTACCGACACCGTACTGTGGAAGTGTTACATGCGTATTTTCCGTCATAACCGCAACCGGTCTCTTCCATGCCAGCTTTTCATCAATCCATTCCCCAGTATAAAAGCTGCGTACTTCCCCTTCGTGTGTTGCCCCATTTTCCTGTGTTTCTGTCTCTGCTACAGGAAGCGCTTCTGTCTGAATCTGTGTCTCCGGCTGTACTGTCTGTTCGTTTTTTTCTTACATCCGGTCAACGCCAAAACAGACATTGTCAAAATCACTGCACATATGATTTTACGTTTCATATTTTACTCCTTTATTCCTCTCGGGATATATTCATAGCTTCTAAGATTTCTCTTTGCTTTGGCTCCATGATTGCCGCGTCTTCCGGTGTCATATGGTCATAACCAAACAAATGAAGCATGCTATGTACGATCAGAAAAGCAAATTCTCTTTTTTTTCACTGTGTCCGTATGCCTTTGCCTGTTCCTGTACTTTTTCAACAGAAATAATAATATCTCCAAGCATTGCTTCGCCGGTGTCCGGATTGAAATCATCATCACTTTCTTCATCAAGGAACGCAAAATCGCTTTTTTTTATAGGAGAGCATAGGAAAGCTTAATACATCCGTCGGACGGTCAATCTGTCGGTATTCTTTGTTGATTACATGAATTCCTTTGTTGTCCGTGAGTGTGAGATTCACCTCTGCCTCATACGGAAAATTTTCATGTGCAATACAAAAGTTCACGACTTCTTCCGCAAGGGAAGCATATGCAAAATCAAAAGGTACCTTACATTCTTCTTCTAAATAAAAACTCAACGCAAAATCTCCTCCTTGGTCAAAAATTGTCTGATTTTCAAAAACTGATTCATACTCATTCCACAGTGATCATAAATTCCACTGGAAGAATATTCATTTAATGTCTGATTAATCAAAATCTCATGATTCCACTCACTTTTTTCAAAGCCATCATTTATTTTTTCAAGCTTAATGACAAGCGCATCTACCATATGCACAAGTGCTGATTCTGGTATGGATGGCAATTTTTTCTCTCCATAATATTCCTGCAAGATTTTCAGCAAATCTTCCGGGAAGCATAAGCTTTTAGCTTTTTTAACGCCTTCTTCCACATACGGATCACCAATCCACTGTCCCATGCGGTAATAAAAAGCCACCTGCCAGGCATAGATTTTCATTGTACCCCACTGCTTTCGCACAACGGCTGGCAATATCAGAAACCTTGCGTGCATGATCGTATTCTACCATAGAAAAATCTTTTAATGCCTTTACTTCCGAAAAATCATCTGAAACAATATCTAAAAAGAAGGTTGTCCTTCTCTTTCTGAGCTCCATCCCATAACCAGCGGAACACAAAAAAGCAGCACAATGCGGTCATAGTGCCGTTAATCGCACCATAAATATATATTTTTTACTGAATTCCTTATATGCCATATAATACGCAATTCCCGGAACAATCATATTCAGGCAAAATGCAAGTATAGAAATCCAGATACGATATTCTTTTTTTTTTTTCGCAATGCCTGTGCCAGCACAGATGCCAAAAGTGTCAGCATACAAAAACACAACAATGCATAGAAACTATTGCCTGAAGAAATGCTAAGCAGAAGATCAAAAAGATTCCTATAGTTATTGCAATTCCGTTGCTGCTGACTGCCAAAATCAAAATCGGAATCAACATAACCGGTCGAAAAAGTTCCGGCAAAAATGTCATTACAAACGTAAGTACACAACAAATAAAATACGCAAACGCCAGCCTGATAAAGCTTGTCTGTGGATTATTTATCAGCCATCCAATACACCGCTCAAATTCCAACTGAAAAAAAGCAGCATAAGAAAAACAAAATCACAAAAGAAACAGACATAGCCATTCATCTATGAAAAAGTGATTTTGTGCACACAAAAGGGCTGTCATTCCAAATGTTGCGATTACAATGGCAATCAATGACAGAACACGATACAGATTCATATGTTCCTTATGAACGGAATTACTTTTTATCTTTCATTGTTCTTCCTGCCTGATCTTATGTTTTTTCGATTATTTTTGTTTATCTGCTTTTTCTCATAGTCGTCATATGCCTGTACGATCCTTTGTACCAATGGATGACGTACCACATCTTTGCTTGTGAGTTCGCAAATTCCAATATCTTCTATATTTTTTAACACACGAAGTGCTACATCTAATCCCGATTTTGCTCCTGGTGCCAGATCCTTTTGAGTGGCATCTCCAGTTATGACCGCCTTTGAACCAAATCCAATACGTGTTAAGAACATCTTCATCTGTGCCGGTGTAGTATTCTGTGCCTCATCCAAGATTATAAATGCATTATCCAGTGTCCGTCCTCTCATATAAGCAAGTGGTGCTACTTCGATTAATCCCTTTTCCATATTTTTTTGAAAACTCTCCGCACCCATAATCTGGTACAATGCATCATAAAGTGGCCGCAGATAAGGATCTACTTTACTCTGCAAATCACCTGGAAGAAATCCAAGCTTTTCTCCCGCTTCAATTGCCGGACGCGTAAGTATGATACGGCTTACTTCTTCATTCTTAAATGCAGTAATTGCCATTGCCATGGCAAGATAAGTCTTTCCGGTTCCTGCCGGTCCCATTCCAAAAACAACCATTTTCTTGCGGATATTATCCACATAGTCTTTCTGACCGATGGTTTTTGGTTTCACAGGCTTGCCATTTATTGTGTGGCAGATAATATCTTTGTCAATTTCTACCATCTGGCTTCCCTTGTGCTCCTGAAGCAGTGCCAATGCATAATTTACATTCTGTTCGGCAATGACATTTCCTCTTTTTGAAAGCTCATACAGTTGATTAAAGACCTCTGCTGCTCCATTGACTGCAGATTCATTTCCGATAATCTTTACCTGATCATCCCGAACGATCACAGTAACACCAAGTGTCCTCTCTATTTTTTAATGTTGGCATCAAACTGACCAAATACATTGACCATATGCTCCGTTGGAATGCGGGTGATACTTCATTCAGGCTCATTCATTATTTCCTTCCCTCGACGTCTGTACTTCATCCTGCTTTTCTTCCGGCTCCTTTGAAATAGTTTTCATTTCTGTCGGAGCAGTTTTTTTGTAATGTCTTCGCAGGCTCTGATTTTTCCATAGACGTGATATTTTTTATCTATCTTTTCAATCATAACATTTTTGTCAATAATTGAAACCCCATTTTCTTCAAATTATCAAGAAATTGATCTAAATTTTTGATTGCAATGTCTTTTGCCGCTTTCATGGATATAGTTTCCTTCTCTTTTTCCTGTTCATATTCCGTAATTTTACCAACATATACCGGAAGATAAAAATTCTCCATTAAACACAGCTGTTGCATATCTTCTATAGATTCAGAGTCAGAAAATGCAGCATATAAATCTGGTGTAATCACTTGCCGATTCAACATGCGAACACAGTATCTGGTATGTGTCCGCCCCGTAGGTTTTGACAAAATCCTTGTCTGTGGAATCCAATCTTCGTAATCATAAGTAACTTTACCAATTACATCTGCATCTGCATTCTGATAAAAATATTCTTTTACTTCACCGTTATCATCTAGGATCTCCTGTCTCGCACATACAAGAATATCCCCGGCTTTCACTTTGTCTTTGGCTTTTACCAACGGAACTCCGTTTCTTGTAATAATAGAAGAAACAACAGCATCCTGTTTTGCAACAAGGTCTGTATAGCCTGTTGTTTCTTCTGGTTCTATACGATCCGAAGCAATTTTTTCCTGCACACATACAACAAGCTTTGTTCCCTCTTCATACACACTTGCCCAGATGATTGGATCAAAATCCTGTCGAAGCGACAACTCCATGGCATCGTTATTAATGCTCTCTTTTTGGGTTCCATAAGAAATATCGTGTTTTCTCAGATACGACAGTAATGTTTCTTCTCCGATGGATGTGTTCCCTATGATCTCAATTCTCCAAATTCTGGTAGAAAGTATCGTTGTAAAAACAAGCATAGCTGCTAAGATTGCAAAAAAAGATTTTTCGTTTGCGATACCGAAACATCAGAAAAGGCATGCCTTTGCGCAGAATAATGCGCATCCGTACCTTTGTTTTCCGTAAAAACGGCCGCAAATTATATATGCTCCCCAGACTTATACAACAGCTGACATGCTCAGGATCAATACACGCAAGATTCCAAAAATCTATGCCGTGTTTACTGCATAAGTTCAAGAAACGTGTTACATCTTTTCCATATAATTCGATTTTAAGCCATCCTTTTTACGAACCGGTAAAACCATTGAATCATAGCAGGAACCGAACGCTTTCCATATAACCGGTAATTTCAAGAATATCCTGTGTAAAACGTGGAATCATCAATTCTCTTCCCGTAACCTCTATTCCATAAGAGCGGGAAGCAACAACGATTGTCTCATGACTGTATCGGATAATTCCGCGATGATTGGTAATGCAGAGCGTCCGGTTTCCTTCCATGGAAAGGAGCGGCATACCAAGAAACAGATCTTTTGGTAATTCAAGCTCTTCTACCATACGTTCAGTCTTCAGTTTTGGATGATTCGGATTCGATTTATGGCTTTTCATACTTAACTATATGAAAAAACAGTCTGTCTTATGCGCGCCCTTATTTATGATAAGGTTCGTGATTCATAATACGGTATGACCGGTAAATCTGCTCTAATAAAATTACCCTCATCAATTGATGTGGAAATGTCATTCTGGAAAAGCTCAGATGAAAATCGGCTCTCTCTAGCACTTCATCGGAAAGGCCAAGGGAACCGCCGATCACGAAATAGATATGACTGGTTCCAAGGACTCCAAGTTTTTCAATCTTCTTTGAGAGTTCCACCGAATCAAACATTTTTCCATCGATAGCCAGGGCTATCACATAACCATCCTCCCGAATCGATTTTAAAATGCGTTCCCCTTCTTTTTTGTTTTACAATCGCAATCTCATTTTCCGTTGCCTGCTCCTTTGTTTGTCGGCAACTTCTATGATGTTCAGGTTACAATAACGGCTCAGACGTTTTGCATATTCCGCAATTGCCTGCGTATAAAAATTTTTCTTTTATTTTTCCTACACATACTATACTGATTCTCATTTTATTATTTTACTATATATCAGTCTTCTTTGACAAGTTTTTACAAAATTTAAACATATGGTATGTAATTTTTCACACTAAGATGGTATAATAACAAAAAAAGCAGACATGCTACATACTATTTATTTTGCGAGGTAAGGAATCTTGAAAGAATTACAGGAAAGAATCAAAAAAGATGGCAACGCAATCAACGAAGACATCTTAAAAGTAGACAGTTTTATTAATCATCAGGTAGACCCTGAACTGATGGCACATATTGGAGAAGAATTCGCTAATCATTTTAAGGATTGTGGTATTACCAAGATTGCAACGATTGAAAGTTCCGGTATTGCTCCTGCACTAATGACCGCACAGTGTATGGGACTTCCACTCATTATTTTAAAAAACAACCATCCAAGGTATTAAATGACCATCTGTTTCAGACAGAAGTTACATCTTTTACCAAAGGAACCAGTTATGAGCTGACACTTTCATCTAAATTTATTTCAGAAAATGATCATGTACTGATCATTGATGACTTCCTTGCGAACGGAGAGGCAGCAACAGGTGCAATTCGCCTTCTTCGCAAAGCACATGCTACAATTGGGGGAATCGGAATTCTCATTGAAAAATCATTTCAGCCGGGACATGAGAAACTTGTTTCTCAGGGATTTGATGTATATTCGCTTGCACGAATCAGTCATCTTGCTGCAAATGAAATTGAGTTCATCGATGAATAACGAAAAAAAGAACCGACAAATTTGTCGGTTCTTTTTTATCTCTATTTACTGCTCATCCGATACATCATCCACATCTTCATTCTCATAATCTTCTGCGTAATAAATAAAATTACCACGGTATATTTCCGAAGATAAAAGTGTTTTATTCTCAATAATAATCACCGATAAGACATTATTTCCTTCTGGAATTGTAAGTGGACCTGAATAACGGCTGCTTGCAGAAGTGGGTGTCGATCCATCCCATGTATAATATGCACTGCAACCATCCGGAACGGTAACCGAAACGGTTGTCTCCACTCCGAAATCCCCTCCATCTGGTGTAACGATTGGAATATCCGGTGCCGGAATTTTAATCTGATACTGATTTGTTATCACATCGCTGTAAATATTTTTCTCATTCATACATACCGCTTTGATCATATATGTGTGATTATTTTCATCAAGTGCAATTGGATTCGTGTACATAAGCCCCTTTTCCGTTGGATCTGAGCCATCCATTGTATAAAAGACAGAATCTCCTGCATCCGATGATAATACAAGTGTCTGCTCACCATCATACACACCAGGTTCAATACTAAACTTTGGTTCTTGTACCTGATAGTCTGTAAACAGATCCGCAAGACCAGAATCCACTGCATCAGATAATTCTATGATTGCATCATAATTTTTCTGCTTTTCATAGATTGCAATCAGTCCTTTACAGGCATCTCTGTTCGCTGAATCGATTTTTAGAACTTCCTGATACAGCACCAACGCCGCATCATCATTTTTTTTTGTTTTTCATAAATTTCAGCAAGGACCAGTCGGACTTCTATATTATTCTTGTCAAGTGATAATGCATTTTCGTAATAGGTAATTGCATCATCCATATTTCCCTTTTTGTAAGCTTCCTCCGCCAGACTTACCTGATAATCAAATGAATTTGCGTGATTTTTCTGAATTCCAACGCCTACCAGTACAAGTACAAGAATCAAAACACAGATTATAGCAATAACTCCGCCGATAATCATCATCTGTTTCTTTTTCTGTTTAGGATTCTTTCCATTATCAGAATTTTTTGCAGATGATGTGCCAGAAGCCGGATTTCTCCCGGTACTGGTTGATGTAGGCTTTTTGGGTTTTCCTGTGCAAGTACTTCTTTCAGGTAATCATCGTCATACACATTATAGTCTGGTACAATCTGTACAGCTTTTCCGCATGCCGGACAAAAAAGTTCGCCTTCCGCAAGCTCTTTACCACAATAAATACATTTCATAAATATCCCCTTATTTTATGAATATAATTTCATTGCCTCTACACAGTTATGCATCAGCATTGCAATTGTCATAGGTCCAACACCGCCTGGAACCGGTGTAATGTATGATGCTTTTGGTTCTACCTCATCGTATTTCACATCACCACAAAGCTTGTTGTTTTCATCACGGTGAATTCCCACATCAATAACGACTGCGCCATCTTTTTACATAGTCTGCACCAATAAACTGTGGTTTTCCAATTGCAACAATTAAAATGTCTGCCTCACGACAGATTTCTTTAATATTTTTTGTTCTGGAATGACAGATAGTAACGGTTGCATTCTCGCGCAACATAAGCAGAGACATTGGTTTTCCTACAATGTTACTGCGTCCTATCACAACACAATGTTTTCCTTCTATCTCAATATTGCTGCGTTTTAACAACTGAATAATTCCTGCCGGTGTACAGGAAACAAAACCCTGCTCTCCAATCACGAGTGCTCCCACGTTCTGTGGATGGAATCCATCCACATCCTTCTTCGGTGAAATTGCCTTAATTACCTTGTCTTCATCGATATGTTTTGGTAAAGGAAGCTGACACAAAATTCCATGAACCTGTGTATCTGCATTCAGCTTTTCAATCAAAGACAATAATTCTTCTTCGGTTGTCTCCTCTGGCAGTTCATAAGCTAATGATTCAATGCCAATATAAGCACATGCCTTCTTTTTGTTTCCTACATATACGGAAGAAGCAGGATCATTTCCTACCTGAATCACCGCCAGACAACATTTGCGTCCCTGACTGGCAAGTTCTGCCACTTCCTGCTTTAATTCTTCTTTAATATCCTTAGAAATCTGTTTCCCATCAATTATTTTTGCCATGTTTCTTATTCTCTCCTTAGAAAAGTCCTGTGATGACACCGTCATCATTCACATCAATCTGATATGCTGCGGGCTTTTTCGGAAGTCCCGGCATAGTCATGATTGCTCCATTGATGGCTACAACAAAGCCCGCTCCTGCAGAAACATATACTTCGCGGACATTGATCTTAAATCCGGTTGGACGGCCAAGTTTCTTTGCATCATCAGAAAGTGAATACTGTGTCTTTGCCATGCATACCGGAAATTTGTCCATTCCAAGATCTGTGATTCTCTTTAGTTCCGTTCCGCAGCAGGTGCATATGTAACGCCATCCGCACCATAGATTTCTTTTGCAACTTTTTCAATCTTTTCTTTTAACGATAAGTCATCTTCATATAAAGGCTTAAAGCTGCTTTTCTTTGTCTCTAATGTTTCTAACACTTTGTTTGCAAGTGCGGCACCGCCTTCGCCACCTTTTTTCCCATACTTCGGCAAGGGCAAATTCACAATCTCTGTCTTTACAGAATTTCTCGATGAATGCAGTCTCTTCTTCCGTATCTGTAATAAAGGAATTCAATGTAACTACAACCGGAACTCCAAATTTCTGAAGGTTCTCAATATGTTTCTCCAGGTTTACAATACCTTTCTTTAAAGCCTCCAGATTCGGAGCAGAAAGTTCATCCTTTGGTACTCCACCATTGTATTTTAACGCACGGATTGTTGCCACAAGTACAACAGCATCCGGTTTAAGTCCAGCTTTACGACACTTGATATCAAAGAATTTCTCTGCACCGAGGTCAGCACCGAATCCAGCTTCTGTGATGACATAATCTGCAAGTTTTAAGGCAGTACAGGTTGCACGTACACTATTACATCCATGCGCAATATTGGCAAACGGGCCGCCATGTACAAATGCCGGTGTGTGCTCCAATGTCTGGATCAAATTCGGCTTTAACGCATCTTTTAACAATGCAGCCATTGCTCCGGTTGCCTGAAGATCATCTGCTGTCACCGGCTTTCCATCATAAGTATAGGCAACAATAATTCTGCCAAGGCGACGTTTAAATCATTCATCATATCTACTGCAAGACATAATATGGCCATTATCTCTGATGCAACTGTTATCACAAAATGGTCTTCTCTCACCATTCCATCCATTTTACTTCCTAAACCAACAACTACATTACGTAAGACACGATCGTTCATATCAAGACAGCGTCTCCATACAATCTGTCTTGTATCAATGCCAAGTTCATTTCCCTGTTGGATATGATTGTCCAAAAGTGCAGCAAGTAAGTTATTTGCTGATGTAATTGCATGAAAATCTCCAGTAAAATGGAGATTCAGATCTTCCATCGGTACGACCTGGGAATATCCACCACCGGCTGCTCCGCCTTTGATACCAAAGCATGGTCCCAAAGATGGCTCACGCAAGGCGATGATTGCTTTCTTTCCAAGTTTACCAAATGCCTGTCCGAGACCAACCGTAATGGTTGTCTTTCCCTCTCCTGCCGGCGTTGGGTTGATTGCAGTGACAAGAATCAATTTTCCATCCGGATTATTCTTGCTTCGCTCAATTAATTCATCAGAAATCTTGGCTTTGTATTTTCCATATAATTCAATATCATCCTCCGTAATGCCAATAGATGCTGCTACCTCTTTGATTGGCTGCATAGTTGCTTCCTGCGCAATTTGAATATCACTTTTCATAATTTTCCTCCTTAATCTTGAACGTCAGCCCATGCAAAATTTGCTTTCAGCAAATGAGCTGACACTATCTGCCTAAGCATCCGTTTATATGTATTCTGACATAAGCAAAATAAATACCTGTCAATTTTTCCGCCAAAAGCTGGCGTAATCTATATCCCACAGAGTATATCATACCCAATGTTATGGATTCTCGTCAATATATGTTTCATATTCTTCTTTTGTCATCAGCACCTTTCGAGGTTTTGTCCCCTCTTCCGGTCCGACAATTCCGGCTTCCTCCAACTGATCCATAATCCTTGCTGCGCGGTTAAAGCCGACCTTTAAATATCTTTGCAGCATACCGATTGATGCCTTTTCTTTATCGACAATAATTTTTGCAGCCTCAGAAAAATAAGAATCTTTTTCCATCATCTGCCCCATCATTATCGGAAATTGCAATACTTCCATTGCTTCCGGAAGACTGCAGGTCTTCCATCTTTTTTCTGCACATGGTCACTGTACTGTGCCGGAGCATTATTTTGTGTGATAAATTCAACAACAGCCGAAACCTCTTCATCGGAAACAAAAGCGCCCTGTACACGCACCGGTTTTGGCGATCCCTGCGGATCGAACAGCATATCTCCTTTTCCAAGAAGTTTCTCTGCACCATTCATATCAAGAATCGTACGAGAATCTACACCGGAAGTAACTGCAAATGCAATACGGCTTGGCATATTTGCCTTGATCAGACCAGTAATAACATTTACGGACGGACGCTGTGTCGCAATCACAAGATGGATACCCGCAGCTCGTGCCAGCTGTGCCAGACGACAAATTGCCTGTTCCACCTCGTTTGAGGCAACCATCATCAAATCTAAGTTCGTCCACAATAATGACGATCTGAGGCATCTTCTGTGGACGTTCCTGACCTTCCGGCACTTCGATGGAATCCACTTTTGCATTATATCCATTAATTTCACGCACATGCGCTTCTGCAAAATTTTTCGTAGCGTTCCGTCATTTCTGCAACCGCCCAGTTCAATGCGCCTGCCGCTTTCTTCGGATCCGTTACAACCGGAATCATCAGATGCGGAATTCCATTATATGCGCTTAACGCCACCACTTTCGCGTCAATCATCAAAAGTTTCCCTTCATTCGGGTCCGCTTTGTAAAGAATGCTCATGATCATCGTGTTGATCCCTACTGATTTACCGGAACCAGTTGCTCCGGCGATCAGAAGGTGCGGCATCTTTGCAATATCCGCAACTTTCGTTTTACCAGAAATATCTTTACCGACCGCAAAACTGATTTTTGACTTTGACTCTTTAAATTCTTTGGAATCAATAAGATCACGGAATGCCACCATGACGTTTTCCTTATTCGGTACTTCAATTCCGACTGCCGCTTTTCCAGGAATAGGTGCTTCAATTCGAATATCCGCTGCTGCAAGATTTAACTTGATATCATCTGCAAGTCCAACAATTTTACTGACTTTTACCCCCATCTCCGGCTGGATTTCATATCGTGTAACTGCCGGACCACAACTGATGTTTGTAACAGTTACATTGACTCCGAATGTTTTCAATGTCTGTTGCAGCTTGTTTGCCGTCTCTCGAAGTTGACTTTCTGTATTTGCAGATTTTTTACCGGATCCTGCTTTCAAAAGATCAATCGGCGGATATTCATATTTGTGCTCTAATGGCTGCATCTGTTCCATTTCCTGTACAACGCCAGCAATTCCGTCAGCGACTTCTGCCTCGGATGGTTTCACTTTTTTCTTTGCTGTTTTCACAGTCGATGGTTCCTGCTCCGGTACCGTAGTTTCTACCTTTTGCTTTGCAGGAACAGTAGAAACTTCTTCTTTTGCCAAAGGAACATCATCCTCCACAAAATCTCCAGAGATCACCGGTTCCGCAGGTGGAAAAATCTCTCCTGCAAAAACAGGTTCCACCTTTGAAACATCACTGGCAACGGTCTCCTGTGAATCCGCAGAAAGAGCAATCTTATCTGATTTTTTAACCTTTGGCAAATCCTGGGTATCTGTGATTTCGCCTAACTCATCCGACTTTTTGTTTTTGGATTTTTTCCCTTCAATTTTGGTATCAATCGAAACACCGGAAACTTTATGGTCCATACGCCGCTTCTGACGTTCCTGGGCTTTATATTCACGGTATTCCTTATAGCGTTCATTATTTTCCTTCGCGGATTCGTATACTTTTTGTCCACCTTTTTGCATACCCTTCAATGCAGATTTTTCGGTGATAAGTACCAGACATACAATAAGCACAATAATATCTATAATGTAGGAACCGATAAAACCAAATGCTTTCACTAAATAAAAAAGCAAGAAAGCCTCCAACGATTCCACCGCCATTCTTTCGATCTGCGCAGTAAGTAAACGCCTGTATCGGATCTAATACTTCACCACTGCTGATTGCCAGAGACATAAACATGCACATAAATAATGCAAAGATACTTCCTGCCAACAGCTTAACAGATGCATGAAAATTACCTTTATTAGAAACAGCAAAAAAAGCTTCCTACCAGCAATAAAAGAGGTAATACATATGCCATAAGTCCGAAGAGTCCAAACAGAATATGGCTGACTCCGCGACCTACCACACCTCCAAACCCCATATTACTGATAAAAAAGAAGCAACGATACTGCGACAATGATCCAGAGAATTACTTCTGTGCGAAAAGCTTCCGTCTTTTCTATCTCCGCCATGCGTTCTTTTTTTTGTTTGTCGTTTCCTACTATTTGAATTACTTTTATTCCGATTTCTATTATTTGATGTTTTACGGTTCCCCGTAGTCATGAAAAAACACTCCTTACGCTAACAGTAAAATTTATTGTAGCATATTTTCAATAGAATCATCCACTGCTTCGAAAATCTGTTCCTATTTCTTTTTTTGTCTATGAGCTGATACAATTTAGTAAAAGCATCGGAAATTCCACCCACAGCATCAATAATTCCAAGATCCACTGCCTGCTTTCCGACCAAAATCGTTCCAAGATCTTTCGTCAGCATCTGTGTGTTCATCATCATTTTTTCAACCTGCTGCGGCGTTACCGTACAATGTGATGTGATAAATCCAATAATGCGATCCTGCATTTGCTGAAAATAGTCATATGTCTGTCTTGCCCCAATGACGGTCCCACTCATCCGCACCGGATGAATCACCATGGTGCCACTTGGAACAATCAGCGAATAATCTGTACATACAGCCAGCGGCACCCTGATTGAATGGCTTCCGCCTAAGACAAGAGATACCGTCGGTTTGCTCATTGAAGCAATCATTTCTGCGATGGCAAGACCACTTTCCACATCTCCCCCATAGTATTCAACAGAAGAAGCACTCCGTCAATATTGTCATCTTCAATCGTTGCAAGTTTCGGAAGAACATGCTCATACTTGGTCGTTTTTGATGTGGATGGAAGACAATCATGTCCTTCAATTTCCCCGATGATTGACAACAGATAAATGACATGATCTTTTCGTTTCTCACCAAGTATTGCTTCTCCCATTTCTATAATCTGTTCATTTTTCTTTTCCTGTTCCTGCGTTGTTTCCTTCTCGTTACTCAATTTTTTCTCCTTCCGATGCAACATATGTTTCAATTCTTACATCCATAAACTGTGTCACCAATGTTGCTTTATAATAAAAAAAAGAATTGGTACATAATACCCATTCTTTATCATGTGAAAAAAATAGTTAATTTATTCTCCGAGAAGATAGTTATACAGACCTTCATATCGAAATTTGGAAGCATTCCAAGAGAAATCATTGGCCATGCCCCTGTCCACAATCTGGTTCCACTCACGCTTGCGATCTTATCGAAGAAGATGTGCTTAGAATAATTGATGACTGCAACATCTCATCGGCATTGTAGTTTGAGAACGAGAAACCATCTCCACTGAATTTTCATACTCATTGTAAGGCTTAACCGTATCCTTGAGACCTCCTGTCTCACGAACAATCGGAACTGTACCATAACGGAATGAGATCAACTGTGTCAATCCGCAAGGCTCGAAACGGGACGGCATCAGGAATGCGTCTGCAGCCGCATATAGTTTGTGTGCCAGATCATCAGAGTAACAGATATTTCGCCGAAACCCTGTCAGGGTATTTCCATGCATAATGACGGAACATATTCTCATGCTGGGGATCTCCTGTACCGATAACAACAAGCTGTGTGAAATCGTCCACTATACCTTCAATCACATTATTGATAAGGTCAAGACCTTTCTGGTCTGTCAAGTCTTGAAATAAGACCTATCATGTACTTCTTTTTATCAACCGCAAGCCCAAGCTCCTGCTGAAGCTTTGTCTTGTTGTTAAACTTCTTCTTTCTGAAATCGGAAGCATTGTAATTGCAATAGATTTTGCCATCAGTCTATCTGTCAGTGTGACATATGTCTGTGGAATCATTGTCACCTCTGCTGAAGCCATTGTGATACCTGCCTCCTCAAGAGCAGTCCTGACTGCATCAAAATCAGCAGGTGCAGTTGTGATCTCGTAGCTGTCCTCCTCATCGGCGAAATCCTCAGCGCCTGCATCGAGTGCTGCATCATAAGGTCATCTGCATCCATATCGCACTCTTCCTTGTCGATGATGATCTGACCCTTCTCGTCAAACATGTATGATACACAGCCCTGTGTACCGATGCTTCCCTGGCCCTTTTGTAAAGGCATTGCGGACATTTGCCGCTGTACGATTCTTATTGTCTGTAAGACACTTTACGATAATAGCTGTGCCTGATGGTCCATAGCCCTCATATGTAGCTGTCTCATAGTTTACACTGTTGCCGTCTCCTGCCGCCTTTTGATACCTCTTTCGATTGTATCGTTTGGCATATTATTGGCTTTTGCTTTTGCAATTACCTGTGCGAGCTTAAAGTTATTGGCTGGATCCGGTCCTCCCTCTTTAACTGCAACTTTTTTTGCTTTTTGAACACGGACTTCATGAATCATTTTATTTTCCACTTTAAGTATGAAAAAACGTATCCATAAGCATGAACTTCCGTCTTTTTCTCCATCACTGGAATTTTATCCAGTAAAGAAACCAAAAGTCCATTTAATGTGTCAAAAGCATCTTCGTCTATCAGGAAGATGTAATACTTCAATCACATCCGACAGGCTGGCAGAACCGGTCATCAAATAACTACCATCCGGGTTCTTACGGATAAGCTGCTCTTCCTCATCATGTTCGTCCTCTATATTTCCAACAATCTCTTCTAAGATATCTTCCATTGCAACTGCTCCAGAAGTCTGTCCATATTCATCCACAACAATGACCATATGGCTTTTTTTTTCGCCTGCATCATCTTAAACAGACGATTGATATTCAAAGTTTCCGGAACAAAATCAACATCCCGGATCAATCCTGGAATATCCTTGATTGATGTACGAAACACTTCATTTTTTGTGCAAACGCAAATGCATCCTTGATATGTAAGACACCGATAATATTATCGATGTCATTCAGATAAACCGGATATCTCGACTTGCTGTTTTCAATAATAAAAGAAACAGCATCGTTATAAGAAAGATTTCCATCAATTGCAATCAGATTCTTTCGATGCGTCATGATGTCTTTTGGCTTCTTTGTCTCAAATTCAAAAATATTATGAATCATTTCCTGCTTCAGACGCCAACAGAACCCCCTGTTCATGTCCTTCATTTACCATGGAGATAATTTCTTCTTCTGTGACATCATCATCTTTTGATGGTTTTTCATAAAATCAGTTATTTTTTTGAAAATATTAGTCCGGTTGGGACTGGCACCTTCGTCCATAAAATATTACTCCTTCAATTGCTTCTAATAGTAAATTCCAAAATCATAACGGATTCTGCATTTTCGTCAAGTTATGTATACAGTTCCAGGCTGATTTCCAACGCTTTATCAATTTTTACAAGTATTTGGTTATCCAGATGGCATACCTTATCTTTCAGTCGCTTTTTTATCAATTGTGCGAAGCTGTTCTAACAATACCACAGAATCTTTTGCAAGATCATACTTATCACAATTGAGTTCTACATGTGTCGGCAGTTTTGCCTTATGCATCTGTGATGTGATTGCCGCACAGATTACAGTAGGGCTATGACGATTGCCTATATTGTTCTGAATAATCAGAACCGGTCGCACCCCACCTTGTTCAGAACCGACAACCGGTCTTAAATCAGCATAATAAACGTCTCCTCTTTGAATCACCATAATCATCACTCCATAAATTGTTATACCCGTAGTATTTCCAATTTTATCGAGCGTATGCATTTTATTTTATTCAAGAAACTGATAGAAGCAATTTCCAAATTTTAACCTTTATGTGTTTCTCTATATCCATAGTATACTCTCGGCACACGTGGCGTAATCAGACATGCAAATTCATAATTGAAGCGACCACTCATTTCTCCAAGTTCTTCTAAGGTAATGCAGGCATTGCCACTTTTTCCAATCAGTGTAACTTCATCCCCTTTCTTTGCCTCTGGAATGTCCGTCACATCCACCATAAGCTGATCCATACAGACTCTTCCACAAATCGGTGCTTTCTGTCCGCGAATCAATACATAGCCTTTGTTCGAAAGTCCTCTTGCATAACCATCTGCGTATCCCACAGGAACAGTGGCAATTCTGCGTTTGGAAGTAGTTTCATAAATTCCACCATAACTGATTTTGCGCCCGGCCTCTAATTCCTTTATATATACAATCTGACTCTTTAATGACATAACCGGTTTCAATGAAATAATATCTTTTCTGACTTCTTCCGATGGCCACAGACCATACAGTGTGATTCCGGCACGTACCATATTCATATTTGCTTCCGGAAGTTCTACAATTCCAGCGCTGTTTGAACAATGATGAAGTGGAATAGTAACGCCCGCAGCCTCTGTCAATGCAATCATTTTTTTCTTGAAACGGGCAATCTGTTCGTGTGTAGGTTCTTTGTCTAACTCATCCGCCTGTGCAAAATGAGTAAATATACCTTCTATACATATATTCGGCAAAGCCGCAATCTGTGCAATAATGTTTGCATTTTCTTTTGAAACCTGAAACCCAATGCGGCTCATTCCTGTGTCTACAGCAATATGAATATAACATGTCTTGTTCATTTTGACAGCCAGATCTGACAACGCTTTTGCCATGTCATATTCGCAGACCGCTGCGCGAATCTCCTCCTCAATGATTTTCGGATACTGGTGCGGAAAACTGATTCCAAGTATCAACATAGGCTTTTGGCATCCATGCTCCCGTAATTCTTCTGCTTCTTCTGCAGTAGCAACAGCATATCCCCATAAGTATGGCAAATCTTCAATTGCCTCTGCAATCTTAAGTGCCCCATGACCATACCCATCCGCCTTGACGACCGCAACAATCTTTTGTATCTTTATTAATATTATTGTGCATTGATTCCATATTATAACGAACCGCATCTAAATCGATGCCGGCATAAACACGATATTTTTCCATTTTATTCCACCTGCTTTAAATTTATTCTGATAACCCCTGCTTTATCCAGACATGGGTAATTCCCTGTAATATATCCGATGCCATCATGCTTGTGGCACTAGTTTTTTTCTCTTGCCGCATCTCCTGCCAATCCATGCAGATATACACCAAAAGCAGCTGCATATTCTTCAGAAAGTCCCTGAGCTAAAAAGTGCGCCAATCATTCCGGAAAGCACATCTCCGCTTCCGGCAGTCGCCATGCCATTGTTGCCTGACATATTAAGATAAGTGTACCTATGCGATATTGCCGTCACTGTATGAAAATCCTTGAGTACACAGACAACATCATTCTTTTCCGCAAAATCCATAGCTTCCTTTATCAGATTTTTTTGTATTTCTTTGACCGGATGTCCTGTCAGACGGGACATTTCTCCAAGATGCGGAGTCACAATTATGCGTTTTTATGTGACAACAACTCCAATTTTTCTGAAACAATATTTAGTCCATCCGCGTCCAGAACAAGAGGACCGTCGTATTGTTCCAACGTTATTGTTACCAGTCTTTCGGCATTCTCATCCCTGCCTATTCCCGGTCCTAAGACCACAGCATCTGCCCATTGCAGCTGTTCAAGTAACATATTTTCTTCGAATCTATCTTCATATGTAACTAAGACCGCCTCTGGGACCTTTGTCTGTAATGTCTGGCGATTTACCTCATTAGTAAAAATTCTGACCAGCCCTGTTCCACTGCGATATGCCGCCGTTGCGCTAAAGACAGCAGCTCCTGCCATATTTTTGTTTCCTGCAATTACAAGCAGTTTTCCGTAAGATCCTTTATTGGAATGCACATTTCGCCTCGGTAATTTCATTAAATCTGTCCGTTCCAACACCTTATACTACAGAGTTCCTTCAAGCCTGCTGTCCTCTGTGATGCCAATTGGTACAACATGTATCCGACCAGAGGATTCATTCCCCGGCCATAAATATTGTCCCAGCTTACCGTAAGAAAAAGTAATTGTATCCTCTGCAATAAAAAGAAGTACCAAGTATCGCCCCGCTATCAGAATCGATTCCTGAACTGATATCGATTGCCAGTTTCCAGGAAGATCTTTCATTCAATTTTTTGATACAGTCTGCCAATGTTCCGGTTATATCTCTTGACAGACCGATGCCGAAGATAGCATCAATAATAACATCAAAATTTTCGTCCGGCAGTTCCATGACCATCCGAATTCCATACGCTTCATCGATTTCTTTTTGCGTATCGTAGGAATTGCTGGTACGGTGCCCTCTATTTCGCCCACCGGATAAACGGTCACATTTTTGCCTTTTTGGTAAAGAAGACGTGCCACTGCAAGACCATCGGCGCCATTATTTCCACTTCCACATACAATCAAAATACGATTGCAGTTTTTTTATACGTTTGTTGAAGTTTAAAAAACTTCCAGACAAAAGTCATCGCTGCCTGTTCCATCAGCACCAGTTCCGGTACTCCAAAATGCTCAGATGTATTTATGTCAAGAAGTTTCATTTCTTTTCCAGATACAAGATAACGCAAACTACCCCTCCTGCTGTTCTTTCGAACTTTGGTTATCATATTGAAGGTCAAACAGATCCAATACTTCCGGTCCAAGAATATCATGCAGATAGTTATATATTTCACGGTTATTAATTTCCCTGTTCTGTTTCTTAATAATATTCTTTTTCAAGTCAACACGTACCTGTTTGATCCACGCATCAATTTCCTGTGCTTCTTCCTGATTTTACACGAATCTTACTGTAAAAATATTCCATGCTCAGCAGCATAAGAGTGCTATTCTCCGCTTTGATCTGTTTCGGTATCTCTAGCAGTTCCTCTTCTGCTGCCTCAGTTTTCTGATTTAATTCATCAATCAGACGTTTATCATCATCCTGGTTTTTCTGTCTCTGTTCATCTGTGATTTCTTTGTTCGAACCATCCATATTCTGGACGATATTATCCATGAGTTTATTTTTTAACTTTTTATATTCCTTCAGATCGTTATTGAGTTTTCCCTGTCTGGCAAGAAGTGCATTTAAATTTGCCTCCGCTTCCTTGATTTCATCTGTTTTCCCATGTATGGCAAAAAGCCTGTGCCACTTCTGGTCTAATACAAGAATAGGAACCTTTTTGTTTCGGATCGCATTTTCAAATTCTTTGCTACTTTTCATGGAATACCTCCATCTACTTACTTGGATTTCTTTACAATATTATAAGACAACTGCATTAAACTGTCCGACAAATGTACGTTTTCGACAACCACCCGGCTATCCATCAAATCCAGATCCACATGGGCAAAATTCCATATTGCATAAACGCCAAGCTGCACAAGATGCTTAGCTGTCTCATCTGCTTTTTCTTTTGGCAAAGTAAGTGCTGCAATATCCACTTTATTGTTTTTGCAATAATCTTCCAACTCATCCATAAGATAGATTGGTATGCCTCGTACAGTTTCACCTTTTAGCGCCGGATTTACATCAAAAGTGCCGTAATAATAAAACCAAACTTTTCAAATTTTACATAATTGGTAATCGCCTGACCAAGATTACCGGCACCGATAACGATAATATTGTGTGTTGTATTTAATCCAAGGATTTTTCCGATCTCATCATATAAAAACTGCACATTATAGCCATATCCCTGCTGGCCAAATCCCCCAAAATTATTGAGATCCTGACGAATCTGGGATGCAGTCACCTGCATACGGTTGCTCAAGTCATTAGAGGATATTCTTTCTACACCCTCCTCTAATAATTCTCCTAAATAACGATAATATCTCGGCATCCTTCGGATTACAGCCTGTGAAATTTTTTTCCACAATATTCCCCTCCAATTTCTGCTTTGCGTAAACAAAACCCTAAGGCAATTATAGGATTCTCAGATGTAACTGTCAATGTGTGAAAAATTTAACATACATCCTCTCCCCATAATCTCTCAGGGTTTTTACTGTCTGTTTTAAAAGCAGATATTAAAGTGTCTTCTCGAGTTCTTCACGAATTGCCTTAATAAAATCCTCACTGTTAAGTACTGTCGGATTCTCCAAAGTAGTAATTAATGCAAGGTCCTTTGTCATCTTTCCGGACTCAATTGTCTTTAAGCATGCTGCTTCAAGCTTATCCGCAAAAAGTAACTAATGCATCATTTCCATCAAGTTCGCCTCTCTTGCGGAGAGCACCTGTCCATGCAAAGATTGTTGCAACAGAGTTTGTTGATGTTTCCTCGCCCTTGAGATATTTATAATAATGTCTCTGAACGGTTCCATGTGCAGCTTCGTACTCGTAATATCCCTGTGGAGATACCAGAACAGAAGTCATCATTGCAAGTGAACCGAATGCGGAACTGATCATATCACTCATAACATCGCCATCATAATTCTTACAAGCCCAGATGAATCCGCCCTTAGCTTTCATAACACGGGCAACTGCATCATCAATCAGAGTATAGAAGTATTCAATACCTGCCTCTTCAAATGCAGCCTTGTAGTTTGCATCAAAAATCTCCTGGAAAATATCTTTAAATGTATGATCATATTTCTTTGAAATGGTGTCTTTGGTAGCAAACCATAAATCCTGTTTTGTATCCAGCGCATATTTAAAACAGCTGTGTGCAAAACTTTCAATAGAATTATCAAGGTTGTGCTGTCCCTGAAGGACTCCCGGACCCTTAAACTCATGAATCAGTTCTCTTACAATTGTTCCATCATCTGCTGTAAATACAAGTTCTGCCTTACCAGGTCCTGGCACTTTAATCTCGGTATTCTTATATACGTCACCATAAGCATGTCTTGCGATTGTAATTGGCTTCTCCCATGTCTTTACATTTGGCTCAATTCCCTTTACAACGATTGGTGCACGGAACACGGTGCCATCTAACATTGCACGAATTGTTCCGTTCGGACTCTTCCACATTTCTTTTAAGTTGTACTCCGTCATTCTTGCAGCATTTGGAGTAATTGTAGCGCATTTAACAGCAACACCATATTTTTTCGTTGCATTAGCAGAATCTATCGTAACCTGATCGTTGGTACGATTGCGCTCCTCAAGTCCAAGATCATAATACTCTGTATTTAAATCAATAAAAGGAAGTAACAGTTCATCTTTTATCATCTTCCAAAGAATTCTAGTCATTTCATCTCCATCCATCTCGACCAATGGGGTTGTCATCTTAATTTTGTCCATAATTTAAATCTCCTTTCCAAAACCTTATCTCATAAGGTTTTCCCAGCCTATTTTGTCCATGTTGGATATCGTGTTTCGAATATGAATGCTTGCACAGCGTTCCGCCTCGGCCGCATCTCTTGCTTTCAGTGCCTCGGCAATTTTACGATGTTCATCCATCGACGCACGGGCACGCGTTTTTTGTTCCAGCGTAATCTTGCGGATACGCTGCAGGTAATGGTGATAATCCCGAAGTACACGGGTCAGTTCTTTACTGCCACATGCCTCATATACAATCTCATGAAAGCGATTGTCCAATTCCACCATCTGATCCCAGTTTTCTTTTGAAAAATGAAAGTCGGAAAGAAAAACCGTCTCTTCCAATTCTTCTAATTGTTCTTTTGTAATATTGTTTGCAGCCCATCTGGCACATAATCCCTCTAAAAGTGAACGAATCTCATAGATATCCTTGATATCTTTGAGCGTTACATTTTCAACAAAGGCACCTTTGTTCGGAATGATATGTACAAGGCCTTCCAGTTCCAACTGCCGCAAAGCCTCACGTACCGGTGTCCTGCTCACACCCATTTCCTCTCCGATGGATTTTTCTTTTAATTCCTCATTTGCCTGATATTTTCCATTTAAAATATCTTCACGAATCGCATGAAAAACCCTGGAACTTAATGAATAATGATCATCTGACATTTTCTAATCACCTTAATATAATATCGAATTTTGTTCTATAATACAATACCCAGCTCTTTGCAGACGTCCGTAATTGTGACAACAAGCTCCTGATCAGTAATAACAGTCACACGTCCATCATCATACTGCGCATCTACCCATTCCTTGACATGCTTTTTACAAGTGCGGAATTCTTATCTACCTTACGGTCTTCCGGCAAATGATAGTAATTGTTGATCCAGTGGGCAATTCCTGCAAGTCCGGAGGTATTGGATACCGATACCAGTGCCGGACGGTTTAGAAATTTTTCGGTATCGAAAATATTGTAGATTTCCTCGTTTTTTCAGCAGACCGTCTGCATGAATTCCGGCTCTGGTTACATTGAAATTACTTCCGACAAACGGTGTACGGCTCGGCTGCTTATATCCAAGTTCTTTCTCAAAATACTCAGAAAGCTCCGTGATCACAGTCGTATCCATGCCATCGAGAGTTCCCTTTAACTGTGCATATTCAAATACCATTGCTTCCAGAGGTGTATTGCCGGTACGCTCGCCGATACCAAACAGTGAACAGTTGACACCACTTGCACCATATAACCATGCAGTTGTTGAATTGTTGACTGCCTTATAAAAATCATTATGTCCATGCCACTCGATCTGTGAAGAAGGTACACCGGCATGTGTTGTCAGACCATAGATAATTCCCGGTACACTTCGTGGAATCACTGCACCAGGGAAGTTTACACCATATCCCATCGTATCGCAGGCACGGATTTTGATCGGAATCTGATATTCCTCCTGCAACTTCATCAGTTCTACACAGAACGGGATAACGAATCCATAAATATCCGATCTGGTAATATCTTCCAGATGACATCTTGGACTGACACCGGTCTCCAGACATTCCCGAATGACACTCAGATACAGATTCATAACCTCGCGTCTTGTCATTTTCATCTTATAGAAAATATGATAATCTGAGCAGCTGACAAGAATTCCTGTCTCACGAAGACCGATTTCTTTTACAAGTTCAAAATCCTGCTTGCTGGCACGAATCCATGCAGTTACTTCTGGGAATTTATATCCTCTCTCCAGACATTTGTACACTGCATCACGGTCCTTCTTACTATATAAGAAAAATTCGCTCTGACGTACTTTTCCTTTCGGGCCACCCAATTTATGTAAATAATCATAAATAGTTACGATCTGATCGGTTGTGTACGGCGCACGGGATTGCTGACCATCACGAAATGTCGTATCTGTGATCCAGATGTCCTTTGGCATATTGTGAGGAACAACTCTGTCATTAAAAGGAATCTTAGGTATCTCTTCATAAGGAAACAGATTGCGGAATACATTTGGTTCCTCAACATCTACAAGCTGATAAAAATGCTCTTCCAACTGTAATAGATTAGTTTTTTCATTCATAACGACTTCTCTCATCGTTAACTACTCCTTTGTCATGCATGAATAATTGTATACAATTATTACGTTTGATAACATTCTATCGATTTACCATGGTAAAGTCAATAGCAAAATTATGAAAAAGGAGAAAAAATTGGAACCCTTTTGAATAATGTGCGTATGTTATTAGTGTAAATATCATTTTTTGGAGGTCACTTATGAGTGATTTAGCTGCAACAAACTGTGGATGTTCATCTGAAAACGGATGCAATTCTATTATCTGGATCATCCTTCTTCTCTGCTGCTGTGGAGGTAACGGCTCATGCTTCGGAGGTAACAACTGTGGTGGCGGCAATGACTGTTGCTGGATTATCATTCTCCTTCTGTTATGCGGAAACTGCGGCGGTGGTTGTGGTGGCTGCGGAAGCATCTGCTAAACATATCCAGTCAAAAAAGAGGACCTGACAATGGGTCCTCTTTTTCATTTTTTGCTCTTTTTTTTTTTTTCACGCTCCGCCTGTTTCTTTAAGGCCTGCTCAATCCCACATGCCGGCGATATCTTTCTCTTTTCAGACATTCCTCATCAATTTCGTAAACACTGTTACCATCAATAATCAGTTTTTCCCATAGCTTTTTATTTTAATATATGCATAAATACTAAAAACTTACCATAGTATGGTAAAAAAAGAAGGCGATTCTATATGGAAGAACAAACCTCTGTTACATACGATGATATGGTACAGACAAGAAATGTGCAGATGTTAAAATCCATTATCCCATTTTAGATTTTCCCTCCCAGAAACCGGCAGCTATGCTGATACAATATTTAGAAATGCGAAATGCATACTCTGCATTTTCAAAAAAGATAACAGTATGGCGGCCTGCGCACTTCCAAACGGAACTGACCGGCGTAATGCCATGCTGTCTGCAATTCGTCAGTACTGCTCGCCAAAGGAACAGGAAACCATTGACACCATTTTGAATTTATTCTGTGTCATGGATAACTATGAATTATTTAACAGCTAAAAGGAGGTGCCCGATGGATCCGTCATTTTTAATAACGCAGCATTTAACAATATGAGTCCGGAAAAGATGCAGTTTCTACTTTCTTTTGCACAAA